>Ga0310810_10006100_pt1 | contig 13564 bp, 8 predicted proteins | sample NCmetagenome_FD_207641 | JGI IMG/M metagenome (GOLD analysis project Ga0310810, IMG submission 207641) | Soil microbial communities from experimental microcosm in Duke University, North Carolina, United States - NC | ecosystem: Engineered > Artificial ecosystem > Soil microcosm > Unclassified ... | reverse complement strand
ACCTTGGGAGTGCTGGTCATGGTTGCCAACTAGCAACACGGTAGGAATGTCTGCATCCACTAAGCGGCGAAACTGGCTGGCAAAGGCTTCCTGAACGTAAGGTGGCGGTGTGGCGTCGGGAAAGGCATCTCCTCCAAACAGCACTAGATCTACTGGTTCTGAAATCGCTCGGTCAATACAGGTCGAAAGAGTATTGACAAAATCTTCTAAACGTGTATTTAATCCAGTGGCTGGGTTAATCCGTCCGTGGGAAAAGCCACTTCCCATGTGGATATCTGATAAGTGAAGGATTTTGATCATACCGCTTGGTTATGGGTCAGGGAGTTGTGGGTGGTTCCAGGTTGAAGGTTGGAGGTTGGAGGTTTAAGGTTGGAGGTTTAAGGTTGGAGGTTTAAGGTTGGAGGTTTAAGGTTGGAGGTTTAAGGTTGGAGGTTGGAGGTTTAAGGTTGGAGGTTTAAGGTTGGAGGTTTAAGGTTTGAAGGTTGAAGGTTGGAGGTTGGAGGTTTAAGGTTGGATATTTGCATCATTAACTTGCAACCTGCAACTTGCTAACCTTCAACTCTAATGGTCTTCAAGATTGGGCGGATATTCAATTTCACCCATTACTTGCTCTAGAGCCTCACAGATAACCTGCCGTTGTTGAGCATCGTAACCCCATCGCTGTAGAAATGTTTGGTAGATGCCTTCTCCCGTTTTGGCACTTTCATATAAGGCAACAGAGCGCTCTCGCAACTGAGGTAGTTTAAGCTGTTCGATGAGGCTGATAGTACGCGATCGCACTCGGTCAGACCCTTGAGCCATCTCTTCATTACCCTTGCGGCGATGGGTAACGGCCTGTGCGGATGACATGGCTAAATTTTTCACTAAAAGTTCTGTCACAATATCGGGCGATGATCGTAGTGCCTGAATCACTTCTGGTGCAGGATTGTCGGCTAAGGTGCCTTCAGAGGTGAGGTAGGTGACAAAAAAACCTCTGGCCCCGTTTTCACTTTTCACTAACTGGGCGATCGCCTCAGACATTTCTGGTGCTGATAGTTCACCAGCTGTCATTTGAGACATTACTGACTGGGTGAGTGCGATCGCTTCTTCAAATGTCACTGATTCTGAAATGCTCACGCGAGTTCTGATATTAGTTCGTGCCGTTTAATCTCTAATACTGTTGATGATACTCAATGGCTGCAACAATCTCTCTTATTTTCCCGCAATTATGAATAGAAACCTGGACAGAATCTGTATACTCAGGTCTTGCAGTAGCCTTGCCATCCCGCCCTGAAATAAATTTCGGGCTAATAGCTGACTCCTGATTTTTTACCAAAATAATCCTGATAGAGTCAGAAGCTTCTGTATCGGTTACTAACGATCTAACAGCAACAAGATTTCTTCTGATTGTTGTAGCTTGTGCCAAGACTCGTGTGACTTTTACATCGAAGCTGAATGCTGACTCGGAGCGATAGGGCAAGATTTATGCCTGTCTCGAATGTTGCTATTTATACCTTAGCCGCTCTGACGGCATCGGCGTTAAGCGATGAAGCTAACGCTTCCCCTAGCTTGACGCTTTCGACCAAGGAGTTAGACGCGGACAATTTTCTGGTAGCAAAGACTAGCACACCAGAGCCAACAAAGGTAAAGAATGCGATCGCCCCTCCTGAAACGCTGGAGGCACAACCTGATACATCGGTAACAGTGGCTGCGATGAAAGGGAGAGAGGGCCACAGGGAGAGGAAAAAAGTCAGAAAATTTAACCCCATCACCTTCGGAGCGCGTTCCGCTACGCTTTCACGAAAGCTCCAGCCACCCTATCACCTCCTGAGTCAAGCTCCGGTCGCCATCTCTTCTTCTGTCAAAGTCTCTGTCCTCCCTGCTGATATTTTTACCCCTTATCTCGATCAAATTAGAGCAAGCCTGTCGCCAAGGTTAATGATGCGCTTGCCATCTCAAATGGGTGAGGGTGATAACCGGGATGTATTGAGTAGTCAATACATCGTTAGAGTCTCTCCCTTAACCTTTCAACCTGCACTCACAGTCAGCCTTTTTACCTGCCAAGAAGAACAACCGTCTTGCCTAGCCGGGAGTTTTGCTGTAGCTGCCAAAACGTCCATTGATGCTCAACGAGAATTCCGAAAGCATCAGGCCGAAGCCACTCCCGTCACTCTCGCTAATAATATTCGGGGATATTTGTTTGATGGTAAAAATCAAAAATCAACCTCTGAATTTTTATCATTGATGTGGGAGCAGGACGACCAACTCTATACAGTCAGGATTCCCAAGCAGTCACCCAATATTCTAAGAAATATTGCCGATTCAATGGCTGAAGCCATCCCACTTCAAAGCACCCAGACATTGCCTAAAGTTTCCGCCAACAATCCAGTAACGGTCGCAGAACAACCTCAGCAAGAAGCTCAATCATTAACAAAAACCGTTCCAACACTCGCAGTTTCAGAGAAACCTCTTAATTCTGTTAATACAAATCTTGTACAGCAGACAAAATCAGTACCGTTGGTGCAGGTGTCCCCGGATGAGAACACAGACAAAGAGTCTTCTTCCACAAATGACTCAGTGGCTCTTAACACAGCCAGCCTTTTACAGAGTCGTCAACCTATTCTCACAACCGCTGATCAATTGCGGCAAGGGGAGGTTATAACAAGTTTCCGTTACCGTCAATCTTTTCCAGCTGGGACAGCCGATAGTGTTGGTCTGACGGGTCAGCCGACGTTTGGTATTACTTGGGGTGTTAATAATAACCTGGAACTGACGCTAGATGCACAAACGGTTGATAATTCTGGGCCAGTAACTCAAGGGTCATTTAATGCTCAACGCATCAATCCAGATGGTACCGGACCTAACTTCTTTCAAGAATTGACCCTTCAGGCAAAGCAACGACTTTGGCAGAATGAGGAAGGTACGCAAGCACTTAGCGCTGTGGCTGCGGCTTCTTTAGGAAATGCAGGCCGCCCTTTCCGATTTTTTAATGCAAATGGCCCTGTTTCAAACGGGCAAAATCAGGGAGTGGTAAGTTCGATAGAGTTGCCTTTTACCCTCAGAACCGATAACCGCTGGCAGTTTACCCTTTCACCTAAGGTTGCCTTTTTGCCAGATGATAATGCTTTGTATTTCAATACACCTCCTATAAATAACTCTGGTTCTTTTGGTACTACCTTGGGTTTGGCAGGAGGTATTAGTTATCAGCTCAATCCAAGGCTTATTTTGTGGGGAGATGCCTTTGTTCCCTTTACAGGAAATAACACCATTAATCGAAATACAGGCTTGCCTGCTCGAACGGTAGCGTTCAATGCAGGATTAAGGTATTTAGTCAATCCTCGCTTGGCTACAGATTTATTTGTTTCTAATACCTTAGGTAATACCGGGCCCCTATCTATCGTTGCCGATAGAGATAACCTCGCATTAGGGTTGGGTGTTACCTATTTACCAGGAATTACTAGTGCTAATCGCCGCTACTCTCCACATTTTGGTTCAACTCAGCAACCGCCTCCCAACACTCCAGCTGGATTTGCGTTATTAGATGGCGGGACAATTCCTAACAAACAGTTGCTTTTGAGCTTACAAGGAGGAGGACAAGGATTATTAACGGGATTTCGCTATGGATTACTGGATGATTTAGAAATTGGTGCTTTTCTCGACAGCATTCCAGGTAACGTAGATGAGTCGGAATTAGGGATTAGCGGCAAAATTCGCTTTTTGCATCAAGCCGATGGTGACCCCTTTACCTTAAGTGGGTTGGTAACTGTTGCACGAGCTAATAACGTACTCATCAATCTTGTTAATAATAATCGTAACGAATTAGGAAAGCTAGGTTTAGAGAAGGGTGGATTTGCGTTTAGCAATGAAAAGATTGGGGAATTGCTCATCATCACTCTTTCTACACCGATGCATTATCAATTTAAGGGGGGAAGTGCGATTTGGCTCACTCCGACTTTGGGATTTGTACAACGCAGTGGTCTAGAAGTTGCTGGATTGAATTTTGGAGGTTCTGTTCCTCTAGTTAAAGATTTGGATGTAATTGCAGAGGCGGGTTTAGAGTTGAGTGGGAAGGGCAATGCCTTTATCGGAAACAAGCGTGATACGGTTATTCCTTGGACTGTGGGCTTGCGTTGGCGTCCGGCTTCATTGTTGGGGATTTCAGAAAAGAGCGCAATTTCTGGTCTGCAACTTGAAGCCTACGTTACCAATCGAGTTGGTACGACGCCGTTTGGAAGTCTCAGAGTACGTGCTGATAATGATATGGCGATCGGTGCGGGTCTGGTTTTACCGATTCAGTTCTAGAAGTTTAAAGTGACTTATTCTCAGCCCTTAGAGTTCAAAAATTCATTCTGCTTGCCTATTCAATAGACATCTTGCAAAAGTCATTTTAGCTCTATGTTTGGGGCAGGTAAGAGACCTACCCCACATGAATTTTGCTAACGCAAGCGGAATGGGCATCTTACCCATCCAATTATTATTGCCAGAGACTCCATGAGCGGGAGCAGACAACGAAAGCCTGAAAGTCTTTTTCCTCTACTCCCGACTCCCAACCCCCGACTTTCAAGCTAAGTCTAATTGTGAGGACAGTATAGGTTTGCTCGTTGTCCGTTCACAACAAGCTTCGCGAATTAAGATGTCGATTTCCGCCGCCACCTCATCGGATGTACCATCCCAATAGTGGGTATGGGCACCAGCACCCAAACAAAACTCCCGTCGTGTACGATTCTTATCTTCCGAGACATGCACAGGGCGATCGCGATCGCTACTCCATGTCATATCTTGATTATCTTGATTATCCGGAGCAGCAGGTCTAAACCACTGATAATGACAGCAATCGGAGCGCCATAAGTATCGTCCAATATAGTCTCCGCTGCGGAACGTATTTATCCAACGAGTTACTCCTAGCAGCTTTGTCGGCTCTGGCTTCTGCTGGCGATCGATGTATTTGGGGTCACCCGGTTTCCAGTCGCTTGTGTCATAGTGACGCGCCCAGTTGTAAAGATGAGGGAAACTCACACCATAAAGCTGACGGAGTGGGCAACCCATCGTGAAGAAGTAGATGGGGAGTTCGCCTTGAACTAACCGCTCCAGTGCTGGATCAGTTTCACGTTTGAGGAAGCGCAAGAGATCGGCGGTGATTACAGTTCCCTGGCTATGAGCCACGATTACTAAGGCGTCATACCCTTGACCATCTTGTGGGTCTTTCCAGTGACAAAGGTAGCGTAGCACAGAAGCATAACGGGAATAGATGCGGGCACTTGGGTTGTCATCTAGCGGGTGTAGACGCATGTAATTGTCAACATCGAGGATAATGTCAAGTACGCTCCGGAACCCCAGCATTAGCTTGTCCAACCGACCTCGAAGAGCAAGTAAGCTCGTTGTGGAGGCTACCAGGAATGTAGCGAATACCCCTAAAATTTCTTCAGTTACCCAAGAGTAAGCCGCTATCCGGGGGTTAAGGAGGTAATACAGGTATCCGGCTGGAAATACAATTGCCATGCAGATAACAAAGCAGTTGCCCCACCCATGCATTAATTTGAACCCATTTGTCAGCCATTCTCCAAACTGCTCAGATACTGCATCCTCGGATTTAGGAGAACGGACTTCAGCCCAAGCAACGGGAAAAAGCGACCAAACTGCTATAACAACTGTTAGTAAGATGCAGCCGAGTACCACAACAAAGGCTGGTGAGGCAGCAGCAATAATTAGCTGATGAATAAAATCAGGGCCGGAAAAGAGAACTTGGCTGTGATTCGTGAAAAGGAATCGTGGGGTGTAAAAGTTCTCTTTGGGCAATAAGCGAGAACCTACGCGATCAAGAGCACCCACGAGGGTTAAAGTCACAACGATAAACAGAGCTGAGGGAACTGCAAGTGTAAGGCGTGCTGTCCAAGCTGCACGCTCTGCACGTTCCCGGCATCCCTCATTCTGTTGATTCTTTTGATTGTTAAGGTTTGGTTGCTTAGCCGTGCTCTGCCATACGGCGATGCAGCCTAATAGTGCTGCGGCAATTTGTAAAACGAAGAACGCAGCCCAGCAAAAGATCAAACCTATGTAGATAATTTCAACAATTTTGAAGGCTGCATCGGTAATTCCTTGATGGGAATCTTGAGCAGATAGCAGAAGTTTTGTACTCATTCCTGCTAGAAATATACCTATAAAGAGCGCCACCTTATCTGCACTAGGGCTACGGCGTGCGTACTGGCTCATCAGAAGCCACATAATTACTGCGGCTAAACCACACCATTCAAAAGCAAGAAATCGGTAATAACCTAACGGCATCCACGGATTAAAACTTCCTTTAAGAAGAGAGTAACCGAGTCCTATGACACCTAGAGCTAACAAAACAGGTGGTATCGCCCACAACCAAAATGGTGTCTTTGGCTTAGGCCAAAATAGGCAATAAGCTGTCAAGGCAGCGCTGATAATTGCTAGAGAACACCAAGCAATAATGGGTAGGTATTGAGCGGGAATATTACCTGGAAGAGTGATTGGCGCAGCAAGCACTAGGTACAAGTTCGCAATAGGAATAAACACAGACAGCATTTGCCCTGCTCCTGCTTGCATCTTGCAGTACCAGTTCCACCAGGGATTTTGATACTCAATTCGAGCCGACTCTACAGCATGAACGCCGAGACTGCTCAAGTGAAATAAGAGTTGATAGAATTCTCCGAGGATACGGACAAAGCCAGTACCGAGTCGAGACAGATCGGCCCAATACATTTCGTAGATATGCACATCTGGTCGAGGCTCCTTTCCTTGCCCAAGCCGTGAGCCTTCTAGTCGTACAGTCTCGTAAGTCGATCGCACTCCACCACCCTGGTATTGGTGCAGTTGCTTGCGCATGAATTCATGAGCATTCTGCTCCAGAGTGTCTTCTACTGAGCTAGAACTCTCTTCATGGCTTGGTGGGGAACCAAACTTGTGAGAATTGTTGGGGATATGTTCCTGTTCCGCTTGAGGTGGATTTTGTGGAGGTGATGGTTCCAGTGATGGCGGCTCCTGTGCCACTATCACTGGACGAACCCCTATCCGTAGCGTGCTTTCGTTGAAGGGAGTATATTGAACCTGATTCTCACTGCGGTTGTGATTTAAGAGAAGATTAGCGATCGCGCGTGCGGAATCATGTGCTGATTGATCCGCAACACCATGAACAGCAATAACGGCAATTTTTGGCTTTCCTGGATTCACATCTTCGCCCATCGATGACCTCTTCGTTTTGTATATCTGTTGGGACTGTTAACTAAGTATTTATGCTTATTATTATTCACTCTGGCGACGAGCTTTTGAGAATATTGACTTCTCCAAGTTCAAAGTCATGATTTCCGAAATTAATACAAAAATTAAACTTGGTCGGTTCAATGAAATATCACAGCAAGGGCACGGCATTGCCCATCGGCGTCAACTTAAGCCCTAGCGAATAGAATTCGCAGGCTATTGCATTCCAAATCCGCCTACGCGGACTAACCAAAAATCCAAGGCTTTGAAACCCGCGCAGGCGGGTTTTGGTTGTATAGCTGCGGTTTCAACCGCCTTTTCTATCGTTAAGTTGACACCAATGGGCTAGCCTAAGCCCCTACCCATGAATTTGCTTTTATGGAGCTATGTTCCCTCTGTTGTGTAATACCAATTTCATTAAATAGCGCTACAGTTTGACCCCCCAACCCCCCATGTTTTGGGGGGAGCCAGAAAAGTATCTGTAGCAGGCATTGAGGAAATTGGTATAAGCTATCGCGCCTTCAAGTTGCACTTTTATGAATGGGCAAGATACCTATTCCACAAGACTTTCAGAATTGTGATTGTGCAAAATTCAATGCCTGTTAGCTTACCTGGAGGAAGAGGGAGATGGGCTTGGAGTCGGTGTCGGAGATGGGGACGGGGATGGAGATGGAGACGGAGATGGAGATGGAGTCGGTGTCGGAGATGGGCTTGGTGTTTGCGTCGGAGATGGGGACAGGGATGGAGATGGAGACGGAGATGGGCTTGGTGTTGGTGTCGGGCTAGGCGTGGATTGATTTGAGCCTTCCTTCTGGTAGAAGCCGAGAACTCTTTGAACATAGGCAGCTTGGGAACCGCTGTTGCAGCCTGTATAGTTACCAGTCAGCCACCAACAGGCAACCTGGCGCACAGAAGCTGTCTCATTGTTATTAGTGGCACGGAACTGCTTGTTGAGTTCGCGCCGCATGATGCAAGAGACGACCTCTCGTGCCGTGTCTGGGCTGTTTCCAAATTGCTCGGCTGTTAGTTCGCGTCCAACACATTGTTTAGACCAACTGGGGATGATGCCCGGTTTGACTTTCCAGGCGCTGTAAAGTCCATCGACTGAAGTGTTAGTCTTTGGCGCAGCCATCCGCAACGCATCCACGATCGCAGTAATCTGGTTCCCAGAGGGCTGGGCTTGAGCTGGCGATACTGCCAACAGTGCTGCACTGATCATTAGTGCGCGAAGCGCTAATCGCATGGTTTGTTTACTCCTCATTCTGAAGCCTTTGGCACTGGTAAGCCGAAAACGGACAAGTGATCAAACTTGACGTTCAACGACAAATTGTCAAGATTGTCCCAAGAATTTTTGCTCAGTCAACCTACCTTAGGGGGAGTTTTTTAGTTTCAAGAGGAAAAAAGCCTTGCCGATGACCCAAAAATCAGGGCACGACCATGCCGTACCCCTACTTATGCAAAGCTATCCAAGCATCCCCACTCAGTGCTTTAAGCTTTAACGCTCAATGCTTGCGGATTCAAAACTTGATTTAGCTTGCCACTGCGATATCCTTCCAAATCCAGGGTGACGTAGACAAAGCCAAATTCCTGAAAAGCTGATATCAGAGTGGGTAAATCTGTGGTTAAGACAAAGTCCTTGATTTTTTCAGGCGGTAACTCAATCCGGGCCGTATCGCCTTCGGAACGGACGCGCAGATTGGAAAAGCCTAGGCGACGCAGATAAATCTCGGCACGTCCTACCCGTTGCAGCTTGGTGACGGTAATTTCTTCGCCATAGGGGAAGCGGGAGCTCAGGCAGGGTTGGGCGGGTTTATCCCACCAAGGAAGCCCTAGCTGCTTCGAGAGTTGGCGCACTTCGGCTTTAGTGACGCCTACTTCAGCTAAAGGCGATCGCACTCCTCGTTCCTTCGCAGCCTGAATTCCTGGTCGATAGTCTCTCAAATCATCGGCATTGACACCATCTACCACATAGGCGTAGCCTCGCTCAAGTGCTAGGGGTTTGAGGGTGTCGTGGAGTTCGCTTTTACAAAAATAGCAGCGGTTAACGGGGTTCGAGGTGTAATCAGGATTGTTCATCTCATGAGTTTCAATGACCTCATGAGGGATGCCGATCGCAACCGCTTGGATGCGGGCGTCTTCTAGTTCTTCTGGCAACAGCGAAGGAGACTTAGCGGTGACAGCCAAAGCGCGATCGCCTAAGATATCGTAGGCCATCTTGGCGACTAAGGTACTATCAACGCCCCCGGAATAGGCAATCAATGCCCGATCCATTTCCGAAAATATGGCTTTCAGTAGCTCTAGTTTTTGCTCTAACATTCTTTATTATTAAGTTACTTATTTGTTGTTTTTACGCAAAGTACGCTGAGGTTTGCGCAAAGGTACGCTGAGGTTTTGGGGGTTTATCTAGGAGTTAGGGTCTAAGAGATGGGATGATAATTTGTTTTGTTCTGCTTCTTTTTAAGAAAAATTGTTAGATAGAATGAAGGTGTCTTATTTCATTCTATCTCGGCAAAGATAATTGGGGAGTTGCATAACTTTGGCTATCAAAACTCGCGTTGAGAGAAGATGAGGATGGCGATCGCTAAAAGTAGCACTGTATAAAATACACCATACGCCCCATTCCCTAATAAGGTTGGCGGCGATGGGAGTATCCCATAAATAGCCTCATTCTTTAAATTGAGACGAGATAAATCGGGTAAGAAAAGGTAAAGATTTTGAGTCAGACTCTCAAGGCTAGAGTTGCGGCTTAAGTTTCCAACTGTTACGATATCGCGGCTCAAGTTTCCCATCAAATAAACCCCGAAGGTGAGCAGCGTGGCTAACAGTGAGCTGGTAAACACGCCAAACACCAGCGCTACCGCTGTGAGTAAAGATAGCTTTAAAAACAGATAAAGCGTTGCAACCAGAATACTGGCTAAAGGGTATTCGATTTTACTGAAACTTAGCAGAATGAGATAGATTAGAGTCGTCGCTACCGTCAAGATGACTAGAACACCGGATAACCCCAAGTGCTTACCAATAATGAATTCGGCGCGGGTCACGGGTTTGGGAATTAAGACTAAAACCGTGCGTTTTTCAATTTCTTTGTTAATTAAACCGGTACCGACAAACACTGCAACGATAACGCCCAAGAACTCTATCGATCCCAGACCTACATCTAGAAAAATTTTGTCTTGGGTAGTGGCTGCTACTTCCGGCAAAAGCCGCAATGCCAGAAGCAACAACAGAGTAAACAAACCAATTAGATAAAAGATGCGATCGCGAATGACTTCCCGAAACCCATTGGAGGCAATCGCCCAAATTCGTCCAAACCTCATTCGCTACCTACCTTTTTCAACATTGTCTTCTAGGTTCAACCGCTTATGTTCGGGTAAAGCTATCCAGTCGTTTTTTGAGTCGATCTAAGCCCCAACCTTTAACCTCTTGACACTCGAAACGGCTAAAGGATGTGCTTGGGGTGTCTTGCGGGGTGTTGAGAGGTTTAGTTGCCGCGTTGGCTAGTCGGTCAACTGGAAGAATTTGACAAGACTTTGTCACAGTATAGGTTTTCGTACTGGCTCTAGGCCCTTGCCAAATCGCCTGCAAGGGTAGGTTATACCCCCCAGAACCCCTAGCTGAAGCCTTTCCTCCTGCTACAGACACTTGCCACAAATCATCTTCCAAGGTGGGTGGCAGTCGTTTCTTGACTTGCTTTTCATTCGTGCTAATCAGCTTGTTTAACTCTTGAGGTAAGAGTAACCGCTCAACATCTGACCAGCGTTTGGCATCCAATGAGTCTCTTAACTGGATTCCCATGCCATCTAAAATTGCAGCACCTCTAGGGGTTGCAGCGGACAGAGGCGCTTCCCATTTCACGACAAAGGCACTCTTGCGGAAGTCATCAGCCAGCAAACTAGGATATTGCGCTGTATAGTCCTGAATCAGGAAGTGAAACTGGAACCAGCAACTGAGGAGGATCTGCGACGCAAATAGAAGAAACTGGTTTTTACGCTTTTCCGGGGGCGGAACTTTCACCTTTAACCCCACTCCGACATAATCGGGGATAACGGCAATAATGGCTGAGATAATTGGCCAGTAAATCAGCATGTTGCGTGAGACTTGACCGCTGTACTCGTCAGCAACTACACCAAAAATGTAAATACTCACGAGTGCCCCGGTAATCCAGGGACTCAAAGGAAAGCCTGGTTCTGCTGGAGTCTTGTAACCGATTCTCAGCTGGTTGGATGCCGTTGTCCCCCAGAATACGCCCAAAATTAAAAAAATCCAGCCAAAATTAACGACGAAGTTTTTCACCCAGCCACTGGCAAGGATTGCCATATAGTAGGAAAACAGGCTGAGTACGATTAGGGTTTCCCAGGAAAAGGCACTGGGAAGACGAACTTCTTTGCGCAGCCAATTATAGAAACTGAGGAGAAATTTCACCAAAACCTCCGGGGAGTTTGAGAGCGATTAACGGAAGCCTCTGTCTTCTAAGTCTGGGGAAGCTGACGTTACTTAGAAACTGAGATTGTTGATTGGATTGTGAATTTGCAGGAATCGGAGAAATAAAAGTAGGGAGATGGCACTATAGCTGTAAGCGTTTGCTAGCAGTATAGTTGTGGCATGATTGGGCTTAGGAGGGGCAACAGCCTCGTCCAGACGATGGGTCAAGGTTGGCCAAGACCGTCTAACTGGAGACTCATCTCCTCCTTTGGGTCTCTCTTGGAGAGAGGCTTCTAGTACATCAAGTCCTGTCAGCTTAATCAGGAAGGCGGAGAAAAAGATTACAACTCCAGTTGCCGCAATCACTAATGTTAATTGTTCTGGACGGGAACCGAGAAGGCGGTCAAAGAAAATATAACTAATGAGCTGATCTTTAAAATCCACGGGTATCCAGTCCTGAATCATAAAAAAGACCAGCCAGCCGATACTCGCGGCTAGTAAATTTATGAAAGTAGCATACTCTACACTGGTTCTGCGGTTGATGTTCATTCTGCGGTACAAGACTCTGGACTCTAGCGCGATCGCGACCAGCAGGAATAAGAACTGAAACAAAAAAGTCTGTAGTGGCAAAACGGCCTCTGTCATAACGGTCTGCTCCTTAACCAGTTGCGGTGGATGTTAAAGGCTTGATTACCAATAGTACAAAGTTCAGGCGAAGACGTGGCTCTAAGCCTGATTGTAGTTATCTTAGTGCCATTCAGCGTTATCCTTCGCTTTCTCTATATTTTTCCTCAAAAGCCAGGTGCAGCATCCTCCCGTATTTTTCTGTGAATCGACCCAACCCCCCTTATTGGTAAACTTGTCCTTTGGGGTTGGTTTTAAGGATCGCAATGTCCAGAACTGGTATTGGTATTCGCACGGCGGTTGAGCGTTCTGAGCGCATCACAGGTCAGATTCACGTTTACGATGGCAAGGGAAAGGGCAAGTCTCAAGCGGCTTTGGGCGTTGTTCTGCGCTCAATTGGTTTGGGGATTAATTCAGTTGATAGCGAGGTGGGCGATCTTTCACACTATACGGGCGCAAAAGCAAGTCCCGGCGTATCGCCAAGCCGCGTTTTGTTGCTGAGGTTTCTCAAAGGGCCGGGACGGAATTACGATGAGGATGCGGCGATTGAAGCCTTGCAACGGGGGTTTCCTCATTTAATTGACCAAGTACGCACGGGACGTGCTTCCTTTTTTTCGAGAGATGAAGTGACGCGCTTTGATGCAGTGGAGGCACAACGCGGTTGGGATGTTGCCAAGGGAGCGATCGCATCCAATCTTTATTCGGTTGTTGTTTTGGATGAGCTGAACCCTGTCCTCGATTTGGGCTTGCTGCCTGTAGACGAGGTGATTAAGAGTCTGAAAAACAAGCCTGAAAACCTAGAAATTATTGTTACAGGTCGAGGAACACCCCAAGCCCTACTGGATATTGCCGATTTGCACACCGAGTCGGTTTCTCATGACCATCCAGTGTCCAGGGAACAAGGCATTGAAGGCATCGAAATCTACACGGGTGCGGGTAAAGGAAAATCGACCAATGCCTTGGGTAAGGCGTTGCAAGCCATTGGTCGGGGAATTAGTACTGATAAGTCCCACCGGGTGCTGATTATGCAATGGCTGAAGGGGGGATCGGGCTATACAGAAGATGCAGCGATCGCAGCTTTGAAGCAATGTTATCCCGATTTAGTCGATCATCACCGTTGTGGGCGAGATGCGATCGTTTGGCGAGGACAGCAGCAGATTGCAGACTATGTGGAAGCGGAGCGAGGCTGGGAAATTGCGAGAGCCGCTTTAGCCTCAGGTTTGTACAAAACAATCATTATGGACGAACTCAATCCTACAGTTGACTTAGAACTGTTGCAGGTTGAGCCAATTGTAGATGCTCTGTTACGCAAACCTCGCGA
>Ga0310810_10006099_pt1 | contig 13565 bp, 9 predicted proteins | sample NCmetagenome_FD_207641 | JGI IMG/M metagenome (GOLD analysis project Ga0310810, IMG submission 207641) | Soil microbial communities from experimental microcosm in Duke University, North Carolina, United States - NC | ecosystem: Engineered > Artificial ecosystem > Soil microcosm > Unclassified ... | reverse complement strand
TCGATGGGTGTCCTGGGCGGCCAGGACGGAATCCCGGTGGTCAACAACGGCGTCATGTACATCACCTCGGCCTGGAGCAAGCTGTTCGCGCTGGATGCGCGCACGGGGTCGCTGCTCTGGATGTACGAGGCGGAACTGCCCGAAAACATATCGGCAATGCTCTGCTGCGACGTGGTCAATCGCGGTGTGGCCGTTCTTGGAGATCGGGTGTTCTGGGCGACGCTCGACGGTCATCTCCTCGCGCTCGATGGTCGAACCGGCAAGGAGATCTGGAAGGTCACGGTCGCCGATTGGCAGGCGGGATACACGCTGACCGCTGCGCCTCTCGTCGTGAAGAACAAAGTGCTGATCGGCCCCGGCGGCGGTGAATTCGGCATTCGCGGGTTTCTGGTTGCTTACGACGCCGATACCGGCAAGGAAGCGTGGAAGACGTACACGGTGCCGGCACCCGGCGAGCCAGGCAGCGAGACTTGGCCAGGGAACACTGAAGCCTGGCGCCACGGCGGTGGCGCAACCTGGCTGACCGGTGCGTACGATCCCGATCTGAACCTCGTCTACTGGGGCACGAGCAATCCCTCGCCCGTGTTCTATGGTCCTCACAGGCAAGGCGACAATCTGTACACGAGCTCGATGCTCGCGTTCGACGCGGATACCGGGAACATCAAGTGGCACTTTCAATTTACGCCACACGACGTCTGGGATTACGACGGCGTCAATCAGCCGATGCTGCTCGACAACGTGCGGCTCGCCGATGGAAAGGTCGTGGCGAAGGCGCTTGCTCAGGCGAACCGCAACGGGCACTTTTATCTCCTCGATCGCACCAACGGTCAGGTTGTCTACGCACACCCCTTTATCCACGTCGACAGCATCAAGGTAGATCCCAAGACCGGGAAAATGACGCCTCTGAAGTTTGCCAAGCCCGACGAACCGGTGGTCGCCTGTGGCCACGGCACCGCGGGCAAGGAATGGGTCTCCATGGCGTACAGCCCGCTGACGAACTTCGTCTACGTGCCGGCCATCGAGATGTGCGGCAAGTTCTTTGCGCTCGACCTCGAATACCAGAAGGGGCGGCCGTATTACGGCGGCGGCCACGAGCGCGTTCCGCCGGCCTCCGGCCATGTGACGGCGATCGATCTTGCGACCGGCAAGGCGGCCTGGCGATACGACACGGCGTGGCCGATGTACGCGGGCGTGCTGGCGACCGGAGGCGGCGTGCTTTTCGTGGGCAATCCGCAAGGCGAGCTGGAAGCGCTCGACCAGAAGACCGGCAAGAAGCTCTGGGGATTCAAGACAGGCTCGGGCATCGTGACGAACCCCATGAGCTTCGCGGTGGACGGCCGGCAGTACGTCGCCATCTCTTCCGGTTGGTCGATCGTACCCTCCAAAGCGATCGCGGGGGCCAAGTTGCTCGACACACCGGGGCAGAAGAACGTCCTCGGCAGCACGATGCTCTTCGTTTTCGCACTGCCCGAGGCACAACGTTTGTCTGACCAGGGACAGCCGCAACCGACGCCGACGTCGAGCCAGGCTCAGCTCGGTCAGGTTCTACCGGCTCAACCGCGATGATTGCCCGGCACGCACTCCTCGCGCTGGCCCTCATTGCCGTCGGTGTCCCGACGGCGGCAGCCGAGCGCGCGATCACGGTGGAGTCGTCGCTCGCATTGCGCATCTGCGTCGATCCGGACAATCCGCCGCTTTCGCTGAACAGGGTGGGCGGGCAACCGGGGGTCGATGTGGAAATTGCTCAGGCCATAGCCGAGCATCTTGATCTACAACCGCGTCTTGTATGGGTCGACACCACGTACGGCGGACGGGCCCTCCGGCGCTCGCTCCTTGCCGGCCAGTGCGACCTCTTCATGGGCTTGCCAGTAGACCCTGCGGCAGAGACAGCGGATGCGCTGGCACTGACGGCGCCGTACTACAGCACCGGTTATCGGCTAATCGCCGCGCAGGAGCATTTCAAGGTCACGTCCGGAGCGACCGATCTGCGCGAGGCCCGCATCGGTGTCGAGCGACAGTCCGGCGCTCACATGCGTCTCGAGCGGATCGGATCCCACCTCGTCGTCTATGGCAACCAGCGGGAAGTGGTGGACGCCGTCGCGCGCGGCGAGGTGGATGCCGGGGCGGTCTGGCTTTCCGACGTCGACCGCTGGCTGCAGGGCCGAACGACGGCGATGCGCCCGCTCGCCGATGCCGCACCTGACCGGTCACTGCGTTGGAACATGGCCATCGGCGTGCGGCGTGCGGACGGCCATCTGCGGGCGTCCGTGAGCCGCGCCATTGGCGATCTGCTCACTGAAGGCCGCATCAAGGCCATCTTCGACCGCTACGGGGTGCCGTTTATTGCCCCGTTCACCGAACGGTGACCAACATGTCGATACGTAGCGTGCTCTTGGTCCTGGCGATCGTCGGGACAATGAGCGTCCTCGGTGCGGCGGCGGCAGACAAGAGCGGCACCCCCGATGAGGTCGGCACGGCCAATCCGTTCGCTGGAGATGCCGAGGCTGCAAAGGCGGGCCGCCAACTCTTTCTCAACACGGGCTGCTACAACTGCCACGGACTCGAGGCCAAAGGCGGGGGTATCGCGCCCGATCTCACCGCGTCGAAACTCGATCCGCAGCAAATGTTCCGGACTATCCACGACGGGCGCCCAGGAACGCTGATGCCGTCGTGGGGCAAGCAACTGTCCTCCGACGAGATCTGGAAAGTGGTCACCTATCTGCGCTCGCAGCGGCCGGGCGCGTAGCCGCTCGCCGGCCATCGATGGGGGTGCGCAGACTGATTGCATGAGGTTTCCAAGTCGGATTCACTGTGTTGCGGCCGCATGGCCTTTGGCGTGCATGGCTGTCGTGGCTCAGGCACAGCCTCTTACGGGCGCGTTGACGTTGGACCCCATCGTCGTCACCGTGACACGCAGCGCCGAGCGTGCCTTTGGGCTTCCCGCGTCGATCGACATCATTGACGCGTTCACGCTGCATGACGGACAGCCGCAAGTGAATCTCTCGGAAGCGCTGGCGCGCATACCGGGTGTGTTCGCGGCGAATCGCCAGAACTACGCGCAGGACCTGCAGATCAGCTCGCGCGGCTTCGGCGCACGCGCGGCGTTCGGTGTGCGCGGCGTACGCCTCTATCAGGACGGCATTCCGGTCACGATGCCCGACGGCCAGGGTCAGACCGGCAGCTTCAGCTTGCTGTCGGCGCAGCGCATCGAGATTCTGCGCGGGCCTTTTTCGGCGTTGTACGGCAATGCGTCCGGCGGCGTCATATCGATCTTTACGGAAAGCCCGCCCGAAGCGCCACTGGGGACAATCACGATCGGCGGCGGCAGTTACGGTACCGGGACGTTCGGCGTGAAGCTGGGAGCCGCTACGACGCGTGCGGGCGGCACATTCGCTGCGACGGAATTCATCACGGACGGCTATCGGGACCACTCTTCGGCGCGCCGCGACGTGACGAACGCCAAGCTGGTTCTCGACGCGACCGATCATACGCGCGTGACACTGATCGGCAACACGCAGTACCAACCCGAGACGCAGGACCCGCTGGGCTTGACGCGCGCGCAATGGACTGCGAATCCGCGTGGCGTGGACGCCGCGGCCCTGCAGTTCGATACCCGTAAGACGATCAACCAGACGCAGGGTGGCGTGGCGGCGGACCACCGGTTCAACGAAGCCTGGGAATTGCACGCGGATGCGTACGTCGGCCGCAGGTTGGTCCGCCAGTATCTCGCGTTTTCGGGCGCCGGACCCACATCGGCGGGTGGCGTACCGGACCTCGATCGCGACTACCGGGGCGTCGGTGCGCGCGTCGTGTGGCGCGGACAAGCGCTCGCGCGACCGCTGATCGTGACATTTGGCGCGGATACCGACCGGCAGCGCGAACGCCGCAGAGGCTACGTCAACGACAACGGCAGCCTGGGCGCCTTGCGCCGCGACGAGCACGACACCGTCGCGTCACACGACATGTATGCGCAGGCTGAATGGGGCTTGTCCGCGGCATGGTCGGCAACGGCCGGTATCCGCACGAGCACGGTTCACTACGAATCGGTCGACCACTACGTTACGGAGTCGAACCCTGACGACAGCGGCACACAGCGGTTCAACGACACCAGCCCCGTGCTCGGCGTGGTGTTTCATGCAAACGACGATCTCAATGTCTACGCAAGCTATGGCGACGGCTTCGAGACGCCGACCCTCGCCGAGCTCGCCTACCGGAACGGGGGCACAGGGCTCAATTTCGCGCTGCAGCCGGCGACCAGCCACGCCGCCGAAATGGGGGTCAAGGCGCGCATCGGGCCACGATATCGAGTCAACGCTGCGATCTTCCATATCGATACGACCGACGAGATCGTCGTCGATACCGCGACCGGCGGGCGGACGACTTTCAAGAATGCCAGCGCCACACGAAGACGCGGCGCGGAAGCGGCATGGGATGGGCTTTACGACCACGGCATTCGTGCGCATGTCGCACTCACATGGCTGCGCGCCGAATTCGCCAACGAATTCACCACGGGGTCTCCACCAACGATTGTCGCATCGGGATCGCGTCTTCCCGCGGTGCCGTCGAAACAGGCGTACGGCGAGCTTGCATGGGCACCGGCCGATTCGGTACTTTCGGCAGCACTCGAAGTTCAGTACGTCGACAAGCTCTATGTCAACGATCGCAACAGCGACGCAGCGCCAGCCTACACCGTCATGAACGCGCGCGTCGGCCTTTCCGAGACGACTGGCGCCACCAAATGGAAAGGCTACGCCCGCCTCAACAACCTGTTCGACCGCAACTACGCGGGATCGGTGATCGTCGGCGACACCAACGGCCGGTTTTTCGAGCCCGCCCCCGGCCGCAACTGGTTCGTAGGCGCCAGCGTCGAGCTGGCTTTGTGATGCCCGCTACACAAAGACGGCGGTTGTCCTGCACTGGGCGCTCGTTCTCTTCCCGTCCGAACGCGGCCACCTCTGCGGCCATGGCGAAGCTGCTGATGGCCAAAGGGCACACGCGAGTGCGGTCGTTGCAGGACGGTCTGAATGCCTTGGGGCCGCGGCCGGCTATTGCGTTCAACCGCTGCCGTCGGCTACCGACGTATCGCAGGGAAGTGCCGTGCAGACGGCGGCGTAGGTTGCGGCGGCGAAGCGCAAAAACGCCAACGCGCGTGCATGAGCTCGGTCGTGTCGCCGTACCGGCTCGATCTGACCGTGAGTGTGCTTCGGCGCCTCTCCACCAATGCCGTCGATCTGCTCACGCCAGAGGGAATGTACGTGCACGCACTCTCCGGTTTCGCGGAAACCACGATCGTGCGCGCTACGCAGGTTCAAGCGGCGGCCCGCGCTTTCGATCACGATCGAGGGGAACGCGCACAACGACACCGCGGTTCTTGCGCTTGCCAGGCAGATGCTCGGCGTGGATCGCGACCTCCGCCAATTCTATCGAGCGGCGAAGCGCATTCCATGACTTGCCGCTCTCGTCAAGCGCATGCGAGGTGTGAAGCCGCCGCGCTATCCGACATTGTGGGAGGCGTGCGCGAAAGCGATCGTCTTCCAGCAGCTCAGTATCCGGGCAGCGAGCGCGATCATGCATCGCGTGACCCGTGCGGCCGGACAATGCGTTCAGGCAGGCGGTGTGCCCGTTCCCGTGTACGTGTTTCCCACGACCGAAAGCTTCCAGCAGGAAGGCGACGAGCGGCTGCGAACAACCGGTCTCAGCGCGACCAAGATTGCGACGTTGCGGCGCGCCGCAGACGCGATCGAGGTCGTTTGTTGGATGCGGCAACGCTCTCGGACCGCACCATTGGTTGCCTGCAACGACGGAACCGCATAGCGGATCAGCATCCTGTGGACGTGGTCGAACGACGTGGCCAACGACACTGACACGGGTGGCGATTGCGTGATCGCGAGCACGAACACGGAAGCAACAGCTCGGCATGCGGTGCAGCCGCACAAAAGAAGAATAGGACTCGCAGCGCCGCCCAAGCGCTTCCGCGGCGCTGCGACGCGCTCAGGATCCGGTATTCGGTGTCAAACGTGTTCATGGCTCCTCATCCAGTGACCGATCGCGGGCCACGCTTCGGCCAACGTCGCCGAGCCCATGAACAGCCCGATATGACCTCCGGGCGTCATTCTCGTGACAATGGCGGAATGTGGCGTGCCGACCAGATGTGCTGCCTCGAACACCTGCTCCCTGGTCGTGATGTCGTCTTGCTCGCCGGCTAGCAGGTAGAGCGGGACCTTGATGTCCTTCAGCGACAGTTTTCGCCCTAGGCCGATGAACTCCCCTTTGGCGAAGCGGTTGGCCTTGAACAGCTCCTCGACCGCCTGGAGATAGTAGCGGCCGGGCAGATCGAGCGCGTTCTCGAACCATCGCTCGAAGTGCTCGCTGCGAGCGACGTAGCCCTTGTCCGCGATGTGGTCATAGAGGTCGATATATTTCGTGAGATATTGTTCGCCCGGATGCATGTTCTTCCAGCCAGCAAGCATGACCTCGCCGCGCATGCGTCCGCCGCCCGCAGCTACGAGATTTTGGTAAACGCTCATCGGCAGCGCGTGCGCCATTCGCTTGATGGGACCGTTGCCGGCATCGGTGTCGATCGGCGCTCCTGCGAGAACCAGACTGCGTACCTTGCCGGGGAATCTGGACGCATACATCGCCGACATCCACCCGCCCTGGCACAATCCGACGAGATGCACCGGCGTTCGCAGGTCGTCGACGACGACGTTGATCTCGGCCAGGTACGTATCGATGCTGTAATCCTTCATCTCGGGGGTTGCGCCCTTCCAGTCCATCACGAAAACGCGGTCATGTCCGGCTGCGCGTAGAGTCTCGACGAGGCTCTGTCCCTTGGCATAGTCGGCAAGGGATGAGCTGTGACCGGCATAGGGCGGATCGATCAAGACGGGCGTTGAGGTCATCGGCGATCCGTGTCTCGAGAAATCGCGCAGGCGTAGCGTATCGAGCTCGAGATCGACGCGGTTCGGCGTGGCCCACTCCGGCATCGGCGGCGCATTGATCACGTGCGCTTGCACGACAAAGTCGAGGTTGCGCTGGAACAGACGCATACCCTCCTCGCCGAGCTCGATGGCCGCGGCCAACGGCCAGAACCATGGAACAGAGTGTTCTTGATGCGCTTTGCGGATCGGATGCACCGTTGCCATTGTCGTTCCTTGTCGCCAGATTGCCGGGCACGGGTTTCGGCCGTCGGGAATCAAGAATGCCTGACTCCCGCTGTGGAGAGTTTCCTATTCTTTAATTCTGCAGGTGCGCGTAGTGTCCAAGTCGAGAGTTGACGCGTCGAGAACCTTCGACGCGAGCTGCGCCCAATCCCGCACTCGTGGCGCTGTTGCAATGAGGCGGTGCGTGAACATGCCACCAAGGAAGTCACGATGAAAAGGCTTGCCCGTTTTCTGACGTCACCCCTGACACTCGCACTGTTGTCGTTTGGCATTGTGCCTCCACGGTCCACGCAAGCCGTCAAGATGCCGGTTGCCCGGCCCGCGCCATGTCGCGCTGTACGTCGCTTGATTGATCCGCCGCGGCAAAGCCTCCGGCGCCTCCGCTGATCACGATCGATGTCGGACAGATCGAACCACCGAGGCGCAGAATCAAAGCCGGCGTCGCACTCCGAGTCGCGTCTCTCTCACATGGGCTGGCGGATAGGGGCACGAACGTTCGATTTTTCGCGAGAAGTGGCGGTGATGGCCATCGTCAACCGTACACCGGACTCCTTTTTCGACCGGGGTTCCACGTTTGAATTGGACCGAGCGATCGCGGCGGCGCTAGCGGCGGTGCGCGATGGCGCGGATATCGTCGACGTCGGTGGGGTGCCGTTCGGACGCGGTCCCGCCGTCAGCGTCGACGAGGAACTCGATCGCGTGGTGCCATTGATCGAGGCGCTCCACGCCGCGTCGGATGTCGTGATCTCGGTGGACACGTACCGAGCCGAGGTCGCCCGGTTGTGCATCGAGGCCGGGGCCAGCATCGTCAACGATGCGAGCGGACTATATGACCGGAGCATGGCAGCCGTCGTCGCGGATAGCGCTGCGACGCTCGTGCTTGCTCACAGCCTCGCGCCGCCGCGCAGCGAGCCGCCACGCCCGCGCTATGACGATGTAACGGCGGACGTCGTCGCGTTCCTCCGCGATCGCATCGCGCGTGCCGTTGCCGCCGGTGTGCCGCTCGGTCGACTCATCGTCGATCCCGGGTATGACCTCAACAAGAACACGTGCCATTCGCTGGAGCTCACGCGGCGCCTGGACGAGATCGTCGCGATCGGGCTGCCGACGCTGGTCGCGGTTTCAAACAAGGATTTCATCGGCGAGACACTGGATCGGCCAAGGCACGACCGGCTGAACGGTTCGCTGGCTGTGGCCGTCATTTGCGTCATCAAGGGAGCGCGCATCGTGCGAGTGCACGACGTCGCGGCCACGGTCGCCGCCATGCGCATGACCGAAGCAGTCCTCGGCTTTCGCGAACCGGCGTACCTGCGCCACAACATGCAAGCCGCGTGAACGACGCAACGATCAGTCGGGGCTGGCCGCGGTGCAACGCCGCGCCGCTCGACGATGACGAGCTGGCCGAATGCTACGCACTCAACGACCGGAGCATGCAATCGGTCCGCGTCAACTTCGTTGCGAGCATCGACGGAGCGGCCACCGATCACGGCCTCTCGGGAGGGCTTTCCGGTCACGCGGACAAGCGCGTTTTCGACCTGCTGCGACGAGACTCCGATGTCATTCTTGTCGGCGCCGGAACCGTGCGCGCGGAAGGCTACGGCGCGATGCGGCTTGATCCGGCATCCGTTGAGTTGCGTCGTGCGAGCGGCCTGGCGGATCAGCCGGTGTTCGCCATCGTCTCGGGGACGCTGGCGCTGGATCCCGAATCCGCTGTTTTCACCGACGCGCCGGTCAGGGCCATCGTGGTGACTATCGGCACGTCATCGCATGTGAAGAAAGAAGCGCTCTCGCGGGTTGCAGATGTGCTGGTGTGTGGGGAGGAGAGGCTCGACGTGACCGTCATGCTCGACGCGTTCGCGAAGCGCGGGCTGCGGCGGGTGCTCTGTGAGGGCGGTCCGACGCTGTTCGGCGCGCTTCTCGACGCGGATCGGGTGGACGAGCTGTGCCTCACCATCAGTCCGTTGCTCGAAGCTGGCAACGCGCATCGAATCGTGGCCGGTGCGCCGGAGAAGGCACGACGGATGACGCTTCACCACGCGCTGGTGGCGCAGGGCACGCTCATGTTGCGGTATCTGCGGCCGCCGGACGGCAACGACGCCAATCTCCTATGACGGAAACGGTCGGTGCCCGGCTATTGTCGGTAAACGTCGGCCTTCCGAACGATATCGCGTGGCGCGAGGAAACGGTCCATACGGCCGTGTGGAAGCAAGCGGTTTCAGGCCCATGCATGGCGCGCCGTCTCAATCTGGATGGTGACGGGCAGGGTGACCTGGCTGGCCATGGCGGCGAACAACGGGCGGTCCTTGTCTACCAGATCGAATGCTATCGCTACTGGGGGCATGTACTGGGTCGTGACGATTTCGTTTGCGGCCAGTTCGGCGAGAACTTTACCGTTGAAGGTCTGCCGGATGCCGAGGTGTGCATCGGGGACCGCTACCGAATCGGCAGCGCTGTATTCGAGGTGACGCAGCCGCGCGTGACGTGCTATCGCGTCGGCATCCGGATGAACGAGCCCCGGATGGCGGCGCTACTCGTTTCCCACGGCAGACCTGGCTTCTACTTACGCGTAATCGAAGAAGGCGAGGTCGAGGCGGGCGACGAAATCACCAAGGGTGCCTCGGGAGTCGAGCGGATGAGCGTTGCCGAAGCCAATGCGCTGCTCTACCTTCCGGGCCATCGTCGCGAAGCGCTCCAGCGAGCGCTGCGCATTCCTGCCCTCAGCCCCGGATGGAAAGCCTCGTTCCAAGCCCTCCTCGATCAAGGTCTCGACGCCGGCCCGATAAGTGGTAATCGGGGTCTCGCGCCTGCAGACGTTTCGCTGTCTTCGCCGGCCTGGCGCGGCTTCCGTCGCGTGCGCGTCGCCGCGAAGGTGCGTGAGAGTGTCGACGTGATTTCGCTCGTGTTGGAGCCGGTTGATGCGCTGCCGCTTGCCGCGCCGCTCGCAGGCCAGTTCATTGTTCTGCGCATGCTGCCGGCGCACGCAACATCACCGCTGATGCGCAGCTACTCGTTGTCCGGCGAACCCTACGCGGCACGATACCGTGTGAGCATCAAATGCGAGGTCCCGAGCGAGGCCAGCGCCTATCTCGAGCGCCAGGTCGATCCCGGCGACATGCTCGAGTTGAGCGCGCCGCGAGGCAGGTTCACGCTCAAACCGGACGAGCATCGTCCGCTCGTGCTGGCGAGTGCCGGCATCGGCATTACGCCGGTGCTGGCGATGCTGCACGCTTTGGCCGCCCAGCCTTCAACGCGCGAGATCTGGTGGCTTTACGGCGCTCGCAACGGCAAGCACCACCCGTTTGTGCAGGAGTCGCGCGCACTGCTGCGCCTTCTGCCTCGTGGACGGAGCCAAATCTGGTACAGCAGACCGACCGCCGAGGACCGACTCGGCACGGATTTCGACGCAGCCGGTCATATGACCGTTGCGAGCTTCGAAGCGCTGAAGGTTCCACGTGATGCGGATTTTTATCTCTGCGGCCCAACGGCCTTCATGTACGCGCTCGGCACCGCTCTCGCAGTCGGGGGCGTTCCCAGCACGCGCATCCATACCGAAACATTCGGCTCGGGCGAATCCCGTACGCCGGGCATCGTCAATTCGCATCGTCGACCCGTGCACGCGCCCATCGGAGCCGCGGGGAGCGGGCCGCTCGTATCGTTTGCGCGCAGCAACCTCTCGATTCATTGGCATTCCAAACATCAAAGCCTGTTGGAACTGGCCGAAGCCTGCGACGTTCCCGTCAGGTGGTCGTGCCGCACAGGGGTTTGCCATAGCTGCGAGAGCGGACTCGTGGCTGGAGCCGTTGACTATCAGCCCGATCCGCTCGAATGCCCGGCTGACGGCAACCTGCTCATCTGCTGCTCGCGACCCCGAACCGACGTAGTCATCGATCTCTGAGCGCCCCGGGTCAAGGGTGCGGCTACCGCTGTCAAGACTCGCCAATCGCTTTGTCCTGACCTAACGGGTCGGCCGCGGAACCGCAATCGCGTCCGATATTTGCGCGTCGGCATCAAGAACTCCTTACAAGAAGTTTCCAAGTCTCCCGATACGGCTGCTCGCGGCAATGCGCCAAAGTGGCCACGTTCGTCATTTCCGACTTCGATGCGCGCGGTTTTGCTTCGATGGCCCACAGATTCCCCGGGTGCGGTTGGATGAAGATGCAATGCGAAGTTTTTACCGTAGTCGGAGCAATGCCGGCACCCGTCCGGCGATCGGTTGGCGATCGCGAAGCAAGAGTCCAAATCCATAGCGGAAAGGCGGGTGTCAGATGAAGCCGACGATGCGGTGGCAGCGAGGGTCGCGATCGAGCGTGGCGCTTGTTGCGATCACCGGCGTAGCGATCACAGCCCTTGCCACGACATTGGCCGCGTTCTCCTTATCGAATCCCGACGACAAGCCCGGCGCCTGCGAGTCGCGGTCGGTCGACGAGCCTGGTCAAGCGTGCGCGAAGGCGCTGGTGCGGCTGTTCGAGCAGGGAAAGGACATCTTCCGCTTCGATACCTTCGGCGATGAGGATTACTGGGGCGGCAAGCTGCAGCTGCACAAGGCGATCGCGGGCGCCGCCCTCGGAGGCGTCGGCCCCGGCGTCAGCCCGAGGACCGCCCTCATCGTTGCCGGCCTGAAGGTCGACGTCGATGCTCTTCCGGGGAACCTCCGGGCGGGGCTCAGGCAGGGCAACGTCGATCTTGACAGCCCTGCGACCACGCTCGCGCTCCTGAAGCTGAACGCGGTCGTCGGCGTCAAGGGCTTCTTCGACAACCGTGGCTCGCTCAGCTCGATCGGCATCACCTGCGCCGTTTGCCATTCGACCGTCGACGACTCGTTCGCGCCGGGAATCGGCAAGCGGCTGGACGGCTGGCCGAACCAGGATCTGGACACCGGTCTGATCGTCTCGCTCGCGCCCAACCTGGCACCGATGGCCGACCAGGTCCTCGGGGCCAGCGATCCAGCGACGATCGACACGCTCGAGAAGGTGCTCCTGAGCTGGGGTCCCGGCTTCTACGACGCCGAAGTCAACATCGACGCCATCGGCTTCCGACCGGATGGCAAGTCGGCGGCAGTCCGGATCCCGGCTGCCTACGGCCATCTCGGCGAGGACCTCCACACGTGGACGGGCGGCTTCGGCAACGTCACCTACTGGAACGCCTACGTCGCGAACCTGCAGATGCACGGCAAGGGCAACTTCAACGACGAGCGGTTCAACGATCCGGTCAAGTATCCGGCGGCGGTCAGAGGCGGCTTTTTCAAGCTCCGCCACAATCCCGACCTGGTCACGCCCAAACTGGCGGCGCTTCACTACTACCAGCTCTCGCTGAAGGCGCCCACACCGCCGCCGGGCAGCTTCGACCCTGCAGCCGCTCAACGGGGTGAAGCCGTCTTCAACGGTCAGGGCCAATGCTCGGGGTGTCACATGCCGCCGCTCTACACCGACGCCGGCTACAACGCGCACACGCCGGCCGAAATGTGCATCGACTCCTTCCAAGCCGACCGTGGCCCGACGGGGGCGATCGGCAGCACCTACGTCACGCCGCAGCTCAGCGGCCTGTGGTCGCGATCGAAGCGTGGTTTCTTCCACGACGGCCGTTTCCCGACGCTCCTCGATGTGGCCAACCACTACAACGCGTGTTTCAACCTCGGTCTGTCGTCAGGTGAGAAGAGCGATCTGGTCCAGTTCCTCAAGAGTCGCTAGGCGAGAGGTCGTGGATGGCGGGACCGCTGCGCAGCGCGCTGCATCCGCGGCGTTCACCGCCTAATCTTCCTATCGTCAGGGCCTGCCATGAGCACCTGCTTCACGATGAACGTCCATGCCGATCGTAGATGACCGCATCGGTGATGGTTCGGTCTTTACGATGCCACGCCGAACAAGGAAAGAGGCGGGTTCACGGTCTTCAATGTCGTACATCGTCTCGTCTTCTGCGAAGTCATTACGCCCGATCGGGCAACAGGACGTCACAGAGCCTGCCGCGAAAAATCGGGCCCAACGCTGACCGGCGACGCTCCGGGTCGCGGTACGCCGTCATTGGTGATCGTCACCTTGGAAGCGCCGAATATTGTCCTTTGCAACGACCCGCAGTGCGGTTGGCAGCGACATCAAGAAGTCCTTACAGGAAGTCTCCGAGAGTCCTGATACCGCTGCGATCGGCGTGACGTCAGAATGATTCGGCAGCGCGTGCGACCCATGACCGATACGCCGGGCTCGGCGCGGCAAACACGATCGAATCGTCCAACCAGGAACACAGACATGGCAACGACCGAGAAAGCTTTTGAAACCATTCCCGTCGGCACGAACGTGACATGGCACTACCGGAGCGCCATTGGCCACGGCACCGTCGTCGGAGTCCACGAAATGGGAACCACGGCAGACAACACGATGTACAGCGTACGTCAGCATGACCACCATCCCG
>Ga0310810_10006096_pt1 | contig 13567 bp, 13 predicted proteins | sample NCmetagenome_FD_207641 | JGI IMG/M metagenome (GOLD analysis project Ga0310810, IMG submission 207641) | Soil microbial communities from experimental microcosm in Duke University, North Carolina, United States - NC | ecosystem: Engineered > Artificial ecosystem > Soil microcosm > Unclassified ... | reverse complement strand
TGAGACAGCCGGTCTTCTGTCCCATGGCCAGGAGCTGCAGCACGTCCGGCAAGCTCGCTTCGCGCAGACTGCCCTTGATCGCCATCTAGCGGAACTCCTCAATGGCGCGGCCCGAGACGTCGGGCCAGTCCCAGATCACTTTCTCTTCGTCGAGGAACAGCGGATCCGCCGGATGTCCGTTGCCGGTGTGCGCCATCGCGGGCGCGGCGATCCGGCCCTCGAGCTCCTTGCGCGCGAAACTCGCCGTGAGCGGCACGCCGACGACATCGGCGGCCTGCGCGAGGCGCTGCACGGTGCTGGTGATTTCCGACACGCTGGCGACGGCGCGGGCCGCAAGATAGTCCACGAGCGGGCGATCGTGGCGCACCTCGGCCGCCGCGAGCGAGCGCGCGTACAGCCGTTCGCGCAGCACGTGATCCGGCGCCTGCATCTCGACCACGAGACCGCCCTCGAACCGCGAGCGAAGGCGGTCCTCGAGTCCGTCGATGTGCTTGGGCGCGCAGCGCATCGACAACACGATCTGCCGTCCGCTGGCGTAGAGCGCGTTGAAGATGTGGAACAGCTCTTCCTGTGTGCGCTCCGTGCCCGCGCACTCGTGCACATCATCGATGATCAGCACGTCCACCACGCGATACCGGGCCCGCCAGCGCTCGATCGTGCCGTCGCGCAGCGCGGCGATCAATTCTTCGGTGAACTGGCGAGCGCTCACGCAAGCCACCGTGGTCGCGCCGCCGCGCAGGCCGATGAGCTCGTTGCCTAACGCATTCAGCAGGTGGGTCTTGCCCACGCCGGACGCGCCGTAGATGACGAGCGGGTTGTACTTCTTGCCCGGCTCCTCGATCACCGTGTCCGCGGCATGCACCGCCAGCTGGTTGGACGGTCCCACCTCGAAGTCGGCGCGCACGTAGGCGGGCGACGGCCCGGGCGGCGGCTCGGCCGCGCCCAACAAACGCGCCACCGCGAGCTCGGCTTCGCCGAGCCGCTCGGGATCGCGGAACAGGTCGGACGCCGCCAGCGCGGGGTCGAGCCCCTGCGCATCGCGGGCCAGCGCTTGCAGCCGGGCCACCGCGCCCTCGTACTGCCTAACGGTCGCTTCCACATCGGGTTCGTCGGCGCCCTCGAGCGCGCGCTCGATGGCGGCCGTCAGGAAGCCTGCTTCGCGCCACCGCGACATCACCTCGAGCAGGCGGATGCGCCACGGCTCGATCTGCTGCGCCACCACCGCGCTCAGGTCGCTGAGGAAGCTCGAGAACTCGCTGCCGCCGGTGCGCGTGCGGACCGGCGCGGCCACCGCCACCGCCGCGCTCGTGCCGGCGGGCTCCGGCCGCTCGCCCAACACCTCGCGTACGTTGTCCGGCGTCACCGCGCGTTCGCCTAACGTCTGCGAGGCGATGAGCCGGTTGAGCGCGCCCTGCAGCTCGCGCACGTTGCCGAAGGGAATGCGAGCCAGCTCGTCCAGCACGCCCGCCTCGAACTTGGCGCCGCGCTCGTCGCACTTGACGCGCACGATCGCCGCGCGCGTCTCGTAGTCCGGGGCGCCGACATCGACGACCAGCCCGCCCGAGAAGCGCGTGATCAACCGCTCGTCGAGATCGGCAATCTCGGCCGGCGGACGATCGCTCGTGAGGACGACTTGCCGGCCGCCCCGCAGCAGGCCGTTGAACAGGCGCAGGATTTCCGTTTGCGTCTCGCGGCGCCCCGCCAGGAATTGGACATCGTCCAAGAGGAGCACATTGACGCTCTGGTAGCGCTCGCGGAGCGCGTCCACCGCGCTCGACGCGACACTCGCATTGAGCTCGTCGACCAGCTCGTCCACCGTCGAGTACGCGACCTTGAGGTCGGGCTGCAGCTGACGCCCCAGATGTCCGATGGCCAGCAGCAGATGCGTCTTGCCCAGTCCCGATCCGCTGTAGATGAACAACGGATTGAACGCCGCGCCCGGCGCCTGGGCGACCGCGCGCGCCGCCGACACGGCGAGTCGATTCGCCGACCCGACGACGTAGTTCTCGAAGCGATACCGGGCGTCCAACTCCACGGTCACCGGCTCCCGGCGTGTGCAGTGGACGGCGTGGCGGGGCTGCCCGCCGGGCTCAAACGCCGCAGCACGATCTCGGAGATGCCGCGCAACGTCTCGAACACGCCCGTGCCGTGCAGCGCGCCAGCCGAGAATGCGGGAACGCCGCGGAAGTTGAGCGCGTCGTCCAGCGTCGCGGTATCGTGAATCAGCTCCGTGGGTAGGTCCTGCTTGTTGTACTGCAGCACGAGCGGCACCGCGCGCACGTCCATCCCGTGCTCGGCGAGGTTGGCGTGCAGGTCCTGCATGCTCTCGATGTTCTCGTCGAGCTGGCGCGCCTGGCTGTCGGCCACGAACACGACGCCGTCGGCGCCCTGCAGCACGAGCTTGCGCGTGGACTGGTAGTACACCTGGCCGGGCACCGTGTAGAGCTGGAAGCGCGTGTTGAACCCGGAGATGGAACCGAGGTCGAGCGGCAGGAAGTCGAAGAACAGCGTGCGATCCGTTTGCGTCGCGAGCGACACCATCGTGCCTTTGCGATCGTTAGGCACTTGCTCGTAGATGTAGTGCAGGTTGGTCGTCTTGCCGGACCGGCCGGGCCCGTAGTAGACGATCTTGCACGTGATCTCGCGCGTCGCGTAGTTGACGAGAGGCACAGGCGGTTCAGGCTGAGGGACTCGGGGACTTCGCCGGGCCGGCTGCCGGCTGCTGCGCGCGTCCGAAGAGAACGGCGAGACTGCGATTGAGGTCGGACTCGAAGTTGCGGTCGAGCGCCGGCCCCGACTCGACCGCGGGCGGCGCGGCCTGCTGGAGCGCGTCGCGCAACTCGCGGAAATACACCTGCACCAAACCGAGCGAGCTCTCGGCATCGAACGCCGTGAGCAGCACCAGCGCGCCGCGCGCCGTGGGCGCTTCGGCGATGAAGACCTGCCGATCGCGGCCGGAGTGGTACAGCTCGCGGAACGGATGGCCATCCAGCTCCTTGCCCAACTCGCCTGCCGACGCGTGGATGGCGGCGCCTAACGCACAGGCGGCCATGACGTCCACGGCGCGCGTAAAGCCGAACTGCCCGAGCACCTGGCCGCTCGGGTGCAACAGCAGCGCGAACTGCACGCGCGCGTCGTCCACGAAGCGCTGGAGCGGCGCCTCCACCCACGGCTCCGCGACACGCGCTCTCACAGCACCTCCAGTGCGCGCAGCATCGCGCTCCGGATGAGCCCGATGTGCGCTTTCGGCTCGGCGAGCGTGGCGAGGACAAGCCCACCGCGCCCCACGGCGCACACGTGACCCTGCTCGGCCTCGAGCTGGAGGAACCCCACGGTCGCCAGGCCGGCGGCGTCAGTGCCTAACCGGGCCCGCCGGTAGAGCGAGGCCACGAGCGCGCCGGCCACGCCGGCTTCGATGCCGACCTGGACGTTGGCCTCGACGATGATCCCGTCCGCCTCGCTCACGAGGAGGCAGCCGAGCACGCCGCGCTGCCGCGTCACCGCGGAGAGGACGTCGGTGTAGGGCGTGCTCACACGACCTCACTGAGCCACGACTCGGCGCGCTGGATGCACCGGTCGAGGACGCGCCGCACGAGGCCTAACGGAAGCGTGCGCGCGGCGGCGACGAGCGCCAGCGAGTCGGCGAGCACCGGCCCGAGGGCGATCGTGGCCACGTCGGTCTCGTACATCACGGCGCGCCAGGCGCCCAGCCGCAGATGCTTGACGGTCCGGTCGGCCTCGTCGCGCACCCCGGTGAGCGCGGCGCCCACGTCCTGCGCCACGTCCTCGCCGTCGGCGGTCACGTAGGCGCCGGCGGTCACGAGGCCCTCGCCGTCCAGCAGCAGCGCCGTCTGCGGTCCATCGCCCAGGATGTCCGCGAACAGGCACCGCGCCTCGTCTTCCACACGGCGCTCGGCCGCGGCGAAGCGGTCTCCGTTAGGCGACTGGCCGCGCGCCGGCTCGGTGCCGTTCGTGTAGCGCAGCAGCCGCCGCACCATGCGCAGCGCCGTGTCCACCGCGGGGTCGCCCTGCTCCGCTGCCAGGCCGAGATGGTGCTCCGCCTCCTCGAGACGGTGCTGCTTGTACAGCACGTAGCCCAGGCCTTTGCGCGCGCCCACGTGGTCCGGCGCGAGGCGCAGCACGGCTTCCCATTCCAGCGTCGCTTCGGCCAGCTCGCCGCGGTCGACGCGCACGCGCGCCAACAGATCGTGCGCGTCGGCGTTACCGGTGTGGCGCTCCACGCCGCGGGACGCGACGCGCAGCGCCAGGTCGAGCTGCGCGCTTCGCCTCAGGGCCTCGCCTAACTGGAGGAACACGATGCTGGACGGGTCCCGCGCCAGCTCCTCGCTCAGGCGGCGAATGTCGTCAGACATCCATCCGCTCCACGAGCATGGCCGACAACCGCGTCACCGATTCCACCGCGTGGCGAACCGCCTCCGCGTCGGCGCCATCCGGCGCGAGACGCAGGTAGCGATCCCAGCTCGTGAGCGCTTCCTGGTAGTCGCCGCGCCAGGCAGCGCAGCAACCCGTCTCCAGATGCACGGCGGGCTCGAGCGCATCCGCCTGCAGCACGCGACGCAGCTCCTCCTGCGCCTCATCGTGACGACCGGCGCGCGTGAGCGCGCGCGCCAGCACCAGCCGGGGCATCGTCGCGCCGTCGAGGCCGGCGACGGCCAGTCGCGCCTCGGCCACCGCGCGGTCGCACTCGTTCGCCTTGAGGGCCTCGTGCGCGCGCTCGAGGTGCGCGTGCGCCTGCGCCGCGGCCGGCGCCGACGACCCGTTGGACGCCGTGTCGCGCAGCGCGACCACGCCGGTGGTCACGAGGCCGTACGCGATGCGCGCCACGTCGAACTCGCTCCGCGCGAGCTCGGCGGCGATGGCCCGAAGGTCGCGCGCGCCGTCGATCTCGGACAGCACCTCCCACTCGTTAGGCAGCAGATCCAGCTGGGCGGCGTGATCGTCCGTGACCGCACACAAGGACGGCACCACGCCCAGGTGCGGGATCTTGCCTTCGATGCGAGACCATTCATCGATGCGCCGCGCGCCTTCCATGAGCAGCGACTCGGTCGAGATCCGGATCGTCGCTTCGGCGGGCACGTTCACGACGTCGCGCTCCTCGAACGAGAAGAAGCCTTCCCGCCACGACATGAGCTCGAACACCACCTCTTCGACCTGGAACCGCACGTGCCGCTCGAGCTCGCGGCGCGTCACCGCGCCCGACTCGACGAGGATCTCGCCCAACCGGCGCCCGTCGCCCGATTTCGTCTGCGCGTCGCGCGCCCGGGCCAGATCCCCCTCGGAGATCTTGCCCGCGCGCAGCAGCAGTTCGCCGAGCGGGTGCGGGTTGCTGCGGATCTGGGCGTAGATCACCGCGCCACGTTCGAAGTACACCGTGCCCTGGTTGTCGCGCAGCAGCGACGTGACCGTGAGCGTGCCCGTCTTCCGACTCAGATCGAGCAGCTGAAACACATCGTGGATGCCCAGCTCGCGAAGCGGCCCCTCGATCGCCATCAGGCCACCTCCTGCCGGCTGCGGAAGATGCGCAGCAGGTCCGCGGCCGTCCGCGCTTCGCGCTGCGCGCGTCTGGCGAACGCGCTGTCCGGCGCCACTTCCACCACCTCGTTCCAGAGCGCGATGGCTTCGCGATAGCGGTGGCGATCGGCGAGAATCACGCCTTGCAGCAGCAGCGCGCCGGGATGCTTCGGATCGAAGCGCAGCACGCGGTCCACCGCGCGCGCCGCGTCGGTGGTGCGATCCAGCTCCAGCAGCGTTTCGGCGAGCGCCAGCAGCGCATCGATGTTGTACGGGTCGCGCTGCAGCAAATCGACTAACGGAGTGATGGCGTCCTTGGCGCGACCGAACCGGCGCCGCACGTCGGCCAGCGCCAGCGTCGCCTCGACGTACGTGGGCACCGCTTCCAGCGCCGCGAGCAGCTCGACGTCCGCGCCGGGGCCGTCGCCGCGTTGGGCGAGCAGCAGCGCGAGGTCGTAGTGCACCACGGCGAAATCCTGATCGAGGTCGAGCGCGTTCCGGTAGGCGAGGATCGCCCCGTCCACGTCGCCGGCCGACCGCGCGATGTCGCCGATCTGCTTGAGCACGTCGGCGCGCGCCGGCGCGAGGCGCTGCGCCTGGCGCAGCAGCTCGAGCGCCGCATCCGACTCGCCCGTTTCCGCGCGCGCCCGGGCCACCAGCAGCAACGACTCGACGCTCGACGGGTCCGCGGCGAGCAGGCGCTCGGCCACGTCCCGCGCCTCGGCGGCACGGTCGAGCATGAGGAGCGCGCGCGTCTCGCCGGCGAGTGCGCGCGGCACCGTGCCGTTCACGCTGCGCGCCTGACGATACCGCTCGAGGGCCTCGCCGTGAAATCCCTGCCGCGCGAACACATCGCCCAGCATCGTGAAACCGATTGCGGCATCGCCGCCGCGGCCTAACGCACGGTTGATCTCCGCTGCCGCGCGGTCGAGCATCCCCTTGGCCAGATACTCGGCGCCCATCGCGTACGGATTGTCCAACGGCACGATGGGCGTGCGCACCGGGGTGTGCTGCTTGAGCTCGGAGAACAACGTGTCGAGCGACTTGGGGTCGAACGAAAAGGTCTCGACCGTGCCCTCGGCGCGATGCGCGCCCTCGAGATCGGGCGCGATCGAGAGGTCCGGATCCTCGTACTCGAGATCGATCGCCAGCTCGAACTTCTGCGCCACATAGAACGGCTCGAGCTCGAGTCCGCGTTTGGTGGCGCGCAACGCCCCCTCGAAATCGCCGAGGTTCGAGAGCGTGAAGCCGAGGTTGTAGTGCGCTTCGGCGAACGCGGGCCGCGCCTGGATCGCGCGGCCGAACGCGTTGCGCGCATCCTCGAACTTCTTGAGCTCGGCCAGCACGAGCCCGATACCGTTCCACGCCACGGCCTGCTCGGGGAACACGCCTAACACTTGACGGTACGCTTCGAGGCTCAGCTGCAGACGCTTGCCCTTGAACAGGATCAGCGCGAGGTTGAGCCACGCCTTCACGAATGCCGGTTGCTTGGAAAGCGCCGTGCGGAACGAGTCGATCGCGTTTTCCGAATCGCCGCGATGGTAGTGCGCGACACCGACGTTGTTGTGCGCGATCGCGTACGCGGGATCGAGCTCGACCGCCTTGGCATAGCTCGCCGCCGCCTCACTGAGCTTGCCGGCTTGATGCAGCGCGACGCCCCGCTCGCACCACAACTTCGGGCTGTCTGCCTGCTCGGCAATGAGCCTGTCGTACAACTCGGCGGCGGCCGCGGCGTCGTGCTTGAGGAGATACACTTCGGCCATCGCCTGCAGCACGAGCCGGCGGTCTTCGCCGCGGTCGAGGGCGATGCGATACTCGCGCAGCGCCTCGGCGTAGTACGCCTTCTGTCTGAATGCCAGGCCGAGGTTGTAGTGCGCGAGCTGCTCTTCTTTCGCCACGGCGAGCATCTGCTGGGAGCGGCGCTCCTGGCGGTGCGGGAGCAGCTCCTCGTACTTCGCCGGGTTGTACCGGTCGATGGACAGGTTCGCCTGCGCTCGCGACAGCGACGGGTTGAGCTGGATCGCGCGCTTGGCCGACGCCGCCGCGTCCTCGTGCCGTCCCATGTCGCCTAACACGAAGCCCATGAGGTAGTGGGCGTCGGCGTTGTCGGGACTGAGCGCGATGGCGCGGGTGAGCGCGGTCAGGGCCTCGTCGTTGAGGCCGCGGTTGTAGAGCACCTCGCCCATGTAGAAGTTGCAGAGCGGGCTGTCCGGCTCGATCGCGAGCGCCTTGGCGAACCAGCGCTCCGCCGCCTCGAGGTCGCCGCCCGCTTTTTCGGCCAGGCCTAACTGGACCATGGCGCCGACGTCGCGGCCGTGATAGGACAGCAGCGCCGTGAATTCGGCCACCGCCTCGCGCGAGTCGCCTAACGACGCATACGCCCGGCCCAACTCCCACCGGGCGTCGCGGTCGTCCGGCCGCTGGCGCAGCCGCTCGCGCAGCTCGGTGACCCGCCGGTCGTAGTACCCGGTGTTGAAGTACGCGACCTCGAGGTTGCGTTGGGCCACCTGCATCTTCGGGTCCAGCTCCAGCGCTTTCGTGAACGCCGCCACCGCGTCCTCGTACATCCCCTTGTTGTAATAGAGGACGCCGAGGTTGTTGTGCGCGCCCGCATCCGACGGATCGATCCGCCGCGCATACGACCGCAGAATGTCGCGGTCCCGCTGGGATGCGAGCGACGCCGGCACGATCACGCCACGCGCACGGCGCGCAGGAGCGTCTGCAACGACGCCACGTCCGGCAACAGCAGGAAGAACCCCCGCAGCCGGTCGTTCAGCCCCTGGAAGTAGAACTGCGTCTCGATGGCGAACACCATGTCGCGCTCGGCGCCGAACTGCAGGTACGCCGTGGTCAGCACCGCGGCCGACATGTCCACCGCGAGACTCGGCGGCGACGGCAGCAAGAGCAGTCCCATGAACTCGCTCAGCGCGTTCATGTAGGCACCGCTCAGAATGTTGCCGGCTTCCTTGATCGCCGACTGTTCCAGCTCGCCGAATTCGCCCTTGGGATCGAGCGGACGACGCAGCATCAGCTGCGCGAGTTTGATCGCCGTCGGCCGCGGAAACACCAGCAGCGTCCGGCCGGTCAGGTCGCCCATCATGTGCATGAGCACCGCGGCGATCGGCTCCTCGCCATCCTCGATCTGCGAGGGTACGTCCTCGAGCGCGGCGATCGTGATCGTTGGAACGGTGATCATGATCGTGCTGCCCGTCATTTGCGACAACGCCGTGGCCGCATGCCCCGCGCCGATGTTCGCGGTCTCACGCAGCGCGTCGAGCTGTCGCTCCTTCAACGCCAGTAGATCGGCCATTCCTATCCCCTCAGAGAAGGCTCCCCACATCCACGATCAGCGCCGGCGCACCATCGCCGAGGATCGTCGCACCACTGAACAACGCCAGACTTTCACGTGCCGGATCGAACTGCTTCACGACGATGTCCTGCTGCCCGGTGAGCTCGTCCACCACCAGGCCCGCGCGCCGCTCGCCCACCTCGAGCACGATGACCTGATGGCGCGCGCCCGACCCGTTTCCTGCGACGCGCAGCAAATCGTCGAAGCGAATGAGCGGCAGCACGTCATCGCGCAGCAGCATCACTTCGCGTCCCTGCACCAGCCTAACGAAACGGGCTTCCAGCTCCACCGTCTCGTTCACGTGCGCCAGCGGCACCGCGTACACCTCGTCGCGCACGCGCGCCAGGAGCGCGCGCACGATCGCCAGCGTGTGCGGCAACCGGACCGTCACGGCCGTTCCGCGACCCGGCACCGAGCGCATCTCCACGGCACCGCCCATCGCGCGAACGCGATTCATCACGACGTCGATGCCGACGCCGCGGCCCGACAGATCCGTCACGCGCTCGGCCGTCGAAAACCCCGGGCGCGCGATGATCCGCATCAGCTCGTCGTCGGACAACGCCGTCTTCTCTTTTTCGACTAACGACAACTCCTTCGCCCGCGCGAGGACGCGCGCGCGATCGACGCCCTTCCCATCATCTTCGACGCGCACCAACACCGTGCTCCGCTCGCGCGACACGCTGAGCACGAGCGAACCCGACGCCGGCTTACCCGCCGCGCGCCGCTGTTCCGGCGTCTCGATGCCGTGGTCGACCGCGTTGCGCAGGAGGTGCAGCACCGGATCGCCGATCTCGTCGAGCATCGAGCGATCGAGCTCGATGTCGTTCCCCTCCACGGTGAAGACGATCTGCTTGCCCAAAGCGTGCGCCGCGTCGCGCACCAAGCGCGGGAAGCGATCGAACACCTGCCCCACCGGCACCATGCGGCTCAGCATCACTTCGTCCTGCATCTCGCCGATGAGGCGGGCCGCGAGCGTCACCACCTCATCGAGCGCCGGATCGCCATGGCGGGCGGCCAGCTCGAGCAGCCGCCCGCGCGCGATCACCAGCTCGCCCACCATGTTCATCAGCGCGTCCAGGCGCTGCAGGTCGATCCGGACCTGACGCGTCGGCCGCGCGCCTGAACCCGTCTGGCCGTCGGCGGCGGCCGACGGCTGCCCCACCTGTCCGACCGTTTCAATGCCATCCACTTCGACCCGGTCCACGTCGCCCACGGCGAACAGCGCGCGCACGATGTCGTCGCGCGGCGCCGTGCACTCGAGGTGGATCGAAAAGCCCGCGCCGAACTCCTCGGCCTGCAGGGCCTCGACCGGGGGGATCACCTCGAGCACAGTGCCTAACGACGCGGCGCGCTTCACCAGGAGCAGCGCGCGCGCGCCGCGGAGCGCCGTGCCGGACGCGAGGCGGAGGCGCACCAACCGGCTGTTCGTCGCGGCGTGCGTCGCGGGCGCCGGCGCAACAGGCGCCGAGCTCTCCGCCGGCGAGACGCGTTCCGCAGCCTTGCGGCTCGCCGGCAACACCGCGGCGCACGCCCTGAGCCCTTCGATCACCTCGAGGATCGCCGCCGGCACCGGGGCGTCCGACTCTGCCCCCGCTTGCACGGCCCCTTCGATCGCCTGCTCCAGTGAGTCCGCGGCGTGGAACAGCAGCTCCATCACTTCAGCCGTCACCGCCATCTCGCCGCGGCGCACGCGGTCGAGGACGCTCTCCATCTCGTGCGCCAGCTCGGTCACCGCGCGATAACCCATCGTCGCGCTCATGCCCTTTACCGTGTGCACCGCGCGAAAGATTGCCCCCACCGGTTCGCTCGCTTGGGGCGAGCTCTCCAGCGCGAGCAACGCGTGATTCATCGCGGAGAGGTGTTCGCGGCTCTCCGTGAGGAAGAGTTCGGCGTACCGAGAGAGATCCATGCGGGTAGGCGGCGGAGCGGTGGGACAGCGCGGACGAGACGCGCAACGGGACCTGCCGGCCGGGTTACGACATCGACCAGCCTACCCAAGCACGCGCTGCACCGCCTCGAGCACGCGACTCGGCTGGAAGGGCTTGACGACGAAGTCTTTCGCCCCTGCCTGAATCGCCTCGACGACCAGCGCCTGCTGCCCCATCGCGCTGCACATGAGAATGCGCGCGTTGCCATCGTACTTCGTGATCTCGCGAACCGCATCGATCCCGCCCATGTCGGGCATGACGATGTCCATCGTCACCAGGTCGGGACGAAGCTGCTTGTACTTCTCGATCGCCTGCACGCCGGTCTCTGCTTCGCCGATGACCTCGAATCCCGATTGCGACAGGATATCGGAGATCATGGTGCGCATGAAGATCGCGTCGTCGCAGACTAGCACGGTGTGACTCAACGGGACGTTCCTCCGATCAGGCGAGCACTTGCGCGATTATGTCGTGGATGTCGAGGAGCGCGACGACCTCGCCATCCAGCCGGCCCACGGCGCGCATTGCACCGCCGGGCACGAGCGCCTCGGCTTCCGTTTCCAGTTCCAGCTCCGCCGTGCGGCGGACGTCCAGCACTTCATCCACGGCGACCCCCACCAGCTTCGCGCCGTGCTCGATCAACACGATGGATCCCGTTCCCTTGGCCGGCACGTCAGCCAACCGCGCCGCCAGATCGATCACCGTCACGATCGTCCCCCTCACGTTCACCAGCCCCGCCACGTACGTCCCGGCGCCGGGCAGGCGCGTCGGCCGGCGCGCAGGGATGATCTCGCGCACCGTGCCTAACTCGATCCCCACCACGCGACCCGCCACCCGGCACAGCACAACCTGTCCGGTTAGGCGCGCCCCCGCGCGGTCAGGTGTCGAGACGGTAGAAGCCAAAATCGTCGAGTGGGTCCCAGTGAGACGGCCGTTCCGTCCACCCGGCTGCCGCGGCCAACGCCCGGTTGAGATCCTCCGGGAGCGGTGAGCGCAGCTCGATCGGTGTGCCGGTCACCGGATGCGGGAAGATCAACCACGCCGCGTGCAGGAACTGTCGTCGCGGTGGTAGCGCCACGAGCCGTCGCGCACCGCCGCCGCCGTAGGTGTCGTCTCCCACCACCGGATGGCCGACCGACGCGAGGTGGACGCGAATCTGGTGCGTGCGACCCGTGTGCAGGTGCGCGCGCAGAAAATCCGCCGCGTCGAACCGTGCGAGCCGCACGAAGTCGGTCCGTGCAGTTCGCCCAGTACTGACGACTGCCATACGCTTTCGGTCTCGCGGGTTACGTGCGATCGGACGGTCGATCGTCAGACGGTCTTGCTCGAGATGACCCCACACGAGAACCGCGTATCGGCGGATGATTCGCCGCGCAGAAAGCGCGGCACCGAGCGTCCGGTGTGCACGATCGGTTTTGGCGACGAGCAGCAGACCCGACGTGTCTTTGTCGAGGCGATGGACCAGACCTTCGCGTCCCGTACCGGCGCCTTCTGCGAGCGGACCACCGCGACCCTTTAGCGCGTTGACGAGCGTTCCGCTCCAATGGCCGGGCGCAGGATGCACCACCATGCCGGCTGGCTTGTCGACGACAAGGACATCGTCATCTTCATATACTACATTGATTTGAATCGCTTCAGATAATACTTCACGTGAAGTCGGTGGCGGGATTTCCACACCCACGTTTTCGCCCGTTTGGACGCGATAGCTGGCCTTCTCCCGTCGGCCGTTCACGGTGACGTGGCCGTTGGCGATGAGCGTCGCCGCCTGGGTCCGAGAGAGGTCCGCGTTGCGGGCGACGAAGAGGTCGAGACGCGATCCGGATGCCTCGCTGTCCTCGACCAGGAAAGATCGAACCGTCGGCTGGGGGATCACCCCCCGCTCGACACCTTGGGCTCCGGCACGACCTCGCGTACCACCTCGGGCATCACGTCGGGCACCACGTCGCCGCCCTGCGGGTGCACCTCGAGGCGCGGTTCGGAGTGGCGCTCCTCGCCCCACAGGGCCCAGGCGAGCAGGAACGCGCCGGTGCTCACGGCGATGTCCGCCACGTTGAACGTGGGCCAGCGCCAGTCGCGGAAGCCGATGTCCATGAAGTCCACGACGCCGATGGGCGAGCGCACGCGGTCGATGAGGTTGCCCACGGCACCCCCACAGACCAGGCCGAGCGCGACGATGCGCAGGACATCCCCGGGACGTGTGCCCCGGTACAGTCGCCCCAGAATCAACAGCGCGATGACCGTGAGCACGAGGAAGATCTCGCGCGACCACGGGCCCAGATTGAGACCGAACGCCGCGCCGGGATTGAACACCAGCGTTAGGCGGACGACCTCCCCGAGCACGTTCTGCGGCACCCGTTGTCCGGGGAGCAACTGCACCGCGGCGGTCTTCGTGATCACGTCGATCGCCACTACGCCGGCGACCAACGTCCAGAAGAGCGCGGGCCTAGGCCTGCTGTGGCTGCTGCTTCTTGGCATCTTCCTCTCGCTGCTTGCACGCAAAGCAGAGCCGGGCGTGGGGAAGTGCATCCAGCCGGTCGAAATCGATGTCCTCACCGCAATTGTGACACTTGCCGAACGTCTCCGGCGACCGGTACAGCCGGCGCAACGCTTCATCGATGTGCCACAAGAACCTGCCTTCCTGGCTCGCGAACAGGAACGCCTTCTCGCGTTCCATCGCGTCGGTTCCCTGGTCGGCCATGTGGAAGGAGTACGAGCTCAGGTCGCCATCCGCCGATTGCGGCGTGGCGTTGAACGCCTCGGT
>Ga0310810_10006095_pt1 | contig 13567 bp, 15 predicted proteins | sample NCmetagenome_FD_207641 | JGI IMG/M metagenome (GOLD analysis project Ga0310810, IMG submission 207641) | Soil microbial communities from experimental microcosm in Duke University, North Carolina, United States - NC | ecosystem: Engineered > Artificial ecosystem > Soil microcosm > Unclassified ... | reverse complement strand
CTGCCGCGCCACTGTTAGCCCAAATAACCAGAAGAAGAAAAAAAAAGGCCAAACATGCCGGTAGCTCCAAGTGTCGGTGTTCAGTGGTATCGCTACCTGCACCAGCGCGAGGATCATGATGAGCACCAATCCGAGCGGAAATGCAATCGCTAGCGCTTCGAGGTGAACCTTCCGCTCGAGCTCGTCGGCCTTCCGGATGGACCGGATGAACGTCATCAGGAACAGGACAAAAGGAACCAGCGGCAGCAACGCGACAGCAAGGCGCGACCACTCAGCAGCGGGTTCTCCCATGGCCTTAAGTACGAGGCGAGCGGCGAAATAGGAGAGGATCCAGACACCACAAAGCACGTACTGGAGCCGATTGTCAGGCTTTCGTTCCGTGCGGGATTGGGACTGCATGCAAGACTCCATCAGGTTGGATGGAGGCAGTGTAAAGGAAACTTGTCTTTATGTCAAGTAGTCTTTACAGAGTGGGAATCAGACTCCCGCGTGTCCAAATACCTCTTTTGCTTTTAGAACGCCTGTGACGAGAGCTTCGATGTCTGCCTCATCATTGTAGACGTAGAACGAAGCGCGGGCAGTCGCAGGGAGCGAAAGTCGACGCATCAGCGGCTGCGCACAGTGATGACCAGCTCGAATGCAAACGCCCTCGCCATCGAGAATCGTGGCGAGATCATGCGGATGAACATCCTCGAGCGTGAAGCTCACAACACCACTCCGCTGCGCCGGCGGCGGACCGTAAATCCGGATTCCCTCGATTTCCTCGAGCTTTGACTGCGCTGTGGCGACGAGCTGCCGCTCGTGTGCGAGGACATCCTCCATCCCGAGTGAATCCAGGTACTCCACCGCTGCAGCAAGACCAACTGCATTCGCCGCATTTGGAGTTCCTGCCTCGAGCTTATGCGGCAGAACATTCCACGTCGTGCTCGCGTCGTACACAAACTCGATCATGTCGCCGCCGGTCTGATACGGCCGCATCGCCTCGAGAATCGAGCGCTTCCCCGCGAGTCCTCCGATTCCCATCGGCCCAAGCATCTTGTGTCCGCTGAAGGCATAGAAATCGACGCCGAGGTCGTCGTAATTCACTCGCATGTGCGGGGCGCTTTGCGCACCATCGCACACAGTCAACGCGTCGCTTCTCTCGCGAACGATGGAAACAATCTCACGCACGGGATTGACTGTGCCGAGTGCGTTCGACACGTGACTGAAGGCGACGACGCGGGTGCGGCGTGAGATCATCGACCGGAGCTCATCGAGATCCACGCGACCGTCACTCGTCAGCTCGCAGATTCTGAACGTTGCTCCGCGCTCTATGGCGAGCTGCTGCCACGGGACAAAATTCGCGTGATGCTCGAGCGCAGTGACGACGATGTCATCGCCTGGTTGAACGTTCTCCCGTCCCCACGAAGACGCCGCGAGATTGATCGACTCCGTCGTTCCACGAGTGAATATCAGGCAGTCGCTATCGGCAATCCCGAGAAAGCGAGCGATTCGCTCGCGTGCTCCGTGATAGGCGTCAGTCGCTGCAACGGAGAGCGCATATGCACCGCGATGCGGATTCGCGTTGCAGGTTTCGTAAAACTCAGTGAGCGCATCGAGCACAACGCGCGGCTTCTGCGACGTCGCGGCGGAATCGAGGTAATGCAAATCCGGATCGCGGACGAGCAGCGGAAAATCCTGGCGACGACTGCGCATTGTCACGATTCGATTTCCTCGGTAGGGACCCACGCTTCGGACGTCGTGTGTCCATCGCCGTAGCGCGGACAGGCTGATCCAACGAGGACCATCCCATTTTCGATTCGCACTTCAAACACTGGAAGTGGCTCAGTCGCCGGTCCCTGACGGACAGCGCCTGAAGCACTATCGAACCGCGCGCCATGCCACGCGCATTGAATCGTTCCATCCGCCAGAACGTCACCCAGCGAAATGGCAAATTCCTGATGAGTGCACGTGTCCGACACAGCGGTTATCCGGCCGGCGTGACGAATGAGACACACCGCCTCGCCGGTAGCTTTGACGATCCCGAGAGTTCCTTCCTCCGGGATTTCTTCAATTTTTGCCACCGATTCAAAACCGGAATCGTCCAAATCGCGCTCCGTGCCTGCCCCCTCGGAAGGGGTCGTCGGTTGCTTATCCCGACAAATTTACTTAGGATTCAATCTACACAAGGAAGTGCTGTAACGCCAAGGAGTTAGGATGGGCTCTGCAATCGAGACGCTGGTCAATAAAGAGTACGCTTACGGCTTCGTCACCGATGTCGAGACGGATACTATTGGCAAGGGTCTGAACGAAGATGTCGTCCGTCTGATCTCGTCGAAGAAGAACGAGCCCGAGTTCATGACTGAGTGGAGGCTCAAGGCCTATCGGCGATGGCTCACGATGAAAGAGCCGCACTGGTCAAACCTCCATTACGACCCGATCGACTACCAGGACTTGAGCTACTACTCCGCCCCCAAGAGCGTGAAGCCGCTGCAGAGTCTCGATGAAGTCGATCCCGAGCTTCTCGCGACTTACAACAAGCTCGGAATTTCACTCAACGAGCAGAAGATGCTCGCTGGTGTTGCCGTCGATGCAATCTTCGACAGCGTGTCTGTCGGAACTACGATGAAGGAAGAGCTCGCGAAGTACGGAATTGTTTTCTGTTCCTTTGGCGAAGCGCTTCAAACCCATCCGGAAATCGTCGAGAAATATCTCGGCACCGTTGTTCCGCATAGCGACAATTTCTTTGCTGCTCTAAATGCCGCGGTGTTCAGCGACGGATCGTTCTGTTACGTGCCGCCCGGTGTGAAGTGCCCGATGGAATTGTCGACCTATTTCAGAATCAACAGCGCAAACACGGGACAGTTCGAGCGCACGCTGATCATCGCCGATAAAGGAGCGTCGGTCAGTTATCTCGAGGGATGCACCGCGCCAAAGCGCGACACTAACCAGCTGCATGCTGCGGTGGTCGAGCTAATCGCACTCGATAACGCATCGGTGAAATACTCGACGGTGCAGAACTGGTACGCCGGTGATTCAGAGGGAAGGGGCGGCATCTTCAACTTCGTGACGAAGCGCGGCAAATGTGCCGGCGTGAACTCGAAGATTTCGTGGACTCAGGTCGAGACAGGTTCCGCGATCACGTGGAAATATCCGAGCGTAATTCTTCAGGGCGACAATTCGACGGGTGAGTTCTACTCGGTCGCCGTTGTGAACAATCATCAGCAGGCCGATACGGGCACGAAGATGATTCACATCGGGAAGAACACGAAGTCTACGATTGTGTCTAAGGGAATTTCCGCGGGGCAGGGGAACAACTCCTATCGCGGTCAGGTGAAGGTTTTGCCGAAGGCGACGAACGCGCGCAACTACACGCAATGTGATTCAATGCTGATTGGAAATCGCTGCGGTGCGCACACGTTCCCGTACATCGAGGTGCAGAACAACACTGCGACGCTGGAGCACGAGGCGTCAACGTCGAAGATCGGGGAGGATCAGATCTTTTACTGCAAGTCGCGCGGATTATCCGCCGAGCATGCGGTGTCGATGATTGTTTCCGGTTTTTGTAGAGAAGTGTTTCAGAATCTGCCGATGGAGTTTGCGGTCGAGGCTCAGCAGCTGCTCGGTATTACTCTCGAAGGATCGGTAGGATAACTGCTTGTAACTGCGGTTCCCGGTACCCGATGGCGACGCCCGGTACCGGATGTCCGAGAAAAAAAAACGGATAACGGGCTGTCTTCAGACATCGGGCACCGGGCGTCGCCATCGGGCACCGGGAACCGCGCAGTTCAACTAACCTAAAAACGAAATGCTTGAAATAAAGAACCTTCACGCCTCAATCGCCGACAAAGAAATACTCAGGGGAATCAACCTCTCGGTCAACGAAGGCGAAGTACACGCGGTGATGGGCCCTAACGGTTCGGGAAAGAGCACTCTCGCACAGGTTCTCGCGGGACACCCGGGATATGAAGTGACGGAAGGCTCCGTCACTTACGACGGAAACGATTTGCTTGCGATGGATCCGGAAGTCCGCGCGCAGCAGGGAATTTTTCTCGCGTTCCAGTACCCCGTTGAAATTCCGGGCGTAACAAACGCGTACTTCCTTCGCTCTGCATACAACGAGATCAGAAAAGCAAAAGGGCTGGAGGAGCTCGACCCGCTCGAATTTCTCGACCTGATGGAAGAGAAGATGAAGCTCGTCGACATGGACACGTCGATGCTGAATCGCTCGGTGAATACCGGGTTTTCAGGTGGAGAGAAAAAGCGAAACGAGATCCTTCAGATGGCAGTGCTCGCGCCGCGTCTCGCAATTCTCGATGAAACGGATTCCGGTCTCGACATCGATGCATTGAGAATTGTCGCGGAAGGCGTGAACAAACTTCGCCGTCCCGACAACGCGACGATTGTCGTCACGCACTACCAGCGATTGCTGAATCACATCATTCCCGACGAGGTGCACGTGCTCGCGGGCGGACGAATCGTGAAATCCGGCGGGAAAGATCTCGCCCTCCAGCTCGAGGAGAAAGGATACGACTGGCTTAGCGGCGCGAGCGAAGAAGAAGTCGTAGAGGTGATTGCGTGAGCATTTCGCTCGCGGAGAAACCGCGCGCGCACGCAATGTCGATGGACGCGTATCGCGCGGATTTCGATCGCCTGATGTCTTCGGATTTCGCGAATGAACCCGAATGGCTCAAGCGCTTCCGTGTTCAATCAATGGAAAGCTTCGAGACACTCGGCTTTCCCACGATGAAAGACGAGGATTGGCACTTCACGAGCGTTGCCCCGGTTGCGGATCGCGTTTTTCATCCGGCTGAGTTAACGGATCATGATCGGAAGGGTCTCGCGATTTCGACTACACCTCCGGCCAATCTGATTTTCGTTAACGGTTGTTTCGCTTCGTTCAAACCAACTACCGAGCTTGCGAACCGATTCGTCGATCGAAAAGGAAATCGGGTCTGTTGCAAAAAGTACGGCTGCTGCATTCAATGCATTGAACGGCGCGTTCTTCCGCGACGGTGCGGTGATTCGGATTGCACCGGAGACGAATGCCGGAACAATACACATCGTGCATTTCTCGACCGACAGCGGCCGAGTGGCGCATCCACGCAATCTCATTGTCGCCGGACGGCGCTCTTCGGTCACCGTCATCGAGACGTACGTCGGAAAGGGCACGTATTTCACTAACACAGTCACCGAAGTAATTGTCGGCGAAGGCGCACGGGTCGTTCACTACAAACTTCAGGACGAAAGCGAAAAAGCTTTTCACGTCGGAACGACCCAAGCACGACAACCACGAAACAGCTACTTCGAATCGTTTGCGTATTCATCCGGCGCCGAGCTTTCGCGCACGAACACCTACACGATCCTCGAGGGCGACGCAGCAGAGTGCGTTCTCAACGGACTGTATCTCGCCGACGGAACGCAGCACATGGATCACCAGACATACGTCGAGCACGTCGCACCGAATTGTCCGAGTCACGAGCTGTACAAAGGCATACTCGACGGACGATCACATGGCGTGTTCAACGGGAAAGTCTACGTTCATCCCGAAGCGCAAAAGACAGACGGCAAGCAGAGCAACAACAATCTTCTCTTGTCCGATCGTGCGCGCGTCGACACGAAGCCTCAGCTGGAAATCTTCGCCGACGACGTGAAGTGCACACACGGCGCGACTGTCGGCCGGCTCGACGAGACTGCGCTCTTCTATTTGAGAAGTCGCGGGCTTGGCAAATCAGTCGCGCGAAAACTTCTCACGTACGCATTCGCCGCAGATGTTCTCGAACGACTCTCACTCACGCCGCTTAAGGAAGCACTCGAAGCCAGAGTGCTCGAGCGATTTACCGGCTGAGGAAATAGTAACCGGCCAAGGCAACGAGAATCACGAACAGAAGCAGCATCGGCGCCTTGCTTCGTCCCTCCGATTCTTTGGCGCCGAGGATCGGATTAGCAATCGTGGTGCGGCGTGTCTCGACATCATCGAATTTCGGCCGCGGCGCTGCGCGGTCTACAACAGAAACACCAAGCGGAAGCTTCGAGCGGCGGAAGGTGAGCTCGGCAGTTCCGATCTCTATTCGGTCGCCCTCGTTCAGCTGTCGCGGAGTATGTACGGTTTCGCCGTTCAATCGGGTTCCTGTCGCGCCCGAAGTATGCAAGACATATTCACCACCTTCGGCGCGGACTTCGGCATGGGAGCGAGAAACGGATGGCTCGCGAACGACAATGTTACTGCCCGCATCGCGGCCAATAGTGAACCCTTCGTCGGAGAGGGGATATGCGCGCCGCTCGAACTCGTAGACCAGATAAGCGGTAGCTTTTTCCTGCTCTGTTGCGTTCCCGTCCATTGACTCTACTGTTGCAAAGGTGGCAACTGCTGCATTCTATGCGAGATTGATGCAGGAATCGAACCCCCCAGCGGAGGATAACTGATGCCCACGAAGCTCGAAAAGACGCTCAAGCGCGAGATCCAGATCAACGGTGAGCCGCACATTGCGACCATTTCGCCGGAAGGCGTGAAGATTACCAAGAAGGGCTTCCGAAAGGGAAACGAGATTACGTGGGCCGCGATTGCGAGCGGCGATGCGAATCTGCGTTCGGATTTGAGCATGTCGGTCGACGCATCGACAGAGCCGGGAGAATAACGGCACGATCGTGCGCCCAGGGTGTATCAGAGGCGTAGGGGTACAGCAGGTTTCCGGTGTCAGGTCATTGAGGCGGAAGCTTTCTGAGACTTGTCTCTGTTATTGGAATTCGCTGTCACAAGCGGTGGACAAAAAGAACAGCGAGACGGTGTTTCTAGAGGGAAATGACATGGCTCGCCGGTTGCACCCCCGGTATGCCAAACGAGGAGGACCCGTGCGCACGAATACGAGGTTTGTGTTAATCAGCGCTGCCGGACTTATTGTCGCGGCATGCAGCGGTAAAGACGCAAAGATGAGTGACGACCTGAAGAAGGACCTGGACCAGGCGTCCACGTCCGACGGTCTCGCGCTAGCTAACGCGTCCAAAGGAAGTCAGGTGGTTTCGGCGATCGAGCAGGCGACTCCGCCCGCTCCGCGACAGGTTGCACCGTCGCGGCGAGTGGCGAAGCACACTGCCGCTCCGACACGGACGCCCGCGCCAGTCGAGACCAAGCAGGCAGACGTGAGTGAGGCAGTCGTTCAGCAGCCGACGGAAGTCGCGCCGGCCCCTGTCGAGCCCGCGCCTACGCAGTCTCCGCGTCCCCAGCCCATCCAGGTCTCGACGGGTAACGTCTCGGTCGGACGCAGCGGTGGCAGCGGTGGCTCCGGACTTGGCGCGATCCTCGGCGGAATCTCGATTGTTCTGCGTGGTGGTGGCGTCGATGGCGACTCGTGCGATCCTCGCACTGATGGTCGTCGCGGAGGCATCGGGGGTTCGATCAATCAGAGAATACCGGTGATTTACGGCGGTCCTTCGACGTTCCCTGGATCGGGACGGATCGGGCACGGGCGCCGCTAAAACCATGAACCGAATGCGCCGCGCGAAGAATTCTTTGCGCGGCGTTTTTTTTACTATGAAAACATCATCCGTTATCGCTCGTTCGTCGCTCGCCGTCGTGCTTGCAGTGTCCGTTGCTGCATGCAGCGACAAGAAGAACGATGACTCACTGGCGCAGGATACGACCCTCACGAAAGACCTTGCGCTCGCGAACAGCGACAGCGCCGCTCAGCCTCAGCTGAAAGACGTGCCCGTCGAGTCGACTCCATTGCCTGCGCCTGCAGCGCCTGCGCCTCAGCCCGCGCCGCGTCAGCGAACAGTTACGCCGCCACGCACGATTGTCAGAACAGTCCAGCGTCCTCCGGCAAGGGTTGCGACCGAGCCTGCACCTGGAGCTCCTGTCGTTACAGCCAGTGGAAACACTGTGACCGCTGAAGAGAAGGGATCGGAGCGCTCGTTCGGAACCGTTGCATCCGGCTCAGAGATGTCATTCTACGCTGGCCAGCGAATCTGCACGAACACAAACCAGGTCGGCGACAGATTCACAGCGCAGATCTCCGATCCTGTTCAGGGATCGAATGGCGCAGTGATTCCCGCAGGCTCGAGCGCGATAGTCGAGATAACGCAGCTCAAGCGCAGCGAGCGCGCGAATGATGACATCGAGATCGCGCTGCGTGTGGTGTCGATCACGTTCAACGGAAAAACGTATCCTGTGACGTCCGAGGTGAGCTACGCGCAGGTGGAGCGAGTCCGCGGCGAATCAAACACAACTGGTGACGCAGTGAAGGGCGCTGCAATTGGTGCGGTGCTCGGTCAGATACTCGGACATCGAACGAAGTCGACGGTGATTGGCGCTGCAGGCGGCGCCGTTGCCGGTGCAGCCATCGGCCGCGCAAACGCAAAGGTCGATGGATGTGTGCCGAGTGGCGGGAGGATTACCGTGAAGCTGACGCAGCCGCTGGTGGTGCAGCTGACCTGACGCAGGTAGCGGTTTGCGGGTAGTCCCGCCCATCTTTGTTCACGATGCGCCACAGTAGCTCCCCGCGAGCAGTCCCAGTCCTGGCTGCGGTTCTTTTCCTGTCGTGCACAACACGAAGCGAAGCGCCGCGCGCATCAACCACGCCGAACGATTCCGCTGAAGTAACCGAGCTGACTCCACCCGGCGCGAAGAAATCGACTACTCCGGCCGCTCCGAAAACAGCGCAACCGCAATCAGGTGCGATGACTGCGTTCGATGCGGCGCCTCCGCCATCGAAAGCTGTGCCGGCTGACACCCAGAAGGCTGATGCGCAGCTGACACAGGCCCAAAGCGATCTCCGTTGCGGCATCAAAGGCGCTCCCGTCCTCACGAGCCTCGGAATGGGTAATCTTCAGGTCGGTCGCACGATGGCGGTGGTGAAGCAAACATGTCGTGTCCGACGCGACATTCAGGAGATGAACGAGGGTGGACCAGAACGCGTGTTGACGGTTTTCATCAATGGCACTCCAGTAAGAGTTGCCGTGGAGAACGGTCTCGTGCGGCAGATTGCGATCAGCTCATCTGCGTTTGCGACACGCACCGGGCTTCGCGTTGGAACGTCGCTCGCGCGGCTCGTCGATAGAAAGGGAGTTCATCTCTCCGAAGGGGAAGACGGACTATATGTCGCACTAGACGACTATTGCGGATTGAGTTTCAGGTTCTCGATACCTGCACGCGAAACTCCGGGAAAACGGTGGACTGTCGATCACGTCGTAAAGCGATACGGCTTTGCGCAAGTCGATCGAATTCTCGTCACGAGGTGCCAGGGGTAACTCAGCGTCCCGAGCGACTGTTCATTGCAGTCCAGCTGACGGAGGACACTCGGCGCAAAATTGCATCGGGACTCGGAAATCTTCCGGGTCGAATCGTACCCCCGCAAAACTGGCATTTCACTTTGCGATTTCTCGGAAGCACATCGGCCGAAGATCGCGACGCGCTCGTATCGATTCTCCGGCGCACAAATCTCGGACGCATTTTTGCAATTCGCTTCGGCTCGCTGGGTGCATTTCCTCGGGAGAAGCGAGCGCGAATTCTTTGGATTGGTATCAGCGAAGGCGCGGGGGAGCTGGTGGCGCTCGCAGAAAAAATAGAGAAGGCTGTGAGACTGGCGGGATTTCCGTCTGAATCGCGACCGTTTCAGCCGCATCTTACATTGAGTAGAATCGATCCGCCTCGTTCGGTGACTGATGTGATGACGGAACAGAAGTCTCTCGCAGTTTCAATGAAGGTTTCCGAAGTAACGCTCGTTCGCAGCTCGCTCGGCGGCGGCCCGGCGAGGTACGAAATCGTCGAGAGCTTTCCTCTCGATGCGTAACAGCTTCCGGAATCTCTGCGTCATCATCGCGATTGCTGTGATTTCTGCGTGTTCTCATACGACAGATTCGACAGGTCCCACGCCGGTGACGCCTGTTGATACTGCGGCACCGCCGCTTCAGCGGGAGATGCGCGGGCTTTGGGTGGCGACTGTTGCGAACATCGATTGGCCGTCTTCGAAAACTCTGACGGCAGATCAGCAGCGCGCGGAATTATCGGACATCATGGCGCGTGCGCTCGCGACGGGAATCAATGCGATCGTGCTGCAGGTTCGTCCCGCCGGTGATGCGTTGTATCAATCGTCGATCGAGCCGTGGGGCGTGATGCTCACTGGAACGCAGGGCCAGGACCCCGGATACGATCCACTCTCATATGCAATTCAGGAAGCGCATGCGCGGGGACTCGAGCTTCATGCGTGGATAAATCCATTTCGCGCGGGGAACACGTCGGATACGGCGAAGCTCGCGGCGTTGCATCTATTCAAGACGAGACGCGATCTCATTCGCGTTTACGGAAGCAATATCTGGATGGATCCCGGCGAGCCCGATGTGCAGGATCACACGATGCGCGTCATCAGCGACATCGTACGACGATACGACATCGATGGAATTCATCTCGATGATTACTTCTATCCGTATGTCGAGAATGACAACAGCGGAAATCCGATTGCGTTTCCCGATGATGCGACGTACTCGAAGTACAGCGGCGGCCTTCCGCGTGATGACTGGAGAAGAGCGAACATCGATCGATTCGTCGAGCGAATGTATCGCGAGGTGCATGCGATCAAGCCGACGATCAAAGTCGGGATTTCTCCGTTCGGAATCTGGCGACCGGGTTTTCCCGCTGGTGTGCAGGGACTAGATGCGTATGCGACGATCTACGCCGATTCGAGGAAGTGGCTGCAGCAGGGTTGGGTCGATTATCTCGCGCCGCAATTGTATTGGGCGATCTCGGCGCCGCAGCAGAGTTTTCCCGCTTTGCTGGATTGGTGGGTAGGGCAGAACATCGCTGGGCGCGCCGTGTGGCCTGGTCTTGCAGCGTATCGAGTATTGAACGGAACGTCGAGCGCGTACACGGTGCAGGAGATTCCAAATCAGATTACTGCGACGCGTGCACGAAGTACGGGAAATCTTTTGTACAATACGACGTGGACGCTGAAGCAGAACAACGGTGCTGTCGCAAATTCACTGACGGCGAGTTTGTACAAGGATGCCGCGCTCATTCCGGCGATGCCGTGGCTTGATTCGTCTCCGCCGCCGGCGCCTACTCTGAATCTCAGTGGTGGGGCTTTGCAAATAACTCCCGGTGCGGGCGAAGTGCCGAGATGGTTTGCGTTACGAATTCATTCTTCGAAGTGGACGACGCGAATTGTGTTTGGCTCGGAGCGAAGTATCTCGATCGATTCGAGTGTTGATCGGGTTCTCTTACAGGCGGTCGATCAGGCAGGGAATGCGAGCACAGTAGCGGAGTGGCGCCGATAACGGCCATCGGCCATCAGCCATCAGCTATCAGCTAGCGCCAGTCCGAGAGTCGCTTCAACGCGCCGAGTCGATCGGTTTGCCCGATCTTCGCCTTCGACACGGCCTCGCGCAAAAATTCGACGGTATGATCGTACACCGGACGGTTGACCGGATATGGATGTCCATCCTTGCCCCCGTGCGCAAAACTGAATCGCGCAGGATCACGCACGCTGGCGGGTGACCCGTACACAACTTCAGAAACGAGCGCGAGTGCGCGCACCGCTTTCGGACCAACACCGGGAACCGCGAGTACATCCTCGAAATTCTTCGGACCCGCCTCGTAAGTCGACACAAGAATCTTTCGGAGATGCGCCGGATTGATATCACGCTGAATGTCGACCCAGTGACGCGTTGGAAGCGCGAGTGAGATGACCTTCGCAATCTCGCGATCGACATGCCGAGGCTCCATTCGCGCAAACTCTGTCGATGCAGATCGCGCTGGCGACGATTCACTCGCCACCATGTTCAGCACCTGTTGAGCTCCCGCATCGCTGGCTATCGCAGCGTGGGGCTCATTCACAAAATCATGAACCTGGGAGCCGAGCCAGTGATACCGGCGCGCGGTCCCGTCAGCGCCGCGCATTCCCTGCTGCACGACCGCCCATTCACCCTCGGTCGTCAGAAAAAAGCTGTGATGATAAATCCCGAAGCCATCCTGCACGGCGGCGGAGTCGACTTTTGCCGCCATGCGGCTGTTATACGCGAGCCGGGGACCGTCGAGGCCAAGCTTCGCACCGAACACCGTAAGCTCAGCGGGAGTTTTGCGTGATGCTTTCCCTTTTCCGCCTGCGACAAAAATCCCCAGCTCACTCGAGCGATTTGCGAGCCCCTCCTTGAGTGCACCGCAGACGGTGGTAGTGACTCCGCTCGAGTGCCAGTCAAACCCAAGTACGCAACCGAATGCCTGGAACCAGTACGGATCGGACAGTCGCTGGAGAAACGTCGAGCGTCCCTGCTCCAGAACGATGACCTCCGCAATCGCCGGCGCGAGCTGGGACATTCGCGAGAACAACCACTTTGGAGCTTTGCCGCCATGCAGCGGAAGCGTGGCGGCACCGGTACGACTGGGCATATTTGAAAATAACAATTGCCATCGGCGGCGGTCGTTCGTTATGCGGTTGCTTTTCTGATCATCGCTCCTGCGAGCGCGCCGATGCCTGCGGGTATGATCGCGAGAAGCGTTGCAAATACGTTGGGCTGAACGGGGTAAAGCTGGGGAAGACCCATCGCGCGAGCGACGAGGGCGGCGGCAAGAATGCACAACCCCGCAATAAGCGCGGCGAGCCACGACCATCGCGGCGAGAGAAATCCGACAACCACCATTCCGACCACGAGGACAAGAACCGTCGCCTGCACTTCGTCATTGTGCTGGTCTACATAGCCGGCGAGAGCGCCGACAAGGAGTGCGCCAATTATTGCGGGCGCGGCATTTTCAAATCGCATTGTCCCCTCATTGTGAAGTACTTTATATCATAAAGTACATTCGCGACCGGCCAAACGCAACGGGTTTGACCGGAAGGCCCGAGACACGTAATCTCAGAAGTGATGACGAACGCGCGCGACGTATTTCCAATCGATGGGCTCGGCCGCCGCCGCATGAAAATAGCGTTCGTCGGATCGCACGGAGTAGGAAAAACAACGCTCTGCTTCGACCTCGCCTCCCAGCTCAAACGCCTCGACCTGGGCGTCGATCTCGTGAAGGAAGTTGCGCGACGCTGCCCGCTGCCGATCAACGAGCAAACCACACCCGACGCTCAGGCGTGGATCCTACATACCCAGATCGCCGAGGAGATTGCGGCTTCCGCGATGTATGAGGTTGTAGTGTGCGATCGCTCGGTTCTGGACAACTATGCGTATCTCGTCGCGCGGGTTGGGCGGCGCGTCGAGCTCGATCCAATGGTCGGAAGCTGGATTCGAACTTACAACGCGCTATACAAGGTCCCGGTTCTCGAGGCGCCGTCGTTCGATGGTACGCGCGCAACGAGCCGCTCATTTCAAATGGAAATCGATTCGCTGATCGATGAGCTGCTTCGCGCTTTCGATGTAGAAGTGCAGCAGCTCGATCCGATGGATCGCGACGGGTGGATCCCGACTGTCATGCATTCGCTGCAGCTGCCGATGCATCCGCCGCAGATCGACATGTTCGGAGCGGCAGTCGGAAGTTAGGGTGGAGGTGGTGGGCAGCTCCCCGCTGCAGATGTAACTGTCACGCTTCCGTTCGCAGATCGCGTCGTTCCTCCCGCAGTCACCGACGCGTTCACATTGTAAGTGCCTGTCAAAT
>Ga0310810_10006093_pt1 | contig 13569 bp, 14 predicted proteins | sample NCmetagenome_FD_207641 | JGI IMG/M metagenome (GOLD analysis project Ga0310810, IMG submission 207641) | Soil microbial communities from experimental microcosm in Duke University, North Carolina, United States - NC | ecosystem: Engineered > Artificial ecosystem > Soil microcosm > Unclassified ... | reverse complement strand
GCAGGTTTGGTGCGCGCAGGCGGTGTAGAACGCGCTAAGCGGCCATTTGGTGGTCGACGAGAACTGATCCTTCGCGATGGCGACTCTGCAGTGTGACGCGGCGTTTCGGTGAGTCGGGCCCAACCTTACGTACCCTATCTCGCGCACTCTCGGCAAGTACTCGACGCAACCGCCATCAGAACAAAAGCGCCATCCGTTGCAACCACCAGAATGCCGCCGTGGCGCCAATACCGTAGGCGGGCATCGACTGCGCCCATGCCGGCACTCGTGGGAACAAGCGCCGTAGCGCGGCCATGGCAAGCAGAGCTGTACCAACAAACATGAGCTGCCCGAGTTCCACCCCAACGTTGAAGGTGAATAAGGCCATGGGGATATCGCTCACAGGCAATCCGACCTCGCGCAGAGCGCCAGCGAAGCCGAAGCCGTGCAGCAGTCCAAAGGTGAACGCTACGACCCATGGATATCGTTCCATGAGTCCGGCGTGACCGTGATCCTGTTTTGCGAGTTCGCTCGCCAGGAATAGGATGCTTAGCGCAATGACCGCTTCCACGGGTGCCTGCGGAACCTGCACTAAACCAAGCGAAGCTGCCGCGAGCGTGACGCTGTGCGCCACGGTAAATGCGGTAATGGTTTTCACCAGCACCCATTTGTTCCGAACGATGAATAGCAGCCCCAGCACGAACAACAGATGATCGATTCCGCCGAGGATGTGCTCGACCCCAAGCGCGGTATACGCGCGGGCTACCTCAAGCGACCCCGGCACGGCCTCGAACACGAACGTTGGCGCAGACGGCATCAGGCGCGCTACCTGCACCGAGTCGTCAGCGCGCACCGAGCGCACGAGCACATCGGTCATCGTAGTGGAAAGGCCGTCGATCCCGATCGTGCGCCCTACGAGGCCGCCGTTGCAGGCTATGGTGGTGCGTTCCGTATACGCGCCAGCGATGTGAACTGCGATGACCTCGGAAGCAAGCGCGCAGTTTTCCGGGAATTGCGGATGGATCGAGAGGCGCATGTCACCTTGCGCCGGAACCTTCCACAACACGCTCCATGTGTCTGCGCCGGTCTGCCGCAGCTCTAGATAGCCCGGTCTAACCTCGTGCCCAAAAGCGATTCCTGGCACATTCGCAGCCAGTAGAACTGTCAGCATCCCCATAAAGGGGCGGATCATGGTCGCCGCACGGATTGTGACGCTATATCTGCTTGTCGGCTTGGAGCGTCAACAACGACCACGTATTTCTCGCGCCACTTGCTGTAGGTCGAATCGACTATCTCCCGGCGGCGCGCCGCCAACCACTCGCGTTGCACGGCTTCATGCACGTCCGCGAGCTGGCTCGGACGGCCCGCCGTATGCTCGCTCACATAGACGAGATGCCATCCGTAGCCTGACTGCACGGGACCCGCCCAACGCCCCGACTCTAGATGTGTGATTGCCTGCGCGAATTCATCGCCGAATGCGCTTGCAATCTCGTCGAGCCGTGAAAGCGGTAGCTCGTGGGGCAGCAACGTCGCGTCTCCCAGTTGGGATGCATCGATATTCTTTCCAGCACCGGTAAGTCTAGCGAGAGCGTTCGATGCTGCCGCGGTTCCACTCTCGCCGTGCCGATCGGCGCTGAAGTAGATTTGCCGGAACGCCCATTGCGGTTCGGCTCGAAATTTGTCCGAGTGCTTGTCCAGCCAGCGTTGCAAGTCCTGATCCGTCGGCGACACTGCAGCGGTTGCGTCCTCAGTCAGAAACTCGAGCTTCTGCCTCATGCGGCGGCGCACGATGGTGTCGTTCTTGTCCAGTCCCATCGCCAGCGCCTCACGATAAAGCACTTCCTCCCTGATGTAGTCCTCGACTAATCCGTCGAGCTCCTGTTCGGTCGGCGACCGATGCCAGGTGCGCGTGAAGCCGATCGCGAGCTGCTCGATCCTGCCGCCGCTGACCACGATCGTGCTCTCGGGCGCCTTGCTGCCACGAGCGGCAAAATGAAAAACTACGAAGACGAGCGCCCCCATTGCAAGAAAATGCATCAGGGGCTCGCGCAGAAGCTTGCGAATCAAGATAAATGTCCGCTCAGCGCTTGGTCGGCGTGTACCAGATCGGCGACGTGTAGGCGCGCTCGGTCGTCGTCATTGGCACCTCCTTGGGCATCTTGACGCCGAATCTCTTGGCGTCGTACGCCGTCCAGCGAGGGGTGGGGATTTCGATGACTCGCCCATAGTAAAACGCTCGCTGCGCTGGGTCGAAGTCCGGGTCTTTCCAGACCGCAATCAATTCCGGTGCCCCGATCGTGTTGGTCCACGTTGCGTCCTCGACGTCGACGGTGCTCCCGACCGAAGGCAGCTTGCCATCGGGGCTTCGCTTGCGGTCGCCGGACCAGGCCACGTCGTAGACCTTCTCGTGCACCTCGCCCTTGGCATCGAGCCAGCCCTTGATGATCTGGTAGCGGTCGAGATTCGCCCCGATCGGATCCTTGAGTGCGGCCACGAGGAACGTGGGCGCCTTGCCGGCGGGAGCGGCGCGGAGGTCCCCGCCCATCGGAACGCCCTTCGTGTAGCCGATCTGGGCCGGCATGCGGTTGACCGCGTCCTTGGCCTCGAAATCGAATCCACCGAAGAAACGCACGACCATGCGCGGCCCGGTCGTCGCATACGTCTCGCGACGCTGCATGGCATCAAAAAGCGACTCGCGCGTGTTCTCTCGCGCCCAGACTGCGGCATAACCGGAGGCTGACGTTTCCCACGCCATGATCACGGCCTTTTCTGTCTTAACGAACGGATGCATCGCCCGTCCCGGGCTGGGCTCGGAGGCCGAGGTCTTGCCGAAAAAGTTGTCTTCCTCCACCGCCGTGAGGCCGGTATGCGAGTCGGTGCTGCCGACCATCCCGAACTTGTACGGATTGACGCCGAGTTCGCTTGCCAGCTTGAGTCCGTTCTTCAGTGCCGAGCGCGCGTATTCGAACTCAAGCATCTCCGGCTTTTTGAGCTCGCTCAGGTCCAGATTGCCTTTGTCCCATCGCTCGAAGTTGGCGAATTCATCGTTGGGCGACAGGAAGGGGTGCGACTCGCCGTCGCCCTTGATCTGTGTGGCTTCGTACAGGACTTCCCATTTGGCGCGCATTTCAGCATATTCGCGATCGATCTTCTTGCCGGTGCCGGGCTCGATGATCGGAAACATACGGCCGTTGCTCAAGTTGCCGTTGTGCGCGATGGTGAGGAGTTCGCCGCCGGTTTTTTCTTCATAGGCGGCCATCCATTTCCATAGGTCCCGCGGATCGTCGCTGCCGAGCGGTTTCTGCGTCGTGTACGGTTCGATCCGGCTCGCCTTGTCGCCGTTGTCGCGAAAGATGACGTTCCGATGCAGGTTGTTCCCGCCGGTGTTCGAGGTCCATTCATAGCCGATGAACGCCGTGAATCGGCCCGGCTCGTTCGCCTCTTCCGCGGCCTTGATTGTTTCACGCCAGGCGGACCGGTAGGCCGCAGTGCCCGGAAGAGGCAGCAGGCCTTCCTCCATTTTCCCCTGCGAGAAACTGACGATGATCTCGATCGCGGCGTCGGCGCCCTTGCCGGTTTGAATCATGTCGTACCATCGTTGCCCCTGCGGCAGTGCGAGCAACTTCGGATCACCGCCGAGCAATAACGGGAAAAAGCCGAATCCATCCGAGTGGTCCGTCACCACCAGAAAGTCAAGCGGCCGGGAGAGCTTGGCCTGCTGACCGCTCGATGCCGTAACCTGCTCGCCTTTGGCGAAGCGGTAAGCCTCCTTCGGGCCGAGACGCGCACCGAAAGCGCCCGCGTCCATCGAGAACGACGTGTGCAGGTGTGTGTCGCCAAAATACGGGCGCGTGGGGAAGTTGCGGCCCGCGTATGGCGAATACGGGCGCTGCTTGAAGGCATTTTCGGCCGACTCCTTGTCGAGGGTGCCGATGTCCGTCGTGGTGGGCTGCTGAGCGGACAGGGGCAACGCGAAACCGATAGCGACGGCCACGACGAGCATTCTCAGAATTGCATTCGTTTGCGATTTCATTGAGTGCTTTCTTCTCGTTGTAACTCCGCGACTGCGCAGATACGTGACCATTTCAGCGCTTGCTTCTCGGATTTGCGAGCGGGAGTGGCGCGCGAGTGTATCGAGGTTGACGCATATCGGCAATGGAACGCAGCTTCGGGACGGCAAGCATGACACCGACGCGAGGGATGCCTACGGTTGGCCCTCGCAGCTCAAGATGAAATGTCGGGCTCGTCGAACACGCTTCGGTGTGCTCGAACTATCTGTCGGGTGGCGTCCCGATTAGGACACTTCACATTCCACCGAACTTAACGCGCTGCATGCCATCATGGCGAAGGCACGCATACCTCGCGGCGTCGGCAGCGTGGTCCGGGCTCGCGCTGTCCAGGTCCTCGATGCGTCGCTGATCGCGCGCGAGGTGGGGCACCGTGGACCAGAAGTGCTCGGCGCTGCGTGTGATGTACAGCCCGGGAACGTCCGGCTTCCCGGCGTCGTCGAGCAGGCGCCGCATCACCTGCCACCCCGATACTCTGTCTTGCTTCTTGGCCGGCTGAAAGTGCACGCCGGCGCGCCGAAACTCGTCGGCGATAGACCCAGCACCGCTCCCGGTCCGCGCGAAGATCGCATCGTCCGCCACGCCTTGAGCAGGGGCTCCCCACCGTTTGCACATCGACAGAATCTCTTCGCTGAGGATCGGCACGGTTCAGCCAAGGCCTTCGCTCGGCCGGTCTCTTTTCACCGTCGCGAGCTCGTCGAGGATCACTCTAGAAGCTATTGAGCGTCGGCCACGGCCTTGCGCGCGGCAACGAGGTTCGCCTCGGCGGTTTTCACGGCGGCGTCGGCCTCGCCTTGGCGTAGCTTGGCTTCGGCTAACCTCGTTTGCGCGATTCGTTCTCCCCGCTTTACGAACATAATGCGAGATACTGCAATGCGCGACACTTTGCTGGCACTCGGCGCGGCATTGCTCGCTCTGCGCTCGGATTCCTCGTCGCTGCATTCATTGCCGTTTGCATTCATTCCACGTGCGCATTTGTCCGCGCGCACCATCGTGCTGTAGGTGAGGAGTAAAACGGCGGCAGTGAGCGTAATGCGCTTCATCGAATGACCATCCATCATGGCTATCTTCCCTGGCGTTGCAGTGCGAAAGTGGACGCGACCCGGTGACGACCGAACTCGCGCGTCGATAGACGTACGTCTTCGTGACCAACATTTGGCCCTGCTGCAGCGTTTGGGCTCAAAGGGTGAAGGATCGAGCGGGGCTTAGCCCGCCGCCAAGCACGCCCAGAGCGGTGAGGGAGAAGCCGCTCCGGAAGCGGTCAAGATCGACCGACTGATACCGGAGTCGTGGAACCTTATACACCAAAGACAACGAGAGGTACGACAGTTTGCATACTTGGAATTCCAAGCGCTGTGTAAGAAACGCGAAATCAGTATTGAAGCCTTATGAGGCCCAAGCAATTCGACTTTCAGCCTACCCGATGTAGGACGAAGACTCAGACGGCGTAACGGAACGAACCGCTCCGTGCCGTGCCGTCCACGGACGATTCTGCCTGCCGCCTTTCCTGCGGCGTGCCCTCAGGCCCGTTGAGCTTGACCAGATCGTCGTTCGCCCAGCGCTCGCACCGATTCGGGGACTGCATCAACTCCTTCAGGAGAAGGACGCGAAGTTCGAAACAACAGCGGGCGAGCGCCGAGCGGCGGCGTCAGATCGAGGACTTGCGGGAACGCGTGGGCAGGCGTGGTCTGACCGCCCGGCTGAAGCGACTCAATTCGTTGTCCCATATCAGCGATCCTGAAACAATCCGCAAGGAGTACAGGACGTACGAAGCCGGGACGCGACAGCGCCTCAACGTAGACGTCGTCGTCACGCTCGAGAGAGGCTACGGCATCGCGCGGGGATCGATTGCGACGCAACGTCCCTGGCGCTGATCAGCAAGTTTGCCGCCTGCTGAAACCACGACGTCCATCGCCGCTCGCGGCCATTGCGCGCCGCACGACGGATCTCACGCTCGATGCGTCGGGCCCAACGCCGGCCAGTGGTGATGTTGAAGAACACCGGCTTCAGCGCGAACAGCCGCATCGCCTGTTCCGCATCCACGTCGAAAAACCGCATCAGAGCCAAACCGCCGGCATCCGAGCCGTAGCAGGGAATGCCGTTGAACGCGACATCCGCGCGTAAACCTGCGATGTTGAAGGCCGGCATTCGACAGGCGAAGCCCGCCGCACACGTTTTCCACGACGGCATATACAAATCGGGATTTTGCTGACGAAGCTCGTCGGCGAGCAACTGCAAGCGCAACGTATTCATGGTGTGTCCTTACTTCTTGGCTGTCGATGATTGGCGGTAGGGCCTACCGGCCGGTCAAGGGCCGTGCCTTCCATCACGTCCGACTATCTGAATGGCGTCCGGGTTTCGGCTCCGGGCGGAAACAGCCATTTGCTGACGAGCCACGCTTTCACGCAAGTGTTCATCGACGTGACAATGATCTGTAACAAGGCTCAGGATTGCGTCGTGAATCGATGACGGCGTTCATGCGGGCAAAGTGCGCGCGTTTCCGAAGCCCCAACCACACGTCATCACGCGTTGCGAAGCGCAACAGCGGGCGCTCAAACCTTGCGCGTTTTCCGCATTCGCCGCGAGTCCGAACGATCGCGCGGCCGCTGCGGTACGCGCGCTGCGGCAGCCGCCTGAGCGATGACGACACGCGCAGCGAGCCCGCATTCCCGCGCGATCGCGTTGGCTTCGTCGTCCAGAAGATCGCCCCATCGTTTCGCCGCATGCGGCGCGACGTTCGAGCGCGCGAGCACCTGGGTCGCGAGCGCCGCCGTCATTCGCTTCAGATTCGAGGGCAACGCGACAAGCAGCAGGTCGATGACGGCCGCCGGGACCGTCATGGTCGGATCGAAGCCGTACTCTTGCGGCATCGCGCGATGGCTACGCGAAACGGCCGGCGGTGACGGCTCGGAGGGCGGGGACCGAGCGGCGGAAACGCGAATCCATGGCCGCGGCATTACGCCACGGTTTGCACGACTCGACAATGGGGATGGACGAACGGCGCTCGCCGCTCGTCCAGGCACCGGCTAAGGGCTCAAGTGACTGCCATGCAGCCTATCTTGCCGGACGCGACGGCTACGCGGCGTATTTCGCCGAACGCGGGTGGTTCCAGGGAGCGCTCGTCGAGATGATTCGCGCCGCTCCGGGGCGCCTGTGGTTGTCGTCCAACGATGAACTGCGTCGCGAAACGCGGCTCTCGCTGGCCGCCATCAGCCGCGCGATTTCCTTCAGCATCGTCGTGAGATTGCGGTCCACTTCGGCCTCCTGTCGCTGCCATGATCCGGCGCAACCTGGCGCTCAGGAAGCGGTGCGCGGCCGAATATTGCGTAGGACAAATCGGGCAGAAACGGACTTGCCTGTTGGCGCCAGAGCTATGACCGACACCACCGCGGCCTTCGAGCATGTCGAACGTGATTGCGACGGACCGCGGTACGAGCCCGCCGATCTCCGGCTTCGCAACGAGGATTCTTCTGCCGGATTTACAGCGATTCGGAATTTGTCCGAAGCGTCACCAAGCCGCCTTCCGACTGCAAGTTCCGAGTCGCGAACGTTACGAAAGCCAACCGGGTTCGCCATGATTCGTCGCATGAAAACGATCGGCGCTGGGACCTCATGGATGCTTCGATGGTATGCCCGACCCCCGAGTGCAAAACGGTGATCCGCGAGACGCTGGGCCTGCACAAGTTCGGCGAGCCGAATGTCTGGACCGACGATCAGGGCGCGTTCGTTCGTTGCCCGAAATGCCGGCTGCGGATCGCGTGGCCGCCGCCAGGGTTGGAAGCTGACGGCACGCCGGTTCCGCGCTAATTCCACGTTTCGGGCGCCATAACGCCTTGACCGGCCTCCGTACCGGTCGCCGTTCCCCTTATCTCGCCTCTGGCCCGCTAATTGCTCGGACGCGAGCGTCCTTTATTTGGGCGGCATCTCAGCACAGCCGGCGCATACCTGCCGGATCGCGTGGGTGCCAGGACGACCATCCATTTCAAGAGGGAGAGCCATGTCTATGAAGCGCAGTAAGCCGACGGCATCTCGCCGTCACGGGTTGACGGTTGCCGCCGCCTTGTGCGCGGCAATGGCATCGAGCGCCGCGTTTGGTCAAACGGCGTTCGGCGCTGCCCCGACGATCGTGTTTCCCGTCGTCGCCAGCACCGGCACGTTCGTGGGCACCGTCACGCTGTACAACCCGAACCTCAGCGACGTCACCGTCCACCTGAACTACTTCGACGCGAACAATCTCGCCACGGCGGGCGCCAAGGTGTGCAACGACGTGGTTATCCCGGCGAACCTCAGCGTCCAGTTCACGCTGGCCGCTCAGTGCACGCTCGAGCCGGGCAGCCACTTCGGAACGCTCGTGGTCGCCGATTCGGCCGGCACGAATCCCGTCGTCGGTTACTCGCGCACCGAGAACATGGCCGGCGCCGGTTTCTCGATCGAGGGCTTTCCGATCGACAACTTCGCGACGGAACAGTCGAATTCGGTCGGGCTGCGGCAAAGCTCGGCGGCGCCGGGTTACCAGACGAACTGCTTCGTCGGCAGCCTGGGCGGCGCAATGACGTATGACCTCAAGCTCTTCGACGATTCGACGAGCACGCAGATCGGCAGCACGGTATCGGGCAGCCTGAACGCGTTCGAGCAATTCCGCTATCTCGACGTGTTCTCGGCCGTCGGCGCCGCGCCCGGCGACTACGCGAACGTGCGCGCGCAATTCATTCGCACGAGCGCGGATGCGCAGCCGCTCGTCGGCTTTTGCACAGTGCAGGACAACGTCTCGTTCGGCGCCGATTTCCGGATCGCCAAGACCGAGGCGCCACCGCCGCCGGACGTGCAGACGATCACGTCCGTGAACTGGAGTGGCGCCATGGTCACGCTGAACGCGAATCAGGCCACGTACATCTTCATGGGACCCACGGCGACCGCGACTCTCAGCGTCGCGGGGACGATCACCGCGAATGGCGGCGGCGAATTCCAGACGAACGGTGGCTCGGCAAACGTCACGGCCGCCGTCTGCTACCAGGATGCAGTCGCGCTCGGTACGCTGACGTCGATGGGCACGCCGAACAGCTTCACGGCCAACGGCGCAATGTCCGTCCAGTTCCTGACAGGGTCCGCATCGCTGGCTGCCGGAACGTACAACGTCGGACTCTGCGCGACGAACGCGAGCAACAACCCCGTGCAGAAGAACGGCAACACGATCGGCATCGTGACGATCACGCAGTAACGCACGACAATGCCGGCGGCGGTCAACCGCCGGCCGCATGGATGTCGCAAAGGGCGGCCTTCGGGCCGCCCTTTTTCACGTCAACGCTGCACGCCGCCGAGCGTTCCGGCGACCTGGCACGCGTTGTTCTGCCCGACGAAGCGCCCGGTCATGCCGGCCGACGTCCGCTCGAGCTCGTAGAGCGTCATCGTGCCGTTGATGCCGTACGAGCACGCGTAATTCGCGTCGACGCTGCCCATGTGGCCGAGCTGGCTGTAGTTGCCGGTCACCGTGCAGTTGCCGAAGTTCGACGCTAGCGACAGCGTGAACGTGTTGTCCGCCGCCTGATCGACCGTGAATGCGCCGAACTCCTCGACGTGGCCGTTGTTCGCAGCCGAGGCGCACTGCGACTGGTCGTAGACGAGGCCGCCGTAATAGCTGCCGGTGAAATTCTCGTACGCCCATAGCTGGCGCTGGATCGACTTGGTGACGACGACGCCGTCGACGCTGTACGTCAGTGTCGCGAAGTCGGTGCTGCCCGCGTCGAACTGCAGCGTGCCGACCTTGCGCACGAGCACCGACGCGGGGTTGAAGACCATGCCGAACCAGGGACCGCTCGTCACGTAAAGGTCGCCCGAAAAGAGCGCGCGGCCGGATTGCGGTTGGAAATACGCGGCGCTCGTGTACCACGTGGGGCGGTTGTCGCTTCCGTAAACAAAAAGGTCGACGAACAGAACGTCCGCCTGCTGCAGGATCGCCGCTCCCCATCCCGATTCGTCGGGGTTCCACCATTGATCGCTGAAGTTGGTGCCCGACGAGGCACGCGCGGGCCAAGCGAACGCGCAGAGGGCAAGGGCGGCAAACAGCAGACGAATCGTTCGCATCGGATTCTCCTCGGCTCGTCGCCGCGACCGGGTGCGCGACGACTTCGCGTTCGACCATGTCCTCGGCCCCGACATTTCATTGCGACGGGAAAATCGGCGAACGTGCGCGCTACGATTTCGGCGCCGCCGGCACGTCGGGTGCGGTCGTCACCGGCGCACCGGCCTCCTCGAGCGGGGCGACGAAATTGACGAGGCGCGGCAGAAGCTTCCCTGCGCGACCCGCGCGTGGATCGAATTCGTACGACGTGACCGAGCAGTTCGGCACGTCGGCGCCGCGATCGATTTCGAGGATCTGCTCCTCGCTCATGCGCTCGAGCAGGTAGCGCAGGCAGTTGACGATCACCTGGTGCGCGACGATCAGCACGCGCTGGCGCCGGTATTCGCGCGTCAGCGTGTCGAGGACGCTGCGAAGCCGGAGCAACACGTCGCACCAGCTTTCGCCGCCGGGCGGACGGAAATAGAACTTGCCGACGTGCGCGCGCTGCTCGGAGAGCTCGGGAAACTTCTGCCGGATGCCGACCTTCGTGAGCCGGTCGAGCACGCCGAATTCCTTTTCGCGCAGTCGCTCGTCGCGCTGCAGGGCGAGCGACGAAGCATCGATTCCCGCAGCCTCGAGCAGCAGCGTCGACGTCTGCACCGCGCGCACGTAGGGCGAGCAGAGCACGACGTTCGGCTTTCGCGCGGCCGGCATATCGCCGAACCAGCGCCCGAGCGCGCGCGCCTGGCGTTCGCCGAGCGCGGACAGCGGCGTATCCATGTCGCGCGTCGCGATGTCGATCCACGCGTTCCGGGCCGCCTCGGCCGCTTCGCGCGCGACGTTGCCGGCGCTCTGGCCGTGCCGCACGATCCAGAGGACCTGCGGCCACTTCTGCTCGGGCATCGCGCTCGCCCGTGCCGACGCTTCAGGCGCGCTTGCGACGCGCCGCGGGCTTCTTCTCCGCCGTTGCCTTGTGCGCTGCCGAGGACTTGCGGGCACGCGTCGCCCGCGCCGCCGACGGTTCCGCTTCGGCTTCCTCGGGAGCCGCGCGCTTGGCGGCGCGTCCCGACGCGCCGCGACCCGCGGTCTTGTCGATGCTGCGCTTCAGAAGCTCCATCAGGTCGATCACCTGCGCCGAGCGTCCCTCGCCGGCTTCGTGCTCGGGCTTCGTGAGCACGTGCGTCTCGCCGCTCTTGATCTTCTCCTCGATGCGCTTCATCAAATCTTCGTTGTACGTGTCCTCGAACTCCTCGGGATTGAAATCGCCCGCCATGTCGGCAACGAGCTTCTGCGCGAGGTCGAGCTCCTTCGGCGTCACGCCCACCTCCTTGAGCGACAGCGGCGGAAAGTCGAATTCCTTCTGCTTGCGCAGCTCGTTCGCGTAGCGCAGCGTGATCATCATCAGCGCGTCCTCGACGGGGATCACGGCGGCGAGGTGATGCGTGGTGCGTATGACGACCTGGCCGACGCCGATCTTGTTCGTCGAGCGCATCGTCTCGCGCAGAAGCGCATAGACCTTCTGCGCGCGCTCGCCGGGAACGAGGTAATAGGGCGCCTCGAAGTACTGCGGCGGGATGCTCTTGGCGTCGACGAACGTCGAGATGTCGACCGACTTCGCCTGCTGCACGTTCGCGCGGCGGAAGTCCTCGTCGCTCATCACGACGTACTGGTCCTTCTCGTACTCGTAGCCCTTGACGATGTCGTTCCACGGGACTTCGGCGCCCGTGGTCTTGTTGTAGCGCTTGTAGCCGACCGGGCTGAAGTCGCGCTTGTCGAGCATCGAGAACGACAGCGAATGCGACTGGGCGGCGGGATACAGCTCCACCGGAACGTTGACGAGCCCGAAGCTGATCGTGCCTTTCCAGATGGCCCTCGCCATGTCATCTCCTCTTGGTAGGGGCGCTCACCTTTTCGAGCATGGCATCGGTGAGCGTTTGCCGCACGCGCGGCAGTCGTTCCCAGGGATCGCGCTTGCGCTTGTCGACAAGCGCCGGGACGTTGCGGACATTGAAGTGGTCGAAGCGCAGGTCCTTCTTCGTGAATTCGGACCAGTCGATCGGCATCGACACCGGCGCGTTCGCCTTCGCGCGCACCGAGTACGCGGAGACCGCGGTCGCGCCTTCGACGTTGCGCAGCCAGTCGATGAAGATGAGCCCGGTGCGCCGCGACTTCGTGAGCTTGGCGGTGAAGCGGTCGGGGAAGGCGCGCACGAGCATCTCGGCGACGCCGCGGCAGAATTCCTTCGCCTCGTCCCAGTCGCGCGCAGGCTCCAGCGGAATCACGACGTGCAGGCCCTTGCCACCGGTCGTCTTCAGAAACGCCTGGAGCTCGAGCGCGTCGAGGAGCTTGCGCAGCACCGTCACCGCGTCGACGAGCTTGTCGTACGCGAGCCCTTCGTCGGGATCGAAGTCGAAGATCAGCCGGTCGGGGTAGCCGAGCTTGGGCGCGCGCGAGCCCCACGGATGCAATTCGAGCACGCCCATCTGCAGCAGCGCGACGACGGCGCTGACGCTGTTGGCCATCATGTACGGCTTCACGCCGCCGCTGTCGCGAATGTCGATCCGCTCGATGTAGTCCGAAATCGATTCCGTCGCATGCTTCTGGTAGAAGCACTTGTCCCAGCCGTTCGGGCAGCGGACGAGCGTCAGCGGCCGATCGCGCAGGTGCGGAACGAGGAGCTCGCCGACGCGCGCGTAGTACTGCGCAAGGTCCATCTTGGTGATGCCCGCTTCCGGATAGAGCACCTTGGCGCCGTTGCTGATCGCGACGCCCTCGACCTCGTTCGCCGCGGCGTTGCGATTGCGTGACGAGGCGCTGGGTGACTTCCGTGTTGTCGTCGGCGCTTCCTTCGTCTTCGACGCGCGTTTCTGCTTCGCGGTCGTTTCCTCGCCGCCATCGTCGTGCGTCGCATGCGCCGGCGCCTCGCGCACGATGTCGCGCGCCGGCTTGTCTTCGCGCAAGCCTTCGAACGACGGATGGCGCAGCGTGCCGTCGCGCGTCCATTCGGAGAACGACACCTCGGCGACCAACTCCGGCTTCACCCAGTGCGCCCGCCGTCCTTCGGCGCCGGCCGGCGGATTGGCGAACGGCGGCTTGTCGGTCGCGACCTTCGCAAGCCGCGCCGACAACTTTTCGAGCATCGTGTCGTTGAAGCCGGTACCAACCTTGCCGCAGTAGCGCAGCGCATCGCCTTCGTGGACACCGAGCAGCAGCGCGCCGAAACCCGTGCGCGAGCCCTGCGGATCGGTGTAGCCGCCGATCACGAACTCCTGGCGCTGGTTGCACTTGACCTTCTGCCAGTCACGCCCGCGCGTGCCCTCGTAGCGCGAATCGGCGCGCTTCGACACGATGCCTTCGAGGCCGTGCTTGCACGCCTCGCCGAAGAATCGGGCGCCGTTACCCTGAACGTGGTCGCTGTAGCGGATCAGCGTTCCCGGGCCGACGAGCTTCGCGAGAAGGGCCTTG
>Ga0310810_10006092_pt1 | contig 13569 bp, 13 predicted proteins | sample NCmetagenome_FD_207641 | JGI IMG/M metagenome (GOLD analysis project Ga0310810, IMG submission 207641) | Soil microbial communities from experimental microcosm in Duke University, North Carolina, United States - NC | ecosystem: Engineered > Artificial ecosystem > Soil microcosm > Unclassified ... | reverse complement strand
AATGTGTACATTTCCTATTGTGGTTCAGAAAAAAGATCTGTGGAGAAATTGCTGATCTGTATTGGAACCACATTAGGAACATAGGCACATAGATAACCACATAGACTATGTGTAACCTAATGTGTACATTTCCTATTGTGGTTCAGAAAAAAGATCTGTGGAGAAATTGCTGATCTGTATTGGAACCACATTAGGAACATAGGCACATAGATAACCACATAGACTATGTGTAACCTAATGTGTACATTTCCTATTGTGGTTCAGAAAAAAGATCTGTGGAGAAATTGCTGATCTGTATTGGAACCACATTAGGAACATAGGCACATAGATAACCACATAGACTATGTGTAACCTAATGTGTACTATGTCCTATTGTGGTTCAGAAAAGATCTGTGGAGAAATTGCTGATCTGTAATGGATAAGACCGCGGAAGATTCTCATTATTAAAATATCAAGTATGTCAAAATTTTCTGACCACAATTTTGCCGGGGAAAAAGTATTGATCCGCGTTGACTTCAATGTGCCCCTCAATGATAAATATGAAATAACAGACGATACCAGGATTACCGCCGCTGTCCCGACCATTAAAAAAATCATGGCTGACGGTGGCATGCCGATCCTGATGTCGCACCTCGGCCGACCCAAGGATGGTCCAACTGAAAAGTATTCATTGAAACACCTGGTTCCGCATTTGAGTAAATTATTAGGAGCCAAAGTTTTGTTTGCAGATGATTGCATCGGCGAGCAGGCGTATTCCACCGCAAAAAAGATGAGCAAAGGGGATGTATTGTTGTTGGAGAACCTTCGGTTTTACAAAGAGGAAGAAAAAGGTGATGTGAAGTTCGCAGAGAAATTATCAAAGCTGGGAGATGTATGGGTAAACGACGCTTTTGGAACAGCGCACAGGGCACACGCATCTACAGCCGTTATTGCGCAATTTTTTCCTCCTGAAAAAAGAATGTTCGGTTTTTTGATGGAAAATGAGGTGGCCAGTGCTGAAAAAGTATTGCATAATTCTGAAAAACCGTTTTTGGCGATTATCGGCGGCGCTAAAGTTTCCGATAAAATATTGATCATTGAAACATTACTGGACAAGGCAACAGATATTATAATCGGAGGAGGAATGGCCTACACATTTATGAAAGCCGAAGGAGGGAAAATAGGTAAGTCACTTTGCGAAGACGACAGGATCGATACGGCAAAAGATTTATTGGAAAAGGCGCGTCAAAAGAATGTATGCTTTCATTTTCCATCCGATTCGACTATTGCTGACAAGTTTGCCGCTGATGCAGATGTTTCGGTAGCACCCAGCAATCATATCCCCGAAGGGTGGATGGGTCTTGATATTGGTCCCAATGCAATTACACAATTTGCAAACGTGATCCATCGTTCAAAAACGATTTTATGGAACGGACCGATGGGAGTTTTCGAGATGGAAAAATTCCAACACGGTACAAAGGCAATCGCAATCGCAATTGCTGATGCCACGAAAAAGGGTTCGTTTTCTTTAGTTGGAGGTGGTGATTCGGTGGCCGCGGTAAACCAGTTTCACCTCGCTGATAAAGTGAGTTATGTCTCTACCGGCGGGGGTGCGATGCTCGAATATTTTGAGGGAAAAAGCTTGCCGGGAATAGCCGCTGTACAGGAATAACAGTTATGAAATTTCGCTTACAATGTATTATTTTGTCAATTAAACATAATACATACTTTATGAAACTAAAGTACCTTCCAAAACTCTTGTTTATCAGCAGTTTGATTTTGTCTCTTACCGCCTGCCAAAAGGAAGTTGATTTCCAGGACCAGAACGGCAATCCAAATAACAATCCCGGACCTGGCAACACGGGTTCCATCAATGGGGACTACGATTTCGTTGGCGTTGCAGGCAAGGACACCACCACAGTTATAAGCAACGACTCAGGAATGGAACTCAAGGCGGTGGCTATAAGTGATTACAGTACCGAAAGTAATTCCGGTACTTTGAAAATCACGGATAACCAGCTTATCATAACAAATCTCAGCTATAGAATGAAAGATACCGTCCAACTATTAGGGTACTTAGATGGCATGCTAATGGCGGTACAAAGTCAACCGGTTGACCAGACAATTCCACCTACAAGCAACACGGCCGACTACGTGCGCAGTCACCCTGATTCTATCACCGTCTCCAATTCCGGCGTTATGTTACCAGATCCGTCGGGCAATCCTTCAACTGTTCCAGGCGGACCTCAGACATACGGCATCTCGTTAAATAATGATGTGCTTACAATGACGTTAAATTACGATTTCACTACAACGGGCATACAGAATGGATTGCCGGCAACAATGCGGGCACAAATGAATGTTGTCATGAAATTCAAAAAGAAATAAAGGCGTTGAATATAAGCTAAAGAAATCCCGGGTGTTTTTGCGTCCGGGATTTTTATTGCAGCAACAGACTGTTGTTTCACCGGGCTAAAAATAGCATTGTTATTCTTTCCGGGTGACTTCCACGATACGGTCATTTCCCCCGTTACTCGTGCAGATATAAACTTTTCCTTCCGGAGAAATGCAGATATCACGCATTCTGCCGTAAGCATTCGTAAAATATTCGTTGACAGTTGTGATGTTGCTAAACGTATCGTCGAGTTTTAACTGGTACAATCGCGAATTCTTTAATGTTGCGAGTAAAAGGGAATTCTTCCATTGTGGTATCAAATCGTGATTATAATAATCAAGCCCGGCGGTTGCAATGGTAGGTGTCCACGCTTCGATCGGCTCGACAACATTATTTGACTGGCAGAATGATTGCTCATCCGATTGATCGCAGAAGCCCTGCACGTTAAACCAACCATAGTTTCTGCCTTTTTCAATGATATTGATTTCATCATCGTTATTGGGGCCATGTTCCGAACTGTACAATTTATTGTTGGCAAATACGAGTCCCTGGGGATTGCGATGACCCCAGGTCCAGTACGGATTACCCGCAACCGGGTTATCAGTTGGGATCGTTCCGTCAAGGTTTAATCTTAGAATTTTTCCATTCGGAGATGATTCAGTTTGAGACCGCGCCGGATCAGAGGCATCACCTGTTGAAATAAACAATTTGTGATCGGGGCTAATGGCGATGCGGCTTCCGTTATGAATACTGGAAGCGGCTATGTTATCGAAAATAAGAGTCGGACTGGTAAGCGTTGTCCCATTATAAGTATATCGAATAACTTTTTCTTTATATCCGGAACCGTTGTCATAATTGTAAACCACAAACACATGTGGCGTGGAGGAAAAATCAGGATGAAGCGCCATACCCAGCAATCCACCTTCCCCGTTTGATTCTACTTCATTTATCGTGAGTACCGGAGTAATCACACCCGTTGAAGGGTTCAGGCGGCTGATCCTTCCACCTCTTTCAGTCATCCAGATTTGATTATCGGGTCCCCACAAAATTTCCCAGGGAAAATTCAGGTTGCTTGCAATCACGCTGTCCTTTATTTCGACAGCGCCGGGCGGTTCTACATTGTCCGGGTTATCATTGCCTTTTTTGCAAAGCAGCGATGCTGAAACCAGCAAAGCCATGCCTAGCAACAGGATGAAATTTTTCATGAAATGCAGTTTGGTAAACTGTGTTGTATTAAAGGCCAAAATCATGCCGTATAGGTACCTAATATGACAGCTCCACCTTAGTTATTTTGACGAAATGAAAATTTACCGTGAAGAAATGGTGAAAGTTATAAATTCGATGTCTCAAAAACTTCAAGAAAATGAAAGGAACCAAAAATCTTACTTTACTGATTGTTCTCGGCGTCATCGTTATTTTGTTTGTTTGGGGTTGTGGCGGATATAATAGATTGGTAAAACAGGATGAAACGGTCCAGAACAAATGGAATGATGTGCAAAGCAGTTATCAAAGACGGGCAGACTTAATCCCAAATCTCGTTAACACCGTAAAAGGTGAAGCAAACTTTGAACAAACGACATTGCAAAACGTAATTGAAGCAAGGGCAAAAGCAACCCAGATGCGTGTTGACCCCAAGGACCTAACTCCTGAAAAACTGCAGGAATTCCAACAGGCGCAGGGACAGTTATCGCAGGCACTTGGAAGATTGCTTGTAGTGACGGAAAATTATCCAAACCTGCGCGCAAATGATGCGTTCAGGAATCTGCAGACACAACTTGAAGGCACAGAAAACAGGATCAATGTCGCAAGAAATGATTTTAATTCTTCTGTAAACACCTATAATACACAGGTACGATCATTTCCAACAAACATATTTGCCGGGATCATGGGCTTTAGCCGAAGGCAGGGATTTACTGCTGAGCAAGGCGCTGAAAAAGCTCCCGAAGTGAAATTTTAAATTGGACCGCTGGTGAAGTTATTTTTCTGGCAAAAAGAGAGGTCATTCTTCACACCTGAAGAAAGGCAATTGATTGTTGATGCTGTGCGTCACGCAGAACATCGCACGAGCGGCGAGATACGTGTATACGTAGAAAGCCGCTGCAAGTATGTTGACGCAATTGACCAGGCGGCCGAAATATTTTTTGGGTTGCAGATGGATCAAACTGCCGACCGTAACGCCGTGTTGTTGTATGTTGCCATGAAAGATCACCAGCTCGCAATATTCGCTGATGAAGGCATTTACCAGAAGCTCGGCCAGGAATACTGGAACGACGAAATAAAAATAATGATCAGCAATTTCAACCAGGATGATTATGCTTCCGGAATTCGCCAGTGTGTAACAGACATTGGAGAAGCACTCCACGAGCATTTTCCATTTGACAATAAATCAGATAAAAATGAACTGCCCGACGATATCGTATTTGGCAGATGAGCGATGAAAAGACTCCCGGTATTTATACTCCTGTTATTTTCTTTTTGTGTTCACGCACAGCTAAGCCAGGTTATTCCCAAAAAACCTTCTCCGCCAAGGCTTGTAAATGATTTTGCGAATATGCTTACTCCTGAACAGGAGCAGGCACTCGAAAACAAACTCGTTGCATACAACGACAGTACGTCCAGCCAGATTGCAGTGGTTACCGTTCAATCATTGGAAGGATATGAAGATGAAGAATATGCTCTCGCGCTTGGGCGTGAATGGGGTGTTGGCGGAAAAGAGTTTAACAATGGAGTGGTTGTCCTTATTTCCAGGGACGACAGGAAATCGAGGATCGAAGTCGGCTACGGGTTAGAGGGCGCTATTCCTGATATTACCGCGAAAACGATCATCGAAAATGAACTGTTACCCAGCTTTCGCGAAGGAAATTATTATCGTGGTCTTGACAGGGCAACAGATGCCCTGATAAGGGCCGCGGCAGGGGAATACAAAGCAACTGCGGGTGCTAAAAAAGGAGAGCCTGGAATCAAAGGCTTTGCAATCATCATTTTCTTTCTCATCATTATATTCCTATTTGCAGCAGGACGAAGAGGAGGAGGTGGTCGCGGTGGCGGAATGATGTCAAGGCGGGGATACAGGGACTTTGGTGCGGGCTGGATATTGGGGAGCTTAATAGAAAGTGCAACTAGAGGTGGTGGTGGCCGTGGATGGTCGGGAGGCGGAGGATGGTCCGGCGGTGGCGGCGGCGGTGGTGGATTCGGTGGCTTTGGAGGCGGAGGTTTTGGAGGCGGCGGCGCAAGCGGCAGCTGGTAGCCTATCAAACAAAAATAATTTTTTGAATATCATTCCGGTGCAATTTGAACATATCAAATTCAGTGCAAATGATGTTATAATTACGCTGATCATTTCCTCTCCCGGGACCGGTGATTTAACAACTTATCTTAGCGTTAATTGAGTTAATTTTGGTGTATAACCCATTTCCTGAATGAACCGGTTTATTTGCAGTGTTGTATTTATTTTAATTGTATCCGTGGCGTTTGCTCAAAAGGTTTATTTCGTTTACCTCGAGTCAGAATCCCAACAGCCATTCTTTGCGAAACTCAGGGACAAGACATATCCTTCTTCTGCTTCGGGTTACGTTATCCTTTCAAATCTCCGGGACAGCAGTTACACGATCACAATTGGATTTCCGTCGGATAAATGGCCCGAACAACAATTTACTGTTCCAACCAGGGCAAAGGATCGTGGCTTCCTATTAAAGAATTTTGGTGAAAAGGGCTGGGGGTTGTTTGATCTGCAAACGTTGAGTATTCAAATGTCGGATGGGCCACCGAAAGGACGGAGTGGCTCAATACAACAAGGAGGTGTATCCGCATTTACCGCGTTACTTTCCAGGGCAGCTAATGATCCATCTCTACTGGAAAGCCCTGCACTCGCAAAAAACGATAATACGCCTGTGAGCATTCAGCCGACGGCGAAAAATGAAGATGCAAATACGCAAAAAGAGCCACCTCCATCAAATGCAATGGCGACCACTCAAACAAAGAAAGAGGTCCTTGATAGTCAACCGGGATTGCCCGCTTCAAATTCAGTCGCAATAAATCAAACTAAAAAGGAAGACGTAAATACGCAAAAAGTACAACCTGTAACGACTGCAGTAGTGACTGATCAAACAAAGAAAGAAGTTCCTGATAGTAATAAAGGACAACCTGCTTCTAACGCAGTAGCGGTAAATCAAACCAAAAAGGAAGACGCAAATACGCAAAAAGAACAACCTTCTACAAATATTGCCGACCAGGCAAAGAAAGAGGTTCCCGATAGTCGAAATGTCGCTCAAAAAGAAGTGCCTTCCTCAAATTCAATTTCTGCTGATCAAACAAAAAAAGAAGCTGCAGATAGCCAAAAAGGACAGGCGGTTTCAACGGCAACAGCAATCGATCAAACGAAGAAAGTCGATTCCTCGACGGCAGTTGCTAAAGCGCCTGAACAAAACACGGGCACGACAAAGATTGGTGAGCGAGAGAAAAAGCCGGAAACAGGAGTGACACTCAATGCGGAAAAGGCGGATAAAAGCACAGGTGCAATCGCTGTTGGTGAAAAGAAGGAACAGGTAAACACTCCGGTAACCACTACTGAAATAGCAAAAAAACCTGCTACGCCGGAAAAATATAAAAGATCACTGGTAACCAAGAAATCGGAAAGTTCAACGACTGACGGATTTGGCCTTGTGTTTATCGATCAATTTTCAGACAATCATAAAGACACAATAGAAATTTTTATCCCTAATCCAAAAGAGGACATCGTCAAGAAGAACAACCCGGCTACGACATCGAGAAAGTTCCTGGAGATTGGTAACGATGAAAAAAGCGTTGCACAGGTTAGCCCTGTCTCAAACAGATCCTGTTCGGCAGTGGCAACCGACAAGGATTTTTTTAATCTCAGAAAAAAAATGGCCGCAATGCAAACCGATGACGCTATGATAAATGAATCGAAAAAAAGCTTCAAGTCCAGATGCTATACTACGGAACAGATAAAAAATCTCGGTAGCCTGTTCCTGAAAGAATCTGGTAAGTTCCAATTTTACGAAGCTGCATTTCCGTTTAGCAGCGACCAGGGAAATTTCGTTGCACTGCAATCAGATTTTAAGGACAACTACTTCATCTACCGTTTTAAGAAACTGGTAAATTAATTTTCAAATACCAGTCGTCTCACGAGTTTGTAATTAGTGATTACAGAAAGCCCAACCAGTATTACTGCCGCCAGGATAACTGTCCAATTTATTGGCGTGGAAAGTTCCGGCCGGTCGTACATCACTAAATGGTGAAATGCCCATTGCATCAATTGCGTCAGCGCCAATGCTACTATTACAATGATTAAATAAGCGGGGATAAACCTGCGTGATACATTGCTGCTTAGCCATCCCGGAGAATATCCTAGTTCCAGCAGCAGTTTCAAACTTTCCCTGCTTCTTGCTATGACGAGTTGCAGGTAAAAAGAGAACAACAGGAGAGCCAATATAATTACCATTACTCCAAAAACTGCCAGGCCGCTGAATATACCCTGGAAGATTTGTTTCATCCTTCCAAATTTGGTTTTGTCCTTATTGATCTTATAATTTTTTTCATCAAGGAATCTGAGTAGCTCCGTATTGTTGGCATCCTTTGTCTTAATATAAAGACGGGATGCGTGTTCCGATTTTTGCCCTTTGAAGGTGAGATTAGCCCAATCCAAAAATGTTTTTGGAACCAGCACAGAATTAATCCTGTCGCTAAAAGCCACAATGCGTCCCGAAAAGGTTTGCTCCCTGCCTGCATCACCACTACAGGTGATTAAAACGGGAATACCTGATGCCGTTTCAGCAGAAACCTGCGGAAGATCATAGCTCGGAGCAAATACATTGAAGATCTCCAGGAAGTCCGATGAAACGATTATGGGAATTGTTGTTTGACCGGGTTGCCATTGAAAGCTTGAAGGAACCGTATCTAAAAAGCTATTCTCTATGCTTTCTAAAAAAAGATTTGTTCGAAAGGGTAATATTCCACCCGCGCTCAATTCAATCTGGAACTGGTTCGCCTCCAGCGGAGCAACATCTGAAATGAATGGCTTTGTTTTTAATTCCTTTATTTCTTCTGAGTTGAAAAGATTTTTTTCAAACTGTCCCATCGTCTCATTGGTCACTGTCTTGGTTATAGAAATGAAATCATAGCCATCCTTGCGAATAGAACCCCCTTTTAGTAATTGTTGAATATTGACGAACATCTGGATGGAGCAAAGGAGCAGCAAAACACCAATTCCAAGTCCTATGTAAGAGAACCATCGCGAAACAGAACTTGTGGCTGTTTGAAACAGCGGTTTAACTGGTTTGAACGATACACTCATTGTCTTTGATCTTTTCGTCCTGTTATGTTCAATTTTCCATTCATCCGCTGTCATAAAATTTTACAGGTGAAATAATTTTGTGTACGGATAGAAATCGATTCGTTCAAGATCGGCAAAAACGATTGAAGCACTTCGTAAACGCGTTTCTTCGAGCATCAGTTTCATCGCTCTTTCCGCATTGGCCTCATCCAGGTGACTAAAGGGTTCGTCCAATAGTAAAAAATCAAAAGGCTGCATCAATGCACGGATAATTGCAACACGTTGCTGTTCGCCATACGAACATTGGCTGCTCACTACACCCAGCTTATCTTCAATGCCCAGCCTCGCCGTCATTTCCCTGATCTTTTCAGATGTATGAAAAGGATTAAGCTGTCTTTTTATTTCGATGTTATCAAATACAGATTGATTTGGAAATAAACGCAGATCCTGGAACACAATACTTATATAATCTTTTCTGTAACGTGCAAGTTGTTCCCGGTCAAACCTCCGGAGATCATGATCGTCGTAGCTGATCGTGCCGTTGTAGTCGTGTCGCATTCCATATAAGAAATTCATCAGTGACGACTTGCCTTTCCCGGAAGGAGCAACGATCTTTATCAGTTCACCTTTTTCAAACGATAAATCTTTGCGCCAAATCTCCGATTCTAATGCGCTTTCTTTTTTAAAAAAGGAGGGTAGTAGATTTTGAATGCGTAATTGCATAGATTTTTATTCAACCGAAACAATGAGGAGGCTGACAGTTTAATTGTCAATTGTCAGCCCGAGTTGTCGAAGGCCCGACAGACTCAATACGACAAATAAACTGGTTGTAACTGCGTAATGCCTATTCCTGAGAAGGCTCTGACGTCTTTTCGGGTCCGGTTTCATCTGTATCCCTGTTCCTGTTTTTTCGTTCTCTGTTTATTTTGTAAAGGTTATTGATGTATTGATTCAATTGTTTCAGGCTGTTCGTGTTTTTGTCAACCAGGTTAACCTCAAAAGTAAAGCGCATCGCTTTGTCCTTGTAAGTACCCCCGGCCGCCACTACATCCTGCCAGATATTTGAAGCATTCATTGCTGCTTGTCCGATACTGTCTTTAATAGATGATTTTGCTGAGCTTATTATTTTTTGAAGGTCAATGTACATTCCAAAGGGTTCGCCACCGATTTTGTCGGCGATTGCATTCTTAGCTGTGGCACCGCTTAAAAATTTATCTACCTGGTCCTGGTAATTGCTTGCGGCAAACCATTCTTTGTCGAGTTTATAATGAATCTCAGGAGTACTGGGCATATTTTTTCTTTGACCCATAGCGATGCCCACGAGTTTGTCAAATGCGGCCCTGTCATTTACTGATGTTGCAAAGAGAACCTTCATATCAGGCTGGGTAGTCGTATACTTATAGGGTGGCTGACCTTCACCCATATCCATTGTTTTTTCCATGGTCTTAATTTCAAGGTCGGAAACAGCCAGGAGCACTTCACCTTTGTTAGCTTTTATAAACTCATCAACACTGTAACCCATCTCTCCCAGAAAGCCATTGGCAACACCGTCAAGCCCCGTAACTTTCAGGAAATCCTTTAACCCCTCCGGTGGATAATTCAGGGCGATCAATCCAATTACATTTTGAGAAGGAAGGCGGTTGAGCACATCTGCGCTGAGTGGTTTTGACGGATGCGCTGCAAGCAGTTTCTGCATTTCTTCGCCGTAGTATTGTTTTGTTTTCACGGCAATTCTTCCATTTTCGAAATTCAGCGATGTCGCTGAAACATTTCCTTCCAATAATGTGTTCATCTTCATCATGGACATCATGCCTGCCGCGAGAGAACTGCCATACAAACCCGAAATATTAGTCCATATATGAACATCGCTGTTCTCTTCGATCAGGGATGCAAAGCGCTTGTCGTTGTCCAGGTTATCTTTATCCTTTAAGGTCAGCGCCAGCTTGCCTAATTCTTTTAAGCTATCAATCGAAAATTTATAGTTGTGAAAAGATCGGTCACCTTCCATGCTTTTTTCAATATCCGGTAAGGGAGAGTTCCCGATATAAGCAAACCGGGTATTGTTCCATGTTACTATTCCCGACTTTTCCATTGTCATAAAGCTCAGCCCGGCTTCTTTCGTTGCCTGGGTTTTGCCTTTGTTGATTTCTTTGCAAAATGTTTCAAATGCCGCAGGATCTTTTACTGAACCGGTAAATACTGAATATCCGCCTTGTCCCAGTTTTCTTAAATAGAAAACCAGGCTGGCTTTTGTGTCAATACCTGAATGAGCAGGTTCGCTCATTAATTTTTGGGCCGTACTGTCTGTTGTTTCATTTGTTAAATCCTTGAACCAGTCAGTCTGGCTGATCTCCTCCCAACTTAGTTTGGATGAAAGAGAGGCACTATTCACATGGACCACAACCCCGGCGTCTTTGGGCACTAACAACCCGGTTTTATCAGCCTTGTTACAGGAAAACAAAAAAGAAAGAAGGAGCGTGGATAAGGTAATCAGGTAAAATGTACGTTTCATGGTTGATTTTTTATCGGGAGGTCAAATAAAAGAAAAATTTATAAGATCGGCAATCGGCATTGTTTTTTGGTCACCGCTTCCAAGGGTCCGTAACACAGCGGTTTTGTCCTGCAATTCATTGCTGCCAATAATAACGGCGTAAGGAATATTCTTTTTCTCCGCGTATTTGAACTGCTTATCAAATTTTGCAGGTTCAGGATAAAGCTCACAGCGTACATTGTTCCCTCGTAGTTTTTGTATGATGGTAAAAGCAGCTTTGCTTTCTTCATCGCCCAGGTTAAAAAACAGAACCTGAGTACCTGTATACACTTCCCTGGGAAAAAGATCGAGGTCTTCCATTACATCGTATATACGGTCTATTCCAAACGATATTCCGACTCCCGGAATATCAGGCACTCCAAATAAACCCGTGAGGTCATCATATCGTCCACCACCCCCGATGCTACCCATTTGAACACCTTTCGCGTTTACTTCGAAAATGATACCTGTATAGTAATTGAGACCCCGTGCCAGTGTAAAGTCAACCACTACTTCGTCATAATAAAGACCTGAGCCATGTAGTATGTACTCGATGTCAGCAATTCCCGTCTCTGCCAGGGCGTTGCTGCCTAATAATTTTTTCAACTGGCTTAACTTTTCTTCGTTGGTGCCGCTGATCACCAGGTATTCTTCAATAATACCGAGTTGTCTGGAGTTTAACCCCCGCTGGGTTAATTCATCCTTAACTTTTTCCAGCCCGATCTTATCCAGTTTATCAATGGCAATGGTTATGTCGATCATTTTCTCTGCACCGCCACATGCTTCCGATAATGCCGCCAAAATTTTCCTGTTGTTGATTTTGATATCAGCATCGATGCCCAGTTTTGCAAAAACTGTTGCATAAATAATAGTCAATTCCAACTCGTTTAAAAGCGAGTTGCTTCCCACCACGTCCGCATCGCATTGATAAAATTCCCGATAGCGCCCTTTTTGTGGCCGGTCGGCCCGCCAAACTGGTTGTACCTGGTAACGCTTAAACGGAAAGGTAAGTTGATTGCTATTCATTGCCACATAGCGGGCAAAAGGAATGGTTAAGTCATATTTCAGGGCACGTTCGGTAAGATCTTTACTGTTCCTTCCTTGCAATACATTTTCAAAGGCAGCCTTCGCTTTTTCAATATTCTTACTATCATTCAATCCATTGTTGAGTATCTTAAAAATTAAGCGGTCACCTTCTTCGCCATATTTACCCAACAAAGTATCCAGGTTTTCCATTGCCGGTGTTTCCAAAGGCTGAAAACCATACAACTCAAAAATCCCCTTTATCGTGCTGAGAATATAATTGCGTTTGCGAACAACGTCTGGTCCGAAATCTCTTGTTCCCTGCGGCAAGCCAACGGTAACTTTTGCCATTAATACGTTTGTTATTTAAATCGACGACGCTTTTGAGAGTTTATCTTGTTGTGCTGTATATTTCGCAATAATCGAATCACAAACCTGGTCGATCAATTTATATACTTTGTGATAGCCGGGCTCGGGTCCCCACCAGGGATCGGGAACGTCAATATTTTGCCCGGGGTGAAGCTCATTCATCAACAGATCGATCTTCGTATCATCAAATTTGTTGCGGGCGATCCTGCGAATATCGCTCATCACGTCGCTTGCTAAAGCATAAATCTTATCAAAGTTTTCAAAGTCTTCCGGCAAAAATTGACGGGCCTGCTGGGTACTGATGTCAATGCCATTCAGTTTTGCCACCTTTTGTGATAGCGGATGCGGGGCGTCACCAATATGGCAACCGTTAGTGCCGGCGCTTTCAATTGTCCAGTCCAGTCCCGCTTTTGCCGCTTTATTCTTCAAAATTCCTTCCGCAAGGGGACTGCGGCAAATATTCCCCAGGCAAACCATTAAAATTTTCATGGCGCAAATATAAACACGACCTATGAAGGCAGGCCCGAAATTGTGCAAATCAAATGCAGGAAAGTTGATTAATTGTGTAACGATTAAGAGTTTAGCTTATGGATTTGTCGCCGATAGACATCTAATTCTTGCGGGATGATGTTTTTGTGCTTTGAGGTAATAAATAAATCTGCGGTTTGGTTGAAGAACAAACGGCGTTCTTACCAGAAAAATAAGGACAATAATTAAATGCATTGTTGAGTGAATATTTGCCTTTGATTCAGTTAAAAAGTAATAATTTGCCCGTGTCGAAACAGGTATTCATGTTACCAGAATATGAAAAGGAAAAAAGAAAGCGCCTGGCTTTGAGAAGGTCGGTAATGGATTACTCCATTGGGGTAATCGTTCTTTTAACGGGAATATTTTTCATTGTCCGGAATAACTTCAAACTTGATTTCAACACGATCTTCCCGCCTAATGAAGTTGATAAGGTCTTCGGCGTCATATGTCTTT
>Ga0310810_10006091_pt1 | contig 13570 bp, 9 predicted proteins | sample NCmetagenome_FD_207641 | JGI IMG/M metagenome (GOLD analysis project Ga0310810, IMG submission 207641) | Soil microbial communities from experimental microcosm in Duke University, North Carolina, United States - NC | ecosystem: Engineered > Artificial ecosystem > Soil microcosm > Unclassified ... | reverse complement strand
GGAGTTGATGGGCGGTGAAATTGGCGTCGAGAGTGTGTTAGATCAGGGATCTACATTCTGGTTTACGGCGTCGTTTAAAACGTCGGCGGTGGCACAGGCAACAGCTTGTCCTCTAGTCTTTCGCAAGCTCAAACTGTTAATTGTCTCCGATCGCACAACGACTCGCCAAGCCGTGCGTGCTGCGCTTCTCCGCAGTACGATGCCGAATGGCTCGGCTTTACCAACACCGTTGCTAACCGATACCTGGGAGATGCAAGTTGATGAAGCCGTAGACACTCTGACGACGCTAAAGGCTTTGCGATCGCAGGTGGTTCAGGGTAATCCCTATGATGTGGCTGTTCTTGACTTGCAACTGCCAAAGCCTCAGGGAGCGCTGCTAGTACCGATGATTCGCTCCGATCCAACGCTGGCACAGACGAAGTTGATTGTGATGACAACTAGCGATCGCCTTGATACGGTGAAAGAGTTGGAGGCGATGGATATTTCTGGCTACCTGATTAAGCCGGTGAGAGCTTCGCGGCTGTTTGATTGTTTGGTGAGTGCCTTGGCTGCTAAAGAAGAAGAACTCGACGGTTGGGTGTCAGGCGCAAAAGAAGAGGCGACGCCTGAAAACCCGAAACCTCCCCTATCTTCCCTAAAAATTCTGCTGGTAGAAGACCATGAGGTGAATCAAATGGTGACGTTGAACCAGCTTGCTATGCTTGGGTTTGAAGCCGACTGTGTTGGCAATGGCTCCGAAGCGATCGCTAAATTAGCGCAACAGAACTATGACATTGTCTTAATGGATTGTCAGATGCCGATTCTTGATGGCTATGACACAACACAAGAGATACGACGCCGCGAAGGTTCAGAGCGCCATACCATTGTGATTGCCCTTACTGCCCACGCTCTCCCCAGCGATCGCGAGAAGTGTCTGGCAGCAGGAATGGATGATTACCTCAGTAAACCAATCGCGCAAGAAGCCTTAGGGGCGATGATCGAGCGCTGGACAAAACGTACTATAAAGCCCACAGTTGCAGATACAAATTCCGTCATTAAACACAATGCTCAACTCTCAAATCTGAGCCTAGAGGAAACACCCCTAGATTTAGAACGCCTCAAGGCTATCTCTCGTGGCAAAGTGACCTTTCAACAGCAACTGGTACAAGCTTTCATTAAGAATGCTCAACCGGGATTAGAACAGATACGCCATGCTCTCCAAGTGAATGATTTTGACATAATTATGCAGCAAGCTCACCGGATTAAGGGGGCAAGTGCTAATGTTGGCGTGCGTTTGATGCCAGAAGTGGCGGCTCAATTGGAACAACAGGCACGAGACAAAAATCTGGAAGGTGCAATCGAGAAACTTGAGTCCTTGGAAAGGCAGCTAGAGCAAGTTAAAGCTTTTGTGATGAATTGGTGTATGGAGTGAGCAATTAGACTTATCTCAAGAGTGATCGCACTCTCTGCGACAATATCCCCACTCATAAATGAAAGCGCGCTCGCCTTGCTCTAGTTGGGCAAAGAAATGCGATCGCCTAAAAATCAAGGTAAAGTTGAACCTCTCGGTTGACGTAGGAGTCAAAACTAGTAGCTTTGCGCCACATCTTCAGAACTACTAGTAGAGGCATCCATGTTTGAACGCTTCACAGAAAAAGCCATTAGGGTCATTATGCTTGCCCAAGAAGAATCCCGTCGCTTGGGTCATAACTTTGTGGGCACAGAGCAAATGCTTTTGGGTTTAATTAGAGAAGAGTCTGGGATGGCTGGCAGAATTTTGAGGTCAATGGGTGTCAACCTCAAACAAGCGCGACGTGAGGTAGAAAAAATCATCGGTCGCGGTTCTGGACATGTAGCTGTAGAAATTCCTTTCACGCCCAGAGGGAAGCGCGTTCTGGAGTTATCCCTGAAAGAATCTCGCAAGCACAGACATCGATATATCGGTACAGAACATCTAATCCTCGGTTTGATTCAAGAGCGTGAGGGTGTAGCGGCTAGAGTGCTGGAGAACTTGGGGATTAATCTCCAGGAATTACGCGATCGCATCATCCAAGCGATGAGCGAACTCCCTGATGCACAAAGCAATGACATTGAGGATACAGCAGGAAGAAAGCTCAGTAAACTCGTCATGAAGATTGACCAGTTGATTGAGAGTCTTTCGGATGCGCTGACAGAAGCTACAGAAATGAGCGATCACATTAAGAGCGAAATCAGAGAAAGAAGCGCTTTGAGTAGTGATGTGGAAAGTGCGATCGCGCAGTTACCCGATTCTCCCGAATCTGAGCAACCGGGCATTAAGGAATTATTGACCCAATTGCAAAGTGCGATCGCAGCAGATTTTAACTTAAATGAACAGGATAAAGCTGAGGCGATCGAGCAATTATTCGTGTTAGCCGAAGTAGCGGATAATTCCCAAGATGACAGGATGAGAAAGTTTGCCAGAACAGCGCTCAAAATATTGAGAGGAACGGTTGCTGAATTACCCTCAACAAGTGAGCTGGTTCAAGCGTGCGCTTCTATATTTCCTGCCCTTGCAAAATATTTCAATTTATGATAAAGATTTCAACTTAACGTCGCTCATCATTCAACCTGATCCGATTCCTCAGAAACACCCTCTAACCAGACCACTAAATTATCCTCATCCGAGAAATCAAGCAACGCCTCAGCTAAGTTCTCCAACTGAGTCAGCGATAACTGGCGAATGCGCTCCTCTAACTCAGGCTCAACCGTACCAATTCGCCGAGTGAGTTGGCGCACAATCACTGCCAACTCTCCTTCGAGCCTGCCTTGTTGCAGCCCTTGTTGTAGCCCTGTCTCCATCCAACTAGTAACGATTTGCATAACGATCTCCTGCTCCTCTAGTTCCAACCTAACAATCTCTGCCCTGAAAATTTCTTCCTCCTCAGCACTCAGGCGCAAATAAGTATCAACAAATCCAGAAATCAACTGCATCCGCGCTGGGTCAAGTTGCAACGTAGCTAGCAAGCGCAGACATTCAGACTTCACTCTGGGACGGTCTTCAGGCGCTATGTTCATTTTAGCCATGAGCGCACTAGCTACTGGATTCTCATGCTGTAAGAAATCTCGCCAATTCAGCCGATTTAGCTGAATTACTGCGTAGTTAAACTCCAAAACCACCTTGTCAGGAAATTCAACTCGATAAATGTTTGGCTCTGGTCTTAGCGGCGCGTCATAAGAAAAGATGACTACTGGATAGACAGGAATTGCAAATTTCTCCGTCAATCGAGCGAAATATCGGAACATGCGCCGCCCAAAATCCGCTTGTGGGCTAGCTTGGTTTTCTACATGAATTAAAAAGAAAGATTCTTTACCCGTGAATCGTGCCTTCACCACTACATCTGCTTCATAGCGTTCTCCAGCAGTAACATCTGTAAATATCTCTTTCTCTTCAAAGGTGATAGAACCCGGTTCTAGATAAGCAATTACCTGTGGGAAAAATAGCTCCAAAAACTCCACAAAGAACGTGGAGAGTAGTTCTTTGAATAAGCGGTCATGGTCAATCATGTCAAAATAGCGCCACCCATGAGCTTAGAGTAACGATACTCTAACTCCTGTTTCATTAAAGGCCAGTTTTCTAATGTCTCATCCTGAATAATTATCTTCTCAGCCGCATCTCGCGCCAAATTCAATACTTCTTGGTCTTCCACCAAACTTGCTAGAGCAAAATCCGCTAACCCTGATTGTCGCCTACCCAGTACCTCACCCGGCCCCCGGAAGCGCATATCCATCTCTGAGATAAAGAAGCCATCCTGTGATTGTTCCAATACACCCAGACGCTGCTTCGCTGTATCCGTTTTGGAACCGCTCATCAGGAGACAGTAAGATTGATGGGAACCTCGACCTACACGACCTCGCAACTGGTGCAACTGAGATAACCCAAAACGTTCGGCATTCTCAATCATCATCACTGTAGCGTTGGGGACATCCACACCGACTTCAATCACGGTAGTAGAAACAATAATTTGGGTCTGGTTGTCCCGAAATGCGTTAAGTGCCTCATCCTTCTCGGCTGAACTCATGCGACCGTGCAGCAATCCCACCTGAAATTCGGGGAAGATACTTTCAGAAAGTCGTTGATGCTCTTCAACCGCCGATCGCAAATCCAATTTTTCTGATTCTTCAATCAGGGGCAATACAATATACGCTTGACGCCCTTGCACAATCTCCCGGCGCATCAGATCATAAGCATGGTTGCGTTCCTTCCCGGATAGTAGGGTGGTGTGAATATTCTGACGACCGGGCGGCAATTCATCAATCTGACTGACATCCAAATCGCCGTGTAACGTCAGCGCTAGCGTGCGGGGAATGGGGGTTGCAGTCATCGTCAGGACATGAGGAGATTGCCCTTTTTGCTGCAAACGTGCCCGTTGCTGCACCCCAAACCGATGCTGCTCATCAATCACCACTAAACCCAGTTGTTGGAAGTTCACGGGGTCTTGAATCAGAGCATGAGTCCCCACCAAAAGGGGCAATTCCCCTGTTTCCAGCTGCGCATGAATTTGACGGCGCTTTTTGGTCGTCGTGGAACCTGTCAGTAATTCTACTGGCAAATGCAGCAAGTTGAACCAACCCACCAACTTACGATAATGCTGTTCTGCTAAAACTTCAGTAGGAGCCATCAGTGCCGCTTGGTAGCCAGATTGAATAGCGGCAAGGATGGCAAGGACGGCAACGACCGTTTTCCCCGACCCCACATCCCCTTGTACTAAGCGATTCATGGGGGTAGAGGATTGCAAATCGTTGAGAATGTCGTTAACCACTCGCTTTTGAGCATTGGTCAGTTCAAAGGGGAGTAGTTGCTTGAATCGGTTGATGAGTTCACCTGTGGGAGCGAGTACAGCGCTGGTTTCTTGTCGCTTGAGAGTCTGGCGACGCTGGAGAAAGCCTAACTGTAAGTAGAAAAACTCATCAAATACTAATCGGCGGCGGGCACCAGCAAGGGTATCACGGTCTGGAGGAAAATGGAGATTGGTGATCGCCTCACTCACCCCCATTAACCCATATTGCCTCCGCAAGGCGGCGGGAAGCTGCTCTTTGAGTTGGGACACATGGGGAAGCGCCGCAATCACAGCGTGTCTCACGATGTCAGCCGGTACACCATCAGTTAGCGGATACACCGGTACAACTCGACCAATTTTCATCGAGTCAATGCTACCGCCAGGATGGTCTAAAACTTCCAATTCTGGATCTTCGAGAGTTACACCATATTTATTCTTCTTCACCAAACCCGACGCTGCCACCACCGTCCCAGACGGATAGCGGTACTTTTGTTGCTCCTGCCAGCCGCGATTACCGTAACGAGTACCGGCGAAAAAACGATTGAGCTTAATTTGACCCGTTGCATCTTGAAGCACTAGCTCGAAAATTGTTAACTTCCTGTTTTTAGGGCTAGTGAAGCAGTTACAGCGCTTCACCGTTCCCACAATTGTCACAGTCTCGCCAGCTTCTAGGTTACGGATATCGACCTGACGAGCATAATCAATGTGGTCACGAGGGTAGTAATAAAGGAGATCCCGTACTGTGGTTAAACCCAGACGTGCTAAATATCCACTTTTTCTGATGCCCACGTCCTCTAACTGAGAGAGTGGTTGATCAAGACTTAGCGTCCCATTTTCCGTTACTCTACTGTCAGGCTGAACTAAGGGCGTCGTTCGAGGGGTTTTCACCTGAGGGGACTCTGATAGCAGCGTGGCGGTTGTCCCCTCAGCGTTTCGGCGCTGAGTCTCTTGCTGAAGTTGGTAAAGAAATTGGCGAGTGTCTGCAATCAGATTTTGTCGTTCTTGCGGCGTCATCTGATGATAACGGGAAAACTCGGTGGCAATTTTCTGCCACTGGCGTCTCTCAGTTGGCCTAAGGCTGGCAGGAGTTTGACCAAAACTGAGGCAGAGAAACTCACTAAAGCGGTACTGATTGCCCACCAAGTCAGTAAAACCTTTCTCTGCTTCTACTGCAAGGGCTTTTTGCAGTCGCAGCCAATCTGGTGATTCTGTTGCCACAATTTTCCTCTCTCTCAAGTTCAAGGTTTGCAGGTTACAGGTTACAGGCTATTATCTTCAACCTTCAACCTTCAACCTTCAACCTTCAACCTTCAACCTTCAACCTTCAACCCTCAACCTTCAACCTTCAACCCTCAACCTTCAACCCTCAACCTTCAACCCTCAACCTTCAACCTTCAACCCTTAATCCTCAAACCAGCTTGCTCGCCATGCCGCTTCGGCTTGAGCAACAGACCGCTCTCGCTGTTTTTTGTGGTACTCTCGATGGAGCATGTTTCCCTTGGCTGAAAGGTTCCGAATTTGATTGCGTCCAGCATTTAAGGCAGGGTCAGCAAACTCAAGCTCTGACAAACGCAGATTAATGGCAATGATACGAGTTAGGGTTGAGTCTTCTGAATCATCATCATTTTCGGTTTCCATCAACAAGTTTAAGAGATTTGGTGAGCCAATTGTGATTGACTCCGTAGAATTATCGGCTTTGGCGGCAGCTTCTAAGACGGCAGCTGGCAATTTCCCTGGGATGATGCCCGTTTGTTGTAGTAGACGATTGGTGTCCAAAGAGAGTGTTTCCAAAGTTTTTGCGATCGCTTCCTCCAATCGCTCTTGCCACTTTGCCAGTGGCTCTGGTTTTGCAGACTCTGGCTTGGTTATCTCGGCAGTTTCTTCTGCCTCTATGCTCTCTGGCTCCTGATCGGGTTGGGTTAACGGTTCTTCAGGCACATCTTGCAGTTGTTCGCTACTCAGGAGCGATTGCTCACTCGCTGGCTCATCGCTTTGTGTCGCTTCTGTCGGGGGTAAATTCTTGGACGATTCTAGGTGTGAGAAAAACTGTTCTTGAGCGTTCTTGGCTAGGCTTAGTATGGATTGCTGTAATTTTTGCCGCTGATTGAAAGACATACTCAGGAACGCTTCCGGATACCCATGAGTACAAACTTGATAGCTTGCTAGAATCAACTGTCGCCGCACAGCTTGTCCCAATAACTGTAGATATTTGGAATAAGTACTGTACAGTTCTGCCCTCAAAAGAGCGATCGCTGCCTCTACTGCTGCTAAATCTTGCTCAATTCTCTCAATTGCTCTCGCCATACCGCACAGATATTATTTCCCTACTCCAGGATAGCGGTTGATACCGATATCTTGGAGTAGGAATAGGCTCCGTTTTGCTGCATCAACCGTCTCAAACGCTGAGAACAGCTGAGAACAATTGAGCAGCACTCTCGTGGAGTACTTTCCCAAACGATGTAAGAGGCTTTTCTACGAAATAATCAGGGTTTCAACTTCTGACTTTCTATGAGATAACTTACCCGTTTTATCCATGAAGTCCCATTTCTGGGGGGTACCACTAATCAGCACAATGGCAAATCCATTGGAAAAGCTGGAATTATTCAACTGCCTGAATGGTGGCTTAAGGGAATTTTTCCCTGTGCGATCGATGTAGCTGTAGCGATCGTCCTCCCCTGTATAGACCTGCGCCAGCCCATCCGAAAAATCTTGGACACTCTTGAATCGGAGTGGAGTCACCGGTTTTCCGCTTGTATCGATAAACCCCCACTGCTCACCTATTTTCACAGCTGCCCGTCCTTCCCAGAAGGCTCTGGCTTCATCAAACTGCGGTGGGATGACAAACTGACCACTTATCTCCATGTAACCCCATTGCTTGCCCATCCTGACAGGAGCTAACCCGTCATGAAAGCCAAAGGCGATCGCGTCATGTAGCGAAAAAGCGCCAGACTCATCCCCTTCAAACCGGGGTGGAATGACGACTTTGCCAGTCTGGTCAATATAGCCCAGGCGATTTCTCTGCCGAATCAGAAATCGGAGAGGAGAGGGTTGAGATTGAACATGTAAGTTGGGTTCACGGCTGCCGGGAATGGGGGGACGGAAACCGGATGAGTGCTGGCTTAGGGCTAAAGGGGTGCACAAGAGCAATGAACAACCGAAAAAAGCGAGTCGGGGAGAAGTTTTTGGATGCGGCATGACGAGCAATTGTGGAGGCTAAGATTAGTCACCGTCACCACTACAGTTTGGGTTGCTCGATTTCCGAATTCGTCATTTGGCAGGGGGTACTGAAGCGCGATCCCGATGCGCAGGCCGATCTTGGGGTACGGAGTACTCTGGAACAGACCAGTGAGGCAACTTCTCCCTACCCTCTACTGGCACAGGAAGTTTCTTGATTGTTTTTAGGTAAGGACAAGGGATAAAAATACATCTAAACCTCTACAGTTTCTAGCTCTTTATCCCTGTCCTCCCCTATTTACTTATTTGCCCATCTGTGCAGCAACTTCCTCAGCAAAGTTGCTCTCTTCCTTCTCAATACCTTCACCCAGGACGTAGCGAGTAAAGCGACGAACTTGGATGTTTTCACCCAACAGAGCGATGGTTTGCTTCACCAACTCTTCTACGGAGATGCTTTGGTCGCGGATGTAGGGTTGATCCATCAAAGAAAGCTCTTTCAGGCGTTTTTCAATCCGACCTACAACAATCTTTTCTTTGATGTTATCCGGCTTGCCCGCTAGGTCATCCCGACCCATCTCAATATCCTTTTCTCTTTGAGAAAGTTCTGCGGGGATGTCCTCGACCTTCACGTACTCAACGTTCGGGCAAGCTGCAACTTGCATCGCGATGTTCCGTACCAAGTCTTGGAACTCCTCGCGGCGAGCCACAAAATCCGTCTCGCAGTTCACTTCAACCAGTACACCGACTCTGCCACCGGTGTGGATATAACTACCCACAAGTCCTTCAGCAGCTACACGACCGGCTTTTTTCTCGGCTGAGGTAATACCTTTTTGCCGCAGCCATTCAGCGGCCTTGGGGATATCTCCCTCAGTCTCTTTGAGAGCTTTTTTACAGTCCATCATGCCAGCGCCGGTTTTGTCGCGCAGCTCCTTGACGAGTTTTGCTGAAATTTCCGCCATCTTGCTTTTGTCTCTACTCTATGAACCTAGATTACACACTAATTATTCTTCGCTACCCTCGCCATCCTCTGCTGCCAATGAGTCGATGTCGTCGATTTCGTCAATCTCTTCCTCGTCAACATCGTCCATTGCACCTTCGTAGTCTTCGTACTCTTCTTCGGCTTCGAGCTGACCGTGACGCCCTTCATAGATGGCATCCGCCAATTTACCTACTATTAGCTTAATAGAACGGATGGCATCATCATTAGCCGGAATCGGAATATCGACGACATCAGGGTCACAGTTGGTATCCAACATGGACACCAGGGTCAGCCCCAGCTTTTCGCATTCCAAAATAGCGTTGTACTCGCGCCGTTGGTCTACGATAACCACCACATCGGGGACTTTTCGCATCAGTTTGATGCCACCCAAGTATTTCTGAAGCTTGCCTAGTTCCCGACGCAGAACCGATGCTTCTTTCTTCGGCAATAAGTCGAGTGCACCACTTTCATCTCGGCGTTCTAATTCCTTTAACCGCTCCACTCGTGTCTTAATGGTCTCCCAGTTGGTGAGCATTCCGCCCAACCAACGTTGGTTGACGTAATAAGCTCCACATCGAGACGCTTCTTGGGCAATAATTCCTGCGGCTTGGCGCTTTGTGCCCACAAACAGAAACTTCTTCCCTTGCTCTGAAGCCGTCCGCATGTAGCTATAGGCTTCTTCCATCAACTGGGCGGTCTGCACCAAGTCAATGATGTGGACACCATTCCGAGAGGTGTAAATATATGGCTCCATCTTGGGATTCCACCGCCTGGTCTGGTGACCAAAGTGAACCCCTGACTCTAGCATTTCCGCTAAAGAGATAACTGGCATTATTTTTTTGAACTCCTGATTCGGGTTTACCTTCCATCCAGGCGGATCTCCAGGTGGTTAATACTCCTAGAAACACCCGAAACCCTGAATGTGCAGAATTTAGACAACTTTTCTAGAATATCACAATTAGACGAGCCTTGATGTTCAAGGTCTTGATTAACATGGCCTCTAGGAATTCTTTTCACTCAGTTACATTCATTAAACGCCTCATTGGTTATTCATGCTTCAGAAAATTTTCAAAAAAGTAGTGAAGGTTCTCCGACGTTGGATGCAAAGCTTTAACGTTGGTTTTATCAAAAAAAGGCGCAGGTCTTTAAGGCAGCCTAGATGGGAGCCAGAAACGACAACCGATAAAGCGACACTTCAGCAAACTACAACCCCGATTTCCCATGCCGATCCTGAAAGCAGCCTGTTTCAGGAAGCCAAGCCAGCACCCCTGCCTGATAATGAGGAAAGTCGGCTCAAGGCACTTGATCGCTATAAAGTTCTCGATACATCCCCGGAAATTGGATTTGATGATCTAACGGCCTTGGCCTCGCATATTTGCGGCACTCCCATTGCCTTAGTCAGCCTAATTGATGCTCATCGGCAATGGTTTAAGTCAAAGGTTGGCTTGGAGGCAACCCAAACCCCTAGAGAAGTGGCATTCTGTGCTCATGCTATTGTGAAACCCGATGAATTGTTGCTGGTGCCCAATGCGTTAGAAGATGAGCGGTTTGCCACTAACCCTCTGGTCACGACTGACCCCAAGATTCGATTTTATGCGGGTGCCCCTTTGGTCACGCCCGATGGCTTTCCTCTGGGTACTCTATGCGTCATTGATCGGATTCCACGCACTCTCAGCCCAGAACAGAGAGAAGCCTTATGGGCTTTGAGTCGCCAAGTCATGTCGCAGTTGGATCTCCGGATTCATCTATCGAAGTTAGAGCGCACAATAACCAAGCGGAAGAAAGTTGAGGTGGTCTTACGTCGCCGTAATCAGCAGCTGCACCAAATCCTAAAGGAGTTGCGGCGCACTCAATCCCAACTGATTCAAACTGAAAAAATGTCTAGTTTAGGGCACATGGTGGCTGGTGTCGCTCATGAAATTAACAATCCTGTTAACTTCATCCACGGCAACCTGCCCTACATCAGCACTCACACAAATGACTTACTAGAGCTGCTATCTCTTTACCAACAGCATTACCCCAATCCAGTTCCTGCGTTGCAAGAGCAAGCACAAGCGATCGATGTGGATTTTATCGCTGAAGATTTGCCCAAAATCTTATCTTCTATGCAATTGGGGACAGAGCGTATCCATCAAATCGTTCTGTCTTTGCGGAACTTCTCCCGGTTGGATGAAGGAGAGAAGAAACCGGTAGATATCCACGAAGGCATCGATAGCACCTTATTAATCTTACAGCACCGCCTCAAAGCCACAGGGACTCGACCCGGCATTAAAGTCATTAAAGAGTACGGCAACATCCCGATAGTGGATTGCTTAGCCGGACAATTGAACCAAGTTTTTATGAACATCTTGAGCAATGCGATCGATGCTTTTGAGAGTCATCAGGGGTCAACAACAGACAACGAACAATCGATCACCCCTTCGATCACCATTCGCACTGAAGTGATTCGTGATGGGGGTGAAGTTACTCCATCGGTAGACCAACAAACAAGGGATAAGGTCAGGATTTGCATCGCTGATAACGGTTCAGGCATTCCCGAAGCGATTAAGGGACGAATATTTGATCCGTTTTTTACGACGAAGTCGGTGGGAGATGGCACGGGGTTGGGATTATCAATCAGTCACACAATAGTGGTGGAGCAGCATGAAGGCTCTATTGAGTGCCTGTCAGAACCCGGTCAAGGAACACAGTTTAGAATTGAGATACCCATTAGTGATTAAAATATCCCCATTTAACTAACGATCATCTGTTGGAACTTCGATTTATACAGCTTTGGCCTTGTTTGTCATCTTTCCCGGTTGAATAACCAAATTACTTTTAATTGTTAGCGATCGCACCTCTAGGTTAATTCCTAACCCCGCTAGCCTGAACGGTATCCATCACAAAATTTCGCATCACACCGAAAACGGCGGGTATCACAATATGGCCCATGTCAAATTCCCGATAGTCCACGCTTACACCCGCCGCTTTGAGAACCTCTCTGGCACTTTGAGCGGAACTCAGAGGCACCATTGGGTCTTGTCTGCCATGCACAATTAACACGGGTGGAAAGGATTTTCCAGACATTGGCTTTGGCTTGGAGTGCAGATAGCCACTGATACACACTAACCCTGCCAGAGGCAACGTTAGACCCACTTCCAGCGTCATCGCGCCACCTTGAGAAAACCCAGCTAACACAGTGCGCGATAGGGGAACCCCAGTGCGACTCTCTAGAGATTTCAGCCAGTCTGTAAGCTGCTGCCGACTTGCCGTTAAACCTTGATCATTCTGGTTTCGTAGGTTGTACCACATCCTACCTCCGTAGGGATGGGAGTAAGGGGCGTCGGGGAACAGGAACTGGTATTCGGGAAGAGCGAACATGGGTGCAAAAGGTGCCAACTGTTGGGAGTTGCCCGTGAAGCCATGTAAGCAAACCACCAACCCGACGGGTGTTTGACCCTTTGCCGGAGGAACTGAGATGAAATTTAAAGACAAAGACAAGGACTGATCTCCAACAAATCCAACAAAGCTACCTGATCATTTTGCTAGGGTGGCAGTTGCCTTGCCATCACCACGAAGGCGTAAGTCCTGAGGGTGTTGATTGGCTTTTTCTCAGTCATGCAGGTTAGTACGCGATCGCTGCTCCCCTGCTGTATCCTCTGATACAAGCTTTGTCCTCAAGTTTTGCACTTGCCAAGATGAGCGAGTTAGAATGTGTTGCTTTAAGTAGGTGGGCGTGAATAAACAAAACTATGTAAAGATGTGTAAGGTACGGTTAGGCAATAAGTGCGAGCGCTAAAAGGAGTTAAGCGGAATTGAACTTAAAACGCTCCGTGGAGTATCCTCCTCTATGACCTCGGGCTTCAACGCCATCCATCACAGCAAGCGCTAAATCATATTCATCTTCAAACATGCGCCCTGCCAATTCGTGAGTCTTGAGTGGATGCCACTCAGGTTCTATGGGGTTCATCTGTGAACAATACTTGGGCAAAAAGAAGAAGTACAACCCTTTCTCCTGTCATTGTGACCATTTGGCTTGTACCTGCTTGCTAGTATGTAGAGAGCCGTTGTCCAGCACCACAACGGTGAGCTGACCCGAGTTAGTAAGACGCCAGTGGGCACGTTCAGCTTCCCAGTCCATCCGGTAGTGATGTAGGTTTCACTGGTAAAACTACCAATAGCTAGACCATACCGCTCTTGTGTCACTCTCGCCAGAGCAAAATCTGAAATCCTTACAGCACAGGGGGCTTAGGATTTGCCCCTATGAAATGAGTTTCTATCAGGAAAGCGAGTACCAAATGCCCATTGAGTATAACTTTCATCAGTTGGCTGCGATTTTTCCTTTCCTAGAGTGACACAAGAGCGATACTCAAAGCTGACGCTTGGGTTCCCACAAAGCCAAAATACTCCAGCGTCTGCCTCGACGCGCCGTTTGCTCAAGATGTTTTTGCTGGGTGAGCGAAAAAAAGCGTGGGGGAAGGGATAAGTTAGCGGCTGATACACACTAACATAGTCTCAGACCTAGATTTGTATGCTCATGCCAATTGGCTATGAACTCTCATGCCATCGGAGAACAAGTTGCACAAACGCTCTCTACCTTACCCGAATGGAAGAACCTAGAAGAGTTTGTCACCTCTTTTCAGGCAAGCTGGCTTAAACT
>Ga0310810_10006090_pt1 | contig 13571 bp, 6 predicted proteins | sample NCmetagenome_FD_207641 | JGI IMG/M metagenome (GOLD analysis project Ga0310810, IMG submission 207641) | Soil microbial communities from experimental microcosm in Duke University, North Carolina, United States - NC | ecosystem: Engineered > Artificial ecosystem > Soil microcosm > Unclassified ... | reverse complement strand
AACGACACCCGCACCAATAGTACGACCACCTTCACGGATAGCAAAGCGCATACCTTGTTCAATGGCGATGGGGTTAATCAGTTCTACCGTCATTTTGATACGGTCTCCCGGCATCACCATCTCGGCTGTAGTGCCATCGTCAGCCGTAAATGCACTGATGGTTCCCGTTACATCTGTCGTGCGGACATAGAACTGAGGACGATATCCAGGGAAGAAAGGAGTGTGACGACCACCTTCTTCCTTCTTCAGGACGTACACCTCAGACTCGAATTGGGTATGAGGGGTAATTGAACCTGGCTTGGCGATAACCATGCCCCGTTCAATATCTTTTTTCTCAATCCCTCGGAGCAGAATCCCGGCGTTATCTCCAGCTAGACCCTCATCGAGGCTCTTTTTGAACATTTCAATGCCCGTGACCGTTGTCTCGCGAGTATCTTTAATTCCAACCAAGACAACTTTATCGCCGATTTTGACCTTGCCCCGCTCAATCCGACCCGTGGCTACCGTACCACGACCTGTAATGGTGAAGACATCTTCTACTGCCATCAGGAAAGGCTTATCAATATCCCGCTCTGGTGTGGGAATGTAGGCATCCACCTCATCCATCAAGGCATAGATTTTATCAACCCACTCATTTGTTCCCCGCTGGGTTTTCGGATTAGCGGTCATGACTTCTAAAGCCTGCAAAGCAGATCCCGCAACGATGGGGATGTTGTCACCATCGAACTCATAACTACTGAGGAGCTCGCGAACTTCGAGTTCTACCAGTTCCAGCAGTTCCGCATCGTCCACCATGTCTTGCTTGTTCAAGAAGACAACCAGACTAGGAACCCCTACTTGCTTGGCCAGCAGGATATGTTCCCGCGTCTGAGGCATCGGACCATCAGCCGCTGATACCACAAGGATTGCTCCATCCATTTGAGCAGCACCCGTGATCATGTTCTTCACATAGTCAGCGTGCCCCGGACAATCGACGTGAGCATAGTGCCGATTCTCGGTTTCGTACTCTACGTGGGCGGTATTGATCGTAATCCCCCGCGCCTTTTCCTCTGGTGCCGCATCAATTTCATCGTACTTTCTTGCTTGCGCTTGACCCATTGCTGCCAAGGTCATTGTGATTGCAGCCGTCAGCGTTGTTTTGCCGTGGTCTACGTGACCGATTGTACCGATGTTGACGTGGGGTTTATTCCTTTCAAACTTTGCGCGTGCCATGAATTACGTGTTCCTTTTCTCCTATTTATGCGTTCCCTTTGCTCTTCGCGATAATGGCTTCAGCCACATTGCGAGGCACCTCTTCATAGTGGCTAAACTCCATCGAGAAGATACCTCGACCCTGGGTCTTAGAGCGGATATCCGTAGCATAGCCAAACATCTCTGCTAATGGAACTTTAGCAGTAACTTTAGCAACACCGCTTTCAGAGCCCATGCCTTCAATTTGACCACGGCGAGAGTTGAGGTCACCCATGACATCTCCAAGGAAGTCTTCAGGAACTTCAACCTCTACTTTCATCATAGGCTCTAACAGTACCGGCGAAGCTTTCATCACGCCGTCCTTAATGGCCATTGACCCAGCAATCTTAAAAGCCATTTCCGAAGAGTCTACCTCGTGGAATGACCCATCGACTAGAGTGGCTTTCAAGTCAATGACCGGATATCCAGCCAAAATCCCAGATTCACAGGCTTCTTTCATCCCCTGCTCAGCGGGTGAAACGTACTCTTTCGGTATGGAACCACCCACAATCTTGGAGACGAATTCAAAACCAGTACCCGGATCTCCTGGCTGCAATTCGATAACGACGTGACCGTATTGACCTTTACCGCCACTTTGGCGAATAAACTTACCTTCCGTCTTAATGGCTTTGCGAATTGTTTCCCGGTAAGCCACTTGCGGCGCACCGACATTCGCTTCTACCTTGAACTCTCGCAGCATCCGGTCTACCAGAATTTCCAGGTGCAGTTCACCCATACCCGCAATCACGGTTTGGTTTGTTTCTGGGTCAACGTGAACACGGAAAGTCGGGTCTTCTTCAGAGAGAGATTGGAGCGCTTTGGAGAGCTTCTCCATATCTTGCTTAGTTTTCGGCTCTACTGCTACGGAAATGACAGGTTCTGGAATGAAGAGAGATTCCAATACGATTGGCGATTCTTCATTACAGATGGTGTCGCCTGTAAAGGTATTCTTCAGACCGATCGCCGCTCCCAAATCGCCCGCTCGCAACTCATCCACTTCAATCCGATCATTTGCCTTAAGCACGATCAAGCGGGAGATTCGCTCTTTCTGATCTTTGGTGGAGTTAAGGATGTAGCTACCCTTCTTGAGTATTCCGGAGTATACCCGCAGGAAGGTTAAGCGACCAAAGGGGTCTGCCATAATCTTGAAAGCAAGGGCTGACAGGGGAGCTGCATCATCAGCGGCTCGCTCCGCCATAGTTCCGTCTGGCAGGGTTCCCTGAATTGCCGCAATATCAACGGGAGCTGGTAAGTAATCGACTACTGCGTCTAGCAGCAGTTGAACTCCTTTGTTCTTGAACGCGGAACCGCAAAGTACGGGAACGATTGTTCCGGCGATTGTGCCTTTGCGAAGAGCGCTACGAATTTCTTCTTCGGTGAGTTCTTCACCTTCCAAATACTTCTCGATCAGCACTTCATCCGTTTCGGCAACCGACTCAATTAACTTGGCCCGGTATTCCTCTGCTTGATCTTTCACCTCATCGGGGATTTCAGTATCTTGAATATCCGTTCCGATGTCGTTGGCGTAAATCTTGGCTCGCATCCGAACCAGGTCAACAATTCCCCTCAATTCGGTTTCGCTACCAATGGGGATTTGGATCGCAACAGCATTGGCTCGCAAGCGATCGCGCAGTTGGCTGTATACCTTAAAGAAATTAGCTCCAGTTCGGTCCATCTTGTTGATGAACGCGATTCTCGGCACCTTGTATCGGTCTGCCTGCCGCCATACAGTCTCAGATTGAGGCTGCACACCTCCCACTGAGCAGAATACGGCAATCACACCGTCTAATACCCGCATCGAACGTTCAACTTCGATTGTGAAGTCAACGTGACCCGGTGTATCAATAATATTAATCCGATGATCGTTCCAGCTCGTGCTGATGGCTGCGGCAGTGATGGTGATTCCCCGCTCCCGCTCTTGTTCCATCCAGTCCGTTACGGCGGTTCCTTCATGGACTTCTCCGATTTTGTGAACCATTCCTGAATAAAACAGGATTCGTTCGGTTGTTGTTGTCTTGCCCGCATCAATGTGGGCTGCAATCCCGATATTGCGTACTCTCTCAAGCGGGATGGTACGTGCCACACCTACCCTTTATGCTGTAGCTCAGGCGTCAATAGCCTGTTGCCACACTCAGCAATTAGTACCGATAGTGGGCGAAAGCTTTGTTGGCCTCTGCCATCCTATGAGTTTCTTCACGCTTGCGAATAGCATTTCCGGTTCCGTTAGCCGCATCCATCAGTTCATTGGCCAGCTTGCTAGCCATTGAACGACCACCTCTTTCCCGAGAAAATCGGATCAGCCAGCGCAGTGCCAGCGTCGTTCCCCGATCCGAGCGAACTTCCATCGGCACCTGATAGGTTGCCCCACCCACCCGGCGAGCTTTCACTTCAACCAACGGTGTGACATTTTTCACAGCGCTTTCAAATGTATCTAGAGGATCGTTCCCCGTCCGTTCCTCAATCATTTTCATGGCGTCGTAGATAATTCGATTGGCAATTGATTTCTTGCCATGACGCATAATCCGCCGCACCATCATGCTGATCAAGCGATTATTGTAGACCGGGTCAGGAGGAATAGGACGCTTTTTGATAACCCCGCGACGAGACATAAGTAAGCCCTTAAAAAATAATAACGACAGTTGAAGAAGTACAAAGTAGACAGAATGACACCCGGAAGGTGTTGTAAAACTCTCACTTTCTGAGGTTTCTCAGCCCTAGTCGTCAGTTTTTGACAGGCTGAGATATTCCCCATCTTGCCAAGGGTGTACCTCTGTCAAGCACTCCTATGGCAGGAAAAAAAGCTCTCCCTACTCAGGATAGCTGAAACCTGTTATGAGGTTGGAGGACGTTCAAACTAATTTTTGCGAGTTGCTCCGGAAAGACAAGTCCTTATCTTACTTAGCTTTAGGGCGCTTCGTTCCGTACTTGGAACGCCCTTGACGCCGATCCTTAACACCTGCGGTATCTAGCGTTCCTCGAATAATGTGATATCGCACTCCAGGCAAATCCTTAACACGACCTCCCCGAATCATCACAACCGAGTGTTCTTGTAGGTTGTGACCGATCCCTGGAATATAAGCCGTCACTTCAAAACCAGAGGTTAGACGGACTCTTGCCACTTTCCGCAGGGCTGAGTTCGGTTTCTTAGGAGTTGTTGTGTATACTCTCGTACAGACACCACGACGCTGCGGACATTGTTTCAGCGCAGGCGACTTAGTTTTCTTGTTAGCTTTGGCGCGTTCGCTCCGAATGAGCTGCTGAATAGTGGGCATGAGTTAATGCGTGTACAGCTCCCTTGAGAGTTCTAATGATTGACAAATTCTAACTATATCTAACTTTGAGGAGGAATGTCAATTTTTAAGGACAGCCGGGCAGGCCAGGGAAGACAGTGTTCCCTTCCGTTTCCCCAAGTGCGGATAGAGACTGCGCTGAGAATTCCTCTTACTCCTCAACTATCAGTCAAGAATCCCAACCTCTTCCAGGGAGGAGAGGCATCTATAGCTTTGGAGAACTAGGTTGGTGTAGCTACTTCTGGAGCGACTCGAAAGGAGTTACCACAGCCACAGCTTTCTACAGCGTTCGGATTATGAAAACGAAACCCGCCTCCCATCAGATCTTCGGAGTAATCCAGTGTTAGCTCACTGATGTAGTTGAGGCTTTGTTCATCGACCACAACCGAAATAGGGCCACACTCATAGACGCGATCGCTAGTCTTGGGTGCTTCCCCAAAGTCAATGGTGTAGTAGAAATCAGCACATCCCCCTGGTTGAACACCCAGACGTATGCGTGCTTCTGGTTTCTGACGCCTCAACTGTAAACGTTTAATCTCACCAACAGCAGCTTTACTCAGATTAATCATCAGGTAACACCTACATGGCAGGTCAGCGTTTAGCTTTTAAGTAAACATAGTATCACTTTCAAAGAGAGGACATCGAGTTCCCTCTTTAATTACAGCTATCCTTTAAAAACTACAATTCCCCAACCATCCGTGGAGCTGAGTTCAGATGTTAGCTTTGGCTTGTCAACCCTGCTTTAAACAGCAGCTGATAGATAGTACACACAACAAAAGAGCAGCTTTGTTACACAGCAGCTGCTCATTCTTTCACTTTACCTATTTCTCTTGAGGCTTGCTTCGGGCGTAGTCATCCTCAAACCGCATAATGTCATCTTCCCCAAGATATTCCCCATTCTGGACCTCAATTAACACTAGAGGAATAACACCTGGATTTTCTAGTCGGTGCATATTGCCTTGGGGAACATAGGTAGACTGATTTTGGTGAATTACCAATTCTTCGTCTCCACAAATAACTTTAGCCGTGCCGCTGACGACAATCCAATGTTCGCTGCGATGGTAATGCATTTGCAAACTGAGGCGATGACCAGGCTTCACTTCAATTCGCTTAATTTTGTATCCTCGCCCTTCTTCCAGAACCGTGAATGAACCCCAAGGTCTCAGTTCTGTCGCGGCAACACGTTCAGCCGTTAGCGAGGTGGGTAAGGGAAGTGCCGGAACTTGAGAGACTTCTTGCGACTGAATCATGGATTTTTCTCCTGAAAACGGCTTACAAATTAGAGGGAAAATTTGTCTATCGGGTACTACTATTGCAAGATTGCGTGATTAGTTAAAACAGAGCAACCCAATCACAACCCAACATAGCAAATGCTCCCTAGCTCTTGTCATCCGTAACTGGGTCATTTTGGATAAATTATATTAAGTCTTTACAATGGAAACAGGTGTCTTTAAATAACCTTAAAAGGGTAAGGGAGCCAAGAATAGCCCCAAGGCATTGTGAACACGAGACGCTGTGTAGGGAGATCGATCAAGGAGTTGACCTCCTAGATAAAGTCCTGTCGAGCTGCCACCGTCGAAATTGAGAGCATCGATCGCGCCCATCTGCTGCAATAACTGAGCCGTTTCGGCTAAGGACGGGCCGCGCCCGCCCACCCGGCTATGAATGGCGGCAATCATCAAGGTGCCAGTGGTGGTAGTGGCGATCGCACTCCGAATCGCCATCTGTTTGCTAAAAGCATCACTAAATTGCTCCGCTTTTGCGTCCAAGACGATTTGTCGGTTTTGTACAAGCAGAGGGCCAGCCCCCAAGATTTGGGGATAACTCGCGAAGTCAGTTGGTGTAGTACTCTGCCCCAGACGAACTTGTGTCCCAACGCCGAGAAAACTAGCCGCAGAAGCGCCATCACCGCGTAAGGTCAAGAGGTAGCCATCGGTGGGAATGGGGAAGGCGGATTGACCCACGATACCCCCTGGCATCTGCCCTGTAACTTGGTTGTTTTGCACATAAACAAGGATTTCATTATCCGTAAGCGGGGTATAGGTTGGCCCCCACTCTGGGGTATAACGGGAAATGCCTGCTTTGACGTAGCCGCTATTGAGAAAAAGGACGGGTTGACTCATTCCCGTTGAGGTTGCCAAGGTTTCTTGAAGGCTGAGACGACCAATTTTGAATTGACCTGTTTCGTTCCATGCGATCGCGCCCCGGTTGAGAATTGGCCCGGAAAACCAGCGACCATCGCGCCGAATCGCACCTAACGGTAATTCCTGCTTGCGATTGAAAAATCCCGCATTAATAGCCGCTGTGGCCTGCCATAACTGAGCTGTTCGGATGAGGGGAGCCGTTCCGACCTGAGTTGCTGGATTACTCCAAATCGGTCGGAAGCTCATGCGGTTCACTCTTGGGTCAACTTCCAACCACACCACGGGGAAGCGGGACTGACCTAAATTCACGTATTGCTGACGCCAGCGTATGCCCGGTGCCCACAGAATTTCTTTCTCTAGCAGGGCATCAGGTCGCAGATCGATCACTAAGCGATTTGGGTTAGGGACGCTGAAAACTTGTATCCGCTTACCTTCTGGAATTTGGACTCGGATAGTAGTTTGGTTTCGAGCGTTTTCGACTCGGAGAACTGGCAGATTGCTTTGAGGCTTAACAGGTACAGGGGCAACATCCTCAATCTCCTGTGTCGGCTGCGGTGGTTGTGGTGGAGGAGCCTTAAAGCGATCAATTAAGGTAGGGTCAGCGGATGCATCCACGGTAATGACTCCTTCGGTGACGCGATCGCTAACTCGCCAGGGTGTTGGGCGGTCTAAATCAATAATGATCCGTGACCCCCAAGCCTGAGACCCTTGTTGAATATCCTTCAATCGGGCCGGCACCGAAGTAATCTGTAGCTTATCGCCCACCCCTTGTAGTCGCCAACCAGCCATTCTGGCAAATTCGCTAATATCTAGATAGCGATAGGCACCACCCAGTTGTGTGGCGAGAACAAGAGGTTTTCGGGTTGGGTCGGAAAACCACTGAATTGGTTGTCGGGCAAAATCCCTGGTACTTAACAATTCCATACCCAAGTTTTGCATCAGACCGACATCACTAATAGCCGTGCGAACTGATGCGCCCACTTGCCACTGCCTCCAGGCAGCCGTATACATCTGACCATTCAAAGAAATTTGCGTACCCTGTCGGGCAACCTTGGACGAAACTTGTGATAACAGTGGTGTCGTATGGGAAATTGTTGGAGTTTTCGGCTTAGCGACTGCACTGCCCTGATCAGAAACAGGTGAGCGTTGGCTCACAAGTGGCTTATCTCCAACAGGCTGTGTATTCTGCCCGGTGAGTACAGGCGAAACCTCAGACAAAAAGGCTACCTGCGGAGGAGGTAGTGTTTCCTTGGCAACAAGTGGCGGTTGGTTCAGCCTCGTTTCCTGTCTTGGCGAGAGGGGCGGTTCAGGAGTTTCGACATTAGCATTGGCTAGAGCGAAAGATGAGACAACCAGAGATAGCACAAAAAGCACAATCGTTCGCTTGGAAACTGTTGCCCAAACGATGCGATCGGCACTTCGTTGATTACGCAGCAGATTGGCGCTGTCTCTTGGGCGATCGACACGTCTCGTTTTTGGTCTTGCTCTTTTGCTCATTCACTAGCCTCTTTGACCAAGATTGTGGTCTGTAGAAGTCAATCTCTTGAAATCAAGTCTTGGGCAGCATATCAAGAAATAATGACTTTATCGCGCTCACCTTGAGAGGTTGAGCCTCATAATAGGGAGTAAGACCCCAACTGGGGTTTAACTTTAACTGCTCCAACTGAAAAATCGCTCGCGCAACGGGAAAGAATAGCGTTCCTGTTGTCCTGCTATCTTTAACCACTACAGGAGAGGACACTATATTTCCGGGACAGAGACGGCTAGTAACACCGCGTTGAAAAAAAACGTTTTATGGCTGTTGGCTCAATCGCGTTGAGTCGTCTTACACAAATCCTTGGAATGTTCTGTCTTGAAAGTTACAATGGCGCGACCTAGAAATCGGGGATTGCTAGAGGAGAGTATTTCCTAGTAAGATTTCTACTCTGTCGAGAAAGGCAGATATCGGTGTCTTAAGAGGTTTTAAGAGTTTCTTCAAGCGCTAACTCCGCTACCCACTCTCGTCATTAGCCAGGTGGGCTACACTCCTTAAAACCATTGAAGCACCCAGACTAGCCTCATCGTCAAGGCTCTAACCTGAAAATAAGTTGAAGGTTGGACGGTTGTAGTCCTTTGGAAAACCCGAAGGTAGGTTGAAGGTTAGAGTTTTTCATTCCTACTCCTGTCGGGCGTTGCCCGCCCGCTGACGCTCCTAGCCTACGGCTCGCTTCGCTAACGTCGCTATCGCTTTGCTGCTAGCGCACCATGCTACGCAAACGCTAACGCTAACGGAGCTGCTCCGAAGAGAGCGAACGTTGAGCTCGTTAGCTCATGATGCCTAATCTGAAATTCGGTTGAAGTTGATGCTCCAGAGGAGCGCTAACGCTAAAGCCGGTTAAAAGTTGAAGGTTAGGAATAGTCGTGATGCACCTTGGGAACGGAAGTTCATAGGTGTCTCGGTTGAAATGCCTCTGTTGGAAATTTGAGGATGCAGCGTTGATGTTAGCCGCCGACCTAAATTTATTAGCTTCTCACCCTAAGGGTGTTAGTGTTGGCTCCCCATTGGACTAAGTAGACTCCCCATTAAGGCAAAGAGTTTCTAATTTTTCATAGGGTTTTGTAGACGTGAACTAGAAATCAAGATATCGGCCTAACAGCATCAATTTGGAAATTTATATCAGTAAAAACGGTGAATCATCAGATGAATAACAAGAGCATCAGGGGAAATCGGCAAGGTCACTCAGGGAATCAGAGCGATACGCCGTATCTAGGCCAACGATGGTTGGTAGAAGAACGGGATGCGTGTGGTGTTGGCTTCATTGCCTCTTGTGGCGGTACTGCCACACACGAGCTGATTGAGCAGGCTTTATCTGCCCTCAGTTGTTTAGAACACCGGGGAGGATGTAGTGCTGACCAAGACTCTGGGGATGGTGCGGGTGTAATGACTGCCATTCCCTGGGACATATTTCAGTCTTGGTTTGCCGAGCAAAACCTTGATATGCCACCCACTAAGCAGTTGGGAGTGGGTATGCTTTTTCTACCCAAAGATACGGATCTGCTCAACAAAGCCCGTACCACCGTTGAAGAGGAGTTGGGGCAAGATGGGTTAACCGTGCTGGGTTGGCGTCTCGTCCCTGTGAGAGATTCAGTTCTGGGTTCGCAAGCGCGAGAGAACGAACCTCGAATTGAACAGGTGATTGTTCTCTCCCCAACGAAGCAGGGAGATGAACTGGAGCGTGCCCTCTTCAAGTCGATGCGTCGCATTAGTAAGGCTTTAGAGTCGGACGACACGGTGAAGGGGTCTGACGATTTCTATGTATGTTCATTTTCCAGCCGCACTATCGTTTACAAAGGTATGGTGCGTTCAGCCGTCCTGGGCGAGTTTTATTTGGACTTGAAAAACCCAGCTTACAAAAGTGCCTTTGCGGTTTACCATCGCCGCTTTAGCACCAACACTCTGCCCAAGTGGCCCCTTGCTCAGCCGATGCGGCTGTTGGGACATAACGGCGAAATTAATACGCTGTTGGGCAATATCAACTGGATGATCGCTCGTGAGGCTGACTTAACTCATCCTCTGTGGGGCGTTAGGACGACTGAGTCAGAGATTAGGACTCAGCAGACGGCTCTGAGTACACCCGCTGAATCAGCCACAGAATTGGATGACCTCAAGCCAATCGTCAATCCTGACAACAGTGACTCAGCAACCTTAGACAACGTGCTGGAGTTACTGGTGCAATCCGGACGCAGCCCAATGGAAGCGTTGATGATGATGGTACCAGAAGCATACCAAAATCAGCCTGATTTGGAGAAATATCCGGAAATTGTTGATTTTTACGAATACTACAGAGGAATTCAGGAGGCTTGGGACGGGCCAGCGCTGTTGGTGTTCAGTGATGGCAAGGTAGTGGGAGCTACCCTTGATCGCAACGGGTTACGACCGGCTCGTTACAACATTACACAGGATGGGTATATCGTCGTCGCCTCAGAAGCAGGTGTGGTGGACTTGCCAGAAGCCGAGATTGTTGAAAAGGGCAGATTAGGGCCAGGGCAGATGATTTCGGTGGACTTAGAAACCCATGAAATCTTGAAAAATTGGGAAATCAAGCAGCGGGTAGCAACCCAACGGCCTTATGGTCAGTGGCTACAACAGCATCGTGTCGTCCTGAAGCCACAGCCCTTTGTTGAGAGTCCTCAGTTAGAAACATCGGTCTTACTGCGCCAGCAGACGGCCTTCGGCTACACCGCTGAGGATGTCGATCTGATAATCGAGCCGATGGCTACCGATGGGAAAGAACCAACCTTCTGTATGGGGGATGACATTCCTTTAGCGGTTCTATCCGATAAGCCCCGGTTGCTCTATGACTACTTCAAGCAGCGCTTTGCCCAGGTAACTAACCCACCCATTGACCCCCTACGGGAAAGTTTGGTGATGTCCTTGAGTATGCAACTCGGTGAACGAGGGAATCTGCTTGACGCCAAGCCTGAGTATGCCCGGATGTTAAAACTGGAAACTCCAGTACTTAATGAGGTGGAATTAGAGGCGGTGAAAACCTCGGGGTTTGAAACGGCTGAACTTTCGACCTTATTTGAAATTACCACCGGGCCACAGGGACTAGAGGCCGCTGTACGCAACTTATGCGATCGCGCCGCTCAAGCCGTTGGTGCTGGGAAGAAGATTCTCATTTTAAGCGATCGCGTTGGCGGCACCATTGGTGAAAACTACAGCTATATTCCCCCGATGCTAGCAGTCGGTGCCGTACACCATCATCTCATCCAAAAAGGGCTGCGGATGAAGACATCACTGGTTGTGGATACGGCACAGTGCTGGAGTACCCATCACTTCGCCTGCTTAATTGGCTATGGCGCAGGGGCGATTTGTCCTTATCTGGCGCTGGAATCCGTGCGTCAGTGGTGGTCTGATCCTAAGACTCAGAAACTAATGGCGCGGGGCAAAATTCAGAGCTTAACCCTAGAACAGGCCCAGAAAAATTACCGCAAGGCGGTAGAAGCCGGGTTGTTAAAAATCCTTTCCAAGATGGGGATTTCTCTACTGTCCTCTTACCAAGGCGCTCAAATTTTTGAGGCGATCGGGATTGGGGCGGATTTATTGAATTTGGGCTTTAGAGGGACGACATCTCGTTTGGGTGGCTTGAGCATTGCTGAGTTGGCGCAGGAAGTCATCTCGTTCCACACAAGAGCATTCCCAGAATTGACGGGGAAGAAGCTAGAAAACTTCGGTTTTGTCCAGTACCGTCCGGGCGGGGAATATCACATGAACAACCCCGAAATGTCGAAGGCACTGCACAAGGCAGTAGCCACCAGGGACTACGACCATTACGAGATGTATAAGCAGTCTTTGGCAGGGCGTCCAGTGACGGCACTGCGGGATTTGCTGGACTTCACTAGCGATCGCGCTCCGATCCCGATTGAAGAAGTACAACCAATCGAGGAAATTGTCAAACGCTTCTGTACGGGAGCCATGTCTCTTGGCGCACTTTCACGGGAAGCCCACGAAGTTTTAGCGATCGCCATGAATCGGATCGGCGGTAAATCCAATTCCGGCGAAGGTGGGGAAGACCCTGTTCGATATAAGATTCTCGATGATGTTGATCAAACCGGGCTCTCTGGAACCCTGCCTCACCTCAAAGGGTTAAAAAATGGGGATACGGCGAGTTCCACGATTAAGCAGGTTGCTTCAGGTCGCTTTGGCGTGACGCCGGAGTATTTGGTGAATGGCAAGCAAATCGAGATCAAAATGGCTCAAGGCGCTAAGCCCGGAGAAGGAGGACAGCTACCCGGTAAGAAGGTGAGTCCTTACATTGCCATGCTGCGGCGCTCTAAGCCAGGAGTCACATTGATTTCGCCGCCGCCTCACCACGATATTTATTCGATTGAGGACTTGGCTCAGCTGATTTTTGACTTGCACCAGATTAATCCCGAAGCGCAGGTATCGGTGAAGCTGGTGGCAGAAATTGGGATTGGTACCGTAGCCGCTGGGGTTGCCAAGGCTAATGCTGATATCATCCAAATTTCTGGTCATGATGGCGGGACGGGCGCATCTCCCCTGAGCTCGATTAAACATGCGGGTGCGCCTTGGGAATTAGGACTGACGGAAGTACATCGGGTGTTGATGGAAAATCAGCTACGCGATCGCGTCCTCCTACGAGCAGACGGTGGCTTCAAAACTGGTTGGGATGTGGTTATGGCGGCATTGATGGGAGCAGAAGAATATGGCTTCGGCTCTGTAGCAATGATTGCCGAAGGGTGTATAATGGCGCGAATTTGCCACACCAATAACTGCCCTGTGGGTGTTGCCACGCAACAGGAACAACTGCGTAAGCGTTTTCCGGGAACGCCAGAGCATGTGGTCAACTTCTTCTACTTTGTCGCTCAGGAAGTGCGATCGCTCTTGGCTCGACTGGGTTATCGCTCATTGACAGAAATTATTGGTCGGGCTGACCTCTTGAAGGTGCGGGAGGGGATCAAGCTGGCGAAGACGGAGGCTTTGAACTTGAATTGTCTGACTCAGTTACCTGATACGAAGAGCGATCGCAGCTGGTTGAACCATGAAGTTGTTCATAGCAATGGCCCGGTTCTCGACGATCAGCTACTGGCTGCTCCTGAGATTCAGGTGGCAATTCGCAACCAAGGGTCGGTGACTAAGGATGTGGGCGTCGTGAACACTGACAGAAGCGTAGGAACACGAGTTGCCGGTGCGATCGCAAAGCTTTATGGAGACACGGGGTTTGAGGGTCAAATCACTCTCAACTTTAAAGGCGCTGCGGGTCAAAGCTTTGGTGCGTTCAACCTTCCCGGCATGACGCTCTTGTTGGAAGGTGAAGCCAACGATTATGTAGGTAAGGGAATGCACGGCGGCAAAATCATCATTAAGCCCCCCAAAGCGTTGCAGGTTAACAGGTTGCCAGTT
>Ga0310810_10006089_pt1 | contig 13571 bp, 9 predicted proteins | sample NCmetagenome_FD_207641 | JGI IMG/M metagenome (GOLD analysis project Ga0310810, IMG submission 207641) | Soil microbial communities from experimental microcosm in Duke University, North Carolina, United States - NC | ecosystem: Engineered > Artificial ecosystem > Soil microcosm > Unclassified ... | reverse complement strand
CGCAAGCGCGTCGCGGCGACGCCCAGCCCGACGGTCGCCGCCGCACCGCCGATGACGATCCAGCGGGCGCGCTGCTGCACGAAGCGGCCCAGCCACGCGGCGGTGATCATCCGCGGCGCGTGCGCCGGCCGATAGCGCGACAGCATCGCCGGGAGCAGGACCAGCGTCAGTGCGCAGCACAACAGGATGCCGAGGCCGACGAGACTCCCGAGATCGCGCAGCGTCGGAAAGTCCACGGTAATCAGCGCCGCAAATGTCACGGCGGTCGTAATGTTTGCGAGGACGACGCTCGAGGCAGTACCCGACAGACGCCGTGTCGCGTCGTCTCCGGATTGCTGGTTCCGTATCTCTTCGAGATAACGGACATACAAGAGGATGACCGCGTCGATGCCGACGCCGAAGAGCATCGCGGCAAAGCCGCTCGTCGACGGCGACAGCGTGCCGAGGATCGACCCGTTGATGCCGAGCGTCAGCAGGGCCGCGATCGCCAGAGGAACGGCGCCGCACAGCATGATCCACGCGTTGCGAAAGACGACCAGCACGACAAGGAGCAGCAGCACCATCGACCCGATCGTGTTCGCCACGCCCTCGCGGCGAATCAGCCGCTCGGCTTCGAGCGAAATGCGATAGGCGCCCGCCGCCTGAATGCCGACACCGGCGATGGCCGGATCGAGGTCGGCGGCCGTCTGGCGCGCCGCGGCCTCGATTTCGCTCAGACGCTGGAAGAGCCCAGCACAGAATGCCGTGTCGAAGGGCGCCCCTTTCGGCTGCGCAAGGATCATCCGGCTCCGTCCGTCGGCGCTGACGTAGCCCTCCTGCGAAGGATCGAACGACACGAATCCCTTCTGCCGGCTCATGCGCTTGCGCAGGATCGAAAAAAGGCCGAGCGGATCCTGCTGCACGAGCGTCTTGATCTGCGCCGACGGCATCGATAGAAGGCCGCGGGCATGCTCGAGCTCGCGATCGAGCTGCGGCGGCCGGAAGCGCGCGAGCCCCGCCTTCGCGTCGTCGGGTCCGAGCAAGTACAGCGTGCGATCCGACAAGTAGCTCCAGTCCTTGCCGGGCTCGAACAACTCCGCGTCGACCGAGGCGATCTCCGGCGACTTCCGGAGCAGATCCACATAAGCGTCGACGAACTCCTCGTGATTCGCCACGCCGTCGTCAGCGTCGAAGACGATGTACAGATGATCGAGGCTGCCGAAGTCCTGCAGAAAATGCTGAAACTGCCGGACCGACGGCGACCGCTGCGGAAGCAGCCGGAGGATGTTCGGATCGAACGACACGCGAGACACCAGTGCAAGGGCGCCCAGCGTGAGCACGAACGCCGCAATGCCGACGAGCGTCGCATGACGGCGCGCCGCGACCAGGATCGTTTCCACTGACCTCCCGCAGGACTTTAGTCCTGCGTGTGTCGTCCGTGTGCTTGATCTGCCGAAGAACACGATGATAGCCTCGCGGGATCCCGTATGCACGTCCTGCTGCTGCGGCCCGTGCCCGAAAACGATCGCTTCGGCCTCGGTCCATTTTTCACGATCGAGCCGCTCGGTCTCGAGTACGTCGCGGCGGCGCTCGAGGCGCGGGGCCACCGCGCGACGATCGCCGATCTCCGCTACAGCCGATCGCTCGACTCGCTGATTCGCTGCACGCGGCCGGGCCTCGTGGGCATCGCCTGCATGCACGCGCTCGAAACCGACGAAGTGCTGACGCTCGCCGCCAGCGTTCGCCGCGCGTGTCCCGAGGCCTTCGTGCTGGTCGGCGGCCATTCCGCCGCGGCGTTTCCGTCGCCGTTTCTCACGCGCGACGTCGACGCGATCTGCCTCGACGACGGGGAAGCCGTCGTGCCGGATCTGGCCGATGCGATTGAAGCGTCGAGGAGGGCGTCGACGGTCGCGGGGCTGCTGCTGCGCGAGGGCGGCGCCTTCGGCAAGACGCGGCCGCGCGACCAGACGTTCGTCCTCGACGATGTGCCTGTGCCGCTCCGGCGCGACGTCGACGCGTGGCGCCGGCGATACGCATGCCTGCTGTTTCGACCTGTGTGGCTCATCGAGACGGCTCGCGGCTGCCCGTTCCGCTGTTCGTTCTGCAGCGTGTGGCCGCTGCACGAGCGGTCGATCCGGCTTCGCTCGATCGAGAGCGTGTGCGCCGACTTTGCCGCAACCGGTCCGCACGTCTTCGTGGCCGACGACCTGTTCTGGTATCAGCCGGCGCGCAGCCTGGAATTGGCGGCAGCCTTGAAGCGGCAGGGCATTCGCAAGCGCTGGATCCTCGTGCAGACGCGGACCGATCTCGCGGCGGCGCACCCGGAGTTGCTCGAAGCCTGGCGTCCGCTGGCGCAGGACTTCGACATCTTCTTCGGGCTGGAAGCGGCAACCGACGAGGGGCTCGACGACGTCGTGAAAGACACGACGGTCGATCGCACCGTCGACGCAGTGCGTATCGCGCGTGAGCTGAAGTACGGCGTCACCGGGAACTTTGTCGTCGATCCCGACTGGCAGGAGAGCGATTTCGAGCGGCTCTGGGGCTTCGTGGAAGCCCACGATCTCGGCCGCGCCGGGTTCACGATCCTCACTCCGCTGCCGGGCACGACGTATTTCGACGAACAGCGGCCGCGGCTGCGCGCCGTCAAGTGGTCGCAGTACGACATGCACCACGTCCTCTGGGAGCCGCGGCTCGGCGCGAGGCGGTTTTTCGAGCTGTACTGCGACACGTGGCGGCGGTCGATCCTGAATCTGAACGGCAACAAGTCGCTGCTCGACTGGGCGCGCCAGGTCCGCGCGCGCGACGTGCCGTTTCTGACGCGGATGCTCGTCCGCACCCAGCGGATGATGCGGCCCGACGCGTACTTGCGGGAGTACGCGCTGGCGGATCAGGATCGGACAGCGCTGCCCGCTATGGCCGGATCAGAAACGTATCTTCAGCGATCGGCACATTGAGCTCGACGTCGTCCAGGCGAATGACTTTCTTGTCGCCGCCGGGGAACGACATCGACATCTGACTCAAGAGCAGTGTGCTGCGGTCGATCCAGAGCTCGAGCCGATCGAGGCCCTGCCTAATCTGCTTCCGCTTCGGGATCATCTCGACGCGGTCGGTGTCGCGCAGCGCGCTGTCCGGCGTCATCGTGATGTCGAACATCGATCGCAGCTGCTGAACCGTCGCTTGCGTGAAGTACTGGTCGATCCGTTTCTGCGTCTGGCCGATGTCGAGGGTCTCGCGCTCGCGCCGATCCGGCCAGAACACGACGAGCGACTTGCGATCGATCGAGATCAGCCGTCGCTCGGGCTCCGCGTACGTCATCAGCACCCGCGCCGGCGGCGCGGCGACGATCGTCCCGCGGGACACCATCGGCTTCTGCAGCAGCGTCGAGACGGTCGTCTCGGTGAACCTGGCGCGGATGGACTTGATCGAATCCCGCTTCGCGATCGTCTGCGCGAACAGACGGTCGAACGCGTCTTTCGGCGGCGGCTGCGCGGCAGCGGCGCCGCACATTGCGAGGATCAGACACGCGCATGCCCGCGCGGTTGAACGCATCGTAGGTGCATGGTAGCTTAGCCCGCCCGTGTCCGATCGCGTCGTCATTTCAGGCATCAGCTGCATTTCGTCCTTTGGTCTCGGCTACGGCGCATTCGCCGACGCGGTGCACGCCGGCCGCACCGGCATCCGGCCGATCGACAAGTTCGACACCGCGGCCTGTCACTCGCACAACGCGGCAGCGGTGCGCGACTTCGATCCGGCGCGCTTCATCGCGCCGCTCAAGATGCGCCGCATCGACGCCGTCGGCCGTCTCGCGCTCTCCGGCGCGCACATGTTGTTCGACGACGCGGGCTGCCGGCCGGGGCCGGAGGGGCGGGACGACGTAGGCGTGGCGCTGGGAACCTTCACGGCCGGACTCGATAGCCTCGTCGAGTACCTCGACGGCCTCGTCGAGCGTGGCCCGACAGGCGTGCCGGCGATTCTGTTCAGTAATACGGTGGCGAATGCGCCGGCGAGTCTCTGCGCGATCGAGTTCGGCCTGCGCGGGCCGAACGTCACGTTCAACCAGCGCGAGGCGTCTGGCATTGCCGCGCTGGCCTTTGGCGTCGACGCGGTTCGCCACGGCCGCGCCACGACGATGGTATGCGGAGGTGCCGACAGCGTCGAGCAGATCTTCTTCAAGGTGCACGATCGCTTCCGCGCGCTCTCGCCGATGCGCGGGACGGACGCACGCGAGGCGGCGCGGCCGTTCGATCGCGATCGCAACGGATTCACGCTGGGCGAGGGCTGCTTTCTCCTGCTGGTGGAGTCGGCGCCTGCCGCCGCGGCCCGCGGCGCGCGCGTGTTCGGCGAGATTCTCGGCATCGGCGCCGCCTCGACGCCCACGCCGCCGAACGAGTGGCCTGCGACCGGAGCAGGCCTGGCGCGTGCGATGCGCCACGCGCTCGCCGACGCAGCACTCGCGTCCGGCGACGTCGGCGCCGTCATCGCCGCGTCGAACGGGTCGCCGGCACTCGATCGCGTGGAAGCGGAGGCGATCGTCGACGTGTTCGGCGGGCGGGTGGTTCCGGTCGCATCGGTGAAGGGCGCCGTCGGCGAATCCGGCGCCGCCGGCATCGCGAGTGTCATTGCCGGACTGCTTGCGTTCCGCTGCGGCGACGTTCCGCCGACTGCCGGTCTCTCCGTACCCGATCCGGGCCTTCGGCTGTGTGTGAGCGCAGCGCCGCAGGCCGCGGTGGGCGACACGTTCCTTCTCAACAGCGTCGCGAGCGGCGGGACGGTCTACAGCGTCGCGCTTGCCGAATGCGGCGCAGCGGTGGGCATTTGCTATCGGGAGCGCGACGCCGCCGCGCGCGAAACGGTCGAGCGCGTCGAGTCGCACGGTGTCAGGGCGTTTGCCGCGCGCTGCAACGTCGCCGACGAGGCGTCGGTCGCGGAATTCGTCGGCCGCGTTCGCGCCGAGCTCGGCCCGATCGACATTCTCGTCAACAACGCCGGCATCGTCCGCGACGGGCTCGTCGTGTACATGTCGTCGGAGAAGTGGCGGGAAGTCGTCGACACGAACGTGAGCGGCGCGTTCTTCTGCATCCGCGCCGTGGCGCGCGACATGATGCTGAAGCGCTGGGGCCGCATCATCAACATCGTGTCGGCGAGCGGCGACGTCGGGACGATCGGACAGTCGGGGTATTCGGCGTCGAAGGCAGCGCTGCTCGGGCTGACGCGCACGCTCGCGCGCGAGCTCGCGCGGCAGGATGTGCTGGTCAACGCCGTGTCGCCCGGGTTGATCGAGACCGACATGGTGGCGGACCTGGCGCCGGAGCGCCGCAGCGATCTGCTGCGCGACATTTCGCTCGGGCGCGTCGGGACGCCGGAAGAAGTTGCATCACTCGTGGCGTTTCTCGCGTCGCCGGCGGCAAGCTACATTACCGGTCAGGTGATTGGCGTCGACGGCGGACTGCTTTAGGTGAGGGGCGGATCGGACGATATGAATGGGCAGGAGACGCTGGCGGCCGACGTGAAAACCGCGATCGTTCGCTGCCTCCGGATGCCGATCAAACCGGAGGAAATCACGAACGACATGCCGCTCTTCGGCGAGGGCCTCGGTCTCGATTCGATCGACGCGCTCGAGATCGTCCTGGAGCTGCAGCGGTCGTTCGGCGTGGAAATCACCGACGAGGAAGTCGGGAAGCGCGTGCTGCGAAACGTGAGCACGATCGTGGAGTTCATCGCCGCGAGCCGCCTGCCGGCCGGCTAGACCTGCATGCGCAATTGCCTGACGGTCGACGTCGAGGAGTGGTTTCATATCTGCGGCGTAGACGGACCGCTCGGGATGGAGCATTGGCCGGAACTGCCGAGCCGTGTCGTCGACACCACACGCGATCTGCTCGATCTCCTCGACACATGTGGGGTTCGGGCCACGTTTTTCGTCCTCGGGTGGGTGGCCGCGCGCTATCCGGGCCTCGTCGGCGAGATTGCGCGCGCGGGCCACGAGATCGGATCGCATAGTCATCTGCATCGCCGCGTCTACGATCTGACGCCGCGCAGTTTCGAGCAGGATCTCGGCGACAGCCTGGCGGCGCTCGCCGCCGCGGGTGCGCCCCATGTCCGCGGCTATCGTGCTCCGGAGTGGTCGATCAACAGTCGCTCTTTGTGGGCACTCGACGCCCTCGCGGCGGCGGGGTTTGCGTTCGATTCGAGCATGGCGCCGCTGCGCATCGTCGGGGACCCGGCGTATCCGCAGCATCCGCACGAGCGGACCACCTCGGCCGGTACGCTCCTTGAATTCCCGCCGCTGGTGCTCCGCCGTCTCGGCCAGAACATGCCGCTCATTGGATGGGGACTGCGCATGAGCGCGCCCGCGCGCGTCATCCGCGCCGTCGAAGACCGCAACCGGGCGGGAATTCCCGTGGCGATCTCCGTTCACCCGTGGGAGATCGATCCGGATCCGCCGCGCGTGAAGCTGCCGGCCGCGACGAGCTTCGCCCATTATTTCCGGCTCGACGGGTTTCGCGCGCGTCTGGAGCGGATCCTCCGGGGCGTCTCGTGTGCCCCGATGGGCGAAGTGCTCGGTCTGCCGGCGGTGTCCGCATGACGGGCGCGCGTCTCGCGGCGTCCATCACGATCGCTCTCGCCGTCTTGTCGCCGGCCGGCGCCGTGGCCGCCGAGGCGCGACTGCGCGGCGTGGTGGTCGACTATCGCCTGGACGGCGAACAGTTGCCCGGCGATGCGGCGACGATCGTGCCGACCATCGTCAGGCTCTCCCTGGGCGAGCTGTCGCACGCTGGAACGCCACCAACCGAAACGTTCAAACGGCTGGACGATGTCGTCGGCGCGTATCAGAAGCGCGGAGTGCGCATCGTGCTCGCGCTCGGGCGGATTCCCGACGCCGACAGCGAGGTGGAGCCCTGGCGGCAGTTCGTCCGCGCGATCGTCGAGCGCGCTCACGGGAAGGTGATCGCGTATCAGATAGGGGAACTCTCCGACAATCAGGCGCCGGAGGCGCCGGATGCGACGCGCTATGCGTATCTGCTGAAGGTGATTGCCGTGCAAATCCGCTCGCTCGACAGCGACGCGCTCGTCCTGCACGGCGCGCTTCCGGTCACGGCCGGGCCATGGCTCGCCAACGTGCTGGCCGGCGGCGTCGGCCCGTACATCGACGGGATTGCGATTGCCGGGCCGCAGAGCGGCGAGGACGAGAGTTTCCGATCGGCAGCGCAGGACCTGATGGCGCTTGCGGCACGCGAGAAGACGTCGCCGGTCGTGATCGTCGGGCCGCTCCATCTGCCGGCGACGCCGGCGGCCGCAGCGGCGCGATCAACCGATGCGCTGCTGCGCGCGCTGGGCACGAGCGTCGACGCGACCGCGTTCGATGGGAGTGCGGCCGCCGTGCGAGCGGCGCTTGGCGCGGCGGCGCGGATCGCGGATCTCGTGACCGGCGATCTCGTGGGCCTCGACGAGCGCACCGCCGACTTGCGGATTCTGCGGGAAGGCGCCGATGTCACCGTGAGCGTGCCGCATCGGCTGGTCTACAGCCCGGCCGGCGTCGAACGCTATCTCGTCTACTGGAGCGATCGCGGGGCCCTCGAGGTCGAAGCGACGATCGCGAACGCGTCGACGCCGATGATTCGCGACTCACTCACGGGGGAATCCAAAGCGCCGCCGCGTCTCGAGAAGCTCGGTGAAAACCGGGTGCGTGTCGGATTGCCGGCGGCCGAGCATCCGCTGATCGTCGACTTCAATTTCGGCAACGCGTCGTCGTACTCGACCAGCGTCGACGTTCGCGAAGAGGCGCTGCCGCGCATAGAGGAGATCATCGCGCGGTATCAGCACGTGCAGGCGGTGCAGAACGCGCGGCTCGCGACCTACATCGCGCACGTCCGCATCGAGCAACACTTCCATCCGTCGCCGGCCGATCCCGCCTACAACCTGATTACCGAAAACCGTCTCTTCTCCGACCACGGCGCGGTCGAGTGGGAGGAGCTCAGCTTCGAGCTGAACGGCGCGAAATGGACGACGAATCGTCCGGCATTTCCGCTCGTGCAGCCCGAGAAGGTGCTGTCGCTGCCGCTCGATCTGCGTTTGAACGAGGATTACCGGTACCGCCTGGACGGCCTCGAGGACATCGGCGGCCGGCGGGCATTCGTCGTCCGCTTCGAGCCTATCGATCAGGCGCGCGCGCTGTACCGCGGCACGGTCTGGATCGATCGCGTTGCCTACGATCGGCTCAAGGTGCAGGCCGTCGAGACGAAGCTCGCCGGCCCCGTCGTGTCGAACGACGAAACGCAGACGTTCGAGCCGGCGGGAGAGATCGATGGTCACGCGGTCTGGCTGCTGAATCGCCTGAGCAGCAAGCAGATTTTCCTGATCGCGGGACGCAGCGTGCTGATCGAGCGGGAAGTGCATCTGTCGGACGTCGACCTCAACCCCACGGAGTTCGACCGGGAGCGGAGTCTCGCCCGCGCGAGCAGCCGTATCATGTACCGCGACACCGACCAGGGTGTCCGCTACCTGGTCAAGCAGGGCGAAACGCGCGTCGTCAGCGACAAGATGACGACGTCGGCGCGCGCGTTCGCGATGGGCGCCGACATCGACCCGTCGTTCGATTACCCGCTGCCGATCGGCGGCATCAACATTCTCGATTTCAACTTCCTCAACCGAAATCTGCAGCTCGCGTTGCTCTACGGCGGCGTGATCGGCGTCGGCAACGTCCAGCATTCGAATCTGTGGGGCGGGAAGTTCGACGTGAGCGCCGACTTCTTCGGGCTCGCGCTGAAGTCGAACGACGACGTGTTCGACGCGGCGGGGAAGCGGAGCGGCGAGCGCGTGAATCGCATCCCGGCGGCGCTCGGGATGAACGTCGGCTACCAGGTCACGCCGTACCACCGCGTTGTCGGCCATTACGAGTTCAAGTACGACGCGTATTTCCGCGACCTGACGACGGCCTCGACCTTCGTCATTCCGTCGTCGACGGCCACCAACGGCATCGGCGGCGGCTACGAGTTCCGGCGGCACGGCTACTCGCTGCTGGCGAACGGCGCCGCGTATCGCCGGACGTCGTGGACGCCGTGGGGGATCGATGCCGCGGCGGAGGCCGAGCCGACGTTCACGAAGTATGACGTCGGCCTGTCGAAAGATTTCGTGTTCAAGACGTTCCACACGATCCACTTCAATGGCACGTACTTCGGCGGTCAGCGGCTCGACCGGTTCAGCGCCTATCAATTCGGCTTGTTCGACGCGACGCGCATGCACGGTGTCCCGTCGGCTGTGCGGTTTGCCGAGCTGGGCATGTTCCGCGGCTCGTATTCGTTCAACCTGTTCGACCAGTACCGGCTGGACCTCTTCCTCGATCACGCCCGCGGACGAAACCCCGGGAACGATGCCGAATGGCTCCCGATTACCGGCACCGGCGTGAAGGTGAACTTCCGCGCCCCGCGCAACACGATCCTGCAGCTCGATTTCGGGAAGAGCATTCTGCCGAGCGCTTATCGTGGAGCGGGCTCGACGGTGCTGCAGATCCTGTTGCTGAAGCCCCTGTAGGGGACAGGGTTCCGGGCCAGGGATCAGGAGTTGGTCCAGGGGTTAGCAGTGTGGCCAGCGTGACAGAGCCAGTCCCTAAACTAACCCCTCACCCCTAATCCCTAACCCTGACAGAATACAGTCCGTGACCCGGGCGGACCTCCACGTGCACTCGTACCATTCCGGACGCGCGAACCACCTGCGCTTCCTGCGCGCGCGCGACTGCTACTCGGCGCCGGAGGCCGTGTACGCGAAGGCGAAGCAGCGCGGCATGGACGTCGTGACGATCACCGATCACGACGGCATCGACGGCTGCCTCGAGTTCCTGGATCGACATCCCGATGCGCCGGACTTCTTCATCAGCGAGGAGATCGAATGCCGCTATCCCGACGCCGATCTCAAGGTCCACATCGGCGCGTACGGAATTACCGAACGCATCCATCGCGACATTCAGCCGCTGCGGCGGAACGCGTTCGAAGCGGCCGCATTCCTGAGGGCCGAACGCGTCTTCTTCACGTTCAACCATCCGTTCTTCTTTTATCGCGGACAGGTTGCGCTCGAGTCGTACCTGCGGGCAATCCTCGAGCGATTTCCCGGCGTGGAGGTCCGTAACGGGACGATGCTCCCGGAGCACAACGGGCTCGTCGCGCGCATCGTGGCGCACGCGGCGGCGACGGGCATGGCGCCAACCGCCGTCGGCGGCAGCGACTCGCATACGCTGTCCGGCGTCGGCACGACGTACACGGAAACGCCGGGCAGCACGCGCGAGGAATTCTTGTCGTGTCTGCGCGACGGCCGGACTCGCGTGGGCGGCCGCCACGGAAGTGTGTGGCGCGAAGCGCGGGAAATCTACGGCGTCGTCTGGCGCTACTGGCGGACGCTGGTTCTGAACGATCGGCACGACTTGTCCTGGCCGCGCCGCGCGCTCGGTATGGCGTTTTCGACGGCCACGATGCCATTCGAGCTCTATCCGCTGGCCGTGGCGGCGGCGCACAAGTCCGGGGAGCGCTCGCGCGTCGACGCGTATCGCCGGCAGTGGGAGGCCACGATCGAACCGGCCGCGCGGGCCGGCGAGACCATCGGCACGGGCGTCGTCCCTGTTCGAGCGGCGGTGGAGCCGCAATGAGCGACCGGCGGGTCGCCATCACCGGCATCGGCCTGATGTCGGCGCTGGGCACGACGCGCGAAGGGGTGTGGAACGCGCTCGTCGCCGGACGTTGCGGCATCGGCGACGTGACGCTGTTCGACCCGGCCGGCTTTCGCAGTCACAAGGCCGCCGAGATTCCGGCGTACGATCCCGATCCCGCATACTCACCGAAAGCGTGGCGCCGGCTGTCGCGCAGCGATCAGATCGCCGCGATCGCGGCCGGCGAGGCGCTCGACGACGCCGGCATGACGCACGCCGTGGTGCCACCGGATCGGACCGGTGTGTTTTTCGGGACCGGCACGGCCGACTTGATGCGGAACGAGGAGTGGTTCGCCGACATGCGGCGGCGCGGCATCCGCCGTGCTTCGCCGGCGAAGATCTTCGATCACTTTCCGTCTGTCCCTGTCGACGTCGTGGCGAACCGCTTCGGCTTCGAGGGCCCGAAATCGTCGGTGCTGTCCGCGTGCTCGTCCGGAACTGTGGCGATCGGGTATGCCGCCGACGCAATTCGGCGGGGAGGGATCGATGCGGCGGTCGCCGGCGCGAGCGACGTGCTCTGCCGGCTGACGTTCAGCGGCTTCAACGCGCTGCGGCTCGTCGACACCGAGCCCTGCCGCCCGTTCTGCCGCACGCGGCAGGGCATGAATCTCGGGGAAGCAGCGGCTGTGCTCGTCCTCGAGGAGCTCTCCCACGCGCGGCGGCGCGGCGCGAAGGTCTATGCGGAGGTTGCAGGGTACGGCGTGCGCTGCGAGGCGTATCACGCTACGGCGCCGGAGCCCGAGGGCAAAGCGGTCGCGGCATTAATCGGCAGCGCTCTCGAGGCTGCCAGCGTGAACGCCGACGTGGTGGAGCACGTGAACGCGCACGGAACGGCGACGCCGCAGAACGATCAGGCCGAGGCGCGCGGCCTGCGGCTCGCATTCGGGGATCGCGCCAGGCGCATGCCGGTCACGTCGATCAAGGCGATGGTGGGGCACTGTCTGGCCGCCGCGGGCGCCATCGAAGCCGCGGCCCTGGCGCTGTCGATCGATCGGGGGGTTGTACCGCCGACGGTGAGCTTCCGCGAGCGCGATCCGGAATGCGATGTGGATGTCGTGGCGAACGACGCGCGGGAGCTCCCGATCGGGTGCGGCGTCTCGACATCGCTCGCCTTCGGCGGCAACGACGCGGCCATCGTTCTGCGAGCCGTCTGATCAACCTCTGACGGCGACGTACTCGCTGAATATGCCGTGCACGACCGTGCGCTCGGCGGATGGAAACCCGCTGCGGCGCAACGATGCGAGAATCGTCGCCGGCGGCACGCAACGCGCGATCGTGTCCCAGTAGAGCCGCATGAGCTCAGCCGCGCTCCCGCTTCCGGTGGTGAGCCGCGTGACCAGCGGCACGATCGTGCCGAAGTAGAAGCGGGCGAAGGCAAGGCCGAGCGCCGACTCCGGCCGTGAGATCTCGAGCAGTAGGAGGCGGCCGCCGCGCGCCAGCACGCGGCGGTACTCCGCGAACGCCGCGTCCAGATCCTCGACGTGGCGCAACGCGTAGCCCATCGTGACGAAATCGAAGCGTTTCTCCGCGAAGGGCAGGCGGTCGCCGATACCGAGCACGAATCGCGCGTCAAAGCGATCGCGCCCCCGCGCGATCATGTTCCACGATGGATCCAGCCCGATGAGCCGCCCCGACGGACCGATCAGCCGTGCGATCTCGCGCGCGAGCAGCCCGGTGCCGACGCCGACGTCCAGCACGCGGGCGTTGGCACGGACGCCGGCGCGCGCGAGCGCGTCGCGCCGATAGCGCTGCCCGAGGCCCAGCGACATGATCGCGCACGCGCGATCGTAGTGGGGCGCCGACTGGTCGAACAGCGCGTTGACGACGGCCGGCCGCTCGCCGGCGCAATGCCAGTAGCGTGTTTCAGCGGGCAGCGGTGCTTGGCTCATTGATCGTTCCCGCCGGCGCCGCAAGCGTCGGCGCGAAACGCACGCGGCGCTGCAGGCGGACGAGCGCGAAGAACGCGGCGACCCAGAACCGGGTGGCGAGCGGCGGGTTCCAGTAGCCCGCGAACACGGACACGAGCGCGCGGAACATGTGACGCGGTGGATCGTTGGCAAAAAAGAGATCGCGAAACTCGCGCGTATAGAAACCGAGCACGAACCGGCGGAACGAACGATAGCGCCGGTACTGCCGGCGCGAATATCGACCGAAGGCTGCGACCGACAGATCCCCGTGCGCCAGCCCGCGCTCCACCGCCTGCGCCGCCTCGAGCCCCGACTCGAGCGCGATGGCGACGCCGGTCGAGAACACGGGATCGAGAAACGATCCGGCATCGCCGGCGAGCACCCACCGATCGCCGGCGTAGGCGCGCGACCCGAACGAGAAGTCCTTCTCGACGCGAACCGGCCACTCGCGCGTCGCGGCCGACAGCAGGCTGGCGACCGCAGGTGTTTCCGCGATCGCCCGATCGAGAAACACGGCCGGATCGGTTCCCTGAAAGCCGCGCGCCGCGGCCTGCGGCAGCACGACGCCGACGCTCATCAGCTCGCCCGAAATCGGAATCAGCCAGAACCAGCCGAGGTCGGGCCGCGCGACGATGTGGATGTCGCCGGCGCGGCGTCCATCGCGCCGCGGCACTCCGGCGTAGTGGGAGAACACGGCCACGTTCGCGAGGCGCGGCTCGTCGATCCGCAGGCCGAATTTGCGCGACAGGAGCGCCCCGCGGCCCGACGCGTCGACGATCGCCTGCGCGCGGACCGTGAACGTCTCCGGCGGATCGCCCGCGCGCTGCACCGTCGCGGTCACGCCGTCGCGATCGAACGAGACGTCAAGGATGCGATGGCGCTCCCGAACGTCGGCGCCGCTCGCGGCGGCATGCTGCAGGAGGAGATGGTCGAACGTGGCGCGCGGCACCTGCCACGTCTGCGGCGTGGGCACGCCGGGCGCGTCGCCGAAG
>Ga0310810_10006088_pt1 | contig 13572 bp, 11 predicted proteins | sample NCmetagenome_FD_207641 | JGI IMG/M metagenome (GOLD analysis project Ga0310810, IMG submission 207641) | Soil microbial communities from experimental microcosm in Duke University, North Carolina, United States - NC | ecosystem: Engineered > Artificial ecosystem > Soil microcosm > Unclassified ... | reverse complement strand
CGGGCGTCCGGTCTCGGGAGGTCTCCATGCCGAAAAACTTGCGGTAGTAGGCGGCCGACTTCTCGAGATCCGGCACCTGCAGCACGACGTGGTCCAGGCCGACTGCCTCGCAGATCGCATCGTCTTGAGTGACGCGCGTCGACGGGATGATCGTCTGTAGCAGCCCGCCCGGCGTGGCCATGAACTGCATGCGAATGCCGTCGGGATCCGTCACCGCGTTAAAGCCGGGCGCGCCGACAAGATTGAGCCCTTGCGTCTTCAGTTCCGCACGCATCTCGTCGAGGCGGTAGTCTTCGACCGTCGCGCAGAAGTGATCGATCCGCACTGCGGCATTGGGATTGGCAGTGGGGTTGGGGCCAAAGGCGACGTAGCCGATACCCAGCCGACAGTAGTAGCGTAGCGGCGGGTTCATCTCCTGGAAGATCTGCGGATCGAAGATCCGGCCGTAGAACGCTGCAGACTTCTGCGGATCGGGCGCGGTGAAACCTATGTGCTCCAGACCGGATGTCCTGAGCGGCAACTGCGACGACCCTTGAGCGGTCAACGCGGCGGGGACCGACGCGATCATCGCCAGCACTTCGCGCCGGGTAAAGAGAATCGACACGTCTAAGCTCGCGGAGCTGAATCGGAGTTCACGTAGGAAGCGACTCGGCCGGAGCCTACAGACAACGCCCGTTCACGTCAAGACGAGCGCACGTTGTGATTCAATGCGTGATCGAGAAGCTGATGTCAGGAGGAGGCCGACATGATCCTGAAACCGACGTTCGGCGCGGGTGTGCTCATCATCTGCTGCGGCCTCGCGCTGCACGCCCGGCAGACGCCTTCGGCCGAGACGCCACGTCCGGAGGTCACCAAAGCTCAAGTCCAGCGCTGGATGACCGAGCTCTCGAACTGGGGTCGTTGGGGCAAGGACGATCAGCTCGGCACGCTGAACCTGATCACTCCCGAAAAGCGCCGGCAGGCGCAGGCACTGGCCAAACGCGGTGTCGTCGTCTCGCTCGAGCAGCCGGTGGCATTGGTGCCCATGCCGGAGGCCACCAAACGCGACGGTCGTTCCCACGCGACTTCGTTCTACGAGATCCGGTTTCGTACCTTTCCCGATCCTGATCTCGAAACGGGTAATCCCGGCTTCAGCAGTGACATCAAGGAGTACCACGTCCACGGCCCGATGACGCATCTCGACGCGTTGTGCCACGCCAGCTACCAGGGCAAGTGGTACAACGGGTTCGTGCTCGCCGAGGGGTTCAGCGACCAGGCGGGCTGCTCGAAGCTGGGTACTGAAGCGGTGAAGCAGGGCATCGTGACGCGAGGCATCCTCGTCGACATGACGCGCTTGAAAAATCCGTCGCGTCCAGCAGGGGCGCGCGCGTACGTCGAGGACCTCGAAGCGTGGGAGCGGCAGACCGGTTTGAAGGTGTCACCTGGCGACGCGCTGTTCGTCTACAACGCGCCGGCGCCGCCAGGCAACCGGGGCGGGCTCGGAGGCTCGATGGACATCTCGGTGCTGCCGTGGATGAAAGCACGCGGCGTGTCGATCACCAGCGCCATCCGGTCGATCCCTGATGACCCGCGCGCCAACCATGTCGTCACGCTCGTGGCGATGGGGCTGCATCTGCTGGATGGCCCGCGGCTCGACGAGCTCGCCCAGACTGCCGCGCGGCTCAATCAGTGGGAGTTCCTGCTGGTCATCGCGCCGCCGAACGTACCAGGCAGTACCGGCGAGCTGGTCAATCCTCTGGCGATGTTCTGAGCATGGGGCCTGACACGATATAGACCTGTCGAGACCCCTGGACCTACTTGGACAACGGCTGCGGGTTCTCGCCGTTCCGCGGGACAGGCTTGCCCCAGACCTCGAACTTGGAAATGGCGACGAAGCCACCGACGCCGTGCCCCGAACCCGGCATCAGCTGCGCCCAACCGATCTCGTCCACCTTGGAGAGATCCGGCTTCTCCACCCAGCTGCCGCGCGTGACTGTCTGAGGCACATCGAGTTTCAACCATCGAAGCGACGACAACACGATCTCGCTCTCGACGTGAGACACGTCAGGTTGGCCGGTGCCCGGATCGCCCACGAGGAACGTCCCGTCCGCCAGCTTCACGACGAGTCGGGCCACGTGAAAGCCGGAGACATACGTGCCCCAGATGACACGACCACGGTTCGACAGATCCACGAAGTTGTTCTTGTGACGTAACGTCACGGTCACGGCTCCGCACGAGCCGCCCCAGAGCTCGGGCCTCTCGATGCCGTAGATCATGAGGCAGGTTGGACCGCCCCAGTCCTCTGCCCACGAACCCCAGCGCAACGTCTTCCTGTATTCGGGAATGTACTTCGCGTTCGGATCGTAGACGTGCAACTCCAGGTCGGGAGTCGTCACCACCTCCGGCGTCACGTTGGTGAGCGGAAGCGTGTTGGCATCGTAGGTCTTGGGATTCCGCCAGTTCTCACTGAAGAACCGGGGCCCCGGATCCGGCGGTCGTGGAATCCCTCTTGGACGCGGAGGGGATTGCTGGGCCAGCACGGAGGTCACAACGCAGCCCGCGAAAACAACCGTCACACACATACGAAGAAACGTGGACATGAGGTTTCCCATCCGCTTCCAAGCCAACCAGGATCAGTTCACTCGAGATGAAACGCGCCATCACTCCATTCTTCCGGAGCAATGTCGGCGATAGTTTGCGTAAAGTCCCAGCGGTGGCCACAAAAGTCCTGAGCATTGTATTGGCGCTCGCCGTAGGGCTGGTCTTTCGGCTCGCTGAGGATGATGGCTCCATTCTGCCGTGCGCGCTCACAGTGACTCTCGGCGTCCTCGATCCGGACCTGAACGATATGTGAGTTGTTCGGCGCGACCGTGCCTTCGGCGACGGTCAAGCAGCCGTCTCCGGCTTTCATCTGGATGCGGTGATTGGCGATGCGCAGGCGGATCGTAAAGCCGAACGCCTTTGATAGCCAATCAGCTGCTGCGCCGGGGTCGGGGTAAATGAGCACAGGGATCACGCTGCAGGGTGGTACCGAGCGATTGAGTCGCATCCGGGAACTCTAGCAAAGAGATCGATGAAGGAATCGACACGACCGATCGACCGCGGGTGCAATCAGTCGAAGCTGATCGAGGTGTGGCTGCTGCGCTGGGGCTCGCCAGCAAGCGGCCCAGTTGGCTTGCGTTTCTCGTGCGTCACGCGATGCCGCCCGCGCGCAGTGCGGCCACTCGCGTCAGGCTTCAATCCTCCGCGTCTCCGCGGTTATCCGTTGTCTCCGTGACGGCGAGGAACTCGTCAGTCGATGCGAGACGTCGTAGAAGTTCAGGTGCTTCCGCATGCCCGCCAACGAACACAAACGAAGGCGCGTATATCTCTTATTCACGTCGGGCATACCCTGCCTGGCTGAAAAGCTGACGTAGGCTTTCCCACTATGAACAGACAGCGGCTGCTGACTCTCGTATTCGCCCTGCTCGTTGTGAGTGTGGCAGCGAGCGCCCTGGCGCAGACTGGCGCCGCTCCGGCCCAGGGCCGCGCACCAAACCTCGGTGCAGGCAACGCACCGGAGCACGACGGACCGCCGCCCGGTGTACAGCCTCTACCGATCGACCTGTTCACGTCGAAGAACTTCTACAAGGACCGCGCGCTGTGGCTGGATAAGCGGTACTACCGCTGCAACGACTCGATCGTGCTGTCGCAGTTCTGGGACTCGGAGCACCGGCTCGGTAAAAACTTTCCCGCGACGGCGACGTGGGGCGATTGCGACAAGGACCTGGATCGGCAGAGCATCCTCAGTCCCTATCCATACAAGACCGCGCGCGAACATTACGAGGCCTTGCTGGCTGACGCGAAGCGACGCGACGGGCCAACTGTCCATACGAAGGCAACACTCCCCGACTGGGACGGTTATTACCGCCGGGACAACACACACACAGGAGCGTGGTGGGTGTGGGGAGTCGCTCAGCCATCGACACTGGTGTCGTTGCTCACACCGGAGTATCAGCAGCGCGCGGTTCAGCAGATGTACCACGAGGCGGTGAACAATTCTCCACAGTGGAACGGCTCATTCTGTTATCCGGAAGGCTTCATCCGCTGGTGGGGTGGACCATCCGGTGCGACGAATTTCCAGCTCGCGATGACGCCCTGGATGATCCAGTTTCTCTCGAGCTCCGCGGACAACTTCGTGCGACAGGTCATGGTTGACAAGACGGCTCACGTGCAGAAGGTGCCCCAGTGGTACGGCGAGACGATCGGGTTCTGGGACGGCACAACCTTAATCAGCTGGACAGCGAACGTGCAGGCGTGGACGTTGACGCACTCGATGTTCGAGATCAGCGGCAAGATCGAGACGATCGAGATCGTGACGCCGGCGTACGATGCGAGCGGCGCTTTCACCGGCATCAACCACGAAACCATCTTCTACGACCCCGACGTGTTCGTCGCGCCGGTGCGCGCCACGATGTTCATCAGACGATTCGCCACGCCGGCCGATCCGAATCCGCGCTTCTCGTTTGTCGAGTGCCTGAGCAACATCCGTAACGTCAACGGCCGTCCAACGCAGCTGACGCCTGGCCACCCCGACTTCATCGACTACTACGGCCGTCCCTGGGCGAAGAACTGGGAGAAATTTTTCGAAGCGGGCTGGGACAAGCCGCAGGAAGAACTGCCTGCGGCGATCACCGACATCTTCGGAAAATAGCTTATCGCGATGCCTGGTGACGTCGCGGCCTGTGCTGCACCGCACCGTGCGATGCGCGTCCCATGGCTGATAACGCCGCCGCTGTCTCGCGCAGCACGCCTCGGAGCCACGCGTGCCCGCCGTCCTTCTCCGATCGGGGATGCCACATCATGGCTTCCTGCAGCACCGGCATCGGCGTCGGCAGCGGCACGAGGCGGATCGGGTGTGACACCGCCAGCTTCTCGGCCAGCCGCATTTGCAGCGTCGCGATGCGATCCGTCCCGACGATCAGCGACGGCAGCGCGTGGTAGCTCGGCACCACCACTTGTGCGTGGAGTTCGATGCCGGCCTGTTCTCCCAGGCGCTCGTCGTAGTTGATGCGCGTGTCGTCGGAGAAGCTGACCACCGCATGCGGGAGGTGGCGGTACTGATCCGGGTGAAGCGTGTCGCCCACGCTTGAATGCCCGCTCCAGACGATCGCGGTGAACGCATCCTCGAAGAGCACTTCGTGCGGTAGGGAGGCTGGCGCGTAGGTCTTCGGGAGGATGACGAGATCGAGCCCGAGGTCCTCCGACTCCGGTGTCCGTTCTCGCAGCGGGATGATGACGACCGTGACACCAGGAGCATCTCTGCCGATTCGACGAAGCGCGTCGGTCAGGAGTACGGTGACTGCGTAGTCCGATGCCGCAATGGTGAAGACCCGTCGCGACGTCTTGGGATCGAACGGCACGTTGACGATGATGGTTCGATGGATCTCCTCGAGGATTGAACGGACCGGCTCGATCAGCGACTCGCCGAGCGGGGTCAGGGTCATGCCGCCGCGGCTGGCGACGAGCAGCTTGTCGTTGAACGCGTGGCGCAGACGCGCCAGCACACCGCTCATCGCCGATTGACTGAGATGGACGCGGCGGCCCGCGTTGGTGACGCTCCTCTCCGCGAGCAGCGCGTCGAGGGCGACGAGCAGATTGAGATCGAAACCGTGTAAGTCCATGGCGGCCGGATTGCGCAGCATCCTACTTCAATCGCCGTCCGTATTGGCCGGCTCGATGCCAGCCATTGGAAGAAACGATTTGCCCACCTGCGTACGTCGCCGCAAAGTAGACGGCGTGTCACCTACTGCGGTTGTGCTTGCCACAGTCATCTCCGTCGCATTCGCTGTGCCCTCTTCCGGACAGGACCGAGGCCGCGGCGAAGGGCCAGGCAATGGCGCCGCGGCACCGCCTGGTCGAGGCCGTGCCGCCGGTCCCGGCTATCCCAAGCTCTATGATTCGAACCTGCCGTTCCAGCCGCGCGATATTGCGGGTATCTGGACGCCGAACGGCAACGGCTTCGGCGGCGGCGGCCGGTGCCGCGATTGCGGTGACCGCGGCTTCAGCATGGACTTCCCCGTCTTCACTCCGGCGGGCCAGGCAGCATTTGAGCGGAACATTCCGTCGTACGGCCGTGCCAAGGACAGTGACGACGCGAAGGCGCATCCGGAAGAGCACATCGGCCGGCGTCGTGCGCAGGCACCCGGGTTGGGCAACGACACGTATGGCACCTGCAATCCGATGGGGATGCCGCGAGCGGCCCTGTATCCCGATCCCGTCGAACTGATTGTGCTGCCCGATCGCATCCTGCAGCACTTCCAGTGGGGATACGGGCTGCGTACGATCTGGATGGATGGACGAAAGCTGCCGGCGCCCGAGGACATCGACATTCCTCGATGGTGGGGCTATGCCGTCGGCCGCTGGGACGGCAACACGCTGGTGGTCGAATCCACCGGCCATGACGAGCGGACCTGGATCGATCACTTCGGTTATCCGCACAGCGACGAGATGGTGTTGGAGGAACGCTACACGCGTATCAATTACGACACCATCGAGTTGAAGATGACGCTGACCGACCCGAAGTACTACACGAAGCCCTGGACGAGCGAGACCAAACGCATGCACCTGCTCCCGAAGACGTTCATCCAGTCGTCGGGATGGGCCGGCCTGCTCGAGGATCTCTGTGCGCCGGCCAACGAACTGGAGTTCAACCGGCTTATTCGCGACCCGGCAGGCACCGGCAAGCCGGCCGAGCCTGGAGAGAGACGATGACCCGTTCGCACGCAGCCGTTTGGTGTGTCGTCGCGGTGCTGGGATGTCTGACGGCGTCACGCTCGCTGGCGGCTCACCACGGGACGCTGGTGTCATACGATCGCGACAAGGCATGGACGGCGAAGGCCGTCGTGACCGAGTTCCGCTACGTGAACCCGCACGCGCAGCTCTATTTCGACGTCAAGGACGACAAGAGCCACGCCGGACATTGGAGCGGTGAGCTGCTCCCCAATCCGGCGCAACTCATCGCCAGCGGTTGGACGCGCAAACGATCGATGGACGCGCTGAAAGCGGGGACCACGATTACGGTGACGGTCGCGCCCGCGCGCGCCGGCGGGATGGTCGTGCTGATCATGCGCATTCTCAATGAGAAGGGTGAGGAGCTCCTCGGTGGCGGGCCCTTACCGGGTGCAGCCCCGCGTCCTGTGCCATGACGCGCTCGCATATCGTTCGCGGAAAGACATCGATGCGTTACGCGATCATCATCGTGATGATGTGCGCTGCGGCCGCTCGTCTGGCGGCGCAGCAGGGCCAGCCTTCGCCACCCACCAAGCCAGACTCTCCGGCGATCGTCGAGCAGCTCAATCGACTCAAAACGTCGGTGGGTCCGCGCTGGGCCGATGCGGTGCACTTCTGGTGTGAGGCGCCGCGCGCAAATCGAGCGGACGATCCGGTGATTCAGCCGGCGAAGATCTTCGACAACGTGTATGCCATCGGCAACGTTGGCACGGTCGCCTATGTGATCCAGACGTCGGCGGGTCTCATGATGATCGACGCTCTGGGCGCGAATCAGGTCGAATCAGATCTCCTGCCAGGCTTCACGAAGCTGGGCCTCGATCCGGCTCAGGTGAAGACGATTCTGGTCGCACACGGACACGCCGATCACTTCGGAGGGTCGGCGTATTTTCAGCAGAAGTTCGGTTCGAAGGTCTACGTGTCGGCGGCTGACTGGACGCTGATGGAGACGCCGCCGCGCGGCCGCGGCCCGGGGGGGCCGCCGCCCGCCGCGCCACCCAAGCGCGACGGCGAGTTGCGGGATGGAGAGTCGGTCACGCTCGGGAACGTCACCGTGCGCGCTGTCGCAGTTCCCGGGCACACGCCCGGGTCGATGGCTTTCATCATTCCAGTCCTCGATCGAGGTGAGCGGCACGTCGCCGCGCTGTTCGGCGGGTCGTGGCTGACGCCGGGACTGCTGAACGACGAGGCGATGCAAACCTACATCGCCTCGGTCGCTCACTTCAGACGGGCGACGGTCGACGCAGGTGTCGACACGTGGCTGCAGAACCATCCGCTCATGGTGCCGTTCCAGGACTGGTTGACCCGGATCTCGTCACGCGGTCGCGGTGACGCACATCCTTTTGTCGTCGGCCGCGACGAATATCAGAAGTTCCTCGACGTGATCGAGGGATGCAGCCGGATCGCGCTCGCGCGTCGCGGACTCTGAGTGGTCGTCACTTGAGTTTCGTCGAGAACCGCTCGCCTTCGGCACACACTTCGTCAATCAACTCGGTGTCCGCGGCGAACTGCTGACGGAGGGTCACCGTCCACGGCTTCGTATAGGCCTTGGGGTCATCGACGGTGATCTCGATCTCGAGGTGGCCGAAGTCGGGCCGCCGGATTCGTTCACGAACCTTTGCCGACTCGCTGATCATGCTGCCGTCCCAGTCGATCCACAGGTCGTCGCGAAATCCGATGCTGTCGATGACCAGCGTGTCGTCGGCCCACGTCGCCGTCGAATATCCCTGCCACGACGGATTCGGCGCGTCCGGCAGCTGCCGGCCGTCCGTGAAGACCTGGCGGTAGGTGCCGTTGTACTCGTTCAGCATCACCAGCAGATCCGGTGTCTGGACGAACTTCAGATAGTGAGGGAGTCCATACGCACGGACAAAGAAGTCGGGCAGGCATCGGATGTGCGGGTCATCGATCGCCTGGTTCGCCGTGCGCTCGTCAACGAGCTTGGCGAGCCACGGCTGGTACGGCAACCCGCCCGGCATGTCGATGCCGAGGTTGATGCTCTGACGCGAGAAGCTGGCTGTGCGCGGCGGGCACTTCTGCGACGGAGGGTTCATCTTCAGAAGCTCGCTGATCGGAGCTGTCCCCCGGATGACGCAGAGAGGCTCCGCCGTCATCCACACGCCGGACAAGTCTGGTCTTCCATTCGCCAGTCGTGGGGGCGCCGCCGTCAGATCGACTTCGCCCGTCGCTGTGCGCGGCGCTCGCGGGCTCGGAATCTTGAACCACTGAGCCGCTGACGATCCTGATGCTCCGACAATGACGGCGATCATCAGGAATGCTCTCGCCCGTCTGTGAATGGGTGGCCACGCAAGGTTATGCACGGAGAAAGGCTCGCACAAGAGCGACGCCCCACGTGCATCGGCAGATGCGATACCGGCCATCGGTCGACTCGATGACCACGGATTGAGCGCGCACGACGAACAACTGTGGTTATGCTTGTCACTTTCGCGAAGAGGGAGTTGCGATGCCCAACAGGACCGTTGTTCTTTCACTGGCACTGACGATCTCCATGGCGCTCGTGATCCGCATCGCGGGTCAGGGCACTCCCGAGCTGCAGCTCGTGACGCGCGCCGCGGATGCGCTCGGCGGCCGCGACCGGGTCATGGCAGTGAAGACGCTGCAGATCATCGGCTACGGCGAGCTGGCGTACTTCAACGGCGGCGGGAACATCACCGGTGATCCAGCAGCCCCTCAGAAGTGGCAGAAGGTACTGGATTACGCACGCACCATCGATCTCGAGCACTCGCGCACCCGCGTGCAGCAGCGCCTGAAGATGGATTTCGTGTTCGCATCGACGGCCGGGCAGCTCGGGCTCAATCGCACCAATGAGACGCTCGACGGCGATATCGCGTACAACATCGGCGGCGGATTCCTGGCGGCTCCTCAGACGGGGCCGCAACAGCCACAACCTGCCGGCGCCGCGGCCGCCCGCCAGCGTCGCGTGGAGCTGCTCGCCCATCCGATCACGATCGTCAGGGCCGCGCTTGATCCAGCGAGCAAGCTGTCGAATCTTCGGAAGCAGGGAGATTTGCAGCTCGTGGACATCACCGTTCGTCAGGGTGACCTGCTGACGCTGGCTGTGAATGGAACGACGAATCTCCCCGCGTGGGTCAGCTACGTCGGCCCAAACGCGAACCTGGGTGATGTCACGTACCGCACCGCATTCGCTGGCTACGTACCGGAGAAGGGCATTCAACTGCCAACTGGCTTCGCGACCACGATCGACTTTCGCAACGTAGTGCAAAGCAAACTCTACGTCGATCGCAACATCGTCGATGCGTCGATTGACGATCTCAGCGCGCCGGCATCAGTGCGCTCGGCGGCGCCGCAGGGCCCACCCCCGGGAGCCAACGCCAACCTCAAGCCGATGAAGGTTGCGGACCACGTGTGGTTCATGAACGGCAACACGTTTTTCGAGTTCGACGACCACTTCACCATGGTCGAGGCCAACCGCACGGACGCCGCACTGCAGGCGATTCTCAAGGTGATCAACGGCCTCGTGCCGGGCAAGCGCGTGACACAAGTCATTCAGACGCACCATCACTTCGACCACAGCGTGGGGCTTCGCGCCGCTGTCGCTGAAGGGTTGACGGTCATCTCTCGTCGAGGAAACGAAGGCATCTTCCGCGAGATGGTGAGCCGTCCCGCCAAGCTGTTTCCTGACGCCCTCGGACGCAGTCCCAAGCCGCTGAAATTCATCCCGGTCGACGATCATCTGAAGCTGAAGGACGCGACCAACGAGGTGGACATCTACCACATCATCGGCAACTACCACATGGCGGACGGCGTGGTCGTCCACGTCCCCGCGTCGAACCTGTTCGTCGAAGCCGACCTCACCACTCAGGAGTGGGACTTCAACTGGTGGGGCGACAGCCTGATGAACAACATCGAGTATCGCAAGCTCAAGGTCGATACCAACCTGGCTGTGCATTCGCAGAAGCCGTACCCACTGGCGGAAGTGGTCTCCGCGATCGAGAGACAGGTGCGCAACACGCAGGCGTTCTGCCGCCGTGCCGCCGAGGCGCAGTTCTTCCAGCCAGGCTGCCCGATTCAGTACAACCGGCCGCTGCCGCCGGCGGCCTCGAATTGAGCGATATCAGAGGATCGTGAGGCCGAGTCCGGGAGGCGCTCCGCCGCGCCCTGGCACCTGACTATCACGTGTCAGTTCCCGGCTCGCGGCTGGGCCGGTGGCGCCGCTCCGCCACCCACGAATCCGCCGGCGGCCACAACGTCGCGCTGCGAAAGCGTGATGTCATCGACGACAACCCCGTACGAGGGGAAGTGCATCTCTTCCCACGTCTGATCGCCGTAGTAGACCGTCGCCTTTGGATTCGGGTTGAACTTATTACCCGGGGAGTTGTCGTACCACGCGATCACGCGCATCGTGCTGCCACGCGGCACCTTGATCGACGTGTCGTACCAGAGCTGCCAGTTGAAGTCGTAGCGCGGGACGTCGAGAACCGTTTCGGTCTTCCCATCTGGGCGATCGAGATAGAAGCGTGCCGCCTTGCCGCGCACGTGCATGTGTGGCATCAGCCCCACGACTTCAACATCGCGCGTGAACGTCACGACTGCTGGCGGCGCTTCCCAGTTCGACTCCATCGGCGGAATAGCGAACTGTTTCCGATCGGATGGCGAGGTGGTGCTGAGCGCGAGATACCGTCGCTTGGGCGGCGTGTTCGCCAGGGTGAAACCGATCTGCACGTGATCCGTCACCGGCTTCCCGTTCGGCGTGTAGTGCACGTTGATGCCGATGTCGGTACCAGCGGGAATCAGCTTCGCAGCGCCGAACGGCCGGAAGTCAGCAGGCGGGCGGCCAGGCTCGTAGCACTCTTCGAGGCCGTTGCTGCGTGAGAGGATGCCGAACGGCGTGTTCAAGAAATCAGGGGGGAGTTGCGGCGGCCCCCCGTTCCTGGCTCCAGACAGTGCAGGCGTTCCTGCTGGGGCGGGTGCGCCACCCGCACCCGCGCCCGCGCCCGCGCCACGCCCGCGCGCGATCTCGACTCCGTCATCGTCGCGCGGCACCTGCCGTGCGCTCGCGGTGAAGTACTTCGTGTCGGGATGATGCGGGATGTACGCAAGACAGATGTGATGGGTCACCGCCGGCTCAGATGGCTTCACTTCAACAGAGGTGACCCACGTGTCTTCCTTGAAGTTACCGGGCATGACAAACCACGTCCATTCGACGATGCCTCTCGCCGGTACGTCGTACGTCGGACCGTCCACGATGAGGTCCGGCTTGATCTGCCAGCCACCGTCTGGCCACATGATCGGGGGAGGTGCATCAGCAGGATTGCCAGCAGGCGCGCCGGCATCAGCCCACTTGACCAGCGTGTCAATCTCGGCAGGTTTGAGTGAGCGATCGTTGAGAATGTGCCCGGAACCCGCGTCGGCAAACCAGGGAGGCATCTTTTTCGACGACACCGCAGTCCTGATCGCACGAGCCCACGGGCGCGTGGACTCGTAGGTCTGAAACGCCATCGGCGCGATCTGGCCAGGCCTGTGACACGTCTCGCAGTTCTTCTGCAGCAGAGGCATCACATCCTTGTAGAACGTGACTGGAGTTGTGGGAGTGCTCTGCGCAGCAACAACCTCACTCACCACGGCAGCCAACGCGATGGCCGCGAGCCACGGCATCGTCGCGGCCGACACGATTCTTCGCGTCATCTCAATTTTCATCAAGACGTCAGAAGACGAGCTTCGCGCCGAACTGCAGCTGACGTGGTGCACCAGCCGTCGTGATCTGCCCGGCATTCGCGTTGTAGGCGGCGGCACCGTCGGCGGTGGCGACAAAGACCGCCGCGTTCGGCAAGCCGTAGTTCACCCGGTTGAACAGATTGAACATCTCGGCTCGCAGCTGAAGGTACGTGCCAGCAGCCAGACCAATGTTCTTGCTGACCGCGAAATCCACGGTCAAAAGGCCGGGGCCACGCAGCGAATCGCGACCGACCCCGTTGCCCAGCGTCCCGGCCGCCGGCAACGTGAAGAACGTTGGATCGAAGTAGCCGGCAATGCAACCGCACGTGGTGTCGAGACGTCCGCCAGTCACAGCGTCCTCGAGGGAGCGGCCCGCCGCGAGGTTCGGACGTTGCGTGCCGCCAGTCTGCAGGCCGGACTGATCGAAGCCGACGAGCGGAGTAAATGGCGCGCCGCTAACAGCGCTCACGATCGCCGACAGCTGCCAGCCCGTCACGAACGCGTTCGCCGTGAACGGCAGTTGATAGATCGCACTCGCCCGCAGATTGTGCGTGCGATCGATCTGGCACGGACCGAAGTCGTACTCCTCATCGTACGGGTTCGTCGCCGCAGTGCCCCCTTCGAACAACGAGTTACCTGATGTCGTATCGTGACAGCGCGACAGCGTGTACGACAGCTGCGATTGGATGTTCGACGAGAATCGCCGGTTCAACGCAGCCTGGAACGACTGGTAGTCAGACTCCGCATAGGTATTGGCGCTGACCAGTGCCGCAAACTGCGGGTTCACCCGTGGATTCGAGATCGTCTGCGCGCCAACGCGCGAACCATAGACGACAGTCCCGTCAGGAAGTGTGCGCGGCGTCACGGGATTCGTATCGCGTTGCCGCTGGAGGTGGTCACCTCGACTGCCCACGTACGCGAGCGTCACGCTCGTTCCACTGAACAACTCGCGCTGTACGTTGACGTTCCACTGATGAAGTCGCGGCGCGTCCCCCATGTCGTAGTCGAGTGCCTGCATCTGCGAGATCTGCGACGCGGACGGGTTCGGCGTCGGAAAGACCGGAAACGGCGGGAACGGCAAACGCACTTGCGCGCCGAGCGCGAACGGCGGATTGAGCGCATAAGCAG
>Ga0310810_10006087_pt1 | contig 13572 bp, 7 predicted proteins | sample NCmetagenome_FD_207641 | JGI IMG/M metagenome (GOLD analysis project Ga0310810, IMG submission 207641) | Soil microbial communities from experimental microcosm in Duke University, North Carolina, United States - NC | ecosystem: Engineered > Artificial ecosystem > Soil microcosm > Unclassified ... | reverse complement strand
GGCGATGTTGTCCCGCACGGATCCGTCGAACAGGAACACGTCCTGCTGGACGATGGCGAGCAGGCTCCGGTAGGACGCCAGCCGGAAATCGCGAATGTCGATCCCGTTGAGCAGAATGCGCCCCTCCGTGGGATCGTGAAAGCGCGCGACGAGGTCCGTGACGGTCGTCTTGCCCGCGCCGCTGCGTCCGACGAGCGCCACGACGGTCCCGCCCGGCACGACTACGCTGAACTGGCGGACGACGGGCGTTTCTTTGCGGTACTCGAAAGACACGTCTTCGAAGCGGATGTCCGCCACGACCTCCGGCGCGGCCAGCGCGCCCGGCTTGTCGGGCTTGTCGTCGGGCATCGCGAGGATCTCGAAGACGCGCTCCATCGCCGCAAGCGATCGCTGCAGCTCCGAGAAGGAATTGACGATGTTCCACACCGGATTCAAGAGGAGGAACGTGTACCACTGAAACGACATGATGTCGCCGACGGTGGCCCGCCCGGCGACGTTCAGGTATCCCCCGTACCACACGATTACCACGTTGACGCCCGAGAGCAGCAGCCCCCACGACGTCCAGAGGACGAGCTCGCGCCGGTACGCGAACAGCTCCTTCCTGAGGACGGTGTGCCGCCCCCGCATGTAATCGAGCAGCTCGAGCAGCTCGCGGCGGAACGCCCGGACGACGCGAATTCCCGAGAACGTCTCGCCCACCCGGCCGTCGATGAGTTCGGCGTCCTTCCGCAGAGAGCGGTAGATCGGGCGCACCCGGCGCGACAGGGTGAAGCTCATGAGCGCGAGCCCCGGCGTGATGGCGAGCGCGGTCAGGGCCAGGCGCCAGTTGAGCGCCACCAGCACGCCGGCCGCGATCGCCAGCCGGACGATCGAGACCGCCGGCGAAACCACCGCCATCTGCATGAGTCCCGTCGTCGTCTCGATGTCGCCGGTCAGTCGCGACAGGATGCCGCCGGTCTTCATGTCGTGCAGTGCCTGGAGCGGCAGGTGCAGCAGGCGCTCGAACAGCGTCTGCCGCAGCGTGAGCATCACCTTGATGTTCAGGATGCGCTGGCGGTAATCCTTCAGGACGCCCATGACGCTCGACGCGATGATCACCAGGAGGAAGGCGCCGCCGCCCAGATTCAGCAGCCGCACACGGGCCGCGCGGCTCAGCGACGGGTTCAGCAGGACCCGATCGACGATGAACCGCATGAAGAGCGGCTCGATCATTTCCAGCGCCGCCGCGAGGAGCGCGAACAGGAACACGGCGCTGACGGCGTACCGGTACGGCCAGAGCCACCGGATGTATTCCCTGAGGTATCGGCGCCGTTTGCGCCGCTGTTCGTCGGGATTCGCGGTCTCATCGGTCGGCGCCGGAGCCGCGCCGCGCGTCTCGGCCGCCTCATCCAGCCGGCGCTGCCTGTAGTCCTCGACGAAATGACGATACCGCCGGCGCGACGATCGGGGATGCTGCTTGCTCATCGAGGCACTAAGTTAGCATCGCCACGGATCAGCGGTCCGGCAACGCCGAATACGCGAACGGCTCGCGGGCTGACGGGAACGGTCGCGGCTCGCTTGCACTGCTCCAACGCCCGGGATAGCGTCTCGGGTCGTGCGCCCTGGCCGCCTGCGCCCGTGGATGCTCGTCTCCGCCGTCTGGATCGCTCCGGCGGTGTTCGCGTCACTCGGCGAGATTGGCCATCGGCGCCTGAGCGGGGACCCGCCGGCCACCATGGGCGAGCTGCTCTGGGCCGGCGGCGACTGGCTGATCTACGCGCTGATCACGCCGGCGATCTTCTGGATTTCGGCGCGGTGGCCGCTCGTGCGTCCGCACCTGCTGCGCCGCGCGATGATCCACCTCGGTTTTGCGCTGCTCTTCTGCGTCGCCTGGGCGGTCCTCGGCAAGGCGCTCGAGGCGCTGCTCTTGATCACGCTGCGTCCGCAGAAGTTCAAGGCGGCCGTGGCTGCCGCCGGAGGACACTTCTTCGGGCGCCTCGAGGTGGACGTCCTTCACTGGATTCTGACGACGGTCCCGTTCGGCATCATCGTTTATCTGTGCGTCGCGGGGCTGGCGCACGCGATCCGTTACTTCGTCGAGGCGGGCGAGCGCGAGGTTCAGCTCGCGCGCCTTTCCGAGCAGCTTGCCGGCGCCCGCTTCGCAGCGCTCCAGGCGCAGTTGAATCCGCACTTCCTGTTCAACACCCTCAACACGATCGCCGTACGCGCGCGCGATGGCGACACCACCGGGACCGTCCGGATGGTCGAGCAGCTCAGCGACGTTCTGAGGCGCACGCTCACCCGGCATCGCGTGAACGAAGTCACGCTCGACGAAGAGCTCGGGCTCGCGCGCCAATATCTGGCGATCGAGCAGGCGCGCTTTTCCGATCGGCTGCGCGTGTCGTTCGAGATCGACGAATCGCGGCTCTCCGCCGCCGTGCCCAGCTTCGCGCTGCAGCACCTGATTGAAAACGCGGTCCGCCACGGCATCGCCCGCCACACCGGCGCCAGCCTCGTACTCGTCAGGGCCCGCCGCGACGGAGACACGCTCGAGCTGTCGGTCGCCGACGATGGGCCGGGAATCGATCCGGAGGCGGCGCGCCGTCCGGGACACGGAATCGAGAACACGCAGGAGCGCCTGCGGGCGCTGTACGGCGGACCCGCGTCGCTCGTCGTCACCAGCGCCGCCGGGGGCGGCACCGTCGCGACGTTGCGCGTGCCGCTACGCGAGATGCCGCTGGAGTCCGACATTGCCGGGCAGTGACTGGGGCGTGCTGATCGCGGACGACGAACCAGCCGCTCGCCGCGGCGTGCGCCAGCTCCTCGCGCGCTTTCCGGAATTCGCGGTCGTCGGCGAATGCCGCGACGGGGCGGAGGTGCTCGCCTCGCTCGACGTCCTCCGGCCGCACGTCGTCTTCCTGGACGTGCAGATGCCGGGCATCGACGGCTTCGAGGTGATCCGCCGTCGCACGCCGGAGCGCATGCCCGCGGTCGTCTTCCTCACGGCGTACGATCAGTTCGCGATTCGCGCGTTCGAGGCGCAGGCGCTCGACTATCTCGTCAAGCCGGTCACCGAAGCGCGCTTTGCCGCCACGATGAAGCGGCTGGCGCGGCAACTGCGAGGCTCGGCGCCGCCCGCGCGCGAGCCCGCGCTCGTCGTCACCACGGCCCGCGGCGCGACTGTGCTGCCGCTCCGCGAGATCGACTGGATCGAAGCGGCCGACAACTACGCCCGGATCTGGACCGGAGGGCGCAGTTACCTGCTCCGGGAGCCGTTGCGCATCCTCGAGCAGCGCGTGCAGCCGCACGGCTTCCTGCGGGCGCATCGCCGCGCGCTCGTCCGTCTCTCGGCGGTCCGAACACTGACCTGGACGGAGGCGGACGATTTGATCGCGGTGCTCGCCTCTGGCGCGCGCATCCCAATCTCGCGCCGCCGCCGCGCCGCGTTCGCGGCGGCGGTGCGATCGATCTAGTCTCATCCAAGGGGCTTCGCCCCTCGGACTCCCCTACACGCGCCCTCGCGCGCCGCTGCGCGGGCGCGCTCCGTGCGCGTGGCTCGCTCGCGGCGCTCGCTCGCACGGCTGGCCGCGTGGCTACCGGCATTTATGAGCTGCCTTCTAGTCCTCAAAGAGGAGGTCAGCGAGGCAGTGTCCACGCATACAACGCGCTGCCGCCGGCGAAGACGATGTGCTGGCGGCCGTCGAGCTCGAACGTGATTGGCGAGTTGCCGACGGAGCCGATCGCCGAGTGCCACAAGGTCGATCCGTCGCTCGTCCGGAGCGCGATGACGTTGCCCGTCCCGTCTCCCGTGAACGTCAGCCCGCTGTCCGTCGTCAGAACGCCCGCCGGACTGCCGCCGCCGATCTCGTGGCTCCAGCGGATCTGCCCGGTCTTATAGTCGATCGCGCGGATCGCGCCTTTGCCGTGGACGCCGTAGTCGGCGCCCGCCCATCCGTAGTTGCCGTGCTCTTCCTTGAAGAAGTAGATGCCGTAGGCGTCCACGGCACTCACGACGAGCGTGCCGGTCGCCGGATCGAAGCTGGGCGATCGATAGTTCGTCCCGCCGCCTTCGTTTGGCGCGACGAGCCGTCCATCCCGCGACGGCTCTTTCGCGGGATCGGGAACTGGCCGCCCCTGCGCGTCGATGCCGCTCGCCCAATTGACGTCGGCGAACGGCGTCGTCAGGAGGCTCTTGCCCGTCGTGCGATCCAGGACGAAGAAGTAGCCGTTGCGCGACGCCTGGAGCAGCAGTTTTCTCGGCGCGCCTTTGAACGTCGCGTCGACGAGCACGGGCACCTCGGCGGCGTCCCAGTCGTGCGTATCGTGGGGCGATGCCTGGAATCCCCACGCGAGCTTGCCCGTATCCGGATCGATCGCGAGGATGCTGCAGGTCCAGGGATTGTCGCCCGCGCGCGCGGGGCCGTTGAGAACGGGCGTCGGGTTGCCGGTGCCGACGAAGACGAGGTTCAGCGCCGGATCGTACGTCCCCGTCATCCACATTTGACCGCCCGTGGCGCCGCCGCTCGGCGGATCGGTCGCGCCGGCCGGCGGCGTACTGTAGAATTTCCACTGCAGCGCGCCGGTCCTCGGATCGAAGGACTGGAGCAGGCCGGGCAGATTGTCGAAATCGCCCGACACGCCGACGATCAGGTGATCGCGCACGACGAGCGGCGCGTTCGTGGACCAGTAGCCTTTCTTCGCGTCGGCGAGCTCGACGTTCCAGCGCACCTTGCCGGTACGCGCGTCGACCGCCACCAGGTGCGCATCGGGCGTCGTCAGATACACCGTGTTGCGATAGACCGCAGCGCCTCGGTGGCCGATGTGGAACCCGCTGTTCTTCGGATAGCTGTAGTGCCAGATCTCGCGGCCGTTCCGGGCGTCGACGGCCCACATGTTGTCCGGCGTCGTCACATAGAGGACGCCGTCCACGAGAATCGGCGTCGCCTTGATGTGATCCGACTGCCCCGTCTGAAAGGACCAGGCGAGCCCGAGCTGGCGCACGTTGTCGGGCGTGATCTGCGACAGCCGGCTGTGGCGCTGGCCCGTGTAATCGCCGTGGTACGTCGGCCAACTGTCGGCGGGCGGATTCAGGAGCGCGGCGGGATCGAACCCTCCGGAATCGTCTTTCGGCTCCGGGGCGGCGGGCGCAGCCCCCGGCGGCGCGGCGCCTGACGCGCTCGACGCCGGCGTCGCGCCATGCAGCGTTTGGAGATATGCAAGGACGTTGTGCATGTCCGCATCGGTGTACTTCCGCAGCAGCGCGACGTGCGCATCGAGAGGATTGTCGACGACGTATTTGACGTCGGCGGTGCGCCAGGAGCGATACCGGCCTGACGCGTCGCGCAGCGCGATCGTGAATTCATCGCGGCCCGCAAGACGGCCCGCGATCGTCTCCCCCGACGGCAGCGTCACGGTCGCCTTCGCCGGCTGCGGCTGCCCGCTTCGATGGCTCGGATACAGCATCCGCTGCAGCAGCTCGAGCCCCTTGACGCGATCGGCCACGCCGGCCAGATCCCCGCCAGGCGAATGACATCCGGCGCAGCCGCCTGCGCCGTTGAAGTACTGCTCGCCCGCGTGCGGATCGCCGGTCGCGAGATCCGATTCGTCCACGCGACGGCGCGCCCCCAGGAGCGAACCGGCCTCGACGCGCCGATTGTGAATGAAGGCGACGATCTTCGTCAGATCGCTGTCGCTGACGCTGAGCGGCGGCATGCCCTTGTCCGGACGGCCCGATCGCACGACGACGGCAATCTTGTCGCCGCGCACATCGTCGGCGACGAGCTCCGAGCGCGTGAGGTCCGGACCGGTCTGGCCGCCCATCGCGTCGCGGCCGTGGCAGAAGGCGCAGTTGGCCGCGAACAGCGGCTCGCCGGCCGTGGCGTCCTTCTGCGAATACGGCGACGGCCCCGTGGGCGGCGGCGTCCGCAGTGCGGCCGCGCACGCGCTCAGCAGCACCGCGAGTGATATACCTGAAACCGAGACAAATGATCTGGTGCGCACGGCACGATGTTACACGCGCGCGAACGTGCGCCGCGCGGGATTTCTCGCGACAGGCGGCATGTTACAGTTTCCCGATGATTCGCCGCACCGCTCTTCTGTTGTGTCTCCTCGCGCCCACCGCGCTCGATGGGCAGCAGCTTGCGAGCAGCGTCAAGACGCCGGCGGGCGCGACAGCCTCCGTGCCGCGCGCGATTCGACGCGACGTCCCGCTGACGCGATCGATTCGCCGGGCGTTCGACGCCGGCACGCGAGACCGGACCGGACGTCCGGGTCCGAGCTACTGGCAGCTCCAAACCGACTACACGATTGCCGTCCGGCTCGATCCGCCGTCGGATACGCTGATGGGCACCGAGACGATCGCGCTTCACAACAACAGCCCGCAGGACCTCACCGAGATCGTCCTCCGCCTCGATCACAACATCTATCGCGGTCTCGTGCCGCGAGGCACGTCGGTGCCGGCGGAAAACACCGACGGCATGGTGATCACGCGGATGACCGTCAACGGCGACGCCGTCGATCTCGCGCCCCCGCGCCCCGTTCGCATGGGCGGCGGCGCGCCCCGCTCGCTCGCCGCGACTGGAATCGATCAGACCGTGGCGCACGTCAGTCTCGTGAAGCCGATTCCCGCGAAGGCCACGGCCACGCTCGAGATCGCCTGGCACACCAAGCTGCCAGGCGGAAGCGAAGGCCGCGGACACCGCATGACGCAGCGATGGGACCACACGCTGTTTCAGCCGACGCAGTGGTATCCGCGCGTGGCGAAGTACGACGACCTGCGCGGGTGGGACACGAGCCTCTATCTCGGCCCCGCCGAGTTCTACAACAACTTCGGCAGGTTCGACGTGCGGATGGACGTGCCCGGCGGCTGGATCGTGAGCGGCACGGGCGTGCTGCAGAATCCGCAGGAGGTGCTCACCGCAAAGGCCCGCGACCATCTGGCGCACGTGCTCGATTCGGACGACGTGATCGCGATCGTCGGTCCGGAGGAAGCCGGAACCAGCCAGGCGACGGCGCCCGGAGACCGGCTGGTGTGGCATTACACGGCCGAGATGGTGAACGACTTCGCGTGGGCGACCGCGAAGAACTTCGTATGGCGCGCGACCCGCGCCACGATTCCCGGCAAGGGGCCGGTTCCCATCCACATGGTGCATCTGCCGGAACATGCGGACTGGTACGCCAACGCCGGTCCAATCGCACGACATGCACTCGAGTTCTATTCCAGACTGTGGGCGCCGTATGCGTTTCCGCAGCTCACGCTGCAGGATGGCCCCAGCAACGGGATGGAATATCCGATGGTGATCAACTCGAACCAGGGCGCTGCCGATCATGAGACCGGGCACCAGTGGTGGCCGATGATGGTCGGCACCAACGAGACCTGGTACGGCTGGATGGACGAAGGGTTCAACCAGTACATGAACATCCTGTCCGACGCCGACGCCCGCCACACGACGCCGACTCTCACCGGCCTCGGGCAGAGCTACGGCCGGATCAGCGGGAACGAGGAGGAGCCGCCGATGATGTGGCCGGCGAACGACGCCGGCAACATGTACGGATTCCAGACCTACGGGAAGGCGCCGCTGATGCTCTCGATGCTTGGCGGGATCGTCGGCGACGCCGAAGTCCAGCGCGCGATGAGCGAATACACGAAAGCCTGGAGCTTCAAACACCCGTCGCCGTGGGACTACATTTTCTTCATGGACCGGGCGCTCGGGAAGGACCTCGAGTGGTTCTGGTACTACTGGCTGTGGACGACAGAATCGGTGGACGGATCGATCGAAAACGTGACGACGACCGCGGGCCGCACCGTCGTGACCGTACGGCAGGACGGAGGGATGCCGTCGCCGGTCGTGTTGAAAGTGCAATTCGCCGAAAGCGGGCCGCCCATCAGGCCGATGGCGAACGCGAAAATGGTCGACGCTACGACCGCGATCGTCACGTGGCCGGTCGACGTGTGGTTCGACGGCAGCCGGACCTACAAGGCGACGCTCGATTTCGGTGCGCGGCCCATCAGCACCGTCACATTCGATCCCGGATGCCGATTCCCGGATCGCGATCCGAGCGACAACGTCTGGCCTAGGACTGGTTCAAATACCGCTGGCGGAGCACGCCGCTGTGGTGAATGACGTGCCCGGCCGCGATGTACGCCAGGGCGCGGACGCTGAATGGGTTCTCGCTCGCGATGCCCGTACGATTCCACGCCGCTGCGGGCAGACCGCGGAAGAGCGTCAACGTCGCGGCCCGGACGGCCCGGAAATCGTCGACATGGCGCCTCCAGTGGAGATCGTTGGCCGACGCGGCGGCGACCGCCACGTTCTGATCGAAGCTGGGCAGCGGCGTGTCGAAGCCGCGCGCGAACCAGAATGCGCGCCACACGAACAGGCGCTCGGCGTCGTTCACGTGATTGAGGACCTGGCGGATCGTCCACTTGTCGGACGCGTACCGGTGCAGCGATTGCTCCTCGGAGATGCCGTCCAGTAATGCGAGCGTTTCGCCGAGCTGTGACGCGAGCACGGAGAGCACGAGGCTGCCCGGTACCAGATCGATGTACCGAAAGTAGTAGTCGACGGCTTCGCTGCGTTCGGGACGGCGAGTCATCGCCGCAAAGATTACTGCACTATTACGGCATCATCACTGTACTAGGGGCCGCGGGGACACGTTGGTCGCGGAGGCCGGCGTCGATGCGGAGGTTGAGGCCGTCCGCCGGCCCGCGGTCTTCGCCGGCCGCGCCGCGCGGATCCATCTGGCCACCTGCGCCGCGAAGATTGTCGCGAGCGCGAGCGTCGATTCCTCCTGCTCCCGGCGGTGCGGCAGCTCGATCGCCAGCACGCCGGCGCAGCCCCCCGGGGTCATCAGGGGCACCACCAGCGCGCTGCTGGAGAGCTCGCTCCCGCTGACCACACGCGGCCGGGCCTCTCGGAACGCGGCGGCCGTGGCATTGTCCGTATCGGCTGACACTCCTGGCAGTTGCGCCAGCAACTTGTCCGGATAGCCGTGGGCCAGCGCGGGTTTCAGGACGCCGGCCTTGGGATCCCAGATCCAGACGATGAGGCCCACGGCGTCGAGGATTGTGGCGGCCTCCTTCAGCAGCGGCAACGCCTCCCGCGCGCCCTCGACCTGGCCGAACTCGGTGCAGAGCTGCGCGACGGCAAGCAGATCGACTTGTGCAGGAGCCTGCGCAGGCGATGGCGGCGGTGAGGCTGCGGAAAGAGGATCGGAGCCGCGAGGCGCAGCACCCGTCGTGGGCGCGACAATGGGAAGCGGCGTCGGAATCCGAACGGGCGCGGAAGTCTCGACGGGCGGCGCGACGGGCGCCGATTCCTCCGGAGTGCGGCGCTTTCGCGGGGGCCAGACTCCGAACCCGAGGCGCGACAGAAAATTATCCGGCTGCGGGGCCGCCGGCAGAGCGGTCGCCTCGACCGGATCGGGGTAGAGCTCCAGGAACTCGCGGACCGTGGCGTCGGGGTCGAGGCCGATGGCAACCGCGTACGCGCGGATGAAGGCACGCCGGAAGATTCCGGCCGGCCAGTGCGAGATGTCGCCCCGCTCCAGGCCTTCGAGGAGAGGCAGGCTAATCTTCGTCTGCTCGGCGATGGTGCTGAGAGCAATCTGCTGATGTTCGCGTCGCTGACGCAGGCGAGCGCCGAAAGTCTTTGGCATCATGAACCGTCGAGTTACTGCAGGATGAGATGAGCGAGCTTTTCGACCGTTCGCACGAGCTCCATGGGTTCGAACGGCTTCGTCAAGTGTACGTGAAAACCGGCCGCAAGAGCATGCGCGCGATCTTCGGCGCCGGTGAAGGCGGTCACGGCGGCCGCCGGGATGCAGGCCACCCTTCGCGCGACCGACGCGCGCACTTTCCGGATGAGCGCGAATCCGTCCTCCTCCGGCATCGCGATATCCGACAGCAGCACGTCGACCGGCGTCTTTTCGAGAATCTCGAAGGCGTCGCGCGCGCTGGCCGCCAGCTCCACCTGAGCGCCGGACGCTTCGAGCGCCGTCGCCATGATCTCCCTCGCGTCGGCTTCGTCGTCGACAACGAGCACGCGCACGCCGTCGAGCCGCGCTTCGATGGATTCCCCATTGGCGGACGGCGCCGGCTTGCGGTCGCCGGCTTCGGCCGCAAGCCTCGCGGCGATCGGGAGGTGTACGGTGAACGTCGAGCCGCGTCCCTTGCCTTCGCTGCGCGCCGAGATCCGGCCATCGTGCGCCTCGACGAGCTGCTTGGCGATCGACAGGCCAAGCCCGAGCCCGCCGTAGGTGCGGCTCGTCGCGCTGTCGGCCTGCCGGAACCGATCGAACACGTGGGGCAGAAACTGCGGGTCCATGCCCGCGCCGGTATCCTGCACCTGGATTTCGACCTGGCCGTCGACGATGCGGACGTCGATCGTGACGCGCCCGCCGGAGGGCGTGAACTTCACCGCGTTGTCGATGAGATTGAAGAAGACCTGTTCGAGCCGTCTGACGTCGCCGCGGACGTATACGGGCGGCACCGACGAGAGCTGCAGCTCCACGGCGCGAGCGACGGCGGTCGGGATCATCGACTCCACGACGCCGCGCAGCAGCTCGCGCACGTCGGCGTCCTCCATCTGCAGCGACGCGCGGCCGGACGTCACCCGGGAAAAGTCGAGCAGCTCCTCGATCAGGCGCGCCTGCCGCGTCGCGTTGTCGTGGACGGACCGGAGCGCCCGCGCCGACTTCTCCGGCGGCAGCGATCCCCGCTGCAGCATGGTCGTCCAGCCGAGGATCGCGTTCAGCGGCGTCCGCAGCTCGTGGGAGACGATTGAGACGAACTCGTCCTTGATCCGGTTGGCGCGCTCGGCCTCCGCGCGCGCCCGCTGCGTGGATTCGTAGAGCCGAGCCCGATCGAGCGCCTGCGCGCAGTGCTCCGCGACCGACACCAGGAGCGCCTGGTACTCGTCGTCGAAATTCACCGGCACGGTGAAGTGGAACGTGAGCACGCCGATGGGCGCGCTCTCGACCAGGAGCGGCATCGTCGCCGACGACTCGAAGCCGCCGTCGGCCGCGACGGCCGCCGATTGCCAGAAGCGCTGCTGCCAGTCCTCGAGCGATTTGATGAAGACCGGACGGCCCGTCTTCACCGCTGCCGTCGCGCACAGTCCATCCTCGACCCTGACACGGCCGCGATCGGGCTCCCGCCGGCCGTCGACCTCCGCATAGAGGGTCTCGAACTGCGCGCCCTCGTCGACGAGCAGCACCACTTCTCCGGCCGTCGCGCCGACGACGGTCCGGCCGTGGGTGATGACCGCGCGCGCGACGGCTTCCACCGTCACCGCCTCGGACAATGCCGCGCTGAGCGCGTGCAACCGGCTCGTGCGCGCCGCGAGCGCGCGGTAGCGCGTCTCGCTCGCGCGAAGCGCGTGCTCCATCGACTTGCGCTCGGACAGCTCGCGATCGGCTTCGGCGCGCAGCGTTTCCGCGTCGGACCGTCCGCGCTCCGCGACCTCGAGCTGCCACGTACGGTCCAGGGCCTGCGCGCCGCCGTGCGCCAGCGCCAGCAGGTACTCGCGATCGTACGCCGTGAACGCGCGCTTCGACTCGAACTCCATCTGCACGACGGCGACGACCCGGCTGCCGATCAGCAGCGGGACGATGACGGCCTTGTCGAGGAACAGGGCCGCGCCGCGGCCCGCGGCGTCCGATATCGGGCTCTTGTCGGCGAGCCGCAGGGATCCCGGCGTGCGATCGGGCGGATAGCCGACGGCGCGGGCGACGTCCGCCATCGTGCCATCGCGGCTGATCAGAAACAGCGCGCCGGACTCAGCCTGGAGGGCGTAGAGCGTTTCCTGCACGGCCGCTTCGATCGCCGCGCGCGGCGTGCGCGCCTGGGCGAGCGCCGAGGTGAGCTGCGCCATTCGCTCCGCCTGCGCGGTCGCTGCCTCCGCGGCGCGGCGCGCCTCTTCGATCCGCTCGGTCCGCCGGACCGTGTGTCCGGCGAGCCAGCAGAAGATTCCCCAGCCGCCCAGGAACCCTATCAGGGAGACGGCCTGCGCCGGACTCATCGCGTTGAACACGCGGCCGGGCTCGATCAGGAAAAAATCGATCGCCAGCGTGGCCTGCGCGAGCGCGAATACGCCCGGGCCGAAGCCGCCGTAGCTGGCGCTGCCCGCGACGACGAGGGCGAGGGGCACCGCGGCGAGCGGCCGCGCGTCCGTGCGCGCGATCAGCAGCGCGGCCCACACCCCTGCGGCCACCGCCGGCAGGGTGAGACCATACGCGCCGAGGCGGCCGGCGCGGTTTTGTCCTGGCATGAAAGAGATCAAACCGTTTGTCGAGCTGGTAGCAAGAATGCTTCCGTCGACGGCGCGCGAATTACGGCTCGAACGTTCCCCATCGTCCGGCGACAGCCCCGTCCTGTCCGGTTTGACGACACCGAATTTACACGGCTGCCTATCTTTTTCGTGGCCGCCGCGTCAAAGGAACATCGGCGGCCCCGGTACAATGGCACGTCGCCGGGAGGACTGATGCTCAAAGACCTGCGCCACGCGATTCGGATGCTGTTTCACGCCAAGGGATGGACCGCCGTCGTCGTCGTGTCGCTCGCGCTGGGCATCGGCGCCAACACCGCGCTCTTCAGCGCCGTGGACAGCATGCTGCTCACGACGATTCCCGTGAAGGATCCCGACACGCTCGTGCGGCTCCGGTGGGTCGGCCGCAATGACATGTTGACGAGCTCGAGCGACTACGGCTCGATCAACCGGGCCGCGTACGGAGGCCAGAACGTCCGGACGACGTTCTCGTATCCGATGTATCAGCAGTTCGTCGCCGACAACCGGACGATGACCGATGTGGCCGCGTGCGCGCCGTTCGGCAGAGTCAACGCGGTGGTCGACGGACAGGCGGAGCTCGCGTCGGCGTTCGTGTCGACGGGCAACTTCTATCAGATGCTCGGCGTCGCGTCGCGGATCGGCCGCACGATCGGGCCGGCCGATGACAAGCCGACCGCGCCTCCGGTCGCCGTGATCAGCTCGAAGTACTGGCATACACGCTTCGGGACGGATCCGGGCGTCGTCGGCAAGACCATCAAGATCAACAACGTCCTCGTCACCGTCGTCGGCGTCATGTCGCCGTCGTTCACCGGCATCCAGCAGCCGGTCGCCGAGCTGCAGGACATCCTCCTGCCGCTCGCACTGATGCCGCAGTTGGAGATTCCGGGGCCCGGGCCGTCGATCTCGCGACTTGCGCAGCCCACGTACTGGTGGCTGCAGATCATGGGGCGGCTGAAGCCCGGCTCGACTGCGGCTCAGGTGCAGGGCAACCTCGAGGCGGTTTTTCAGAACACGGCGCGTGCCGGCCTGGACACGTACCTGAAGTCGCTGACCGACAAGGAACGCTCGGCGTCGGGCAATCAGAATCGCACGGAGGTGCCGCACCTGCGCGTCGAACCGGGCTCGCGCGGCATTTACGACGTGAATACCAACGAGCTGCGCTCGATCACCATTCTCAGCGTAGTCGTCGCCCTCGTGCTGCTCATCGTCTGCGCCAACGTCGCCAACCTGCTGCTGTCGCGCGCAACGACGAGGCAGAAGGAGCTGTCGGTCCGGCTGTCGCTCGGCGCAACGCGCGGCCGGCTGA
>Ga0310810_10006086_pt1 | contig 13572 bp, 13 predicted proteins | sample NCmetagenome_FD_207641 | JGI IMG/M metagenome (GOLD analysis project Ga0310810, IMG submission 207641) | Soil microbial communities from experimental microcosm in Duke University, North Carolina, United States - NC | ecosystem: Engineered > Artificial ecosystem > Soil microcosm > Unclassified ... | reverse complement strand
GACGTACGCCGGTGCCGGCTACGCGGTATTGATGCCCAACTATCGTGGCTCGACCAACTACGGCGAAAAGCACAAGACCGACATCGTCGGCAACTATTTCCAGAAGGGCTACGAGGACATAATGACCGGCGTCGACTACCTGATAGCGCAGGGAATCGTCGACAGCACGAAAATGGGAGTTCTTGGCTGGAGTGCGGGGGGCCACTGGTCGAACTGGATTCTCACCCACACCAATCGCTTCAAGGCGATCAGCACGGGGGCCGGAACGTCGAACTGGATATCGATGTACGCCGAGAGTGACGTGCAGAGAAACCGGCAGTTCTATCTGGGCAACAAGCTGCCGTACGACGACTTCGACGCCTACTGGAATCAATCACCGCTCAAGTACATCAAGAACGCGAAGACTCCGACGATGATCCACGTGGTGGAAGGAGATCCTCGCGTGCCGCGTCCGCAGTCGGAAGAGCTTTTCATGGCGCTCAAGCGGCTCGGAGTTCCGACCGAGCTGTACGTCTATCCAGGCAATACCCACGGAATCCCGGATCCCCGCAATCAGCTGCTCAAGTCGGTGGCGGAGATGGCTTGGATGGATTACTGGGTGAGAGGTAGTGGAAAGAAGTTCGCGTGGCGTGATGTACTGAAGACGCTCGACCCTGAAGGTTCTGTCGCCACCGCGACCGCAGCTTCGACGTCGAACTGATGCACGCGCGCATAGGATTAAGGATCCATTCGCCGCGCAGTGAACGTGGGGGACGCGCACGGCGCACGTTGCGTGTAGTTGTCACGTTCGGCGCGATTCTTTTCGCCGGCGTCATCGCCTGCGCCGCGGCGCCTGGGGGTCGCGCGGGAGCTGGGCGCCTCCCGATTGTGCGGGCGGATACGGCCGCACTCCGCAGGAAGCTCGATTCGATCGCTGATGCGCATCACGGCATCGTAGGATACAGCGTCATAGATCTCGAGACGGGCGCGCGCATCAACCGACGCGGCGAGGAGACTTTTCCAACCGCCAGTCTGATCAAGGTCGCAATACTGGTGACGGTATACGATCTGGTGGCGAAGGGTCAGCTGGCGCTCGATGACCCGCTTACCGTGCTCAAGATCGATCAGGTACCGGGCTCAGGGATCATTCAGTTCCTTCACAACGGGACCGTGCTAACGGTGCACGATGCGGCGTGGCTGATGTCCACGATCAGCGATAATACGGCGACCAATCTGCTTCTCGACCGGATCATCATCCGGCGCGTATGGGCCAAGATGGACTCACTCGGCCTTCAGCACACGCGGGTGCACTCGAAGAGCTTCCTCCGCAACTCGAGCGTCGCGATGGACAGCTCGGTCAAATATGGGCTGGGCGTGACCACTCCGAATGAGATGGCGCACCTGTTCGAGCTGTTGGCGCAGGGCAAGGCGGTGAATCCCGCGGCCGACTCCGCGATGCTCGACATCCTCGAGCACAACACGACCGATTTCATGCTGCAGCGTTACCTCGAGGGCGCGCGCGCCGCGCACAAGGATGGGGAGACGGACGCCGTTCGAACCGAGTGCACGCTCTGGTATCTCCGCAACCGTGTGGTGGCGTGCGTGATGACCAAGGAGAACAAGGATCAGCGCTGGATCATCGACAACGAGCCACAACTCACTCTCGCCAACATGGGGCTGGCGATCGTCAACGCTTTCGGCGGGGTGCCTCCGGCGCAGCCGACGCCTTAACGGGGGGCAACCCTAGATTACTCGGTGCCTTCCACTCGTGCGCGCAGCCATCGCTCTCACATCCGCCGGAGTGAGGATCGTCTCATAATGCGCGGAGCGCTCGTCGTAATGAGTTAGAAATCTCCCGGCGCCGGGCGCGATCACAGCCCGCTCGTAGTCCTTTCCAGCGAACGCCTTCACCGCGGTGATGTCAGTGAATTGGGTGATCGTCATGAACTCGATCTCACGGTTTGCCGCCTCGCGTCGCAATAAGTAGGCGCCGTTGTAGCCCATGATTCGATGGATTCCGGGCAGGACATCCGCGCGAAGCAGAGACTCGTACTTGTCGGCGTTCTCCAGTGTCGTCCAGCCGTGCCAGATTCTGCTGATCATACTATGCACCTCAAGTTGCTGCCTTTGGTAACTCGTTCCTTGCACTACTGTCTTTCTTTCACTTTGCGGGCCGCTGGCGAAGGCAGAGCCACCGCTTTGACAATCCCGCTAGTGTCCGGTGCGCTCGACGGTCTTGCCGCTGAAATTCTCCGTGCTCAGATCCTTCGACGAGAGCGAGCGCACATACGCCGTCAGCATCCAGATCTGTTCGTTGGAGATGCGTCCACCCCACGCCGGCATTCCATCGGGCCTGCCCTGATAGATCGATTCGAAAACATCGCCAGGTGACCCACCGAAATGCCAGCGCCCGTCCTGAAAGCTGGGCCCCATCGCGCCCGATCCGTCCGCGCCATGGCAGTCCAGGCAATTGTAACCGATAAAGAGTTTGGCGCCGCTGGCGATCGCTGTTTTGTCACCCTCATAGGGGTTTTTTATGGGAAGCGGCATTATCTGCAAAGGAAATCCGGCCGGCAGATTCTCCGGGTGTTCGATCAGTCGCAGACTGTCACCGGCAACCAGGAGATGGCTGTTTGCACTCTGCTCGGGCGAAGTCGAGGAAGCCGATGCGCTGACCGTCGATGTGTCGGCACTTGCACCCGCGTTGTTGCGACACCCAGCGGCCACACCAGTCGCGATCAGGATCAGTGTCAGTCCGCTCATACGATGTCGCATCAACGGATTCCTCCGGAACTCACAGCGAGAACACGAACAGCTCACCGCCCCAGCTCGTCCACTTGGCGATGTCGGGCAGAGTGGTTCCCCGCTCGCGAACATCGAACGGAAGATTGGCCGCGACGTCCCCGGCGATGAGCAGACCCATGTCTCCACCTATTCCTGCATAAATCGCGACATACTGTTTTCCATCAGGGCCAGTATAGGTCACCGGATTCCCGACGACGCCTGACCCGACCTTGAACTGCCAGAGCACCTTGCCGCTTCGCGCATCGGCCGCCTTGAACCAGCCGTCGAGTGTTCCATAAAACACGACACCGCCCGCGGTCGCGAGCGCGCCACCCCACACCGGATACGGCTCCTTGATTCCCCAGATCTTCTTGCCGGTCGTCGCATCCCACGCGATGAATTCGCCGCGGTAGCCGCCGGGTCCTCCCTTCTCCGGCGCGTTACCGCCAATGAACGGCGTGCCGGCGATGTACGTTACCTCGCGCGCCTGAAAATCCATGCAGAGATTGTTCGTCGGAACGTAGAATAGACCCGTCTGCGGAGAGAACGCGGCGGGTTGCTGATTTTTCCCGCCCTCGAGGCTCGGACAGATGTCCTTCACGTTCTTGTCCTGCGCCGTCTTCTTCGTTTCCACCACCGTGGGGCGTCCGGTCGCCAGGTCGATTCCGGTCGACCAGTTCATCGGAACGAACGGCTCGGCCAGAAGGATCTCGCCCGTCGCACGGTCGACGGTGTACGCGAATCCGTTGCGGTCGAAGTGCACCAGAACTTTCCGCGTCTGCCCCTTGATCGGCAGGTCCACGAGAATGTTCTCATTGACGGCGTCGTAATCCCACATGTCGTGCGGCGTCACCTGGAGTGCCCACACCATTTCGCCGGTATCGGCGTCGCGCGCCAGAATCGAAGCTGTCCACTTGTTGTCACCAGTACGCTGATTCTCGTTCCACGGTCCGGGATTGCTCGTGCCGTGATAGATGAGATTGAGCGCGGGATCATAGGAGAGCCATCCCCACACAGCGCCGCCGCCGGTTTTCCAGGTGTCACCCGGCCAAGTGATGGCGCCGAGGTCCTTCCCACGGTCGTGGGTGTAGAACGTCTTGAATTTGGGGCCGACCTTCACGTCCTTGTCGGGTCCGATATTGTAGGCGCGCCAGACTTCCTTCCCTGTCGCTGCGTCGAGCGCGGCGATCCAGCCGCGCACTCCCATTTCGCCGCCGCTCGATCCAACTATGACTTTGCCCTTCACGACTATCGGCGCCATCGTAATCGTCTCGCCCCGCGAGAGATCTCCCATCTTCGTGCGCCACACCTGATTTCCCGTCGCCGCGTCGATGGCGACAGTGTGACCGTCAAGCAGGTTGTAGAAGATCTTTCCGCCCGCGTACGCGGCACCACGATTCACCACGTCGCAGCACGCCCTGCCAATTGCCTGCTGGTCGTTTTGGGGCCGGAACTTCCACTTGAGCGGTTGCCCCGTTTGAGCGAGATCGATCGCGTAGGAAACGTTGGGATAGGGCGTTACGACGTACATCGTGTTGCCCACGACGAGCGGCTGTCCCTCATGTCCACGCAGCACTCCTGTCGAGAACGCCCACGCGACCTTGAGATTCGCGGCATTCTGCGGGGTGATCGAGGCGAGCTGGCTGTAGCGTGAGCTCGCATAGTCGCCGGCAGGCATCTGCCATTCACCGGGAGGGCCGGCGTGCGCGACGGCGATTTGCGCGCCCGACACCGACGCTGTTCCGATTGCGGCACTCGATGTCGCCTGCGGACCCGAGCTCGATGCGGTATCGGTGGCTGCGGGTTTTTCTCCGCTGCTGCATGCCGCCAGTGCTGCCAGCGGCAGAATTGTCTGATACGCGCGCAAGACTCGGCTCATCTCTTCTCCGTATGCGAGCTCATTTTGGAATCAGATAATCCTGAGCCGCGATGATCTGCCACCGGCCGTTGCGGAGCTGCCACGTGTCGGTGAACTGATAACGCCGGTTGAACTGACCGTCCTTCCCCCTTCCCCGGAGATGAAGCACTCCGGTGATTACATGTACGTCCCCGAAATCGTGGACCTTCATTCCCTCGTTTCGGGCCCACTCGACGCGATCGGAACCGGTGACGCTCTTGATCACGTCGTTTCGCGTCATCACGGCCGCGTCTTCCGTGTACACGAAATTCGGCGCGAGCAGGCGATCGAAAGTGCGCGTGTCGCGCTTGACGAGAGCTGTCGTCCACTGATCCTCGAGCTTGATCGGAGAAAGGGACAGCGTTGTAGGGACCGATGCGGCTTGTGGAGTGGGGCGCGCAATCGTTGGAATGGGAGTCGGTTTCGGTGGCGGGCTGCGACTGGCCTGGCCGTGAAGTGGCGCCGAAGAGAGACAAATTAGAAACAATGCAGTCGACGAGCATCTCATTAGTATCTCCTTGATCCGTGCTGTTTACCTGGTGCACATCTCCCAGCCTGCAATCTTCTCGCCCCGAAACGTCCCTGCTAAATGAGGCAGATCAAACAATGTGCGGAATGAAGCGCTTTCGCTCCTTCATGAAGGAAGCGTATTGCTCGCCGATCGTGCCGAGGAGCGCCCGCTCCTCGATCGTGACGCGATACCAGTAAGTCGCGATCGATGCGATCGTGATTAGCAGGAAGCTGAACCAGCTTCCGAGCGCCAGGCCTATGCCCGTGAACATCATAATCCCCGCGGTATACGACGGGTGACGCACGAAGTGGTACGGTCCCGTCCGAATCACGGGCTGATCGGCGCGCGCTTTCACATCCCCCGTGAAATACTGACCGAGCGTCCGGAAACACCAACGGCGCAGCAGGCTGCCCAGAATCATCAGGGCCACTCCGATGACGAAAACCGGTAGCTGTGCACCAGGCGGGAACGACCCCTTCTTCACGAATGAAAGAAAAAAGCCCAGCATCAGGGCGATCCACATTCCGCCGAGCAGTACTCGGAGCGAGCCGCCATCCTTGGAGTCTGCACTCTTGGAACCTTCTACGCCGCCCTGCACAACCTTCCACTCCGGAAGAAACGACCAGACGTAGACTCCCCAGAACACGAGGGCGTAAGGCCAGACAAATGGGAGAGGTCTCATGAGTCGCCTGTTATGATTTGATCGCCGTTATGACGTGGGCACGAAGCGGTACCTGAAGCGGACCAGCGCCAAAGCGAACCTCAAGTGCACGTGCCAGCGCGAGCACGATCTCGTTGACGTCGGCGGTTCCGCGCTCACGGATCGCGTTGATGACCGGATTCCCCTTCACGAGTCCCTGTGCCGCGTTCTGGGCGGAGCTGCTGCTTCCCGTTAGTGATACTGTCTCGATCACAACGTCTTTGAACCCGGCATCTTCAGTCAGACGGACCGCGTCTGCCTTGTTTCCCATCCCGCACGGAACCTTGTAGAAGTCCGGTGGGTCCTCCTGGAAGAAGGCCCCGATCGTCGAATGGGCGATCGATTGCACCGGATTGGTTTCGAAAGAATCCCACACACTGAATACGAGCGTACCATCCGTCTCGAGCACTCGATGGAACTCTAGCAGCCCTCGACGCTTGTCGGGAAAGAACATCACACCGAACTGGCACACGATCGCGTCAAACGATTCGTCGGGAAAAGGGAGTTGCTGCGCATCGGCCTGACGCCATTCGATATCACGTCCCCGAGTCGTTGACTTGCTTCTGGCGTATTCGAGCATTGGCGTGTTCAGATCAGTGACAGTCAGCGAGGTCTTCCTCGGCAGTGCCTCGATCAGTTGGCGTGAGACCATTCCTGTCCCAGCGGCAATCTCCAGTACCTTTCGGGGCCGCAGCTTCGCAACTCGTTCGGCGATGTCCACCGCGTGCGGCTCGAACAGAAGTGTTCCGAGATATCGGTCGTACATCTCCGGAATGGAGCCATCGAAGCGCGCACTTTCCTCGGCGATCGAGAACATATCGAGGTGTAAATAGCACCATTATTGCGCTCCCGCCAACCGTTACACCGCAGAAATCTCGTCGCCACCGAGATCGAAGGCGGGACAAAGAGTCTTTGAAGAAATTCCGCTGCTGAAACCGTAGATTAGGAGTGGGTCCAGCCATCCACGAAACCGTGAGCACCGATTGATCCAGCAAAAAGTTCCAACAGCACCAACCACACCGACTCCAGCCACCGGCACCACGCCGTTTGCGACCGGACGCGCCGCGCCGAGCGCGAGCGCGATTTACGAGGGATTCAGAGCGCAGCGCCGGGAGTTGACAAACCAGCTCGATGAGCTCGAAAGCACGCGCCGGGAAATCACCGGTCAGCTCGAGGATATCCCGGCAGGATCGCCCGACCGGACGCCGCTCGTAGCCCGGATGGCCGACATCGATTCGCGAATCACATCAGTTGACCACTTGCTCGCGTCGAATGCAACGGACATAGCCAAGGCTGCCGCCATACCTGGTGCAGTGGTCGAGCCGCCGCGCGTCGTCCAAAACGACCCTCCGGAAGAAGCCTGGGTTCTTGGCGGAATGTTCATGGTGATCGTGCTGCTGCCCCTCTCGATCGCGTGGGCCCGACGCATATGGCGTCGAAGTGCCGCTGCTGTGGCGTCATTTCCGCGGGAAATTGGGGACCGATTGTTTCGGATGGAGCAGGCGCTCGAGGCCATGTCGGTCGAAGTCGAGCGAATCGGGGAAGGCCAGCGTTTTTTGACCCGCCTCTTTACCGAGGGAGAAGGAACCCGGGCAATCGGAGCTGGCGCGGCTCAGCCAATCGAGCGCAAATCGGTCAAGGCTCCGGAACGTCTTCCGTAATTACCAGTTCCCCTGCTCTCCCATCACTTCGATTGCCCGCTCCAACCGGTCCGATGCATGCCGCCAGTTAGTCTGCACCGCGCGCTGGGCGGCGGCGCTGTTACCGGTACGGATCGCATCGACAATGACATCGTGCTCGGTTCCCGCTGTCGGAACCGTGTCCAGCAATAGCGCGATGTACATCCGGATGTAGCGCTCGGCTTGTGGCTTCACGGCTTCGTGTAGCGATCGCAGTCGGGATCCGGCGCCGGCTTCGACGTAGCGCCGATGAAATTTCTCGTCGAGCTCGTAAAGTTTTCCAGGTTGAGCCCCTTTGGCCGAGGCCGCGCGCCGAAACTCGGCGTTGAGTGCGGCGAGCTCCTTTGCCAGAGACTCACGCTTCGCTTCATCGAGCCGTGCAGCGCTTCGTGCGGCTAGACCTTCCAGCTCGCCGACGATCTCCAGCAGCTCCCCCACATCTTCGCGCGTTAGTGGCGCGACGGTCATCCGCGCCTGGTGGGTGGTCGAGGCAATGACGTAGCCCTCGCGCTCCAGCCGCTGAAAGGCGGCGCGAACCGGCGTCCGGCTGACCCCAAATCGTTCAGCCACCTCGGTCTCCACGATTCGCGCCCCCGGCGCGAGCTGACCGCGGACGATAAGGTTCCGCAGCGAGTCATAGAGTTTATTCGCCCGTTCGGTGGCCCCTCTGGCGCGTCGTGCCCGCTCCGGAGAGCGCGGCTTGCTAGCAGCTCGTCTCTGCACAATGGGCCAATATAACCCCGCGGACCAGCACTGACGCTGTCGATGGGCTTCGCCGGAATCGCCTGCGTCTTCGCCGGTCTTCGCTGCGCCGAGCTGGCAAGCATGATCCCGGTTGCCGGCAGGCGCCTACACTTATGCCTACGCCACCATAACACCTGGCATGCTGCCGCGCATCGCAGCCGGCCGCTTGCTAACGCCGCTTAGTGACGGAGGTGTCGCGCGAAAATCGTGTCCCAGGTGGCGAGTGCCGGCTTCGGCCTGAGATTCACATCAACCAGTCCCAACGTCGCGAACAGAGGGAGGATAGTCGGAATCGGTTTCGGAAAACTTCCAATATCCAGATCGGCGAAGGACAGCTGGAAAACACCGATCGCGTTCGCCTGGTCCAGAAGTTGGGATTGCCGCGCGATGTATCTCGCCTGCATCTCGGGCGACGACGAAAACACTCCGCGTACGGAAGCAGATGGCCACCCACCTTCGACCACCATAACCGGCAGCGACCGCGAGCCCTTCACGCGTGCGTAGTAATCGAGCGGAATCTCTTTGGGATCCTTGAATCCACCGAGGTAGGGATATGACGACAGTCCGAGAACCGTGATGAACGGAAAGTCCCGCAGGTCCTGATCGATTCCCACGTAGTCTCGTTGCGGGCCGAGCCTTCCCCATGCGGTCTCGACCTGCACGCTCACGTAGATGGGGAGCGCGCTCGGTGAGTGGGTGCGGCGGATGTCGGACGCCGCATCATTGGTCATCCGCACCACCGCGTTGTAGACCGGTCGCGGCGCGATCTGCCTGATCAGATTCGTCTCGGCGGCCAGGCCCAGATAGTCCGGATGCAGCATCTCGACGAGCGTCAGCACATAATCGCGATATATCCGCTGAATCGCGGGCTCGGTAATGCTGCGATGCGCCGCGACGAGTGCAGTTGCTTCGCTGTCGCGGGCCAATCCATTCGTGACATCCATTGTCACGACAAGCTTTAGATGCTTCGAGCGATAGTAGTGCTCGAGATCGACGCCATCCTTGCGCAGCGCGTCCGCGGCGGAGGTTCCGCCAAGCAGGAGCGACCAGGGAACATCGAGGTGCATGATCGCGGCGTCAGCTCGTCTGGTCCAGATCCCAAGCGACTGCACGGCTACATTGATGTCCGGCCTTGGCGGAATGACCGAGAAGCCCATCAAATATGACCGCGCGCCGCTCGAGGAGATCTTCGGCTCCTCCGTATCGCGCGGACAGGCGGTCGATGCGGCCAGTAAGGCAGCCGCCAAAGCGTTACGAAATGCGATCACGTCACGGAATATGTCTCGAAAAAGCGTGTCTCGGAGACACTTCCAAACGGCTGATGATCGGGTTCGTAGACGCGGCTTGTGTTGGAGTCCCGCGTTACATAAGCTGATAATCCGCATTACAGGATGTCCTGTGGAATTAGTTCCCCAAACCGCTGCCGATTCATATCGATTTTCCTCCCGGGCCTGGCAGCCGGTTCGACCCGAAGACGCAACCAAGCTCTCGGACTGCAGACTGCAGTTCCACTACGCGGCACAATTCGGAGCCGCCGCGGGGATTTCTTTCCTCGAGCATCGTTCGGACGACAGCCACACGAGCCTGGAATGGGTGCCGTCTCTTGGCGGTTTGTTCTCCAGGCCGATCGCGACGGGAAGACCATTTCGGATTGGGGCCCGGGCATCGAGGCTTGCGCTACTGGTCATCTCCGAGGACAACAAGCCGATCGCCGAGTACAAGCTTCATGGTCACACGATCACCGACGCGACGCAGTGGGTTCGATCGCAGATCAAGCTGCTCGGTGCGGACCCGATGCGATACACACTCCGCCGAAACTACGACATACCCGCGCATGAAGTCGCGATTGGTGAGTCGTTCGATGCGAGCGCGCCATCGAATTTCGAAGAGCTGTCGAAGTGGTTCTCGAATTCCGCGGCGCTGCTTGGCTCTCTTGCCCGAAAGGCGCGCGGAGCCAGTAATGTCAGGTGTTGGCCGCATCACCTCGACATCGCGACGCTCGTCAGAGTCGACTCTGATCGAACGATCGGAATCGGGATGGAGCCAGGCGACGATTACTACGACGAGCCGTACTTCTATCTCAATATGGATCCGGAGCCCGCGGCCGATCGTGTCCTGTCGCGCCCGTTGTGGGGCGAAGGGCGCTGGCACACCAATGAATGGGTTGGAGCGGTTCTTACCGGGTCACGATTAGGTCCCGCCTCATCGCAGGAGCGACAGGTCCGCGAGTTCATCGATTCGGCGGTCGCCGCCTGCCGCGCACTCCTGACGCAGAGCTAGATCGTCGGAGGTAGTCGCTCACGGGGAAGGTTACCGTTTCGCCGTAGCGGCAACCATCGCGTCCGGATCTTCCGTTCGCGTTCGCCAAAAGCGTTTGCGTCGGTGCGCAGGGGCTATCGCCAACTCGACGATTGAAAGCACGCCGTCAACGGCTAGTGCGAGAGCTGCGGCGGGAAGCGCCCCGGATAGAATCATTCGAGTGTCGGCGAGCGCGAGTCCGGCAACGATGGGTTCTCCCAGACCTCCCGCCCCGATGAACGCGGCGAGCGTCGCTGCTCCGACAGTTATGACTGCGGCTGTGCGTATCCCCGCCATGATCACTGGCGCCGCGAGCGGAAGTCTCACCCACATTAGCCGTTGCGCGGGTGTAGTGCCCAGGGCTTCAGCGGCAGCGACTGCATCCGGATCGGCATCGCGCACGCCGGTATAAGTTCCGCGCGCAATCGGATACAGAGCGTACAACCAGAGCGCCACCAGCGCCGGTGCGACTCCCACACCAAGCAGCGGAATCATGAACGCGAGCAGAGCGATGCTTGGAATCGTCTGAAGCACACCCAGTGCACCGATCGTAGGCTCTGCGATTCGTCTGGCGCGTTCGAGCGCGAGCCCGAGTGGGACGGCGACAAGGACCGCGGCGAGAAGGGCGATTGCGACCAGCTCCAGATGGCGCACGGTGAGCGCGCCGAGTGTCTGCCGCCGATTCCACAAATAGCGCCAGAATCCCGACTGCTGCGCGGACGATTCCTGTTGCACGGCACTCGCTGAGCTCGCTGGATTCGCGGAGCCGATCAATCCAAGCGCGGCCAGCTCGTCGCGCGCGACTTTACTGACATCTTCTCCATTTACTTCCACCCGCCGATTGAGCTGGCGCATCGTTGCCTCGTCGAGACGCCCGCTCAATAGTGTGAGCGCCGCGATTGCTCCCGGCGAGTGAGTGTCGAGTCGATTCGATACCAGAGCCGCTGCTTCGTAGGGCGGGAAGAAATGTCTGTCGTCGACCAGCGTTATGAGATCGTAACGCGCGAGCAGTCCATCGGTCGAATAGCCGTCGATGACGTCGACCGCACCAGACGCTAGCGCCTGGTATTTCACCGCCGGAGCGAGCGGCCTCACGTCGCGAGGCTTCAATCCATACACCCGCGACAATCCAACCAACCCATCGCTCCGCCCGATGAAATCAGCAGTGAAACCGGCCGTCAGGTGTGCATTCTCACGCGCCAGGTCGCTCAGCGTGCGAAGATGATAGCGGCTCGCGGTCGATCGAGTCACCGCGATTGCGTATGTGTTCTGAAACCCGAGTGGTGGGAGCCAGCGCACGTGGTACAGATTCGCGAAACGTTGCACGACGTGCGCAAAAACCGCCCGCGGGTCGGCCGCGACAGAATCCGGCAGCGTGTCGTGCAGAATCGCGACCAGCCCCGTCCCCGTGTACTCCGGATATACGTCGATTGCATCCCGACGGAGCGCGCCGAACGCGATCTCGGTGGCGCCGAGTCCGGGTTTACGATCCACTTTGAATCCGCGGGACTCGAGAAGCTGCGAGAACATCTCCGCTAGCAGATACGATTCGCCGAATGGCTTCGATGCGACGACGACTGGCCGATCTTGCCGTTGTGCGGTGAGCACAACGGGAATAGCGCCGCCGATCATCATAGCAACCAACCCCATCATGGCGAGAGGCGTCGATCGCGCGGGCTTCATGCGCGAAGAGCCTCGAGTCCCGCTCGGGCGCGCTCAATCAGCCGCGCGACATAATCGCTGGCCGGCGCACGAACCAAATCTCGCATTGTTCCCCGCTGCTCGATCCGGCCCTTCCTCATCACCACTACCTCGTCCGCCAGCCGTCCCGCCTCGGCCAGATCGTGAGTCACCAACAGTGTGGTGACGGCGAGATCGCGGCGAAGATTGTCGAAGCTCTCCTGCAACTCCGCGCGCGAGATTGCGTCCAGCGCGCCGAACGGTTCGTCGAGGAGAATCACGCCAGGATGCGCTGCCATGCTCCGCGCGAGGGCCACGCGCTGGCGCTGGCCGCCAGACAGCTCGTGAGGAAATCGCGATCCGAATTGGCCGGAGGGTAGGCCGACGAGATCGAGCGCCCGCCGGGCGGCGTCGGCTGGATCGGGCATGTGCTGAAGGGTCGGAACCAGCTCGACGTTGCGGAGAACCCGCCAGTGAGGAAGCAATCCGCCGTGCTGCTGCACATACCCGATTCCACGTCTCAGGAGTACAGGCGATTGCGTTTGAACGTTGCTTTCGCCGACCATCACTTGCCCGCGCTCCGGCTCTACAAGCCGGTTGAAGCAGCGGAGGAGCGTCGTCTTTCCCGAGCCGCTTTCGCCGACGAGCGCAGTCGCGCCGCCCGCCACAACCTCGATGCTCACATCGTCCAGAGCGACGACGTTACCGAAGTGATGCGAGACGTTTCGCGCTGCGAGCGGGATCGACATGGCCTTAAGAGTGATGGCAGCGGCGGCGAATCGCTATCACCAAACGCTATTGGTTTCGCCCGGGCGTGATCGCTTCTCCGGCGTTGCCTCGACGAGAATTGCCCGCCGGAGGCCGAGGCGAGCTTGCGCTAGCGCCGTTTCGGCGTATCTGTTGCGGTGATCCCTTTTCTCTCGCAACTAAATTCAGGAATTCAAATGACTACCCCCATCTCGAAGAGGCGCGGCCTCGGCTCACAGGGCCTCGAGACGTCGCCCATTGGACTCGGTTGCATGGGCATGTCCGAGTTTTACGGCCCGAGCAACGAGAAGGAATCGATTGCGACCATCCATCGTGCCCTCGAGCTGGGCATCACCATGCTCGACACCGCCGACATGTACGGTCCGTATACAAACGAAGAGCTGGTGGGGCGGGCGATCAAAGGGAAACGCGACAGCGTGATCATCGCCACCAAGTTCGGCAACGTGCGAGATCCGAAAGATCCAACGAAACGCGGCATCAATGGGCGGCCCGAGTATGTCCGCCAGTCGTGTGAAGGATCCCTCAAGAGGCT
>Ga0310810_10006084_pt1 | contig 13573 bp, 9 predicted proteins | sample NCmetagenome_FD_207641 | JGI IMG/M metagenome (GOLD analysis project Ga0310810, IMG submission 207641) | Soil microbial communities from experimental microcosm in Duke University, North Carolina, United States - NC | ecosystem: Engineered > Artificial ecosystem > Soil microcosm > Unclassified ... | reverse complement strand
GCCGCTCCGGCTGCAGTGAGCGGACGCGGCGGGGTGCACCGGGTGTGGGGGGCGGCGCGACGGATTCCACCCGGCGGAAAGTGACCGGGCCGATCGCAGCCGGGCAAGGGTGGTGGCGCGAAAATATTCTTCCGTTTTCTCGCTGATCCGCCCCAATGGCCCGATGCCATGTCCTGCGGCCGACCGCCCGGAGTCGACGGTAAGACCATGACCAGGCGCGACGTCCTGATCGCGATGGTTTGGTCGGCCGTCCTGGCGGCGCTGCTGCTGCCGCTGGCCCGCATCGGCATCGATCCGCATCACGACGGGGTGATGCTCAAACCGGCGCTCGACGTGCTTTCGGGGCAGGTGCTGTTCCGGGATTCATTCATGCAATACGGGGCGGTCTCCTGCTACCTGCAGGCGATGGCACTCGCGATACACCGCACGTTGCTGGCCGTCAGAATCCTGACCGTCGTGACCATGGTCGCGGTCCTGTTTATTTCGTATGCCGCGTGGCGCCTCATCCTGCCCCGGTCGCTCGCCAGTGTCGCGTGCCTCTTGTTTGTGCTGTATGTTCCGGCTTACGAACGGGACCCGTGGAACCACGAATATTGGCTGCTGCTCCCGTGGTCGTCGGAGTTCGCGATGATGTTCCAGGCGGTCGGGCTTTATGCGCTTTGCCGGGTGATCAGGGGCGAGCAGCCGGAACGATGGGCCGTGGTCGTGGGCATGGCCACGGCGGCGGTGTTTTGGTGTCGTCAGCCCGTGGGCGGGATGATGATTGGCTGCCTGATCGTCGTCTGGCCGGCCTTGCGCTGGACCGGCTGGACGCCCGCGGCATCGTCGCCGCGGATCATCCTCGGCCGGATGGTGGGAGGGTTTCTCATCGTGAATGGGTTCCTGCTGGGCGGAATCGCCCTGACCGGGGCCCTGCCGGCATGGTGGTACCAAAATGTCATCTGGCCCGCGCGCTGGAGTCAGAGCATCAAGTGGGGCGACACCCTCTGGCTGTTCGTTCATCCGCAGGCCTGCGCCGGGTTGTTGGGCTTGTGGCTGGCCTTGGCCGCGCCGGCCTGGGCGCGACGGTTCCGCCCGGATCTACCGCGCTCGATGATCGCGATTTATTTTCTCTGCCTCGGAGCCGGGCTGATCTGGCAGCGCCAGTGGGTGCTCGAGGTCGTGGCCATCCGGGACGGCGGCTGGAGCGGGTTGCTTCCCCTGATCATCATCGTGCAGGCGGCGCTCAGCATCCGGCAGGCGCTGGTCACGCGGGACGCGCCCAAACCGACCGAGTATTACCTGGTCGCGGCCACCGCGGCGATCGCGCTCGGCTCGTTGCTGCAGTTTTATCCGGTGGCCGATTCCTGGCACATGTACGACGCCCTGGCTCCGTTCCTCGGCCTCTGTGTCTATGCATTCTGGCGCTGGACGGGTTGGCCGGCCGCGCGGGTCGCGATTGGACTGACTGCTGCGTTGCTGCCGGCGATCTGGGGGAGGGCGATGGCGATCGGACCGGCGGTGCACCGGCCTTTGGTGACGCTCGAGCAGCCGGAAGTTCTGCGCGGCATGCGGGTGCCACCCGAGCAGGCCCATTCGTTCGGCCTGATCGCGGACGCCATCAACCGGATAACGCGCCTCCAGCCCGACCTACCCAGTACCCTGATCGGCGACCACGCCCTCTATCTCTGTTTCGGCAAGAATATGGAGAACCCCACGCCGTACTTCGTCACTTGGCGGGGCCTGGCCAGCCAGCCGGTCAATCTGCAGCGCTGGCAGTATATTCACGATGTCCGTCCGATGTTGATCCTGCAGAGGGCCCGATGGGAGGCGGTCAATGAATTCTATCGGGGTTCCCGGTATGTTCCGGTGCTGTGGGTGCCGGCGGAGGAACTGGAAATCGCCATCCCGCAGGAACTGGCCGACCGCTTGGGCATCTCCATTTACGGCGCGGTCCCCGGGTATCGGTTGGGGCGGGCCAAAGTGTTCCCATGAGGCTGCGGCGGTGCGAGGGCCGGCGGCCAGCTCGCCGCCGTCGGACAGCGCATGAAGACAGCGACCGTCGCCCCGGCTATTTACACCCGGCTTGATTCGCGCCAATCAGGATCGTGCTTCCCGGACTGCTCGACCAATTCAGCCTGAACGAACCGGCCGCCTACCTGGGCGTCTTCCTCGGCGTGTCGCTGCTGATGCTCTGGCGGCTGGAAGCCATGCTCGACCACGGCCTCGAGGGCACCGCGTTGGGCACGCTCATCATGCCGTATTGTTCGGGCCTGGGGAACCTGATCTTCGTGGCGATCATGGTTGCGCGTGACGGCGCCGCCGGCGAGGTGATGACAAACTGCCTGGTCAACAACGTGACCAACCTCACGCTGTTGCTCGGTGGCCCGGCGATCTGCTGGGGCCTGCAAGTGCTGCCGAAGTCCGGCGGGAAGCCCCGCGGCGCCAAATCCGCGAGGGGCGCCAAGGGCGGTGGCACCGAAGGCCAGCTGAACCGGCTCTCGCTGCTGCTCACCCTGGTGGCGGTCCTGTTCTTCACCGGCGCGGCCTGGGTGCTCGGGCGGGATGGCCGGCTCGATCGGAACGACGGGCTGCTGCTCATCGGGCTTTTCCTCTTTTGGCAGAGCTTCCAGGTGTTCGACGTCATGAAGCACAACGTGCGGGCGCGGGTCTCGTTTGGCCTGATGTTCTATGTCGACTCGCTCATCGTGCTGGCCTGCGCCTACCTGCTTTATGAGTCGATCGACTGGCTCGTGACGTGGCTGTCGGCCCAGCAGGGCGGATTCGTCAGCGGAGCGCACCTCGGCTGGCTGACGGGCTGGCTCATGGTCCTGCCCAACGCCGTGCTGGCGCTGTACTGGGGCTGGAAACGCCGGGCCGACGTCGTCTATGCGTCGCAGGTCGGCGACGGGCACATCTGCATTCCGCTTTGCCTCGGCTTGTTCGCGCTGATCAAGCCGCTCCCGGTGACGGGTTTCTTTACCACTGGCCTGGTCATCCTCTTCGGGTCCGTTGCCGTCCACGGAGTGTTCCTGCTCGCGACGGGCGGGCTGCCCCGCTGGGCGGGCGCGGTGCTCGTGGCCGCTTACGGCTGGTTTGTCTGGGCCGGCCTGCTGGCCTGAAGCGGCGTCACGCGAGCGGGTCCGCGCGGAAACGCTCGCTCAATTGCACGAAAGGTTTCTGCGCCTCGATCCACAGCGGGTCCTGGCGCAGCTCGGCCATCGATTTTGCGGTGTGATTGCAGAAGAGGTACGCGGCGGGGCCGAGGCGGATGCACGCATCGAACCGGGTGCCAGTGGCATCCTGGACGAACGCGAAATCGCCGACCGCGAGATGCTGCTGGTCCAATTCGCCGCGCAACGGCACGATGTCCTCCTTGAACTGCCGCTGGTAGACCTCGGCGCGCGGACCCGCATAGGCGAGGATGGCGCCCTGATCGGCGGCAATCTTCACCAGCACCCATTCGTCGAACACGGGCTTGTTGAACAACGCGTTCATCCGGTTGAGCGCCTGGATGACGGCGGAACGGGCGTCGGCAAGGTTCATGGCGGCAAGGTTCCAAGGTTGGACGACGGAGGCCAGAATATTGTGGTAAAGGATGTGTCACGATGCGGAGTTGCGCCGCGCAGGACGGCCGGCAGGCTCGGTCCGCCATGACTACCCCGACACGATTTCTTGGGCGGATGATTACCGCCGGTTTGGCCGCCGGCACGCTCGCGGCGGCGGAGCCGGACTGGCGGCCGCTCTTCAACGGTCGCGATCTGGCCGGCTGGGACACTTATCTCGCCACGCCCGATTCCAAATGGGAGGTGCCGGGCATGACGCGCAATGCGAACGGGCGCTACCCCGGGCCGATTGGGGTGAATCACGATCCCTTGAAGGTGTTCAACGTCGAGCAGGTCGACGGCCGGCCGGCGATCCACATCACGGGCCAGGGCTTTGGCACGATGACCACGCACGAGGCTTTCGGCAACGTCCGGGTGCGGCTGCAGGTGAAATGGGGCGAACGCAAATGGGGCTACAAGCTGCACGCGCCGCGCGACTGTGGCTTGCTCTATTTTGTCCACGGGGAGCCGGGTTTCGACCACGGCACCTGGCCGCGCTCGATTGAATTCCAGATCCAGGAGCACGACATGGGCGATCTCTATGCCATCGCCACGCGGGTCACGGTCAACGCCCGGCCGGTGACGCCGCCCGGCGGCCGGACCCTCTATCACTACGATCCCGCCGGGCAGCCGACGCTCTTTGTGCAGCAGCCGCCCGTCGGAAACCGGTGCGTGAAGGCCGGCGACCCGGAGAAACCGCACGGCGAATGGAACACGCTCGAGCTCCTGTGCTGGAACGGCGACAGCGTTCACATCGTCAACGGCCAGGTCGTCATGCGGCTGCATCACGCCGAGCGGTTGGACGGATCGGCGCCCGCGCCGCTCGTGGCCGGCCAAATCAGCCTGCAGACCGAAGGGGCCGAGGTGTACTACCGGGACGTTGAGGTCGCGCCGCTCACGACCCGGCCGCCGGAGTTTGCGGAACCCTGAACGCCGCCGGGTCGCCCGATCGATTTGCGTTGGACACCGGTTCTCGCCGCGGCATGAATTGCCCACCCCTTTATGAAAGCCCCTGCTGTCACCGTCCTTGGTTTGTTCCTGCTCGCCGCCTCCCTCCAGGCTGCGCCTGATCCGCACTGGCTCGGGCACGATCGCGAGCGGCCGTTGCCGCCGGTTGTGACGCCCGGCAGTTTCAGCACCCAGGAGCAGCCTGGCCTGCCGCCCTCGGATGCCACCGTGCTGTTCGACGGCAAGGACACGTCTGCCTGGGTCGCGTTGGACGGCAGCCCGACCAAATGGGTCGCGAAGGATGGCTGCCTCGTGTGCGTGCCGGGCAGCGGCTACGTCCGCAGCCTGCAGTCCTTCGGCGACTGCCAGCTCCACGTCGAATGGTCGGCGCCCAATCCCTCGCATGGCGACAGCCAGGGGCGGGGCAACAGCGGCGTCTTCTTCGGCGTCGACCGCTACGAGGTGCAGGTGCTCGATTCCTACCACAACAAGACTTACGCCGACGGCTCGGCGGCTTCGGTCTACGGCCAGTACCCGCCCTTGGTGAACGCCTCGCGGGCACCCGGCGAATGGCAGTTCTACGACATCATCTGGACGGCGCCGCGCTTCGACGACGACGGCAGCGTCAAGGCCAAGGCGCGTCTCACGGTCTTCCATAACGGCGTGCTGGTGCAAAACAACGTGGAGCTGACCGGTCCGACCGGCTGGGTCGGCCGCCGGCCCTACTCGGCGCATCCGGAGCGCCTGCCCATTTCATTCCAGGACCACGGCAATCCAGTCCGGTACCGCAACGTCTGGGTGCGCGAACTGGGCCACCCCCGGCACAAGGAATTTCTGCTGCCGGACAAATTGCTCGAGTCCTACGCGGGCGATTACCGGCGTGGCAAGGGCGAGCCGGTCAAAGTCCGCCGGTTGCCCGACGGGCTGCTTTCGCTGGCGATGGCCGGCTGGGAAGTCGTGTTGCATGCGGAATCGCCGTCTCATTTCTACGCGCTGACCACGGACGTGCAGTGCGATTTCACCAGCGCTGACGGCAAGCAGCAGATCGCCGTCACGGTCGGCGAAGATTCGGATCACGCGATGCCATTCGACCGCGTCGCGCCATAGCGCGCCGGCACACTGATTCTCAGCCCGTCGGTGCGCGCGCTGCGGGCACCGCGACCATTGCCGCGCGAGTGGCAACAGGACCGATGGGCCCTGCAGTTTCGCTGTGGATCGGAATCGAGCCGACCGCGTTCCGAGGGTAGTGGACCTGGGTCCAGCGCGCGATTTTAGCTCGGGCGAACGTCTGGATCGGGCCGCCCGGATCGGCCGCAACGTTTTCGCCACAGAATACCGTCAGTTCGCCACAACAGGATTCTGATCAGCGGGGGATTTTCGTAACTTATGATCGACGCCAGCGAGATAAGAAATTCTTACCGCTGACTTAAACCCTAACACCCCGCCCCGGCGCATGAGCACCACGTGGATAAACTTTTGCACCCAACCGAACCGGGAAAGGCCTCGTCACGACCGCGCCCCAAGGGCGGCAGGCTGAAGCGGGTTGCGACGGCGCCGGTATTTTCAAATGAGCACGATGCCCCTCCCCACTTCTCCCGCGCCGATCGAAACCCCGCCGGCCGCGGCCAGGCAAAAACCCGCGGCGGCACCCGACAACTGCCGACTGGCAGTCCGCGAGACGAGGCGGGAAACATTCTCGGAATTTCATGTGACCGCAACCGTCGCCGATTCCGGTGCCTCGGCCGGCAAGATGCTTGGCCTGGTGGCGGCGGCTCTCGCGGACCGGGGCATCCAGCCAATCCAGGAAAAGATTTATGGCCGCGCGGTCGCCCGCGAGGACGTGCTGCGGCGGCGCGACGCCGCGTGGCACCAGCGTGGTTTGGATGTGACGGCACCTGTGACCTGGATTGAGGGGCGCCCGCTGCACGACGGCGATTGCGCCGGCATGCAGGTCTGGGGCGTGAGACCGCACAGCGGGGAAGCTTGCGTCCGGACGGTCGAGAACCCGGCGACGGGCCGCGGGCGAATTTGGACGGGGCGGGGCTTCAAGATGCTGCACCTGGCGGCGGTGCGGGGCACGTTGCCGGATGGCCGTCTGCCCGGCGGACCGGCGGCGCAGGCGGCGCAGATGTTCACCAATGTCGGCCTCGGCCTGCAGGCTCACGGGATGGAATATCCGGATGTGGCGCGGACCTGGATCTATGTCTCGCGACTCCTCGAGTGGTATGGCGATTTGAACCGGGTGCGCAACGCACACTACTCCCGCGTGGGTTTCGGCGGGCCGGCGGGCCCCGCGTTTCCGGCGAGCACGGGCATCCAGGGCCGGATGGCGGACGAAGAATGCATGGCGGACATCCTGGCGGTGAAGAACACCGGCCCGTCTGGTATGGTGACGGAGCCGATCCGCCGCAGCCCGCGCCAGGACCAGTCGTTCAACTACGGCTCCGCCTTCTCGCGGGGCATGACATTCCGGATCGAGGGCCGGAAGACGGTGCACATCTCCGGCACGGCCAGCATCAACACGGCGGGCGCAACGACGCACGTCGGCGACGCGGAGGGCCAGAGCCTGGAGACGTTGCTGAACATCGCGGCCATCCTCGAGGCGCAGGGCGGCAGCCTGCGCGACATCACTTCGTCCACGCTGTTCTGCAAGGACCTCGCAGCCTGGGCGGCCTGGCAGCGCGTGACCCGTTTGCTGCAGCTACCGGCCTTGCCCCAGGTCCGGGTGCTGGCTGATGTCTGCCGCGACGATTTGCTCGTGGAGATGGAAGCCGTGGCGGTGATCTGAGACATCGCGCGCATGAAACGCCCCGCCGATTTCAACGCGCTGGATTGCAGGCCGCTGCCCGCCCCGGCGGCAATGCGGGCGGAATTGCCGGCCACCCCGCCGCAGATGGCGATGGTCGAACGCAGCCGCCGGATCATCCGCGACATCCTGGCGGGTCGCGACCGGCGCCTGCTGGCGGTGGTGGGGCCGTGCTCGATCCACGACATGGCCGCTGGACGCGACTATGGCCGGCGCCTCGCCCGGCTGGCGCGCGAACTGGACGACCGGATTGTGCTCGTCATGCGGGCCTACTTCGAGAAACCCCGCACCGGTGCAGGCTGGCAGGGCCTGGTCTTCGATCCGGCGCTCGACGGCAGCGCCGACATCGCGGCCGGGCTCCGGCTCGCCCGGACTATCCTGGGCGAGTTGCTCGATCTCGGCCTGCCGACCGCGACCGAGTTCCTGGACCCGGTGAGTCCGTCGTACCTCGCCGACCTGGTGTGCTGGGCAGCCGTCGGCGCCCGCAACGCCGAATCGCAGCTGCAGCGCCAGGTCGCCTCGGGCTTGGCCATGCCGCTGGGCTTCAAAAACGGCACCGAAGGCACGCTGGACGGGGCCATCAACGGCATCGCGGCTGCGGCGGAAAGCCAGGCCTTTCTCGGCGTCACTGCCGACGGACGCGCGGCGGCGGTGCGCACCGCCGGCAACCCGGACTGTCATCTCGTGCTGCGTGGAGGCGCCCGCGGGCCCAACTATTCGGCGGCGGACCTCACCCGGGCCCTTGAGCGGCTGGACGCTGCGGGGCTGCCCCGGGTTGTCATGGTCGACTGCAGTCACGACAACTCCGGCCGCCAACCCGAGCGCCAGCCCGGCATTCTGGCCGATGTCGTCGGCCAGTTGCTCGCCGGCAATCACGCGATCATCGGCGTGATGCTGGAAAGCAACCTCGACGGGGGCTGCCAGGCCCCGGCTCCGCCGCCCGCGAAGCTGCGCTACGGCGTCTCCGTCACCGACGCCTGTCTCGATTGGGCGTCGACCGAACGTTGCCTGCGCTCCACCCACGCCGCCCTGGCGGCGCAGTTTCCGGTGTCGGAACCGGCCGGGCGCAGCGCATCGGTCCGGACGGCTCGCGCCGAGCTGCTGGCGCGCGTCGCCTGGGCGGGCGCAGGCACGCCCGCGAGACCCTGAACCCCAACGACCACCGCCAAGGTCCCGGCATTTTTGCGCTCATGAAATCGACGAAACCACGTGCCGTTTCCGCCGCCCGCCTCCCGCTCGCGCTGTTGCTGCTCGCCCTGGGTGCGTGCAAGCCGAAGTCCTACGAGCCCGTGGGCGAGGTGGCGCGGCCGCCGTCCTTCACGGTCACCCCGCCGATTCCGGCCGGGGCCGATGACCTCTTCGAGGACGTCACCGCGCGCGCGAAGATAGATTTCGTCCAGCAGTTCTGCGATGATCGCATCGCCAACATCCTCGAGTCAAACGGCTCGGGGATCGCCGTCCTCGACTACGACAACGACGGCTACATGGACCTCTATTTCGCCAATCCCGGTCCGCTCGCGCGGGTGACGCACGCGCCGCCGGGAACGAAGCGCGAGCCAAACCGCCTTTATCGCAACAACCGCGACGGTACCTTCACCGACGTGACCGCGCGCGCCGGCGTGGGCGGCGACGGTTACGCCCTGGCGGTCGCGGCCGGCGATTACGACGGCGACGGCCGGACCGACCTCTACGTGGTCAACGTCGGGAAGAACATCCTCTACCACAACAACGGCGACGGCACCTTCACCGACGTGACGGACCGGGCCGGCGTGGGCGATGCGCAGACGGGCATCGGCGCCACCTGGCTCGACTACGACAACGACGGGCGGCTGGACCTGTTCGTGGGCAACTACCTGACCTTCGATCCGGACTACAAACTCTACTACAACCCGACCAGCTATCCCGGCCCGCTGGCCTACAAGCCCGAGCGCGACGTGCTCTACCGCAACAACGGTGACGGCACCTTCACCGACACCAGCGAGGCGGCCGGCCTCAACGCCCTGCCGCCGCACCGAACCATGTCGGTCCACGCCCTCGACTACAACCGCGACGGCCACGCCGATCTCTACCTCTGCAACGACGCGACGCCGAATCTCCTCCTCATCAACGACGGGCACGGGCATTTCCACGACGAGGCGATGCCGCACGGCGTCGCCTTCAACGCCCTCGGCGAGGCGGCCGGGTCGATGACCGCCGCGATCGGCGACTGCGACGGCGACCGGTTGGCGGACATCGTCGTCTCGCGCCTCGGCTACGGCTCGCTCTACATGGGCGCCGAGCAGGGCGCCGCCGCGGACCGGATGATGGCGTCGGGCCTCGGGATGCTCACGGCGCAGTATGTCGGCTGGGGCTGCAACTTCCTCGATTTCGACAACGCCGGGAAACTCGACCTCTTCATCGCCAACGGCGACGCCTTCCGGATGGTGGGCTGGCAGAGCCTCCTGCTCGAGAACGACGGCCACGGCAATTTCCGCAATGCCGTGGACCGGGGCGGCGCATATTTTCGCACGCCCGTCCGGGCGCGCCCGAGCGTGACCCTGGACTACGACAACGACGGACGGACCGACCTGCTGGTCGGCCTGATGGGCGACCGGCCGGTCCTGCTGCGCAATCGCGACCGCTCCGGCAACCACTGGATCACCCTCGCGCTTCGCGGCACCCGGAGCAACCCGGCCGGGTGGGGGGCGCTGATCGAGGTGACGGCGGACGGAAGAACCAGCGCGGAGGAAAACCGCTGTCCCTCGGCCTTCCTGAGCCAGTCGGACCCGCGGGTGCACTTCGGGCTCGGCCGCGCCGCAGCGGCGCAGACGATCCGGATCAAGTGGCCGAGCGGCACGGTCCAAACGCTGACCGACGTGGCGGCCGACCAGATCCTCGAAGTGAAGGAGCCCGCGACCCCATGAGCCTGCGGACCGGCGTCGTCCTGGGTGCGGCCCTGGTGCTCGCGGGTTGTCATCCGATGGCGCCGGAGGGATCGCTCGTGGCGACGCAAACCCCCGTGAGCGGCGCGGCGGCCGCCGGCCCCACGGTGCTCGATGTCCGTTACCCGGCCGGCAGCCGGGTGGTCCTCATGAGTCCGCCTTTCCAGCCGGACGCGGTGCAGGTGCTTTCCGGCGGATTGGTCGCCGCCGGCGATCCCCGCGTTTCGTGGGACGGCCGCTGGGTCTATTTTGCGGGCAAGAGTTCGGTGGAAGCCGACTGGCAGATCTATCGGGTCAACGCGGGCGGCGGGCGGCCGCAGCGCGTGACCGCGATGCCGGGCGGCGCGATGGACCCTGCCCTGGCGGCCCACGAAGAACTGGTCTTCAGCTCGCCCGTCCCGGCGGCGGGCCGGCTTTGGTCCACTAATACGCCGGCATCACTTTACGGCCAGCTGCCGGATAGGGAGGCCGAGCGTCTGACTTACTCGCCGGACAGCGCCGCCGGGTCGACCGTCCTGCGCGATGGACGGGTGCTCTTCGTGACGACCAAGCCCCGCGACGATCGCATGGCACCGCCGCACCTCAGCCTTTATACGATCAACAACAACGGCACCGAAGTCACCGCGTACGCCGGCCAGGACGACGGTATGACCATGGTCCGGCGTCCGCGCGAGCTCGGCGACGGCCGCGTCGCCTTTCTCACGGCGCGCGGCGAAGATCCGGCCGCGCTGGACCGGGCCGAGTGTGTGCGCTCGTCCGATCCGTTCGGCTCGCGCGGAGACCTATTAGCTTTTCGAGACAAACGCTGCCGCTCGGTGGAACCGCTGCCCGGCGGCGACCTGCTGGCCTGCCTCGAGACCCGCGACGCGACCGCGATGATGGATCGCGCGGCGGTCTACCGCGTCGCGGCCGAGGCGAACGCGATCGGCGCGCCCTTGTTCGATGACCCGCGCTGGAGCACCATCGAGGCCACCGCGGTCGTCGCGCGGCCGGCGCCGGCCGGTCACACCTCGGCGGTGAAACCCGGCGCGACCCACGGCACGCTCTTCTGCCTCGACGTCAACCGCAGCCGCCGGCCCGCCGCCGGCGACAACCCGGCGCGCGCCGCCGCACTGCGCGTGTTCGCCCTGATGGATTCGGGCCAGGTGCGTCCGGTGGGCCAGGTCCCGGTCGATGCCGACGGTTCGGTGATCGTGCAGCTGCCCGCCGGCGTGCCGCTGGGACTCGATACCCTCGATGCCGCCGGCAACGTCCTCCGGCACCAGCCGGCGTTCATCTGGCTCCGGCCTGGCGAGAACCGGGCGTGCATTGGCTGCCATGAGCCGCGCAACCACGGCCCGCGCAATGTCCGGCCACTGGCCGCGACCCACGGGCCGGCCCACCTGGATTTCGCCGACGTGCCCACTCACGCCGCCACCGCCAAGCCATGAGCCTGCGGAAAATCATTCTCGTTGCGACGCCGGTGGTCCTGTTGGGGGCCGGGGCCGTACTGGGCGGCCATTCCTTCCTGCGCCATCACGAGCGCAAGCGCGCGGGCAACGCCACGATGCCGTTTGTGTCGTGCTATCACTGCCATTTCGTGAGCACCGAGAAGCTGGCCTGGGCGCAGCCCCGGCCGCACCACGACGCGCCGGGCGGCCTCGCGGTCTCACCCGATGGCCGGAAACTCTACATCGCCCTCGACGACAAGGACGAGATCGCCGAGGCCGACCTGGCAACGCTGACCGTCACCCGCCGCGCCAAGGTGGCGGGCGGACCTTTCGGCCTGGCGCTGGATGCGACCGGCGAAAGGCTGTTCGCCGCCTGCGGGCAGCATGATCGCGTCGCGGTGCTCGCGACGAGCGATCTCAAGGAGCAGGCCAGCATCGCGGTCGGCATCCGCCCGACCGACATCGCCTGGTGCCGGACTCCGGCGGGAGAGCGGCTGATCGTGCCCAATTCGGGCAGCGATGACATCTCCGTGCTGGCCCTCCAGCCGTTGCGCGAACTGGTCCGGCCGGCCGCCGGGCGCGATCCCTATGCCGTCGCCGTGTCCGGCGACGGCGAGCGGGTCTACGTCGCGAACCGCAGGGCGGTCCACGAGGGGGTCGTGAGCCAACCCGCCTCCGAGGTGACGGTGCTCGACCCCGTCAATGGCCACGTTGTCGATCGTGAGACCTTGCACTCGGCCCATCTGGCCGAGGGCATCACCGCGGTGCCGCGGCGGGACTGGATGCTGAACTCGATGGTGCGGGTGCGGAACCTCGTTCCGATCACGCAGGTGAAGGACGGATGGGTCATGTCCACCGGCCTCGCGATCTCCGAACGCAATGGCGAGGTGACGCAGATTCCCTTGGACGAAGCCAACGCCTATTTCCCGGATCCCTCGGGGGTCGTGGCCAGTCCCGACGGCCACCGGGCCTACGTGGCTTCCGGCGGTGCCGACGTGGTGACAGTGGTCGACCTCGACCGCCTGGAGGCGTGGTTGGCGCAGGCCGACGTTGCGGCGCGCAGCGACGCCATCGACAACATGGCGTTGTCGGGCCGGTATGTGATCGGGCGGATTCGGACCGGCTGCAATCCGCGGCATCTCGCGCTGACGCCGGACGGCCGGCGCCTGCTGGTGGCGGAACGCCTCGACGACGGCGTGCTCGTGGTGGACACGACCAGCTTCCGCCCGGTCGGCCGGATCGTGCTGGGCGACGGCGGCACCGACGATCCGATCCGGCAGGGCGAGCGGGTCTTCACCCGCGCGCGCTATTCATTCCAGGGTCAGTTCTCGTGCCGCTCCTGTCACCCCGACGGCGGGGTGGACGGGCTCGCCTACGATTTCGACGGCGCCGGGGTGGGGGACAACCTGCTCGACAACCGCAGCCTCTGCGGGGTGGCCGGCACGGCGCCGTTCAAGTGGAACGGCAAGAACCCGACGCTGCAGTTCCAGGACGGCCCGCGGTTCGCGCGGGTGTTGATGAAGACCGACCCGATCCCGGATCCGCAACTGGACGAACTCGCAACTTTCATCCAGCACCAGCCGCCGACGCGCACGCTGCCGTGGAGCCGGATCGGCCGGCCGTTGACGCCGGCCGAGGAGCGCGGCCGCCGGCTCTTTTTCGCGAAGCAGCGGCCCGACGGCACGCCCATTCCGCTGGCCCGCCAATGCCAGACCTGCCATCGGCCTCCGCTCTACACCGATCGGCTCCTCCGCGATGTGGGCACCAAGGGCGCGCGCGACTCTTCCGGCGTTTTCGACACCCCGCACCTGCTCGGCATCGGCGCGTCGGCGCCGTATCTGCACGACGGCCGCGCGGCAACGCTGGAGGAACTCTGGACCACCT
>Ga0310810_10006083_pt1 | contig 13574 bp, 12 predicted proteins | sample NCmetagenome_FD_207641 | JGI IMG/M metagenome (GOLD analysis project Ga0310810, IMG submission 207641) | Soil microbial communities from experimental microcosm in Duke University, North Carolina, United States - NC | ecosystem: Engineered > Artificial ecosystem > Soil microcosm > Unclassified ... | reverse complement strand
AGCCAGCCGGGAAAATCCGACAGGCGCGTCAAGTTGGGGCGAAGCAGCAGCCAATCCTGCTCGGTTGCGTCCTTGGGCAGGCGATCCGCAACGGAGGCATAGTCGAGCTGGTGGAGCAGCCGCGCGTTGATGAGCTCGACCTCATGCGGGTCGAAATGCGCCGGCGCCCGGCCGAAATGCCCGAAGTCGAAATCACTGGCCAGCGCATTGAGTGACGTCATGGGTTCTACCGGCTGCGAGGTCCCGATTCGTGCCAGCACCGAAAGGAGAGCCATCGGCTCGAGGCCCGCTTCCATCACCTCGTCGATCCCGTAGGATCCGAGCCGCTTCGACAATTTGCCCTCGGCCGCGACGAGCAGGGCTTCGTGTGCGAATTCGGGCGGCTTGGCGCCTAGCGCCTCGAACATCTGGATTTGCGCAGCGCTGTTCGAGACATGGTCCTCGCCGCGGACGATATGGGTGACGCCAAGGTCAGTGTCGTCGATCACGCTGGGCAGCAGATAGAGCCAGCTGCCGTCCTCCCGCCGCACGACCGGATCGCTTAAGAGCTTCGGGTCGAACCTCTGCTCGCCGCGAATAAGGTCGGTCCAGGTGATCGGGCGGTCGTGGTCGAGGCGGAATCGCCAGTGCGGCTTGCGGCCTTCGGGAGCGGGCGCATCGTCCGCCTTGCGTTCGTAGACCGGCGGCAGCCCGCGCCCGAGCAGGACCTTGCGGCGGAGCTCGAGCTCTTCCGGCGCCTCGTAGCAGGCATAGACGCGGCCGGCCTCCTTGAGCCGTTCGAACTCGCGCTCGTAGAGGTCGAACCGCTCCGACTGGCGCTCGATGCGGTCGGGCTTCAACCCCAACCAGCCGAGATCGTCGCGAATTGCCTGATCGAACTCGGCGGTCGAGCGCTCGCGGTCGGTATCGTCGACGCGAAGGAGGAATGTGCCCCCGTTCTTCCGCGCGAACAGGAAGTTGTGCAGTGCGGTCCGGATATTGCCGACGTGGAGCCGGCCGGTCGGCGAGGGCGCGAAGCGGGTAACGACACTCATCGCGGCGCCTTCGTCTTGGGGCCGCTGTGGAAGAAATTGCTGATCGGGTAGCGGCGGTCGCGCCCGAAGTTGCGATTGCCGATCTTGACCCCCGGCGGCGCCTGGCGGCGCTTGTATTCGGCTCTCAGCAGCTTGCTCTCGATGTCCGAGATCAGCGCCATATCCTCGCCGGTCAGAAGCGCGACCTCGGTGACTGACATTTCCTTGTCGACCAGGGCTTCGAGGATCCGGTCGAGCGTCTCATAGGGCGGGAGGCTGTCCTGGTCCGTCTGGTTCGGCCTGAGCTCCGCGCTCGGCGCCTTGGTGATCACGCGTTCCGGCATCACCGGCCCGTCGGGGCCAAGCGCGCCTTCGGGCCTGTTGCCGTTGCGCCAGCGCGAGAGCGCGAACACCGTCGTCTTATAGGCGTCCTTCAGCACCGAATAACCGCCCGCCATGTCGCCGTAGAGCGTCGCGTAGCCCACACTCATCTCGCTCTTGTTCCCAGTGGTCAGGAGCATCTGGCCGTGCGCGTTGGACAGGGCCATCAGCGCCACCATCCGGAGGCGCGCCTGGACATTCTCGGCGGCGAGGCCCTCGAGCTGTGGAAGCATCCCGTCAATCGCTTCGACGGCAGGGACGATCGAAATGACGTCATGGCGGCACCCGAGCAGCCGGGCGCATTCCTTCGCGTCCTCGAAGCTTTCGGCGCTCGTATATTTGGACGGCAGCATCACGCCCCACACCTTGTCGGGTCCAAGCGCATCCACTGCAACCGCGGCGGACAGCGCGCTGTCGATCCCACCCGACAGGCCGAGAATGATCCCGGGAAAGCCATTGCGTTCCACATAGTCGTGAAGCGCGACCATCATCGCGCGATAGACATCGGCCGGGAAGGTATCGAGCACATGCCGCTCGCGAGTCTCGCAACGCCAGCCATCGGGGCCGCGCGTCCACTCGGTCAGCAGCAGCTCTTCCTCCCAATCCGTCATCTGCACCACGGTCTCGCCATCGGGGTGCATGACGAAGGAGGACCCGTCGAACGCCAGTTCGTCCTGTCCCCCAACGCGGTTCAGATAGGCGATCGGCAGTCCGGTCTGTACCGCTCGCGAGCGCACAAGGCGCTGGCGCATTTCATCCTTGTCGAGCTCGAACGGCGAACCGTTGGGGACAAGCAGGAATTCCGCTCCGGCTTCGGCGAGGTGGGCGCAGACCGATTCCTGCCAGATGTCCTCGCAGATGGGCACGCCGATCTTCACGCCCTTGAACTCCAACGGCTCCGGCATCGGCCCGGGCGCGAAGATGCGCTTCTCATCGAACGTGCCGTAATTGGGCAGCTCGCGCTTCAGCGTCTTCCCGATCACCCGGCCGCCGTCGGCCAGCAGCACCGCATTATAAACCGAGCCGCCTTCGTTGATCACGGTGCCGATCAGCATCGCCGGGCCCGGCTCGGCTGTCGCGTCGACCAGCCGTTCCGCGCATTCCATGGTCTGGCGGACGAATTCGGGCTTCAGCACCAGGTCCTCGGGCGGATAGCCGATCAGCTGCAGCTCCGGGCACAGTATCAGGTCTGCGCCTTTCGCCCGACGGCGCATCGCCAGCATCGCCGCGGCATTGCCCTCGAGGTCGCCGACGCGCTGGTTCATTTGCGCAAATGCGATGGTCAGCCTGTCGGTCATGGTCGCGATTTAGCGACCCGCCCCGCTTCGGCAACCTTTACGGATCGGCGAGTCCGTCGCTAAAGCCCCCTGGATCGCTGGGGAAAGCCGACATGAAATTGCTCGCCGGGAACAGCAACATGCCGCTGGCCCGATCCATTTCAGACTATCTCGAAGTGCCGCTGACTGACGCGAGCGTGCGCCGCTTCGCCGACGAAGAGGTCTATGTCGAGATCAACGAGAACGTTCGGGGCGAGGACGTATTCGTGATCCAGTCGACCAGCTATCCGGCCAACGACAATTTGATGGAGCTGCTGATCTGCATCGACGCCCTGCGCCGGGCGTCGGCGAAGCGGATCACCGCAGTGCTGCCATATTTCGGCTACGCCCGGCAGGACCGTAAACCGGGACCGCGCACTCCCATCTCTGCAAAGCTGGTCGCCAACCTCATCACTACGGCAGGCGCCAACCGCGTCCTGTCGATCGACCTCCATGCTGGGCAGATCCAAGGCTTCTTCGACATCCCGACCGACAATTTGTTCGCCTCCCCGGTAATCGCCGGCGACATCCAGGCCCGGTTCGGCAATCGCGAGCTGATGGTCGTCTCCCCCGACGTCGGCGGAGTGGTGCGCGCGCGCGGCCTCGCCAAGCGCCTCAACAACGCGCCGCTGGCGATCGTCGACAAGCGCCGCGAAAAAGCCGGCGAATCGGAAGTGATGAACATCATCGGCGACGTCGAGGGGCGCACCTGCATCCTGGTCGACGATATCGTCGATTCGGCCGGCACCCTGTGCAACGCCGCAGCGGCGCTGAAACAGCAGGGCGCGACCGAAGTGTTCGCATATTGCACCCACGGCGTGCTGTCGGGCGGAGCCGCGACGCGGGTCGCCAAGTCGGTGCTGAGCGAGCTGGTGGTCACCGATTCGATCTGGAGCGGCGAGCCCGACCCCAAGGACGGCAAGATCCGCCGCCTGACCATTGCTCCCCTGCTGGCCGAAGCGATCCGCCGGATTGCGGACGAATCTTCGGTGTCCAGCCTGTTCGATTAAAGCCGCCGGAATCCTTGCCAAAATCGGCATGCGCCCGTATAGGCGCGCGCTTTCCAGCTTCATGGAAAACCGAATGGCCCGGCCAGTTAGGGCTGCCGTGGCGATTCGATAACGTCGCGCGAAAGCGCAACAAAGGAGACGAAAATGCCCAAGCTCAAGACCAAAAGCGGCGTCAAAAAGCGCTTCAAGGTCACCGCCACCGGCAAGATCAAGCACGGTGTCGCTGGCAAGCGCCACCGGCTCATCAGCCACAACGCCAAGTACATCCGCCAGAACCGCGGCACAGAAATTCTCGCCGAAGCCGACGTGGCTCGCGTGAAGGCCTGGGCCCCGTACGGCCTCAAGTAAGGAGCGGATAAGACATGGCACGCGTCAAACGGGGTGTAACCACCCGCGCCAAGCACAAAAGGATCCTGGACCAGGCGAAAGGCTATTACGGCCGCCGCAAGAACACGATCCGGATCGCCCGCCAGGCCGTCGAGAAGGCCGGGCAGTACGCCTATCGCGACCGCAAGGTTAAGAAGCGGAGCTTCCGCGCTTTGTGGATCCAGCGGATCAATGCCGCGGTTCGCGCCGAAGGCATGACCTACGGCCAGTTCATCCACGCGCTGAACCTCGCCGGGATTACCCTCGACCGGAAGGTGCTCGCCGACATCGCGATGCACGAGGCCGAGGCGTTCAGCGCCATCATCGCCCAGGCGAAGAGCGCGCTGGAGAAGAAGGCGGCTTAAGCCTCCTCGTCATGAGACAAGAGGGCGCCCGGCTTGTCCGCGGCGCCCTTTTTCTTGCCCGCAGAGCCGGACCGGCCCAGAATGCCTGGGATCAAGGGGGGCAGGCCAATGCGGGGATTCTTTCTCTTCGCCGGCGGGATCGCGATCGCGATACCTGCGCTAGCCAATGATTCGGTCGCAAGCACCGGCGCGGGCGGGCTCGTTCTCCAGCGCACCGCCGATATCGACATGGCGTCCGAAGACCTGTTCGTGTCGGCCGACCAGATCAAAATCCACTACGTTTTCCGCAACCATAGCCCGCGCGATGTGACGACGATCGTCGCCTTTCCGATGCCGGACCGCGATCTTACCAACGAGCTGGAAAGCAACATCGCCTTTCCGTCCAACTTCCACACCCTGGTTGCGGGTGAGCCGGTCAAGACGCAGCTGGAGCGCAAGGCTGTTGTCAAAGGCAAGGATTACACCGCGCTGCTGCATCGGCTCGGCATTCCCGTCGCTCCGGAGACCGTCAACAACGCGACCAAGGCGATGGATCGGCTTTCGTTGGCGCAGCGGACTCAACTGCAGTCGCTCGGGCTCGCCCGCGACGATCAGTGGGACGATGACGGCAAAGGGATGAAGCACCATCTGGTGCCGCTATGGACGATCCGCGACAAATATTGGTGGACCCAGCGCTTCCCCGCCGGCCGCGATCTCGTTGTCGACCATCGCTATCAGCCAGGCACTGGCGGGAGCGTCGAGAACCAGCTCGCTCTGCCCGAGCTGCGTCACGACCAATATACGAAACAGATGATGGCGCTCTATTGCGTCGACCAGAGCTTCATGCAGGCCGTCGATCGGCTAGCGAGGCGCCAGCGTACCAATAGTCCGGGGATGCCCGACCAGAGGATCGATTATATCCTGACGACGGGCGCGAACTGGCGTTCCCCGATCGCCAGCTTCCGGCTGGTCGTCGACAAGGGTAAGCCGAACAACCTCGTCAGCTTCTGCGAGACCGGCGTCAAAAAGATCAGCCCGACCCAATATGAGGTGCGCCACAGCAACTGGACACCGAAGCGCGACCTCCATGTCCTGATCATCCAACCGCAACACTAAGGCGCGATCGGCTCCCGCTCGAGCCTGGAGCGGTCCCACTTCGCAAGGTCGGCGGCCGCGCCATAGGTCGATTCCAGGAAGGCGCCCAGCATCGCTTCGGGATCGTCTGATGCGCGCACATCGGAATAAGCGAGAGTGAACTCCTGCCATTGCTCATCGAACCCGCCAGCGCCGAGCTTGCGTCCGCGGTAACCGTCCGGCTCCGGGTAAGCGTAGCTGTAGAAGAACGGCTCGGCAGGAACGACCCCGCCGGCCCAAAAGCCCGCGCTCGACACTTCCTGGCTGTAAGCTTCGCGGGTGATCCGGTCGGGAAGGCCGGGGATTCCGCCCGGGTGCGGCGGCGCCGGCCTGCCCGAAAAGCGAGTCACAGCGAGATCGAACCCTCCCCACCAGAAATGGACCGGGCTCGCCTTGCCGGTAAAGCCCGCCCGGAACCGATCGAACACGGGGATTACCGCCGCCAGGGCTTCGCGGAAGCGCTCCGCCGAATCGCGGTCATAGTCCCGCCGCGCCTTGTCCTCTGCGAACGGCACCGCGCCTTCGATCTCGCTGGGCGTACCGTTGAAGGTCGACGGCAGGCCATGGCGCTCAAGCATCGCGATCAGCCGTGAATGAAGCGCAGCAACGCTGCCGGCATTTAGCGGCACTTCCTCGCGCGATTCGTCGCTGACCCACAGCACGATCGCATGGCGGCAAAGATCGAGCACCAGGGTAAAGGTGCGGCCGCCGTCAGCCGCGGTTGGAAGGGTTTCGAGCCCATTGGCCCTCGGTTGGAGTGCGACGTGCCAGCCGTGGTTAGTCCACGGCGCGTGCGCGACGCGGATCTTGCCCAGCATCTGCGCCGCAAGGTGAAGCAGCGCGAGAGTCTCGTGATCGCGCTTAACGTTGAGTTCGGGCCAGCTGCTCATCGATCCCTGTCCCTTTCCGTCCCGCCCTTTGCATTTTGCGGCGCGCCAAGGCTAGAGCCTCGGTGCCATGTCCGACGCCCTTCTCGACCGCATCGCCGCAGCCGGCTCTCTCGTTGAGCTTGAGGCCGTGCGCGTCGCGGCTCTGGGCAAACAGGGCGAGATCACCGCGCTTCTGAAATCGCTGGGCTCGATGGACGCCGATACGCGAACGAGGGAAGGGCCGAAGATCCACGCCCGGCGCGAGGCAGTCAGCGATGCGCTCGCCGCTCGGAAGGCCGCTCTCGAGAACGCCGAGCTGTCCCGCAAGCTCGCGACCGAAACGGTCGACCTGTCGCTGCCCGCGCCTGACAGCGTCGCCGGAACCGTCCACCCGGTCAGCCAGGTGATGGACGAGCTTGCCGAGATTTTCGCCGACCTCGGCTTCTTGGTCGCCGAAGGTCCCGAGATCGAGACCCAATGGTATAATTTCACCGCGCTCAACATGCCCGAATTCCACCCGGCACGAGCGATGCAGGATACCTTTTATCTCGAACCGCGCGGCGATGAGGAGCCGCGCGTCCTCAGGACTCACACCTCGCCGGTCCAGATCCGGGCCGGCGAAAGCCGGGGGGCGCCGATCTACGTGATCGCTCCGGGCCGCGTTTATCGCTCCGACAGCGATGCCACCCACACGCCGATGTTCCACCAGATCGAGGGCTTCGTCATCGACAAGGGCATCACGCTCGGGCATCTCAAGTGGACGCTCGAGACCTTCCTCAAGGCCTTCTTCGAACGCGACGACATCGCGATCCGGATGCGTCCCAGCTACTTCCCGTTCACCGAGCCGTCCGCCGAAGTCGACGTTGGCTGGTCGATCGAGAAGGGACGCCGAGTCGTCGGCGGACAGGAAGGCTGGATGGAGGTGCTCGGGTCAGGAATGGTCCACCCGAAGGTGATCGCCAATTGCGGGCTCGACCCTGACGAATGGCAAGGCTTCGCGTTTGGCACCGGAGTCGATCGCCTGGCGATGCTCAAATATGGCATGGACGACCTTCGCGCCTTCTTCGACGGCGATATCCGCTGGCTCAAGCATTACGGCTTCAAGGCGCTCGACGTCCCGACCCTGTCCGGCGGGGTCGGCGCATGAAATTTCCACTCTCGTGGCTCAAGGACCATCTCGACACCGATGCGTCCGCAGAAGCGATCGCCGACAAGCTGACTGCGATCGGGCTCGAGGTCGAGGATCTGTCGAACCCGGCCGAGGCACTTGCGCCGTTCAAGGTCGCCAAGGTGCTGACTGCGGACAAGCATCCGCAAGCCGACAAGCTCCAGGTGCTGACCGTCGATGCGGGCGACGGCCCGGTGCAGGTGGTATGCGGCGCGTCCAATGCGCGGGCCGGCATGCTCGGAGTATTCGGTCCGCCCGGCGCCTATGTTCCGGGCAGCGACATGACGCTGAAGGTCGCGGCGATCCGCGGTGTCGAATCGCGCGGGATGATGTGCTCGGTGCGCGAGCTTCAGCTCGGCGACGAGCATGAGGGCATCATCGAACTTCCGGCCGACGCCCCGGTCGGCACGGCCTTTCCCGATTATGCGGAGCTCAACGATCCGGTGTTCGACGTCGCGATTACGCCCAACCGCCAGGATTGCATGGGCGTACGCGGGATCGCGCGCGACCTCGCCGCGGCCGGTATGGGCAAGCTGAAGCCGCTCGCGATTCCGCAGATTGAAGGCGCCTTCCCCTGCCCGGTACCGATCACGATCGAGGACCCCGAGGGATGTCCGGCGTTTTTCGGACGCGCGGTCAAGGGCCTCAAAAACGGCGCTTCGCCCGAGTGGATGCAACGCCGGCTAAGAGCCGCGGGTCAAAGGCCGATCTCCGCCCTTGTCGACATCACCAACTACGTCACCATCGAGCACGGACGGCCGGCCCACGCATATGACATCGCCAAGCTGAAGGGCGGCCTTACCGCCCGTGCAGCGCGCAAGGGCGAGAAAGTGCTCGCCCTCAACGAGAAGGAGTATGTGCTTGAGCCGTTTATGACGGTGATCGCCGACGAGGCCGAGGTGCACGACATCGGCGGCATCATGGGCGGCGAGCATTCAGGCGTCAGCGATGAGACGACCGACGTCATGCTGGAAGTCGCATACTTCACGCCCGAGCGGATCGCCCGGACCGGCCAGGCACTCGCCCTGACCAGCGACGCGCGCAGTCGGTTCGAGCGCGGTGTGGACCCCGCTTTCCTCGATGACGGGTTAGCCATCTTGACCGGGCTGGTCCTCGACATTTGCGGCGGTGAGGCCTCTGCCGCCATCCGCGCCGGCCAGCCGCCGGTCGAGAAGCGCACAATCCAATTCGACTTTGCGCGGACCAAGGCGCTCGGAGGAATTGACGTTCCCGAGAAGCGCCAGCGAGAGATCCTCGAGAACCTCGGCTTTGAAGTGAAGGGCTCGGAGGTCACCGTCCCAACCTGGCGGCGTGACGTCGAAGGTCCGGCCGACCTGGTCGAGGAAGTCGCACGGATCACCGGCTATGACGCCGTCCCGTCGACGCCGCTGGAGCGACAACCGGGTGTTGCCAAGCCGACGGCGACACGGTCGCAACTGCTCGAGCGGCGGGTGCGGAGAACCGCAGCCGCGCGCGGGCTGGACGAAGCGGTGACCTGGAGCTTCATTTCCGAAGCCGAGGCCGCGGCCTTCGGCGGCGCCGACTGGCGGCTGGCCAATCCGATCAGCGAAGAGATGAAGGTGATGCGGCCATCGCTACTGCCGGGGCTGATCGCGGCAGCCCGCCGAAACCTCGATCGCGGCGCTTCGTCGGTTCGGCTGTTTGAGATCGGGCGCCGCTATCTGGGCGACGCCGAGCATTCGACCCTGTCGCTGCTACTCGCCGGGGAGCGTGACCCGCGCGGTTGGCAATCGGGCAAGGCGAAGGGCTTCGACGCGTTTGACGCCAAGGCCGAGACGCTGGCGCTCTTTGACGCGGCCGGTGCGCCGGTCGCCAACCTGCAGGTGTTCCCCGATGCCGGGCCGACCTGGCACCCCGGTCGCTCGGCAAGTCTCGGCCTCGGCCCGAAGACGATCGTCGCACGCTTCGGCGAACTCCATCCCCGCCTGGCCGGTGAGCTCGACGTGCCGGCGGGAGCGGTCGCCGCTGAAATCTATCTCGACGCAGTCCCGGAGCCCCGCGCGTCAGGCCGAGCCCGCGCCGCTTACGCGCCGCCGTCGCAGCAGGCGATCACCCGCGACTTCGCGTTCGTAATGCCGGCAGAGTTGTCGGCCGAGGCCCTGCTCCGCGCCATCCGCGGCGCCGACAAGGCGGCGATCACGGTGGCAAGGCTGTTCGATCGGTTCGAAAGCAAGGAGGGCTTGTCGCTGGCGGTCGAAGTCACGCTCCAACCTGCCGACAAGAGCTTCACCGACGATGAGATCGGCGAGATTTCGCGGGAGATTGTCGCTGCCGCAGAAAAGCTGGGCGCGAAGCTTAGAAGCTAGCTCTCGAGCGCGTTGATTGCCGCATGCACGCGCGTCTCGATCTCTTCGCGCTTCAGGCCGGGCGGGATGGTTTCGCTGACCTTGAAAGTGACGATTCCGCTGCGGTGGATAAGGCCGCGACCCCACAACCGTCCGCTGTCGACCGCGACCGGAACCACCGGTAAGCCGAGCGCCCGGTAGAGACCGGCAAAGCCGGGGCGGAGGGGCGGCGTCTCACCCGAACGCACGCGGGTGCCTTCGGGAAAGATCATGACCGGCCGGCCCGCAGCCGCCGCTTTCTTGCCCTCTTCGAGCAGCGTACGCATAGCCTTCGCACCGGCTGAGCGGACAACCGGGATGACGCCATAACGCCGGGTCAGCCATCCGAAGAGCGGAATGTCGGCCAGCTCCTGCTTCATTACGATCACCGGCAGCTTCGTCATTCGAACCATCTCGATGGTCTCGAACATCGATTGATGCTTGACCGCAATCAGCAGCGTGCCGGGGGGAATCTCGCCTTCGACGCGCGTTCGGATACCGAGCAGGTGAAGCGTCAGCCAGTGGTGAAAATCGACCCAGGCGAGCACGACGGCGAGCGTCGGCCGCTGCCCGAACAAAGAGGCGGCGATCCCGACCAGCACCCAAAGTGCGGTCGCCGTATAGAAAATCGCCGCGAACAGCAGCGACCGCAGCACATCCATCAGAGGTCGACCCACACGGCCAACCGGCGCAGCAGGTATTTGTTATATTCGCCGAACAAGGTGAGGAATCGCGGGTCCGACGGGGCTGCGTCGATGACCAGCCGGTAGTTCGAGCCCAGCGCCCTTTCGAACTCATAGCGGGCACGGCGCATGTGCCAGTCACTGGTAATCAGCCGCAACGATTTGAAGTGATGCTGATCGAGCCAACGCTTCGTTTCCTCGGCATTGGAGCGCGTGTCGACCGATTCGCTGCCGAGATCGACGCAGCATTTGACGAGCTTCCGATCGCCGCCGAGGCGGCGCACCACATCGACCTTGGTGACCGACGGATCGGCGCCCGAGATAAGCAACCGCTTGGCCTTGTGATCGCGAATAGCCTCAATCGCATGCTCAAGCCGCCCGCTCGCCCCGGTCAAGACGACCGCCGCGTCGGTCGGCGCAGTATCCTTGGGCGCCGGCTTTCCAAGCGTGAACGCAAACAGCACGAAGCCGAGCGCATAGATGAGGACGATGACAGCGGAGATTCGGCTGATCATAAGGCCCGGCGCAATGCCGCGAGGACCGCGGCGCGGGCAACCCAGGTCGCTAGACCGGTCAAGGCGAGCGGTAGCAGCAGCAAGACCAGGAAATCGCCAGGTCCCAGTGTAGCTCCGCCGACCAACTCCCCGGCAAAGGCCGCGCCGGCGGTAAGAAGCAGCAGCACGAGCGCGGCCGTGGCCGCTCCCGCCACGCTTCCGACGAACGCATCGATCGCGATCTTGCGCTGGAACAAATGGGTGACCTGAAGGTCGGTCGCACCGACTCCGTGCATCACCTCGATGGTCGAGCGATGGGTGTCGAGTGCACCGCGGGCCGCAAGCACGACCGCCGCCGCAGCGGCCGCGCTCAGCATCAGCACCAGCCCGAACGCGACCCACTGCAAGACGCGTAATGACTTCAGCAGCGGCTTGACCGTCTCGCGATGGGCGCTGATCGTCGCCGTCGGGGCGGCTGCGGCGACCCGCCGACCGATCTCGCCGAGATCGACCCCTGGCTTCACATCGAAATTGACGAGCGCCGGAACCGGAAGGTCGGGGCTTGCCGCCGCAGGCCCGAGCCAGCGTTCGAGCGTCTTGCGCATTTCGCGCTCGGGAACTGCCTCCGCCGACGCCACGCCGGGCGCCGAGCGGACCGTGCGCAAGATGACGTCAAGGTTGCTGCTTCCGCCCGGAACCTCGACCGAATAGCGCGCCTGGATCGCGCTCGAGAGCAGGCCCGCCGTGTGGGCGAGCGCGAGGCCGGTCGCGGCGATGATGAAGATCGAGAAGCTCATGATCGCGATCACCCACGGCGTTGGGCCGCGCAGGCGCCCGCCCCCGAGCAGGCGTCGGTCGGCCGGTGAAGCGAACAGCCAGCCAAGCATCATGGCCGGCCCTTGGTGGGCGAACCCGGTGGATTCTTAAGCGCGCCCGTGGGATCGACCACCGACCCGTTCTCGAGCCGGATCAGCTGTGCACCCGGAGTGGCGCTTATCAAACCGATGTCGTGCGTGGCGACAACCACCGTCGTCCCGAGGCGATTGAGCGCGGTGAACAGGTGAAGCAGCCGCTTTGCCATTTCCGCGTCGACATTGCCGGTCGGCTCGTCCGCGACCAGGATATCCGGTCGGTTGATTACCGCGCGTGCGATTGCGACGCGTTGCTGCTCTCCGCCGGACAGGGTCGGAGGTCGGGCGCTCGCGCGGTCGGCGAGCCCGACCCAGGCGAGCATCTCGCGCACCGGCCCTTCGACCTCTTCCTCGCTCGCGCCCGCTACGCGGAGCGGCAAGGCGACATTGTCGAATGCCGACAAATGACGAATCAGGCGGAAGTCCTGAAACACCACGCCGATGCGCCGGCGATAAGCGGGAAGTGCATCGCGCGGGGCCTCGGTCAGCTCTTCGCCAAACAGCCGGATCCGTCCGCGGGTGGGACGCTGCGCCACGTAAAGCAGCTTTAGCAGGGAGGTCTTGCCGGCTCCGGACGGCCCGGTCAGGAAGTAGAAGCCGCCATTGGCGAGGCGGAAGTCGAGATCGCGCAGCACTTCGCCGCCGGTGCCGTAGCGCAGGCCCACGCTGTCGAATTCGGCGACTGCTTCCAGCGTCTGCTCCTTTCGCGCTTTAAAGCCCAGAATCCCCACCAAGGCCATTGCCTTGCCAAGCCCCGCGCATTCCTGTTTACCCTGCGCTCACCGTCCCGGAAGAGGGCTTTTGCATCATGATCCTCACATGCCCCAGTTGCGGCACGCAATATGTGGTGAAGGATGGCGCGATACCGCCGGGCGGACGGCAGGTTCGCTGCGCATCGTGCAAGCACAGCTGGCATCAGGACCCGGATGCGTCGGCTGAAGCCGAGCCGGAAGAAGACGAGAGTCTCACCGAAGCGACGCTGATCGATCCGAGCAGCGGACCCGAGGCGGAGCAGCGCGCCTACGAAGAAGCGACACTGGAGAGCGAACAGGCTGAGCCAGCGCCCGCGGAAGAACCGGAGGCAGAACCTCTTGAGACTTCAGAGACGCCGGCAACGACCTATGCCCCCGCGCCGTTCGACATCGAAAAGCGTGAATCCGGCGAGCCCGAGCCAGCGCCGCTTACCGCCACGGATGTCGACACGCCGCCCCAGGCCGAGGCTTCGGACGATGATTTCAGCCCATTCCCGGCAGCCGAAGAAATCGAACCGCGCCGCCGCAGCCCAATCGTCACGATCGTTCTGTTGGCGCTGGTGGTAGCCGCGCTTGCGGCCGCCTTCTGGTTCCTGGCGCCCCCCGGGTGGAAGTTGCGGGTGGGGCTGGATAACGGCGCGAGCCCGCTCGCGCTGGTCACGACCCACATGGACCGTCAGCGGCTGGAAAGCGGTCAGGAGATGCTGACGGTGACCGGCCGGGTGATCAACCCGACCACCTCGGAGCAGACTGTGCCACCGCTCCAGGCCCTGCTTAAGTCGCAAAGC
>Ga0310810_10006082_pt1 | contig 13575 bp, 14 predicted proteins | sample NCmetagenome_FD_207641 | JGI IMG/M metagenome (GOLD analysis project Ga0310810, IMG submission 207641) | Soil microbial communities from experimental microcosm in Duke University, North Carolina, United States - NC | ecosystem: Engineered > Artificial ecosystem > Soil microcosm > Unclassified ... | reverse complement strand
AATTTGCAAACAAAGTTTGCCCAAGACTTAAGCTCGATTTCCCAATTACTAGATTTCTCAATTACCCAATGGCAACAGCCCACCTTTCACGCCGCTACCGCTTCTCCGCGTCGCATCGCTTGCACAGCGAGCAGATGTCCGACGAAGAGAACCGCGCGACTTTTGGCAAGTGCAACAATCCGCACGGGCACGGGCACAATTACATCCTGGAAATCACTGTGAGTGGACAAGTTGACCGCAACGGAATGGTCTGCAACCTGGTTGATCTTGACGAGTGCGTGCAGCGGAAAGTTGTAACCGGGTTTGACCTGGAGAATCTAAACACCAGGCCCGAGTTCGCGGATGCCGTGCCGACCACTGAAAACCTCTGCACCGTGATTTACGATATTTTGAAGCGGGAGTTCACCCAGGTGCATCTCGAAAGAGTGAAGCTGGAAGAGACGATGTTTAACTCATTTGAGTATGCCGGGGCAGTGAATTTGTAAGTTGGTAATTTTGTAATTGAGTAATTGCAGCACGATACCTTGCAATCTTTGATTTTCAAATTACCCAATTACAAAATTACCCGATTACCAAATTAGCCAATGGCTCCACGCACCGAAACTCCGACCCTAACCTCTGCAACCTTCGAGGACCTCGTCCGCGAAATGCTCGTCCGTCTGGAGGAAGACCCACAGCGCGAAGGTCTTCTCCGCACACCCGAGCGCGTTCACAAAGCTTTCGACTTTCTGACCAAGGGATACAACGAAGACCCCGAGGCCATGCTCAAGAACGCGCTCTTCACGGTCACCTACGACGAGATGGTGATCGTGAAGGACGTCGAGGTGTTTAGCCTGTGCGAGCACCACATGCTGCCGTTCTTCGGGAAGGTGCACGTGGCGTACATTCCCAACGGCAAAGTTATCGGCCTCAGCAAGATTCCACGGCTGATTGAGATATTCTCGCGCCGGCTTCAGATTCAAGAACGCTTAACTACGCAGATCGCCGAGACCATTCAGAAAGTCATTCAGCCACAGGGTGTTGGCGTAGTTATCGAAGCTCGTCATCTCTGCATGATGATGCGCGGCGTCGAGAAGCAACACTCGGCCGCCGTTACATCGTCCATGCTCGGGTGCTTCCGCGACGAGCAAGAGACGCGGCAGGAGTTTCTGTCGCTGATCCGGCAACGTCCGAACGGGGTCTAAGAGCGGCTGTTGGCTCTTGGCTGTTGGCAAACCCACCTCTTCTCGGCGAACTCTGCGCCCTCTGCGGTTAAAATCTTTTCTTGCCGTTAAAAGGAAAAATCGCGCTTGTCACCGGCGCCACGCAGGGTATCGGGCTCGCGATTGCGCGAGCATTGGCTGACGAGGGCTGTAGCCTGATCCTCAGCGGCCGCAACACGCGACAACTTCAAAGCATTGCAAAGCAACTGGGACGCAAGCGGGTTACCGTGCTGGCCGAGCCTTGCGATGTCCGCGACGAACAATCGGTCTCGGATCTCTTCAATGCAGTTCGCAGGAAATTCCGTCGCCTCGACATTCTGGTCAACAACGCCGGCATAGCACACGTAAATCTGCCTGCGTCGCAGCTCCCGGCTCGAGTCTGGTCCGATGTGATTGCCACCAACCTGACTGGTATGTTTCTCGTCAGCAAAGCCGCGATCCCATTGATGAAGCCCGGCTCCGTCATGGTCAACAATCTCTCGGTGGCAGCGAAGCAGATATTCCCTGGTTTGTCCGCTTATAACGCCTCAAAGCACGGCGCCCTGGGATTCACGAACACGCTTCGCGAGGAGCTTCGAGAAAAAGAAATCCGCGTGGTTGCACTCCTTCCCGGAGCGACGGCTACAGATATATGGGATGTCTTTTGGCCTGAGGCTCCGCGAAAGAAAATGGTTCGTCCGGAATTGATCGCCCAGGCCGTCGTGGATGCTGTCAATCTTCCGGCCGAAGCCTCTGTCGATGAAATCAGTATTCTGCCTTCGGCCGGAGTTCTTTAAAGCGACTTTCCTGTTGCATCCCGGCGAACTGTCGAGTAACGTTGCTGGGAATGAGGCACGCCTGAACGGCGTGCTATCCGGGGCGTTCCAATGCTGTACCGCAACGTAGTAGCGACCTCCTCGTTGGTATTGATTGCCGTGTGCGCCGCTGCGCAGCTGCCTGCCGCGGACCCTCAAAACACGATCAAGAAATATCACGACGGTGGCATCCGCGACATTGAAGCCATCGGCACGCGCAAGATCGGCTGCGGCCGCGGCTTAGGTAACTGGTATAGCCTGGAGCGCCAGATCGCAATGGGCAAAGACTACTCCCACCAGGTTGAGTCGACATCGCGGCTCATTAATGACCCTCTGGTGACCGAATACATCAATCGCATCGGCCAGAACCTGGTTCGGAATTCCGATTCGCAGGTCCCGTTTACGATCAAAGTGATTGAGTCGGACGACATCAACGCTTTCGCGCTTCCCGGCGGTTACTTTTACGTCGATTCCGGCCTGATTGACGCGGCCGAAACCGAGGCCGAATTGGCAGGTGTGATGGCGCATGAGATTGCCCATGTGGCGGCTTGCCACGTGGCGCGCCAGCGGACGCGAGGGCAGCTCATGAACATCGGCGCAATGTCCGTCATGATGATTGGCGGTCCGATCGGTTACGGGGTCTACGAGGCCGCGGGCATTGCCATGCCCATGACTTTCCTGAAGTTCTCTCGCGGATTTGAGTCTGAGGCGGATTTCCTCGGCGTGCAGTACATGTACAAGGCGGGCTACGATCCGCAGGCTTTCACGTCATTCTTCGAGCGGGTCAAAGCGATGGAAAAGCGCCGGGAGAACGTGGTCGCAAAGGCGTTCGAGACGCATCCCCAGACGCCGGACCGGATCGCCAAGACGCAAAAAGAAATCAACACGCTTCTGCCGCCGCAGAACGAATACAAAGTGGACACTTCGGAGTTCCGGGAAGTTAAAGCGCAGATGGATCGGCTGGAAAATCGTCGCAACCGGATTGAAAATGACACCCGGCCGACATTGCGACGGCGGCAGTCGAACAGCGAACCGAGTCCGGTGGGCGCACCCTGACTAGGAGGTAAGTTTTCCTGACGCCAGGTCTCCGACAAGCTGGGTGTCGGCTTCCAGAAAGTCATATTGGGTGAGGTCTGAGGGATTTACCCAACGCACTGCGCGAAAAATTCTATTTTCGATTTCTCCGTCGTACGCTTTCACCTCAAAGAATCGCAGCTCGATCGCGTTGCCGTTGGGATACTGGTGCGTGAAGCGCATAACTTCATCGCCAATCGTGGCGGCAATTCCGAGTTCCTCATCGAGCTCGCGCCGCAGGGCATCGCGTGGCTGCTCGCCTTCTTCGATCTTGCCGCCGGGGAATTCCCACTTCAGCGGCATAACCTGGTGCCGCGTGCGCTGGCAGATGAGCAGCTTGCCGTCTTTCCAGATGAGTGCAGCCACAACGCGCTTCATGGGGATTGGGAAATTGAGCGATTGAGAAATTGGGTAATTGAGCTGAGTTTTAGCTTTCAAATTACTCAATTACCAAATTGCAAAATTACTGAATGTCGATACATCGTAATCCCTCGGCGTGTGGAAAACAGTCTGGATGAATGGCGGTGGCGAGCGCGTGCAGGCCTTGAACGAGAGTGGGCGCAGGAGTGTTGAGAAATTCGTCGCGAATGCAGTAGACGCGCCCGTTCCGGACCGCCGGCAAGTTCTGCCATCCACGAGCAGCGACAATCTTCTGCAATGGGACCCGATCGCCGGCCCCGCACCAGGCGGCGATGAGCACGTCTGGGGTAGCGTCCGCGATGTGCTCGGGTAAGGCTTGTGCGCCGGATGTTCCAACGAACTCTCCTCCTGCCGCCTCAACCAACTCGGCAACCCATCGCTGCGAGGCGATCAGCGGTTTCCCCCATTCTTCGCAAAAGACCTTCGGCCGGAAAAGATCGCGGGTGCGCGTTCTCATTCTGGCGATCTCGTCGCGCATATTCGCGATGATGACATCGCCCGCAGCCGCTACGCCCATCACTGCGGCGATCACGGAAATATCGCCATAGATGTCCTCGAGCGACTTGGGCGCGAGGCCGAGAAAGCGCGCGCCGGATTTCATGATTTCGGCGATGGCCTTTTCCTGATAGGGAACGGAAGCGATCACCAGGTCTGGTCGAAGATCGCCGATCTGCTGACTCTGCGCCGTCCATGAATCAGCAACGACGGCGATCTGTGCGTCCTTAAGTTCAGGGCAAACGTCCAGACAGTACTTGGTGCAGGCAATCAGCGCGTCCAATTTGCCGAGGTCGCGCAGAATCACAGTTGCGCTGGGCTGCAAGGAAACGACGCGGCGGGGCGTGTAAGGTGCCACGTAGTCAGTATTGCAGATCGAAACGACCCTGCCGGAGTTCTTGACCAGTGTGGCGCGGACACTCTTGTCCGCGAAAGGTTCGGGGCAATCTCTGGTCTCGCTACCGCTACAATCTTCCTGTGTACTCGCCTCAGATCCTTGATCACTTTGACCATCCGCGCAATGCGGGTGTGGTTGAGAACCCCGATGTGTCCGCACAAGTGGACAATCCCGTCTGTGGCGACGTGGTCAAACTTACCGCACGGATCTCTGGCGGCCGGATATTGGAAATAAAGTTTCTCGCAAAGGGATGCGTACCGGCCATGGCGTGCGCGTCCGCGCTTACAGAGTTGGTAAATGGGAAAACGCTCGGGGAAGCCCACGCAATCACGAAGGAGCGTCTCACAGCTGAACTGGGACGGCTGCCGGAAGCCTCATCCCATGCCGCTCAACTGGCGATCGATTCACTTACGAAGATGCTCCAAGGTTGTCGTCATGGTCAGTGATTGGGTCGCGTACCGTCGGGCCAATACACGGTCCAGGCGCGTTCGCGGGCGAGTTTTTCGAGGTCGGGATTCGGATTCACCGCAACCGGAAAGCGTGCGAGCGTCAGCATATCGACGTCCCACCGCGAATTGCCAAACCCCACGTCCGGGACTTCTCCAATTTCCGCAAGGATCGCTTTTGGCTTGCCGGGGCCTGAGGGCACACGAGTCAGGCGGTCAGTGATAATTCCGTTTTCAACCGCCACAGCGGCGGCAAGAATTTTTCGTGGGTCGATGCCAACCCACCCCATTGCCTCCTGAATCACCCACTCGTTGGTCGATGAAACCGCCCATACGTCGCAGCCAGTTTCCTGCAGTCGCTCAATCAATTCCTTGATCTCTGGAAAAATTTGACCAGCGAAATTCTGTTTGAAGAACTCTCTCGCTAGTTCGAGCACATTTTCTTCTCGCAGGCCCTTGTGAAGCGTAACCATTTCGCCGCACATATCGTCTTCGCTGACTTTGCCCGCGAGGTAGTCGGCGTGCCGCGCGCGCACCCGGCGCACAGTTTCGTCCGGAACCACGCCACGCTTTAGTTCCCAGTCGAAGAAGCGCTCGCCCGCATCTCCTGACCAGATGGTGCCATCGCAGTCGAAAACTGCAAGCCTGGGTGAAAAACGCAGAACGGCGTCAATAAGCTGTGAAGATCTTTCTGTCGAACTAGTCACGCTTTCGATTGTAGCGAAGCGTAGTCCTCGGGCGTGTTAATGTTCGTGGTCACGAGTGGATCGTCCACCGGTGCGTAGAGAATACGTTGTTGATTTGCATGTTCGATGTCGCGAGCATTTGCCGTAGAAGGAGCTCGGAGAAACTCCTCGATCATTTCCCGCCCGATCAGAATCGGGTGGCCGTGTTGCGCTTTGAACTCAGGAATCACGGACCAGATCGCTCGAGGACGCCTGTCGAAGACGTCAAGCAAAAATCGCAATGTCGTCGAAGCCGGACAAGGTCGGTCTACAAGTGTCACCATCGCACTGTCCCGGCCGTGACTCAGAACTTCTTGAAGCCCGACTCGTAGCGAACTGAACTGGCCGAGGTCGGGACGCGGATTGCGCACGAGAAATCCACCCGAAGCGTCAACGATGGGCCGCAAAATTGATTCGTTCTCGCCCACAACCACAATCACTAGATCACAAGCGCCATTGAGGGCTGCAATGTTGTGGGAGAGCAAGGTTCCGGACCCCGGCAATGCTCGCGTAGGGGCGGGTGCCCTCACCCGCCCAGCCGCGCTTGGCGCGGCGTCCGGGCCTACGTGTTTACTCGCATCTGATGTTCGTTGTCGCGGCCAGGGGAGCAGCCCCTTATCTCTCCCCATGCGCGTGGATTCGCCGGCGGCGAGAATGACTCCAGCCACGCCCATGCTACTCCGGCACTTCGCCGTTCAGCAGTTTGCCAAGGTTGCACCAGGAGCAGCGAATCCCGACGTAGAAATGCCCAAACAGCGCGTACACGGCACTGACTTCATCGAAGCGCATTTCGTAAATCAGCTTTTTGAAGACCAGCGGATCGTCGGCGAACAGATCAACGCCCCACTCCCAATCATCAAAGCCGATCGAACCGGTGATGATCTGCTTCACTTCTCCGGCGTACCGGCGGCCTACGAGACCGTGTTCGTTCATCTGCCGCGCACGTTCTTCGATAGGCAGCGTGTACCAGTTCTTGTCCTCGCCGCGTCGGCGGTCCATGGGATAGAAGCAAACGTACTTGCTCCCAGGTATGTCGGGGAATAGCCGCGGCCGCATCGCCTCGCGCTGGCGTGCGAGTGTGTCATGAATCGCTTGTTTCCACTCCTCCGAATGCGGCTCGATACCTCGTTCGGTTAGATCGCGATAGGTCTTGGTACTGGACTCGTACAATCCCAACTCGATTACTGACAGATACGAGGTCGTAGGCTCGAGGTAATCGCTCAGCCTCAGCTGCTGCCATTCAATCTCTGCGCGATTAAGCTGCTCGAACGACTCGCGGAAATGAACCAGCATCAGATCGCCTTTGTGTCCGAGGAGCGAATAGATCGCCGACTGCCCCGAAGTGCCTTCTTCCCATTTCTTCAGGACTTCGGCTGCCTCTCCAGCAATCTCGGACTTGTGAGCCGGGCGCAGCGGCCGCCAATCGGACCACTTGAACTTCAGCATCTGATGCAGGACGCTGTAGCCCTCAATGGTGAGGGGGACCGGGGGTATTTCAGCTGAGGCGGCTTGGGTTCGTACGATACGTGTCGAGGACATTTCCTTGGACACTATTCTATGGCAACTTGCGGTTACCTCCCACTGTTCTCGCAGCCTCCGTACCATGGTGGGGTCAGCCGGGGCGGCTATCCCTCAGACCAGCCGTCTCTCCACTCTGGGTTCGCTGCAGGTTTCGACACGCCTTTTTCTGTCGGTGAGTTGTACCAATCAATTTTGCGCGTGAAGTACATTGCTGCCGCGACAGCCAGGAAGCTTGCAACCGCTCCGACCAGAAGCGAGTTGTCCTCCAAGCGAAGTAGGGTATAGATCAGCATATAGAGGGGCGTGAACACGCCGAGAGCCTTGAACCCATATTTCTTGCTGGAGAAGAGCCATCCCGCGTTGGTTGAAAGCAATGCCACAGTGGCGGTGCCTGCCAGCAGGAAAGCAAAGTCAAATCCAATCCTCTCCGCAAGAGCCAGCAGCAGAAGGTAAAAAATGATTTGAGCGACTCCAACCAGGATGTACTGCGCGGGGTGGACACGTTTGCCAGCCGATACCTCGAAAACGAAGTACGAAAGAAACACCAGGCCGAGAAACAGCGGCACATATTTCACCGATCTGTTCACCGACTGGTAGGGATCCGCAACCTCAATGAACGAAACACCTAGCGCGGTCGCGTCCAGGCCTGTGATTGAGTCGATTACGCCTTCCGCACGCACACCGCGGGCAATGAATGGCAGCGACCATTCCGCGGTGTAGCCGCTGTTAGAAACCGTGCGGCTGCCGGGCAAGAAGCCTCCGTCGAAGCCGGGACTCGGCCAATCTCCCTGCGCAGTCAAATTTGTCGTCTTGCCATAAGCCAGCACGGCAATCCGCTGTGCGCCCGAAAATCGCAGTGAGGATCTCACATCAAATTGCTTGCCCGGTTTTGCCAGTCCTTCAATCTTCGTTCCAAGTAAAGTGAGCTTGAGCGGTGAACTGGGATCTCCGCCGACCGTGATGGTCTGCGCGATTTGCGCGGGAGCCAACGTAAAAGTCTTGCCGTCGGCGGTCACTGATGCGTCAGCCAGAGCTCCGCGCGCATCGCTCACGCCAACGACGATTTCGGCCTGGTTCCAGTCGAATTCGGCTCCAACGGGAGCGGCCGCAGGTACACCTGTCAAATCGAAAGAAGCGTCGAGCTTCGCGTCGGCTTGAAAGACCGGCACTTTGAAGAGCGATCGACGGCGTTCCTGGGTTGCGGTCTTTACCGTCGCCGATGCCCGCGAAGGAAACACCAGATATTTTCCATACCTCGTGAAGTCATCCTTAAATTGCGGCGGAACGGTATAAGGGATGGCAAGCGTCGGACCAAGAAACGTTTGCTGCCCGCCCACGTGCGCCGAAATGTCCTTGACCACTTCGCCTGCGCGGTTGCTGCGATCCTCGACCAGATTCTGGACAAGCAAACTGGGAATCAGCATGATCACAGCCAGTCCACAAACAACGATCAGTTTCAGACCAACCGATCGCGACCTCATTTTGAATGGCAAATTCAACGACAAGCCTGGAACCTCGGTCATAACGTCCTCCGGTGCTACATACTTTGCAGTGCAAAGTACAACTACAAAAAAATTTACGCCTGCGAGTGCGACAAACCGCGCGCCAAGCCTGCGCCAGCTTCATCCTCAGCTTTGGCGGCGTCTCGGACTACCTGCTCGAGGGTTGAGAGATATTCCAGATACCTCTTCCTTCCCGAGGCAGTAATCCGGCACACCGTCAGCGAGCGATTGTGCTCCTGGCCTTTGATGATCTCGATGATCTTGTCCTTCTCAAGCACCTGCAGATGCCGGCTCAGATTGCCGTCAGTCAGAGCGCAAAGTTGCTTGAGATCGTTGAACGTCAGCCCTTTCGGATTCGTGATCAACGAAGTGAGCAGACTAAGGCGCGCGCGCTCGTGAATCACGCGGTTCAGGCCTTCGTAGGCAAACCGCCCTTCAGTCGGTTGTGGTTTCGATTTCATCCGCAACCTCCTGCGATGTGAAAAGTAGAATTCCAGCGACCAGCAACTGGCCGACTCCGTATGGAATACCCATAGCCAAAGGTGAGAGTGCACGACCATCGCCAAGAGCTAGGCACGCCGAACCCGTGACCAGATACCATGCGCCTACGGCCACCATTGGCCGCGGCAAAAACCGGCACGAAGAAAACACACCCAGGCTGAAAACAATTTGCCAGAGGCCGGGAAGCATCCACAGCGCTTGCGGGGCATATCGCGCCAGAACTACCGTGATCAGCGCCCCGGCGACGGCCGAAGGAACGAATTGTTCGACAGCCATGCGGATCATCTCATCCGCCAGGCCCGAATGGATTCGTCGGGAACGTGTCTGCATCTGCATCCAGATGAGTCCCGCCGAAGCCACTGCTGTCAAAATCCAAATACCGAGGTAGCTCGCAAAGTGACTGGCTGGATCGGGCACCCAACGCGCCTGCGCTGCCGCAGCCACGGTCGCGAACACAGCCGTTCCTGCCAGCGTCGCCGGGCCATAGCCGCGAAATTCAGTGGCTCGCGCCACCTGGCGGCGCATGCTGCTGATATCGGCCAGCGCTCTGTGCAGGTTGCTCATATCACTTTGCAGTGTAAAGTAACCCGAAATCTTCCTCTTGTCAAGATGGGATAACGCGAAGGTTACGAACGCCGACGCGAACCCGTGGTCCTGGCGTGGCCTGCTGGCGCGTGTTCGAGGGAATCCATCAGAAGGTGGCGCAGCCGATGGCGGCTGTCCAGATCGGTGTTCACGAATTCGAAGCCCACTTCGTTGACTCCGGCGCGCCGCAGCAGAACCTGGCCGCGGATGTGCCGCATTCCGACCGCAATATCGACGTCCGCGTCCGAGCCAATTCGCAGCGAATCTTCTTTCAGTCCCGCGCCGCCGCCCAGGCTGACTTCGCGTACTGCGAGCGTCGACCGTCCCCACGAACTGCTGATGGTTGCAGGCACTGACTTTTTCAGCACGATGCGTTCGTAGCGCCGTTGGCGTACCCAGGGGCAGGCTGGGGCGGAATCGAGCGGGCCGATGGCCAGCTCACCCGGTTCGAGGCCGCTTTCCGCCATGATTTTGGTGGCGTAGCGCGGATCAATCTTTGCCAGCGATTGCGCCGAGGCAATACGCAGCTCGCGATGATGTTGCCATTTGAAAATCTTCTTCGAGTCAAAAAGATTTTTCAGCACCGGTACTGCATCAGGCTCGCGCAGGCGGCCTAGTGCTTCGATCGCCTTGAGTTGCAATAGCGGAGATCGGCCTTCAGTTTCCCCTGCTGCAGCCATGACGATCAGCGGCGGCGCTGCAGAGCGGTCACCACTCATGCCGATTTCATCGAGTGCCTGCGGGACCACCGTCGGATCGAGCACTTCGAGGATCTCGAGCAGCGTGCGTCCGCGATCTGCGGCCGCGCCATAAGCAATCTGCCGCACGATCACATCGTGATAGAAGCGGTTCCACTGCGGCAGGCGAAGAGGCAAAAGCTCCAGCAATCCGGGCACATCGAGCCGGCTCAGCAAGCCGATGGATGACACCGCCTGTCTCTGGGCGCCGTTCCGCAACATTTCACGCAGATATTCATTGGCCGCTGGACCGAGCTCATGCACCAGCTCCACGATGCGGTCGCATTCCTCGCGCCGCATTGATCGGAAAAAGCGTTCCGCTAAATGTTCGGTCGCAGCCTGGCTATTTCGGCGCAGGACATCGACCAGATCGCTATGGAACTTCTGCTGCTTGAGCGCGTCCTCGATGAACTCCGGAAGGCGCGTTTCAAATCCGATGCGCGGACGTAATTCCTTTTCAAGCGCGGGCCGTCTGCCGGCGACGTACTCCATGACTTCGCACGCCTGGACAACAGCGCGATATTGCTTGCGCTGGCTTGCTTCTGTGCTCAGACGAACGAACGCCGCGCTCAGCAGGGCTTCGATCTCCGGATTGGTTTCTTTCGCCAGCACGTGCCCCAGCCTTTGCGCAGCTTCTCCCAAAACCGTCCCACCAACCAGCGCATACAGGTCCGCGATCTGCGTCAGCCCCATGGCCACACGTACGCGGTAGTCCGCGTCTTTTGAATCAACTGAGTTTGCGTAGTTGTGGAGTATCTCGGACCCAGTCTCCTTGTCTCCGCGCTTCAACAGCAACTCGACGTACTGGCGAACGTTCCTGGCGGGAACGCAAGCAGCATCTTCAGAAAGCAGGGCCTTCTTCTTGCTGGTTTCGGGCAGCTCGGACCAGAATTGGCGGTCGAGAATATCGGCATGGGATTCCACCACCAGCCCGGCGTGCGCCAGTTTCTGTTCCTGCACTTTCAAGATGCCGCGCAATTCCGACATCTGATGGCTCATCCGTTCCAGCAACTCGCGGACAGCATTGACCTTGAGGTCGCCGTTCTCAAATCGCTCGAGTGCATAGCGAATGGCCATTTGCTCGGCGGCACGCATCAAGATGGGTCTATCAACCTTTTCGTTCGATGAAATACGCGAAAGCTCATCCAGCAGCGACAACACCGTCGTTTTGATTTTTTCGTCCGAGTGATGAAGCGCCACTCCTAGGAGTTCCGGTTTTGGGGTCGGCGTGGAACCCAGTTCCCCGAAGCGGGTCAGGAGTTGCAGCGCTTGAAGCGTTTCTTTGTCAGTTAGCAGGAACGGCTGCTCCGCCCAACTCAGCGGACCTTCGCGGATCGCCAGTGGCAATTGTGCGTCGCTCACAGCTTTGGATGGACCCTGTGCGCCTTCGGCTGCAGCGATCAACTGCACGAGCTTGCTCGGATCGTTGAGCCATTCTTTGAATTCCGGCCCCAGCGCCTGTGCCGCAAGTTGCGCCGCCGCGGTGACGTTTGCGGTTGCCGGATCGGCAGCAACAAATTTGATTTCGTTCACTCGAATGCTGCCTTTGCCTTCTGGAAAAGCAGCCTTGATTTCTTTCGCCAGGTCTTCGGCCCGCGAGCCGTTAAACGCAAATGCGCGCACCAGCTTCTCGAATTCCTCGCGGGTCACTTCGCTGCTGAACTGAATGCTCGCCAGCCCGGAAGCAGTCAGGAGCTGAGCAAAGCCACGCTCGGCATGACCGCTCTCGACGGGAACACCGTCGATCAGCAGTGTGTCACCGGAGACGCCCAGCACGACAGCGCCTTGTCCACGCGCTACTGCGTCACGCAGTTCACCCCAGGCGACCTCAAACTGGGCGGTAGTGCGGCGGTGGTTAGGGCCGTACAGCCGCACATGCTTTACCAGAATGTTGAGGCTATGAATAAACGGTCGCGCAGAGGCCTGGGCCGCTTTGCTTGTGCCAGTGCTCGGAATAAGAGTCTCCCAGAGGTCTTGCCACTCTAGGCTAAGCCGGAAGGAACAGTCGCGCATGTTACAGAAGTCATGGGACGGTGGGAGATGGAGGAGTAAGGCTTTTAAAAAGAGATGGTTAAAAGGAGATGGTTAAGCGATACTTATCTTTCCCCGATGGTGAAGTTCACCGACACGTTGCCGTTCGAATCGACGGACACCCGCTTGCTCCACTCACGCGGTTGCGTGAACACTGGCCGCTCGACGCGTTTTGTGGTCAAGACATCGAATGAACCCTCCTGCCTGACCACGCCCCAACCTTCGTGCCAAGCCACAATCTCATATTGCCCGGACGGTACGTTGTCGAGGGTAAACTTCCCGCCGTCACCCGTCACTGCGTAGTAGGGATGACTCACGACCAGCATCTCAGCATTCATCCAGGTATGCCCGCCGTTGCATTTTAGGTTCACCAAACCAACCGTGTTCATGTCGCGCGAGACGACCTGATTTGGGAACGGAAACGGCAGGTTGTAGGTGGCGGCGCCATCCATATGCACGGTGTGCAAGACGGCGTCGGAACTCTTCATCTGCAATTTGCCGCTGGCCGGAACTAACAGAATGTGTGGCTCATAGCGGCACTGCTTTTGATCCAGGAATTGTCGTTGCAATGGCAGGTCCAAAGCCTTGCCCTGCGCAATGTCCTTCAGATAAACAACGGTGTTCGCGACCCCGCCATCGGGACCGATAATCAACCGTTCCAAGTCGCGGATTTTGTGCGCCTCGGGATCGCAGATCTGCGGATCTTTCGTGATTGCGACGGATGCCTGCTTCGGCATTGGACCAGACCACTTGACCGTTCCGGTGATTGTACCGCCGTTGTTTACGGTGACGGCCTGATAGGCCTGACCCGATGCGCCGCATGCAACCATCAGCAAGACGGCGCTCATGGCAGGGAACTGCAGGCGATACGACATAAGGCTACCCGGCAACAGATTCGTTCTTTCAAATGTAGTTGTGAATTTTGCCTGGGCAAGTAACCGGAGTAATTGCAGCCGCACGCAGTTTCGGGCGGCGGAACGGTTGCGCCAGGCACTTTCGGCGCCTGGCGCACCTGAGAATTTAGGCTCCAGCCATCACTGGCTCGACATCGTAAAGCGGGAACCAGGAAGTGGCGGTCTTGAGCTTGTCGTTTACGTTCTTGATGTTCTTCACGCCTTCGCTCTCAAGCCATTTGCGGAATGCGT
>Ga0310810_10006081_pt1 | contig 13576 bp, 13 predicted proteins | sample NCmetagenome_FD_207641 | JGI IMG/M metagenome (GOLD analysis project Ga0310810, IMG submission 207641) | Soil microbial communities from experimental microcosm in Duke University, North Carolina, United States - NC | ecosystem: Engineered > Artificial ecosystem > Soil microcosm > Unclassified ... | reverse complement strand
GGTACGCGAGGTAGTCGCCCGAATCGATGCGCGGCGCGGCGCTGAGCGGCGCGTTGTAGAAGTAGACCCAGGCCTCGACCTCGGTCCCGTCCTCGAGCTGCACGGCCGTCTTCCGGCGCACGTAGAGGCTGGTGTCGATCGCGTCCGGACGGTACCCCTCGACCTCGTCGAGCGCGGGCAGCACGGCCTCGGGATCGGTCAGCTCGAAGACTTCCCCGTGCACCTTGCGGCCTGCGGCGGGAATCGCGGCGGGGTACAGCCCGAGGTCGAAGAGGGCGCCCTCGATCCAGCCGCGGCCGCGGAACGACATCCGGGAATCCATGCCCAGGCGCCGGCGGCGGTCGAAGCCGGTCATCAGCGTGCCGTAGAAGAACACGAACTCCGGCACCATCGCCGGCCAGTGTAGCTGAAAGGAGCGGCGGCGGGGCTTCAGCCCTGCGTCTCAGTGGCAGGCGTGGCTTCTCAGCGCCGCGTCAGTCCTCGGCGCGGCGGTGGGATTCCGAGAAGGCGTCGATGATCTGCGAAGGCACTTCGAAGTTGAGCGACACGGTCTTGCCGGTGCCCGACAGCTGGATGGAGTTCATCAACGTCGTCAGCTCCGGCTTCTGGCTCGCCTGCATCTTGGCGAGCGCCATGAAGCCCTGGACGACGTCGCGAAGGTTCTGCCCGGCCTGCTCGTCGCGCGCCTCGGCGCGGATGGTGCCGCGCAGGCCGCCGTTGATGTGGCCGCTGGCCGAGAACCAGCGCACCGCGGGAATCTGGCCCGCAACGGCTTCCGGCAGCCGCGCCTGGCTGATCAGCGTGTCGAACCGGCCCACGGCCCACGCGTTGGCGTTGTCGAGGTCGTGCACCAGGTTCATCATCTCGTGGTTGTCGAGGACGCTCTGGCCGCCCTGGCGATCGATCGAGCGCTTGACGACGCCCGTCTGGCCCAGCGCGATCAAACCGGAGTCGAGGAACGCGACGGTGAAGGTGTCGCCCTGGGGCTTCTCGTCGTGGTCCCGGTCGGCGACGACGGTGACGAGACGCTTGCCCTTGTATTCCCCGACCTGGCCCTCGTGCTCACGCGCGAGCGCCTCGAGGCGCCCGATGTCGAACCGGCCGGCGGCGATCACCATGCCGTTGTGGTGGTCGTCGGTGCCGCCGGGCTCGACGAAGGCCACCACGTGGTCGATGTCGTGCTCGATGTCGATGCCGGTCTGCTTCTGGAACTCTGCCTGCCCGTGCTCGTCGTCGGTCATCGCGGCGCGCAGCTTCTGGCGGAACTCGGAGCGCATCACGTCCTGCACGTTGGCGTAGGCCACCAGCGTGGCGTCTGCAGGCACGTAGTGGAGTTCAGCCGGGCCGTCGGGCCCTCCGAACGCCCCCATCGGCATCCCGGTGTAGAACGCCACCAGGCCGGTGCACAGCCCCACCAGGAGCACGGTCACCGAGCCGAACATGAAGTAACGCGTCCGTTTCGTCATTCGCGCCTCTAAGCTGGTATACGCGCCGTTACACGGTTGAGTTCCGGAATTCGCCCCAACCTATTGCTCCAGGACGTATTCTCGCCGTTCGACGGCCCTGGCCGCCAGGGCCAGTGACAGCCCGGTGATGACGAGCAGCGTCAGGACGCCTTCGAGCGGCGACACGGTTTCGTGGAAAAACGACTGGAGAAGTGAAATCAGGCTCTCCTGGGGCATCGCCTCGGGCACCAGGCCCTGCGTGTAAAAGGCGATGGTGAACCGCTTCAGATAGCCGGGTACAGCCAGGGCGAAAGGCTCGAAACCAAAGGCGAAGAAAAGGCCAAGGAGCACCGGCCGCTTCACCCAGGCGCCCACCGCGGCGAACAGGGCGCCGTAGGCCGCCAGGCCCACTGCCAGCAGGCCGAGGTCGCGCACCAGGTTCGGGAACGTCCCCGCGATACCGCCTCCGCCGATGGGCACAACGAGGAAGTACACGACCATCACCGACGGCAGGACGATGAGCACCGTCGACGCCAGATACGCAAGGTACTTGCCCAGCAGGACGGCCGTCCGCGGAATCGGGCGGGTGAACAGGTACGTGATCGTCTTGTCTTCGACCTCGTCGGCGATGAGCGAGGTGCCGTAGAAGATCCCGAGGATTGGGACGATGAAGCGGAGGAACAGGAACCAGATCAGCAGGCCGAAGATGCTGGATCCGCCCATCTTGACGCCGTTCACGCGCATGGCCGGCACGTTCATCAGGTCCACGATGCGCAGGATGATCGAGATGACGACCGGCCCGCCGACGATCAGCGCGAGAAACACCGTGCGGCGCGACCAGAGCATCTCGCCGAGCGAGAGATCGAACACGCGCAGCGACGAGGTGAGCAGCGACGGCATTGCGCGTGTCGGTCGTGTGTCGGTCATCGGCCTTCGTCCTTCGTCCTTCGCCCTCGTCCTTCGTCCCTCGTCCTTCGTCCTTATTTGACGAGGTACTGGAACACCGCCTGCAGGTTGTCGTCCGGCGACGTGACCTCGTCCACCGCTCCCGCCTCTCCGGACGCCGCCAGCTCCGTCAGCCTGGCGTAGAACAGATCGGGCTTCGCGGTCTGGATGATGAGCGCACCGGGATCGAACTTCAGGCTGAGCATGTTGTCGTCGGCGAGAAAGCGCCGCGCCAGCTCGCGAGGATCGTCGGCCTTGATGTAGACGGTGTGCGGGTGCTCGTCGATGAGATCCCGGATCTGGTGGACGTTGCCCTCGGCCAGGATCCGCCCGTTGTGCACGAGCAGGATGTTCGACGTCATGGCCTCGATCTCGTGCAGGATGTGGCTCGAGACGAGCACGCTTTTGCCGGCGCGAGCCCACTCCTTGATCAGGCGGATGGTCTTACGCCGCATGATCGGGTCCATGCCTGACAGCGGCTCGTCGAGGATCAACAGCTCGGGATCGTGGACCAGCGCCTGGGCCATCTTCACCCGCTGGCGCATGCCCTTGCTGTAGGCGCCGATTTTCTTGTCCGCGGCGGACATCAGGTCCACCTGATCGAGCGCGGCCTTCGCGGCGCTTGCGGCTTGGGTCTCGTCGAGGCCGTTCAGCCGGACGAGCGCCGTAACCCACTCGAGGCCGGTCATCCGGTCGTAGAACGCGTCCTGTTCAGGACAAAAGCCGATGCGAAAATAGAGCGCCGGGTTGCCCCAGATGGGCTCACCAAGCACACGCACGCTCCCCTTGCTCGGCTTGAGCTGCCCGGTGATGAGCTTCATGAAGGTGGACTTGCCCGCGCCGTTCGGGCCGAGCAGCCCCGTGATGCCGGGCGGGACGGCAACGGTGACATCGTTGAGGCCAATCACCTGACCGTACCACTTGCTCAGGCGATCGGACGTGACGATGGGAGCGAGCGCCTCGGTCACGCGACCACCTCGACGCCGCGGATCCGGCGCTCGAGCACGAGGACCGACAGCGCGATCAGGCCAAGTACCACGACGAGCGACAGCACGACTGGCGTGTCGTGGCGCGGCGGCACCCGGAAGATCACGTCGCCGATCTGCGCAAGGCTCTGCGTCGGCGACACCATCGAGGCGCCGCTCGCCCTGACGAGGAACTTCAGCATGCCGAAGACGGCATCGGTGAAGAAGATGACGCCGGCATACATGATCGACACGAACCTCGCGCTCTTCGACAGCGACGACAGCGCGAGCATCGTGAACGTCGCCAGCAGGACCTGCAGCGCGGCGTACACGGTAATCGCCGGCAGCAGGAACGCGTTCGCGCGGACGAAGGTGAAGTTGCCGGCCAGCATCGTCTGCACGGCGAGCAGCAGGATCGCGGGCAGCCACGTCACGCCCACCAGGAAGACCAGCAGCGTGCCAGCCTTGCCCGCGATGTACTCGGCACGTGTGAGCGGCTTCGACAGATAGATCTGGAGCGCGTTGGCGCGCCGGTCGTTGGCAATCAGCCCGGCGCCCACGAAGATCGTGATGAAGAACACGAAAATGTCCTGGCGCTCGAGGAACTCGCGGAACGTCTGCGCGTTGGTGGCCAGGATCGACGAGGCGAGCTGCCCGTACGTCGTCGTGAAGTACATCACCACGGCGCGTACGAGGAACTGGGCCCACGAGGCCAGCAGGATGACCCGCAGCCACTTGCGCGCGAGCGTCGAGCGGATGCCGGCCTTCATGATCACGAGCCACGCGCGGCCGCGAGGCTCGCGCGTGCCCGTGAATCGCCGGTATCCCTGATCGTGGATGGGCATGATGGACGGCGGCCGCCGCTACTCCTCGCCCACCGCGCGGGCGAACGCGTCTTCGAGCGTCGGAACGCTGGGCCGCAGGTGCCGCAGCTGAAGGCCCTCGCGTGCGGCCAGCGCAAACAGGTCGCGCGGGCCCTGCCCTTCCGGCACGAAGACGCGCATGACGTCCTCGTCGGTCTCGTGGCAGTCGTAGCCGGCCGCGCGGTACGCGGTCACGAGCTGGTCGTGGCCCCACTTGGCGCGCACTTCGAACACGCGGCCGCGCGGGCCCTTCAGCTCGGCGATCGGACCGGCCGCGACAATCCGCGCCTTGTCCATCACGACGACGCGCTCGCAGCAGTACTCGACGTCGGGCAACAAGTGCGAGCAGAGAATCAGGTTGACGCCCTTGTTGTGGCCGAGATCCCGAATCAGCTCGAGCATCTCGTCGCGCCCCTTCGGGTCCATGCCGTTGGTGGGCTCGTCGAGGAACAGCAGGTCGGGATCGTGCACCAGCGCCTGCGCCAGCTTGATTCGCTGCTTCATGCCCGTGGAGTAGGTCTCGACGTTGCGATAGCGGGCCTCGCCGAGTCCGACGTAGTAGAGCACCTCGTGTGCGCGTTGCATGGCATCGACGGGCTTGAGGCCCGCGAGCTCGCCGCAGTACCCGACGAAGGCGACGGCCGACATCCCGGGAGTGTGCGCGTCGTTTTCCGGCATGTAGCCGATGCGGGCGCGGATCTCGAGAGGCGACTCCGCGACGTCGAGGCCCATCACGCGCATGCTGCCGCTGGTCGGCGCGATGAAGCCGAGCAGGGCCTTGATCATCGTGCTCTTGCCGGCGCCATTGGGCCCGAGCAGGCCGACAGCCCCGGCGCCAAAGCTGGCGGTGACGTCGCGGAGGGCGAAGTTCCGCCCGTAGGCGACGCTTACCGAGCGAAGCGAGACGACGTCGTCCGCGGCGACGACTTCCGGCTCGGTTGGCGTCCCCGTCTCAGCCATGCCCCATTTCCTGATACGCGCCCTGGCGGACCAAAGTTTCTAAAGCAGCAGATCACGTCGTACTAGGACGTCCCCCGGAGCCCGAGCGGATCGGCCTCAACACGCATGAAGCGGATCACATTGCCGATGTGGACATCCAGGGCCAACCCAAGCTCCTCGGCGCCCCTTCGAAGGTCGTCGCGATTCACCGCTCGTGCAAACGCCTTGTCTTTCATCCGCTTGACCACGGACGACGCCTCCAGGTCCAGCACGCTCTTGCTCGGCCTGACGAGCGCGGCGGCCGTGATGAAGCCCGACATCTCGTCGCAGGCGTAGAGCGTGTGCTCCAGGCGCGACTCGCGCGGGACGCCGCTGTATTCCGCATGCGACAGGATCGCGCGCGTGACCCACTCGGGGTACCCGAGCCCCTTCAGCACCTCGACGCCGCGAAACGGGTGATTCTCCTGATCGGGATAGCGCTCGTAGTCGAAGTCGTGCAGCAGCGCGACGACGCCCCATCCGTGTTCGTCCTCGCCGAACTCGCGCGCGTAACCGCGCACGGCGGCTTCGACGGCGAGCATGTGCTTGCGAAGGCTCTCGCTCGCCGTCCACTCGGTGACCAGCGCCCACGCCCGATCGCGACTCAGCTCCATTTGCGCTTGCTCTTCCAATCGTCAATCGTCAATCATCAAGCGTCAATTTCGAGTGCATCCTAATCGAAAGACACCCGGATGACCACACCTGCTCCCGCATCCGAGGCCGGCGCCTCGGGCCTCGACACCGAGTTCACGCGCGGCCTCGGCCTGTTCGATTCCACGATGGTCGTGGTCGGATCCATGATCGGCTCCGGCATCTTCATCGTCTCCGCCGACATCGCACGCCTGGTCGGCAGCCCGGGCTGGCTGCTCATGGCCTGGATCGTCACCGGGGCCTTGACGCTGGCCGCCGCGCTCTCGTACGGCGAGCTGGCGGCGATGATGCCGCGCGCGGGTGGGCAGTACGTCTATCTGCGTGAGGCGTTCTCGCCGCTGGTCGGATTTCTGTACGGTTGGACGCTGTTCCTCGTCATACAGACCGGCACGATTGCCGCCGTCGGCGTTGCCTTCTCACGTTTCCTCGGCGTGTTCCTGCCGTCGGTCGCCGAAGACCACTACCTGATTTCGCCGATACACCTGACGACCGGCTACGCGCTGTCGCTCTCGACGGCGCAGTTGGTGGCCGTCCTGCTGATCGCGCTGCTCACGTGGTCGAACACGCGCGGCATCGAGTACGGCCGGAGGGTCCAGAACATCTTCACCGTCGCGAAGACGGGCGCGCTGATCGCGCTGATCGCCGCAGGCCTGTTGCTCGGCTGGAACGCGGCGGCGGTATCCGCAAACTTCGGCGACTTCTGGACCCCGCGAGGCCAGATCGACGTCGCGACGGGCTTGTCGGCCGTGACGGCATTCGGCCTGTTCGTCGCGCTGTGCGTGTCGCAGACCGGATCGCTCTTTTCGTCCGACGCCTGGAACAACATCACGTTCACCGCAGGCGAGGTGAAGGACCCGCGCCGGACGCTGCCGCTCTCGCTGGCCTTCGGCACCGGCATCGTCACCGCGCTCTACCTGCTGGCCAACGTCGCGTACCTGGTGACACTGCCACTGTCGTCGATTCAGCACGCGCCGTCGGATCGCGTGGCGACTGCCACGCTCGACGTCATCGTGCCCGGCGGCGGCGCGGCACTGATGGCGGCTGCGATTCTGGTGTCGACCTTCGGCTGCAACAACGGGCTGATTCTCGCCGGCGCGCGCGCCTACTACGCGATGGCGCGTGACGGGCTGTTCTTCAAGTCCATCGCGACGCTGAACGCGCGCAAGGTGCCTGCCGCCGGCCTGCTGATTCAGGGCGTGTGGTCGGCGCTGCTGGTGCTGCCCCGGACGTTCGACCCGGCCACCGGGAAGTACGGAAATCTTTACAGCAATCTGCTCGACTACGTGATCTCGGCGGCGCTGATCTTCTACGTGCTCACGATTGCCGGCGTCTTCCGCCTGCGCATGACGCGGCCCGACGCGAGCCGCCCCTATCGCGCGTTCGGATACCCCATCGTGCCGGTGCTCTACATCGCCGGCGCGTTGACGATCCTCGTCGTGCTGTTCATCTACCGGCCCTCGACGACGTGGCCAGGCCTGGCGATCGTGTTGCTGGGGCTGCCGGTCTATGCCTGGTGGAGCGGGCGGAACGGAGCAAAGGGGTGAGCGGTCATCGTCCGTGCCTGGTGCATCGTGCTAAGTGCTTCGTGCGGTGCTTCGTGCTTGGTGCTTCGTGCACCTGGCACGCAGCACCTAGCACGGACGTTCCGGTCTACTCTTCCGTCGCGGCGCGGTTGAGGCGATCGAGCTGCTCGATGCGGTCCTCGTACTCGAGTACCTTCGCTTCGAGCATCTCCTTCAGCTCGGGCGAGCGACACGTCAGCCAGTTTCGGTACGTGCGTTCGAGCTTCACCTGGAGACGCTCGATCTGCGCCTGCCGCGCGCGGACACGGTCGCTGGGGTGGTCGAAAAATGCGGGACGTTCAGGCGGCACACCGTTGCGCATGCCTGCGATGTGACGTCACTGTAGCAGGTTTTCCGCACCGCGTCCGAAGTGGTCACGCCACCGTCAACCGGACAGCTCAGGCACCATCGTAAGCGCGCGCTCGATCACCGCGACGGCCTTCGGCGTCAGGCGGAACGGCGCGAGCTCGGCCGGATCGACCAGCACCGCGTCGGCGACATCCGAGCCGGCCTGCAGCGTCCCGCCAATCGGCCGGCACACGTAGTCGATCAGCACGAAGTGATAGCGCACGCGGCCGTCGGTATCGAGCAGGATCCGATCGAACACCTCGACGACGGGGCCGACGTGCACTTCGAGGCCGGTCTCTTCGCGAATCTCGCGCGCCACGCCGGCCTCGAGCGACTCGCCCAGATCGAGCGTGCCGCCAGGCAGGCTCCACTGTCCCGCCAGCGGCTCGTACTTGCGCTTGATCAGGACGACTCGGCCCTCATCGAGGATCACGGCGCCCACACCGACCACCGGACGCGGAGGATAGCGGCGCGGGGGCGGCGCGCTCTCGGCGGGCGGCGGCGGGTCTTCGTCCGGCAGCGCACCGGCGACGGCAACCTCGCGCTGCATCTGGATGGTGCCCGACTCGATGACAAAATCCGAGTAGCCGCGCCGCTCGCGAACGGCACTCGCCGGGTTGAGCCGCTCGCGCTCGCTCCACTCGGCGTGAATCATGCCGCTTTCGATCCGTCCGATGACGCGCACGCGGCGGCGAATCCCGCCTTCGAACGCCGGCTGCCACTCCGCGAAGTACCGGCCCAGGACCGTACGGATGCCGTCGCGGCTCTGCGTGAGCGCCTGGTCCTGCTCGAGCGACGCCGTCGGACCATACAGGCTTTCGAGGACGTCGAGGTCGTCGCGGTTGTAGGCCGCGAACCACTCACGGACGAGGTCGAACGGATCCTGGCTCATGCCTCGCCCATCACCTTCACGACGACCCGCTTGCGGCGGCGGCCGTCGAACTCCGCGTAGAACACGTGCTCCCATGGCCCGAGATCCAGCGTGCCGGCGGTGATGGGCAGGATCACCTGATGCCCGAGCAGCGTACGCTTCAAGTGCGCGTCCGCGTTGTCTTCTCCGGTCTGATGATGCTTGTACGGCAGACCGGCGGGCGCGAGCTTTTCGAGCCAGTCCTGCATGTCCGAGATGAGGCCGCTCTCCCAGTCGTTGACGTACACGCTGGCCGTGATGTGCATCGCCGAGACGAGCACCATGCCCTCACGGACGCCGCTCTTCGAGACGATGGAGGCGACTTCGTCGGTGATGCGGACGACTTCGCGCCGCTTCGAGGTGTTGAACCAGAGGTAGTCGGTGTAGACCGTCATCGCGGCCATCATTATCGCCCGCGGCCCGCCGAATCAGCCCGCAGGGGCAAGCCGTCCCGCCACGCTGAGGCGCAATTGCCCCACGCCACGGCGCTATTTCCACGGGAGAGCGCCCCTCATCGTCGCCCTGAAGACGGCGCCTTCATGGCACACAACTTGACTCTGAAAGACTGCAGATATGTTGCGCGTGTGGCTTCTCGCAGTGGCAATCGCGGCAATGCCGGGACTGCTCGGCGCCGCAGGGCTGGCGGCCGGGCAACCGCTTCCGTCCGAGCCGAAACCGGCGCTCTCAGCGACAGGCACGATCCAGCGCTTCGATGCGGGGTCTCATTTACTGACGATCAGGACTCCGCGAGGCAGCGAGTCCTTCGTCGTCGGCGACTCGACGACCATCCACCGCGGTGCGAGGGTGGCGACGCTGCAGGACCTGGGTAAGTGGAGCGGGTCACCGGCGAAGGTGCGCTACACCGAGTCCGCCGGCCGTCGTACCGCGTCGTCGGTCATGATCGGGGCTCACTGACCTTGTCGGCTTCGCTGCTGCCGCCGGGCTCCGGCAGCGACAGCCCGAAGCGCTCCGCCATCCGGTAGAGCGTGCGCCGATCGATGCCGAGCGCTTCGGCGGCTCGCGTGCGGTTGCCGCTGACGGCATCGAGCACGTGCAGCAGATAGCGGCGCTCCAGCTCGTCGAGCGTCGGCAGGCCCTCGAACATCCGGCTTTCGAACCCGCCACCTGGCGTTCTCGTTTCAGACGTCGAGGCGCCGAGACGCACGTCGTCGGCAGTGATGACGTGGCCAGGCGACGTCAGCACGAGCCGCTCGATGGTGTTCTCGAGCTCGCGGACGTTGCCGGGCCAGTCGTAGCTGACCAGACGCTCGAGCGCCCCAGGCGCGATGGTCATCGTCCGGCCAGCGCGGCCGCAGGCGTTCTGCAGGAAGCGCTCGACCAGCAGCGGAATGTCGTCGCGGCGGCTCTTCAGCGCGGGCACGCGGATGACGAGCACGCTCAGCCGGTAGTACAGGTCCTGCCGGAACCGGCCGGTTGCAACGGCTTCCTCGAGATCGACGTTGGTGGCGGCCACCACGCGAACATCGACCTTCACCGTGCGGCTGGCGCCGACCGGCCGCACTTCCCCTTCCTGCAGGACGCGGAGCAATTTCACCTGGAGCGCCGGGGACGTTTCGCTTATTTCATCCAAGAAAATCGTGCCCCCCTGTGCCTGCTCGAAGAGTCCCCGCGCGTCGTTGACGGCGCCAGTGAACGCGCCGCGAGTGTGGCCAAACAGCTCGGACTCCAGAAGCGTCTCGGTCAATGCGCCACAGTTGACCGGCACGAACGGCCTGGCTGCGCGGCGGCCGTGGCGATGAATGGCCCGCGCGACCAGCTCCTTGCCGGTGCCGCTGCCGCCGACGACCAGGACAGGCGCCTGCGCGCCGGCGGCGTGGGCGATCTGCTTGTAAACGGCGAGCATCGCGGGCGATCGGCCAATCAGCCCCGGCGGGGCCTCGATGGGCGTTGGCGCCTCGGGCGGCGGCTCCGAGGCCGTGAGCGCCCGCTCGACGGTGGCCTTCACCTCGGCGATGTCGAACGGCTTGCTGACGTAGTCGAAAGCCCCGTGGCGCACGGCATCGATCGCGGTTTCCAGGGTGCCAAAGCCGCTGATGAGCACCACGCGGGCCTGGTGGCCGCCCGAGCGCACGGCGCGCAGCAGGTCGAGGCCTGAGCGATCGGCGTTCAAGTGGATGTCGGACACCACCACGTCCACCTCGTGCTCGCGCACGAGCGCCAGGGCACGGTCGGGTGTCCCGGCGCTCAGAATCTGCCGGCCCGGCTCGGCCAGCAGCTCCTCCATGAACCGCACGGTTTCCGCGTCGTCGTCAACGATGAGCAGGGTCGACATTGGATGCACTCACACGCCCCTCGGCCGGCAACGTGATCACGAAGACCGTGCCTCCGCCTTCGGCCGGTTCGGCAGAAATGACGCCCCCGAGCCGGGCGATGACATCACGCGTGATGCTCAGCCCGAGCCCGGTGCCCCGTCCTGGCGCCTTGGTCGTCACGAACGGCTCGAAGATACGGGGCAACAGGTCCGGTGCAATACCGAGGCCAGAATCCTGGACGGTTATGCGGACGGCCTCACCGGCCAGGCTGGCGCCAAACTGGAGCTCCCCGCCGGTGGGCATGGCGTCGATGGCGTTGCTGACGAGATTGAGCAGCGCCATCTCCAGTTCGTCGCGCGCGCCGAGGATCGGCGGCAGGCCATCGTCCACGTTCTGCTCAAGGCGGACGCCGCACGCCATCAGCCGGGGGCGGATCAAATCGGCAATCGACTCGAGCAGCGCGCCGGGATCGATCGCCGACGCCGGCCCCGGCCGCCGCGAGTGTTCGAGCAGGCCGCGCACGGCTTCGGCGACGCGGGCGATCTGTTCCTGCACGAGACGGAGCCGGCGCTCCAAATCCGGCGTCATGTCCGGCCGCGACAGCAGCACCTGGACGTGACCGGAGATCAGATTGAGCGGCGTCCCGACCTGGTGCGCGACACTCGCCGTGGTCTGTCCCACCGCAGCCATCCGCTCCGCTTCGGCCAGCGCCTCGCGCAATTCGAGCATGCGCTGGTAGTCCTGAATGCGCTCGGCGTGCGCGCGATCCAGTTCGCCCGTGACGTCGAAGATGCGTTCCTCGAGCGCGCGGTTGAAGTCGGCGAGCCGATCGAGCATCTGGTTGAAACCAGTGGCCAGCGCGCCCATCTCGTCCATGCGGGCGACCGGCGCGCGAGCCGAGCGGTCGCCGCAGCCTGCGCGCGTCATGGTGTCGCGCAACGAGGCGATCGGGCGATACACCTGGCGGCGCAGCAACTGGTCGAGCATCAGCGTCAGCACGACGATGGCGATCGGCACGAGCCAGAGCGACACGATGCGCCCGCGCGTGCGCAGTTGCGCCATCGCTGCGAGCGACATCGTCACGACGACGGCCGCCGGCGGCCCGCCGGTTGGCGCGGTCCTCAACGCGAGCCGTGTCAGCGCACCATCGTCCTGCCAGCCCTGCTCACCTTCGAGCAGCGTGCGGCGTGCGAGCGCGAGCGCGGTGTCCGATTCGCGGGACGTCGTGCTCGCGATGATCACGGGACGATCGCCGTCGAGCCGGATGATCGAGATGGCGCGAACCTGGGGCACGGATCGTGCGAACTCGTGCAGCCCCGAGTCGAGCTCGGATTCGACGGGCGCGCCCGGTCGCAACTCGAAGTCGTCGACCACAGCCTCGGCGGTCACCAGGCCGGTCTCGCGCAAGTCCCGATCGGCTGCCTTTTCGAACAGGCGAATCTCGAGCAGCGACTCGACGCCGAGCACGACCGCGACGACGACCGAGACACCGAGCACCAGTCGGGTGCGCAGCGACCAGCTCGTGGCGGTCACGGCCTTAAAGCGTGAGGCTGGCGTCGGCGTTCAGTTCGGCGCCGGCGCGCACGCCCGCCGCGAACCGGCGGAGGCCGGCGGCGGCGATCATCGCGGCGTTATCGGTGGAAAGGGCGAGGCTCGGGATGTAGACCGGTAGGCCAATCTTCTCGCCCCGCGCGAGTGCGTCGGCGCGCAGCCGGCTGTTGGCCGACACGCCGCCGGCAATACCGGCGCTGGCGGCGCCATACTGGTCGGCCGCGGCGAACAGGCGGTCGAGAAGCGATTCGACGACAACGCGCTGGAAGCTGGCGCAGAGATCGGCCACTTCCCGATCGGACGGCGGCCAGGCGCCGCCGGCCTTCCGCGACTCGACGTGCCGCAGCACGGCCGTCTTCAGCCCGCTGTAGCTGAAGTCCAGCCGCCCGGCCAGTTGCGGCGCGTTGCGGTCGGCGTGGGTAATGCGTGTCAACGGCAAGTCGATCGCACGATGGTTGCCCTGCCGGGCCAGGCGATCGACGACGGGTCCGCCGGGATAACCCAGTCCCAGCAGCTTGGCGACCTTGTCGTACGCCTCGCCCGCCGCGTCGTCACGCGTTCGCCCGAGCAGGCGGTAGACTCCAGGCGCCGTGACCAGATACAGGCTTGTGTGGCCGCCCGAAACGACGAGCACGGCCGACGGCAGTGCCAGCGGGCCATTCTGGAGGAACAGCGACTCGATGTGCCCGGCCAGATGGTGTACCGGCACGAGCGGTAGATTGCGCGCCGCAGCGAGAGACTTGGCGAACGAAACGCCCACGAGCAGCGACCCGACAAGCCCGGGCCCCTCGGTCACGGCGATGCCGTCGATCTCGTCGAGACGCGTGCCGGCCTGCTCCAGGGCACGCTCGACGACCCCGCAGATGTCGCGCACGTGCTGACGCGACGCCAGCTCCGGCACGACGCCGCCCCACTCGCGGTGGATGTCGGCCTGCGAGGCGACGACGTTGGAGCGCAGGATCCAATGCGGGGCTGAAGCCCCGCCGCCACTGGACCCAATTTCCTCCACCACCGCCGCCGCGGTTTCGTCGCAGGAGGTCTCGATGCCGAGCATTAGCATTGACGGTGTGGCGATTGACGATTGA
>Ga0310810_10006080_pt1 | contig 13576 bp, 10 predicted proteins | sample NCmetagenome_FD_207641 | JGI IMG/M metagenome (GOLD analysis project Ga0310810, IMG submission 207641) | Soil microbial communities from experimental microcosm in Duke University, North Carolina, United States - NC | ecosystem: Engineered > Artificial ecosystem > Soil microcosm > Unclassified ... | reverse complement strand
CGCCGATTCACGACGCAGGAGAGACAACGCACAGCGAGTGGGCCGAACCGGCACGCGCGATCGAGAGCTGCCGCGCCGGCGTCATCTCACTGCCGCCGCCGACCTGGACGACACTGCAAATGCTTTCGCAATTCGATTCGGTCGACGCCGTCTTCGACTGGGCGCGGCGAAAGCCGATTCCGCGCGTGCAACCGCGATTCGAGAAGCGCGGCGGCCAAACGCTTCTTTTTTATCCTGGTGATCCGATGTATCCGCCGGTGGAAGGATTCGACGCCACCGAGACCAGATTCGTGCTCGAAAACCGGCGCTGGATGCCGATCACGCCGGATTGACAATCGGCAACGGACGGCCGGTCTCGTACCTCCGCATCGTCCGCAGCACAACGTCAGCCATCATGTCGAGGAATAACGGATCGTCGTTGACAGCGGCGGCGCGCACCATGGGCAGTCCGAGCGAGATGCAAACGTCCGCCGCTTCGCGATCGAGGTCGTAGAGCACTTCGATGTGGTCGCACAAAAAACCGACGGGACAGATCACGGCGGCCGCGAGTCCCTGGGCGTGTTCACGGCGCAGGTACTCGCAGACGTCGGGCTCGAGCCACGGATCCTGTGGACGGCCGCTTCGGCTCTGGTACACCAAGGCCCAGGGCAGCCCAGCCTGCTCGGCAATCGCAGCGCACGACACCGACAGCTGGTGCTCGTACTGCGACGCGTCAGCCATCGACTTTGGAATGCTGTGCGCAGTAAAGACGATGCGCGCATGCTCACGGACGTCGGCTGGGAGCCGCTTCACGGCGTCGCGAATGTGTGACGTATTGGCGGTAACAAATTGCGGGTGATCGAACCAGCTGTCGACGAAGGTGATGTCGACGCGACCGCCTGCCTGGCGGAGCGTTTCCTGCGCCGACGCGACGTTCTCGCGGTACTGCTGACAGCTCGAATACGAATGATGCGCGGCGGCGATAAAGCCAATGGCGTGACGCACTCCATCCGCATACATCTGCTTCAAGGTGTCCACGAGATACGGATGCCAGTTGCGCATCCCCATGTAGACCGGCAAACGGTGTCCAGCAGCCGCCAGCCGCTGGCGCAGGCCCTCAGCCTGCTTTCGCGTCAACTCCGTCAGCGGTGAAACGCCGTCGAACAGCTCGTAGTGATGCGCGACCTCTTCGACGCGTTCGGGCGTGACGCGCCGCCCGCGCAGCACGTTGGCGAGAAACGGACGGATGTCGTTGGGTCCTTGGGGGCCGCCGAAGGACACGATAAGCACGGCATCGAACATCGAAGACTGTCGAAGACCTTTGGCGAACTTTCCGCCATTCTCTCCGACGGCCCTGCGCTGTGCAACTTTCGGCGGCCTGCGATCGGGTCCGTTTTAGCGGGCGGTCTTCGAGTGCAGCTTGTCGAGCGCAGCCTTGAACGCGTCGCGGTGACCCGTTTCGTCCTGCCGTATTTCCTCGAAGAGCGCCGCGGCCATATGATCGCCGGCCGCGCGGGCCTGCTCAGCGAATTCGCGGTACATCGTGTTGATTTCGTTGGATTCGCCCGCGATCGCATCCTTGAGATTCGACGCATCGTCGCCCACCAGTTGCGCGAGGTCGGCTTCCTCCGCGAGATGCTCAAACCGCTCGACCTTGGCGGTGCGCTCGAACAAGTCGGCGAGCTCGTTGTTCCCGCTCTTCCGGGCGTGCTCGGCATACAACTGATATTTCGCTGCAGCGAAGGCTTCGCCCTGCATGGCGCTCTTCAGATGTTCGCGTGTTTCAGACGTTACCGCAGCGGGTTCACCCGACGCCGTAATGGCCGCAAACGCGCCGACCACGCCGGCCAGCAGCACACCCGAAAGCAGCGTCAGTTTCATGGCCACTCCTTTCGGAGTACCGCGTGCAACTGATCTGCCGCATATCGTACGAAGAAACGCCGATTTTCGAACGGCACGGCGACGCCAGTCACGAGATTCGGTGATTACTTCTTCTTGGCGTCCGCCTTCTTGAGATTCTCTGCAATCGACTTTGCCGTGTTCTGAAGAGCCTCGCCAAGCGGTTGCTCGAACGATGGACCCTGACCGGGGGCGCCGCTGAATGCCGTGTTGCTGGCGATGGACTGCTGCATCAGGAATGAACCGTCCGCTTCAGGTCGTGCTGAGACATGGGGGAGCCTCGCTTCTTTCGCCTGCAGAAGGTCAGGTCCTCACCGCACTAACGTGCGGGCACCGTAATACGCGTGCTTCGATAAGAACCGGGCTCAGGCGCCCGTCATCACCATTCGAACGTGCCGTTGATGTCAGGCGGAGCGGGCAAGAGACGGAATAACGGCCATGACGTGCGAGCCGTGCCTGGAAGGCTGGGGGATGCCTCCGACCCGTACGCGGGTCTCGCAGGAAAAACGGCTCAGGAGCCAGTCAGTTCCCGATACAGCCACCCTTTCGCAACGGCCCATTCGCGTTTGACCGTAGCCGGCGAGATTCCGAGCGCGGCGGCCGTTTCCTCGACGGTCAGGCCGCCGAAGAACCGTAATTCGACGATGCGGCCCTGGTCGGGGTCGAGCGCTTCGAGCTTCTGCAGCGCCGCGTCCAGGGCTACGGCGTCGAGTACGTCAAGGGAAGGTTCCGCGGCTGTCGAGAGCGCGTCGCTCAGTTCCACGTGGATGACGCCGCCGCCGTGTTTTTCACGCAGCTCACGCCGCGCGTGGTCGACGAGAATCCTCCGCATCAACTGCGCGGCAATCGCGAAGAAATGTCCGCGGTTCTGCCAGTCCACTTCTCGCTGGGCGAACAGCTTGACGTAAGCCTCGTTGACGACGGTGGTGGTCTGCAACCGGTCGTGACGCCACTCGCGCGCGAGTTGGCGCGAGGCAATCGTCCGGAGTTCTTCGTAGACGATGGGGATCAGGCGGTCGAGCGCCTCACGGTTCCCGCCTTTCCACTCGTGAAGAATGCGCGTGACATCGTCGGGAGACCGAGACTGCCCATCCATCCGCCGGGTGAGTTAAGCACCTTTTGGCCATGTCAGTCAAAGCGACGCGTCAGCGACCGAGTGCTGGATTCTGTTCAATCCTTGCTATAAGTTGCGGCTCGTCATCATCGAGCGGCCCACCGGCTCTGCGCTCGCTGGCGCGCAGCCTCGTTCAGCACTTCAAGGCTACGCTCGTACCACACACGTGGGGATCGGTCTTCTCCCCCGTTGGTCCGAGACGAGCAGCTCGCATGTCGCGAGGTGGCGCCGTCGATCCGCTTCGCGCGCCTGCCAGAGCGCCACGCCAAGCCCCGCCGACGAGCGAAAGGACAATCAATTCTGCCGCGATCACGCCCACGCGGTGCCGCGAGATGAACTTGGCAATCCGATACAACCACCCGTCATTGCGCACGGCGAGCGGAAGGCCGGTCAGGTAACGGGTCACATCATCGGCCAATGCACCCGCGGACGAGTAGCGCTCCGCGGGATTCTTCCGCAGCGCTTTGAGCACGATGGCGTCCAGATCGCCGGCAAGCTGGCGGCGAAGTGGGCGTGTGGAAGCGAGGGCGCTCGGCCGCAGCGGGTCCTGGTCGCAGATGGCGGCCGCAAGTTCGTGCGCCGCATACGACTGAACTCGGTACGGGCTGGCGTTGGTGAGGAGGCGGAACAACAACACGCCGAGCGCGTAGACGTCGGTTGCGGTGGTGATCGGTTCACCTTTAAGTTGCTCCGGACTCGCGTACTCGGGTGTCAGCATCGCGGGCCCGATGGTGGACCGTCCCGCGACTGCCACTTCGTCCGACCGTTCGAGTAGCTTGGCGATACCGAAGTCGAGCAGCTTCGGCACGCCGTCGCTCACGAGAATGTTGGTCGGCTTGAGATCCTGATGGACAACGAGGTTGCGGTGGGCGACATCGACGGCGGCACAGATAGTGCGGAACAGCTCGAGTCGCTGCCGGAGACTCAAAGCATTCGCGGTGCAATACTCGTCAATCGGCACACCCTGAACGTGTTCCATCACGAGGTAAGGAACACCGTCCTCGGTGGTACCGCCGTCCAGCAGAGCGGCGATGTTCGGGTGCTCGAGCGTGGCGAGAATCTGCCGTTCGTCTCTAAACGATCGGAGACCTTCGGCGGATCGCGCGTCGTGCGCAATCTTCAATGCAACGACCTGACGATATTCCTCGTCCGCATGTTCCGCGAGGAATACCCGTCCCATGCCGCCGCGGCCGATCTCCTTGATGATGCGGTAGCGACCGAAGCGGCCGCCGATCCGTGGCGCGGTTGCGCGTGCCCTCTGTTCGATGAGGTTGATGGCCGAAACAGCCGCGAACACTGGGGCTTCAAACAACGTCGCCGCGCTGACGGCGGAAAACAGGAGCGAGCGGACTTCCTGCTCGAGCGGCTCGTCACCGGCACAGGCGTCAACGACAAAACCGGCTCGTCGCGCCTCAGGCTGCTCGAGCGCCGCCGCGGTAATCGTTTTGACGCGAACCCAATCTTCGCGAGTCATCCTCTGAACCCGTACGCGTGAGTGGGGGGTGATTCGGCTCAGCGAGAGTTAACCACTGAGTTCCGGCCGCGTAAAGAGAGGGGACCAGCCCAATTATGCGGACAGACGGATCACCGCGAGCAACGACGCGGCGATCGCCGCCAATGCACCAACACTTGCCGCGTACATGAAGCGCGGTCGGTAAGCAAGATGGACGGATGCCGCACCGGTTGGCACGCGCACGGCGAGCAGGCTGTCGAGGAACGCAAAGGTCGACAGGTGCTGATCGCCAGTGCTTGCCGTCCAAGCAGGACGAAACATTTCCGCAATGACGAGGGTACGGGGTGTCTCAAGCCGATTGAACGTCACGTCGATTGCGCCTTCCGAGCGGACGATGGCGACGGCTGCCGGCTGCAGGCTCGTCACGACCGAGAAATCGCGGCACAGCAGACGATCGTTTGGGCAGTCGGCGAACCGTGGCGCGTGGACGGTATCGGCAGCGCCATCGACCAGGATGGCGCCGGTCGATGCATCGTCGTTTTCATACAACACGAGGTCCGGCGCCGCGGCAATATTCAGGGGACGTTCGCGCAGGTCGGACGCGACAGTCTCACCGCGATGCGCGATCACGTATCGAACCCCGAGCAGGTCGAGCGAAGCGGCTGATTGCAGAAAGGGCTGTGGCGGTGTGACGCGTGCGTAATAGAGACGTTCATCCGGCCATATCGGATCCGCGCTGACGCCCTTGAACCATCCATCGAGCACGTGAATGCCGCGATACGCCAGCCCGTTCACACCGAGACCTGCTGGGAGGTACGTCCGATTCATCACTTCGTTTTCGACAACCGGAGAAAACGCTACCAGTCCGGGCCGAGCGAGAGCCGAAACCAGATTGTCCGCCGAAGGTATCGCGGCAGTCGCGGCGCGGAACCAGGGCGCTGGCGAACGTGTTTCGTCCCACGCGTACCCGGCGTAAGGAGCGGCGATCAAGCCAACGGCAACGATCTGCAGCAGCAGCAGGAATACTGTGAGCTGTCGAATGTACTTTGCCTGCAGGCCACGCTCTGCCGCCATCCCCGCCAGTAGAATCGCGCACAGAATGACCGGATCTCTGAACTGATAGCGCTGTGTCGCGAGCGGAATAGGCACGAGGGTCGTGAACAGGAACGCCACTCCGATTGCGAGCCCAAACACGAGTTCGCGGCGATTCCATCCTTGACGGAGACACGCGGCGATCGCCAAGAGCGCGAACGGACCGCCAAAGGACAACGTTCGCGCGTCGTTTTCGAGGCCAGGCGCAATCTGCGACGCCAAGGTGGTGAGTGGCCGCAGGAACACGTCTAGCGCGACCGCTGCCGGCAGCGGACGGGCGTCGACTTGAAGGCCAACATCCGAAGCAAACAACCGACGCTCGGAGATGAGCAGTGCGGCATTCGGCGCACAGATGAGGACTGCGATCGCCGCCGCCACGCTCAGTGGACGCAATCGCGCGATCATGCTGGGCCACCGCGCCATGATCACGGCAATCATGAGGACCGCAAAAACCACAGCGTAGGCAGGATTCGCGTTTGCGATCACGAGGCCGCTGCACAGGCCAAGCAGCACGCTCGATCGCCAAAGAGCGCGGCCGTCGCTGTCCAGCGTGCGCCATAGGCCTAGCAACAGCCACGGCATCGAGGTCCAGACAATCCAGTGTGACGGCCACGCATCGCTCAGCGCGTAATTGATTCCCGGCGCGGCCAGCAGAAACGTGAATGCGCATGTCGCCCGAATCAGCGGTCGGAAGCCAAGCATTCGGCCAAGCTGCCACATCCCGCCGGCGCCAAGAACGGTATGCGTCAGCAACAACAGACGAACCCAATTGGAAGGCTCTATGACCGCAAGCAGCGGGAGAAGCGGATGGAACCAGAAGTTAGGGATGAACGGTTGGGGGAGCCCCAATGCCAGGCGGGACGTCCAGAAGGCATAGGTCCCTTCAGAAAGAGCTCGAACGTGCAGCCACGACGTCAGGACCGCGTGACGAAACTCCTCATCGTCCGGTGGGGTGCCGGCCGCCAACACCATACAGGCGCTAATGACGAGCGCCAGCGAGGCCCAACGATGCAGCTGTGAACGGTTCAACCTTTTTACTGGTTGCGTGGCCTGTCGGGGATTTGTTTAGTGAGTTTTGGCGGTGAGGCAGGGATTCGAACCCTGGGTAGGACTTTAAAGGCCCTACAACGGTTTAGCAAACCGCCGCCTTCAGCCTCTCGGCCACCTCACCGCAGACGCTCAGTGTACGGTCAGATCAGGACTTCGCGATCCACATTTTACACGTGTGAAAGGCCGGGCGGTCATTTGAGTACAGTTCACTGAAATTCAGCGGGTCGACGGGCCAAGACCCAACCTTTTGACGTCGAACAGAGGCGAGCAATGCCGTACGAGCTCGAACATCGGACGACGAAGACCGTCGCCAGAGGCACGCATTATCCACTGGGCGCAACGCTCACGCCGGCCGGCGTCAACTTCGCGCTCTACTCCCAGCACGCTACGGAAGTGTTCCTTCTTCTGTTCGACCAGGCAGACGGCGATCCGACCGATGTCATCCGTCTCGAGGAACGCGACAAGTTCGTTTGGCACGCCCACGTGAACGGCGCCAAGGCCGGACAACTATACGGCTACAAGGTGCGCGGCGAATACCACCCGGAATGGGGGCTTCGATTCAACGACGCCAAGCTGCTCCTGGATCCGTACGCAAAGGCGGTGACTGGAAAGTTCCACAACACCGCCAATCTCCTGCTCGCCTACGATCCGCAACCGGCGGCCGGCGAAGCCGTCCAGGATCATCGCGACAACACCGCGATCGTTCCCAAGGCCATCGTGATCGATGATGCCTTCGACTGGCAGGCGACAAGATCTCCGGACCTCCGGCTCGAACAACTGATCATTTACGAAGTCCACGTCAAGGGCTTCACCGCGCATCCGTCATCCGGAGCGCGGAACCGCGGTACGTATCTCGCGTTCATCGAGAAGATCCCCTACTTGAAGCAACTCGGAATCAACGCCGTGGAGCTGCTCCCGATTCATGAGTACTACGTTGACGATTTCCTTGTGCAGAAGGGCCTGACGAACTATTGGGGCTACAACTCCATCGGGTTCTTTGCACCGGAATCGTCGTACTCCACGGGGCAGACGCCGGGGTGTCAGGTCACCGAGTTCAAGACGCTGGTAAGAGAGCTGCACAAGGCCGGCATCAACGTGATCCTCGATGTCGTCTTCAACCACACAGGCGAGGGAAACGAGATGGGTCCGAGCCTCTGCTTCCGCGGCATCGACAACCCGGCCTATTACAGCCTCACAGGACCAACTGACGCGCCGCGACGCTACTACATGAACTACACCGGGACGGGAAACAGCTTGAACTTCGACAGCCCTGCCGTGATCCGTCTGGTGATGGACTCACTTCGCTACTGGACCGAGGTCATGCACGTCGACGGGTTCCGATTCGACCTCGCTTCAGTGCTCGGACGTGGAGGCCAGTACGGCTCGTTCGCCGCGTCGTCCTCGTTCTTCGATGCCGTCGCGCAGGATCCGATCCTGAATCGAGTCATCATGGTTGCCGAGCCCTGGGATATCGGTACCTATCAGGTGGGCAACTTTCCTGTCGACTGGTCCGAATGGAACGGCAAGTTCCGCGACTCGATGCGATCGTTCGGTAAGGGCGATGCCGGCACGCTCGCCGAAATAGGATGGCGCCTGACCGGATCCGCCGATCTCTATGGCGAGGACGGCCGCTCGGCGTTCAACAGCATCAATTTCATCACCTGCCACGACGGCTTCACGCTGCACGATCTCGTGTCCTACAACTCGAAACACAACGACGCGAACGGCGAGAGCAATCGCGACGGCTCCGACGACAACCGCTCGTGGAACTGCGGTGCCGAAGGTGCGACGACTGACGGTGGGATCGTGGCGCTGCGGAAGCGTCTGATGAAGAACTTCGCGTGTTACCTGCTGTTCTCGTCGGGAACGCCGATGATCCTCGGTGGCGACGAGTTCGCGCGCAGCCAGCAGGGCAACAACAACGCGTACTGTCAGGACAACGAAATCAGCTGGTTCGACTGGACCGCCGCCGCCGCCAACGAGGACCTCACGGAGTTTTTCCGGAAAGCGATCGCGCTGACACGCCGCTTTCCGATCCTCCAGCGCCGAAAATTCTTCCTCGGCAAGGATCTGGACGACGACGGCGTGCCGGACCTGACCTGGTACTCGGGTGACCTGGCGAGACCCCGATGGGACGACATCAACGCCCGCACCATCTGCATGCAGCTCGACGCGAGCGAGGACGGTACGGACAACGGCGTCGAACGGTTGTTCCTGATTCTGAACGGACATTACGAATCGCAATGGATCAAGCTGCCGCAGCTCGGTGCCGATCTATGCTGGCATCGGTCAATCGACACAAGCCTGCAGAGCGGTGAAGACATTCTCGATGCGGGCAAGGAGCTGCAGATCGATCCGGCCGATCATTACATCGTGAATCCGCGAAGCACGGTAATGCTGTTTGCGCAGCAGCCGAATGCGTGAATGTCTCGGTCTGTCCCGCCGGAAAACTTTACGCACCAACTTGTCTGCGATCGATGCAGTTTCCCTTGACGTGTAATTCGCGGGTCGCGACCTAAGCTCCATTCACCTCAGGGCTTCGTGTCCGCGGTCTGCGTTTTGCTCAGATAGCCAGCGCTCGGCTTTCCCCATCGAGCATTTCCCTTTCACTCTTAGCGCTCAGGACCTGCGGTAGCTTGACCGATAGAGGTGTTTCTGTCTTCGTCCGCATATCGACGGTCGTCGTCTGCAGCGCGTACGTGCGAGTGAGTTACGAGCCCAGAACAAGGAGACTCCAGAGATGCAATTGCGAATCATGGCAGGCACGATCGCGGTGTTGACGATGTGTGGTGTGTCGGGCGCCTTGGCGCAGAACGCGGCGTCCAACAAATCGTTTCTCACACACAGCGCAAACAAGTTGACGTTCGCTCCGATCAGCGGCGGCGGCGCCAGCGACGTGGTGACGGTGTTTGAGGAGGGAGCCCTCGTCAAGACGTCGACTGGGGGTGCGCTGACGGCCACGGTATCGATGGAGACGCTGCTGTCGACCTTCAATACGGTGACGGCGACGAATCAGCAAGGCAAGAGCACGAGCAGCTCGCGGGCCGCGATCAAGGCGTGGGTCGAAGTGGACGGCGTGGCCATGGAGCCCGGCGAGGTCGTCTTCAACGACCGCCTGCAGGCAACCGGCCTGGCGCTCGATCTCACGTGCACGGTTCCGAACACCACGTGCACGGTCGACGGGACCGTCACGTTGGACCTGTTCCAGGCGACGAAGTCCGCGCAGGCGTTCACGTTCTACCTCGGTCCGCTTTCGCCGACGATCCACAACGTGGTCGTGAAAGCGCAAGCGATGATCGAGTGCCGCCAGAACGGCATCGTGATGCCGTGCACGTCCTCGCAGCTCGATAGCTATATCAGCGCGAGCACGCAGGCCGGTATCGGAAAAGCCTCGTTGATCGTCGAAGAGCAGCAGAACTGGGCCGAGGAGTAGAGGGCCAGATACGACGAGAAACCGGCCGCCAACGCTTGGCGGCCGGTTTCTTCATCGAGCGCCGCTGCGGCTGATGCGCTGACTGCCTACGAATCGCGCGATGGTCGCCGAAGCCATATCCTAAAGTTTCCAAATGTGGGCCCAGCGCGAAACGTCTCGACAATCCATTTGTCGACATTCGGCAGGGACAAAGAATTGTTGCCGGAACTCACGTTTTCCCAAACGATCACCTGAACGTCGCGCCTTTGTAGACTCGAGAGCACCCATTCGTCGATACGGGGAATATCCGTCTTCGTGAAGTAGTGATCCGTTTGGAAATAGAGGAGCGGCTGGGGCGGTACAACGCCGTTCACTCCGTACAGGTAGCTCGAATCACCGATAACGAGAAACGTCTTTCTCAGCGAAGCGAGATATGCAGAAACGGCATCGATATCTCGGGGATCCAGCTCTGGAGCACCTGGACTCGGAGCCGCGAGCGTGGGCGAAATCCAGCGCACACTCTTCATTCGCGGCACATGGAGCCGTTTGGATACGTCAACGGCATGCGATGGAAACACGTCGTGGACGCTTCGATTCCAGCTGACGATGATCATCTCCACAATCAAGAATGGAGCAATCACACCCGCCAGTACAGGAATCCATCGTCGCGGTGTGTTGTTACCGGTAGGAATCAGGTCGAACAGACCGATTCCGAGGACCAGGGCGAGAGCAGAAAGGAAGAGGACATTGGTGTCCTGGTTCATGGTCGTCATCTGGAACAAACTTCTGACGAACGGCATGCCGAGAGTCAATCCCACCGCAACCCGATACATTGGGCTTGCCATCGACGTCCGCCGAAAGTCACGACTCCATACGAAAAGGAACAGAGCCTCAAACGCTGCTGCTAATGCAACGGCGTAGCACCACTGAGTGGTGTCACTTGTTTCGAGCAGCCGCGGCAGGAAGAGCATCGTCTTTAGAGACACTCGCCGTCGTCCCAACTCCGATGGGACTTCGAGAGCGTGCCGGATGAACAGGTGCGGGTCGGAAAATAGGACGAGCCACAGAGCGAACACGCCCGCTGCGAACGTGACTCCAATCAGGAATGCACCCACCGAGGCAACGACCTGCCGAGGGTCCGGAAGTGCTACCAGTACGGCCGACAGACCGAGCAAGGCGACGGTCAAGGCACCAACGTTTTGTTTCGACAGGAAAGCGAGGACCGACAGCGCACCGGCGACACCAAGCCACAGGTGGCGGCGACCTCCGCCCGCGTGCACGGATTCGCAGAGAGCCTGGATCCCGAGTAAGCAGAAGAAAAAGGCCACCTGTTCAATCCATAGCGTTCCAAATATCGCTTGGAACGAACTGCCAACGAGAAAGCCAGATAAGCCAATCAGCCAGAAACGCCGCCGGCCGAAAAGGAGGCTCATGGTCCGCATGACTGAAAGCGCCGCGGCTGCTCCGACGAACGCGGCGGCCACGACCATCGATGTCCAGTTCACTCCAAAGAGTTTGAAAAACAGCGCTTGCACGACGAACGAGAGCGGGCCAAATGCCATGATGAAATCCTTGAACGGCACTTGCCCCGACAGAATTCTCCAGCCCCCGTCGAACATGATCGATTGGTCGAACGCAAATATCCCGACGTGGCCCACTACGTACGTCCAGCCGAACGACCAAACCGCTACAGCGAGTTGAAGCTTGACGAGCCTTGCGGACATGACGACGACGTCGCGGCCGTTACATCTCTCTTGGCGTTGGGGATTGAGAGGGGGCGACCGAGGCCGTTCGCACGCGAAAGGCGCCCGGTGCCCTTCACATTACAGCGTGCCGCGCGACAGCACGATGCCGGCGAGGAAGCGCGACTCCTTGTTATTGCGGCCCGATGTCCGAATGATGCGGTAATCACCCTGCAGTCGAACCGCGGCATTCCGCGCGACGCGCACGTCGACGCCCGCGCCCGGCTGATACGTGAATCCCGTGTTCAACGCGCCATCCCACTCGATGCCACCCCTGATGTGCGAGCCGCCCACCAGCACCTGTGCAAATGGGGTGACGAGTGAGTTCGCGTGCGAGGCGACTCTCGGTCCCCCCATGAAGGTGAGCACCGAGATGTGCAGGTTGGTTCCACGAAACTGTTCGGTCGCAAACGGCCCGCGCTGGCAGTTGTCGCACGACCGGTGGCTTCCTCCAACTTCGGCGACGACGCCAATCCAGCTGTTGACGTTCCCCGTCGCGGCTACCGCCCAGCCGCCGGGAAAACTATCGGACCGGCTCGTGTCCTGCATGAAGGCGTACGAGCCGGCGAGGTCGAACTGCGGGGTATCGGCCGCAAACAGCGGCGTCGTCCCCATCAGCAAGAGACCGAACGCGACGACGGGAACTTTCATGGCCCCTCCTCGCAAGTTAGAAGGAATACTCAGCGCCGAGCTCCACGATGCGCGGCGACAGAATGTTTCCGGGGCGCGCGTAGTTCACACCAGACAGCTGCGTAATCGACTGCTCGGTGTTGATGTTGGTCGCGTTGAAGACGTTGACCCGCAACGCGAGCTTGCGGCTCCCCGCCAGCTTCACCTGCTTCTCGACACGCATGTGCAGCAGATTGATATCCGGCAAACGCTGCGCACCGATTGGCTCGACGCGCAGCACGAGGTTGGCAATCGGCTGACCCGCGGGGGCGGCGAAGTTCACCGTGCGCGCCCACGGCGCTCCGCTGCGGTGCTCGAAATTTCCTGAGACCTGTACCGACCACGGGAAGATCCACGCCCCCTCGACCCTCGCCGTCGATTCGCGGATGTTGTAGGCACTGTTGATCTCGGCGTTGGGATCGAGCGTCGCCAGAAAGACCTGCAGTCCCGGCATGGTGAAGTCGTTGCCCACGCTCGCGGTGTTCTGCCAGTGCGGCACATTGATCCACGTGGTGGAGTACGACGCCATCGCCATCCAGCGGCGATCGAGCCGCTTGCTCGCGGCGAGCTCGAACGTCTTGTAGATCTGGTCGTCGTCTCGCGTGCCGTTGACGAGCATCGGCTGCTGGAACTGCCGTCCGGCGAGCGACGTCGGGTACTCATAGAACGTGATCGACTTGCCGGGATCGTCTGCGGTCGCCAACACGCCGTCCGGTCCCGGATCCGGGCGCGTAATCGGAATGTTGTACGAGCTGTAAGGCCGCAGGTTGTTCTGCACGCGGAAGACCTGCTGTCGGGAATAGATGCCGGTGGCTCGGATCGCAAAGCCGGGGATCAGCTGGTGCTCGATCGATGTCGAGTACTCGTTGCTCATCGGCTCAGTGATATTCGGGTTCGACACCGCGCCCGCCAGGCCGTCTTCGCTTCCGGTGAAGAGGCTCGTCGACTGGAAATCCGGCGGACCAAGGTTGAAGTTGATTTCACCGGGATCGTAGAGAAGGTTGTTATTCAGGTCGTGCCACAGGAAACGGGTCACGAGGTGGACATTCTCGTTCGCCATCTGCAGCTCGTCGGAGTGCCAGTTGTGCGCGAACCGTCCCCACCCGCCCTTGATGACGGTGCGGCCATTGCCTTTGGGGTCGTACGCGGCGTGCAGCCGCGGAACC
>Ga0310810_10006077_pt1 | contig 13579 bp, 6 predicted proteins | sample NCmetagenome_FD_207641 | JGI IMG/M metagenome (GOLD analysis project Ga0310810, IMG submission 207641) | Soil microbial communities from experimental microcosm in Duke University, North Carolina, United States - NC | ecosystem: Engineered > Artificial ecosystem > Soil microcosm > Unclassified ... | reverse complement strand
TTCGATGGCGCGTTGTCGCACTTACGTCGCTCTACCTGCTCGTCGTGTGCGCCGTGGGGATGCTGCATCCGGTGCGCAATGCGCTCGTGCTCGGTGCGCTCGGCGGAAGCGGCTTCTACAAGGTGTATCTCGCCAGCGCGCTGGTGACGGTCGCCGTCGTTCCTTTCGGCCGCCTGGCGGCGCACATCCCGCAACGACGCCTAACGCCGGCCGTCGCGTGGTTCTTCGCGGTGAATCTGGTGCTGTTCCGGGCGCTGTATCCCGGCGGCAGGACGTTCGGCGTGCTGTTCTACGCGTGGCACGACATCTACGCGGGGATCCTCGTCTCGCAGTTCTTTCTCGCCACGAGCGCGCTGCTCGATCCGCGCAGCGCGAAGTCGACGTATCCATTCATCGTGGCGGCGGGCTCGGTCGGCGCCGCGATCGGTGGGGCGGTCACCGGGTTTCTCGCGCCTGACATCGGCGCCGCCAACCTGTTGCTCATCGCCGCGGCGCTCACCATGGTGTTCGCCGTCGCGCTGCCGATCGTGATGGGCGCGACCGTGTCGGCGGTCCCGACAGGCGTGCGCGTGCGCGACGAGCCCGAGCGCGCGCCCGTTCGCGACGTGGTAACGAACCGCCAGGTGCAGCTCATTGCGGCGACGGTCGTGCTGACGGTGCTCGTGAAGCAGCTCGTCGACTACCAGTTCAACGCAGCCACGGCGACGTTAGGTGACCGCGACGCCATCAGCGCCTATCAGGGAAAGTTCAACGCGGCGACCCAGTGGCTCCCGCTCATTGCCGCCATCGCGATTCGGCCGGCGCTCGCGCGATGGGGGATCGGCGCGGCGTTGCTGATGCTGCCCGCCGGCATGATCGTGACCAACGTCCTCGTTGGCCTCCGAGGTGGCCTCTCGGCCACGGCAGTCGCGAAGGGTACCGAGACCACGCTGCGCTATTCCGCCGAGCGGACGGGACGCGAGATCCTCTACATGCCGGTGTCCGACGCCGTGCGTGCGCGCGCGAAGCCGCTGATTGATGTCGGGCTGGAGAGTGGGCTGGCCAAAGCGTCGAGCGCTGGGCTGATCTTCGTGCTGCTCGCTTCGGTAGGCATCGAGCGGTTGGCGTGGGTGAGTGTGGGACTGTCCATCCTGTGGTTCGGGCTCGCGCTGGCGGAGCGTCGCGCGTACGTGCAGGCGCTTGCGCGCGGGCTCCGGCGGCCATCGATCGGGCTGGCGGCGCTGTCGGCCACGCTCGGTCGCCGGGAAGCACGCTCGGTCGTTAGGCGCACGCTGGCGGAACGCGACCCCGCCAGGCTCGGCTTCGTCCTCGACCTGCTGGCCCGAGCCGAGCCGTCGGTCGTGAGCGAGCTGGCGCCCGATCTGTCTCCGTTGAGCCTACACCCTGATCCGGCAGTGCGAGCGCGGGCGGAAGCGTTGCTCGACACGCGTCGCGCGCCGGCGAGCGAGGTCGAGACGATCGCACCCCCGGTGACCGGCGATGCGGCCGCCGCGCCGTCGACACTGGCTGTCACCCTCTGGACCCGAAACGGCGATGCTCGCGAGCGACGAATGGCTATTCGTGCACTGACCGAGTGGGGCAGCGCGGACGCTGCCGCCGTTCTCCTGGATGCCGCGGCCGATGCCACCTTGGAGCTCGAGCTGCGGATCGACGCCCTGCGCGCACTCCGACGGCTGCGCGACCAGGAACCAACGATTCCGCTCGACCGAACCGTCGTGGACGACATCGTCACCGAGCACGTCGACGCGGCGGAGCGTTATGCAGCAGCGGCCGCAGTCCTGGCGGACGATCACGTCGGCGGCGAATCCGAGCGCCTGCTGCGACGAGCGGTTGCGGAAGCGTGGCGCACCCGGCAGCAGACCGTATTCGATGCGCTCGCCGTGATCCACGACGCTCGCGTGGTCGATGGCTGCTACCGCGCCATCACGGGCGACGACGAATCTGCGCGCGCCGACGCGCTGGAGTTGATCGGCGAGTTCGCGAGCCGGCACGCGGCCCAGCGGCTCGACCCGATTCTTCGACCGACGCCGGAGCCCGTCGCGCTGGGCGTCGCCGGCCTGCGCAACGACGTCCTCACCTCGCTGCGCTATGACGACGACGTGTGGATTGCACAGTGCGCTGCGGCCGTGATCACCACCACCGAAGGAGGCAAGCCGATGGAAGCGATCGAGCGGGTCTTTGCGCTCCAGCGAGTCGACGTGTTTGCCGACACGCCAAGCCGATATCTCGCGCGTATCGCTCTGCTCGCGCGCGAGGTCGACGCGGACCCCGGCGCTGTTCTCCTCCGCAGCTCGGAGGCAGCCGACGCCATGTATGTCGTGCTCGACGGCGAGCTGCGGGCCGAGCACCACCATCTGGGCACGCGGCCGGTCATGCCGGGAGAGTCAGTCGGATCGCTCGCGGTCTTCGACGACGGACCCGCGCGCGTGGACGTTCGCGCCATGGGGTCCAGTCGTCTGCTGCGCCTGTCGCGGCGCGATCTCCGCGACCTGCTCCACGACCATCCCGATCTCGCGGTGTCGCTGCTGCTGGGGATGGCCACGCGGCTCCGGACGATCGTCGAGGCGCCGTCGGCCATCACGGTACTGGGGCCGGCGTCGGCCTGCCTCTGACGCGACTCGTCTGCGGTCGAACAGCGGAGACCATCATGCACCGTCATTCTCTTGTGGCTGTCCTGTTCATCAGCGCGACGCTGCTCGCGCGCGACACGTTAGGCCAGGACGCGAACATCATACTGCCCGTCGCCCGCGTGGACTCGCTGCTGCGTCACGGCACGATCAAGCCGGTGGCGGCGCAGGGATCTCGATTCGAGGGCGACCGGACGGAGCACGCGCTGCTCTCCTTCAACGACAGCACGGCATTCGAAGTGAAATGGGCGACATCGGCGCGAGGCGGGGAAGCGTTCAACAACCAGCCGAGATACGAGGCGGCCGCGTACGTCCTACAGCGCCTGTATCTCGACGAGCGGGACCTGGTCGTGCCGCCCACCGTGCTTCGAATGATTCCCGCATCGGTCTTCGCCACCGCGAAGCTGCGCGGCGAGCCGACATTCGACGACACGCCGTCCATTCTCGTCGCGCTGCAGTACTGGACGATGGACGTCACCGCCGACGACGTCTTCGATACGAAGCGGGCGGAGCGCGACTCCGTGTATGCGCGTCACCTGGGCGATCTCAACATCCTGACGTACCTCATCCGACAGCGCGACTCGAACAAGGGGAACGTCCTGGTGTCGATCGACTCCGCGAACCCGAGACTGTTTGCGGTGGACAACGGTGTGGCGTTCGAGAGCCCGCCGAGCAACCGCGGAACCGATTGGCAGTACCTGCGCGTGAAACGGATCTCCGCGGCGACGGCCGCTCGCCTGCGTGCCATCAGCGATACGACGCTCACGCGAGCGCTCGGCGTCATTGCACAGTTCGAGCGACGCGGTGACGAGTACGTCGTCACGGAGCCGGGGCCCAACCTCGATCCGCAGCGCGGGGTCCGGCGGAACGCGACCACCCTGCAATTAGGTCTCACCAGATCCGAGATCGACGGCGTGAGGGATCGGCTTCGCGATCTGATCGAGCGCATCGATCGCGGCAAGATCCGCACGTTCTAGCGGTTACGTCACCGGACCGAGCCGATCCGCGCGACGCGCCTCACGAGTGCAAGGAGTTGATCGCCGTCGAACGGCTTGCGCAGGTAGCCGTCGGGACCCGCCCGGCGTTCCAGCTCGGCCGTGGGGACCTCGTCGTGTGCGGTGATGAACACCACGGTGACACGCGATCCCGACGCGAGCAGCCGGTCGTGCAGGTCGAACCCGGTCATGCCGCCCAGGTGGACATCGAGCACCAGGCACGTCGGTTCGCGTTCGGTAGAGGCGCTGAGATACTCGTGTGCGGTTGCGTATGTCTCGACCGCGATACCGGCGGTGCGAAGCACGCGCGCCAGCGCCGATCGGACCGACGGGTCGTCATCCACGATCGCGACCCAGCGGCCCTCATCCCGCGACGTCAGGCGGCTGGTTGTCATGGCGCATACCACCACATGGCGGTCCCGGCTCCCGGCGTGGCTGGTGTCATCGAGTGGGCGGGCGCGCGGTCACGCACTGGGTCGGTCGTCGTCGCATGCGTCCTCCTCCGACCCGTCGGACTCGCCGCAGCTCGCCGCAGCTCGCCAGCGCGGTTGCGGCGCTCCGGCTTCGGGCGCGCCTTGGCACGCTCGTCGCGAGCCACCTAACGCGGTACCTGTGATCGTCAGCGGCGCGGCTCCACCGTTAGGCATGCCGACCGCCGCTGGTGCGCACGACGCGCTGTGCTCGAATCACGGTAGGCGCGACCGATTCACACGCCCATTGTACCTTCGGTCAATCGGCGCGGGTCGCGCGTGCGAGGCGGCCGCCCGCCTCGGGAAAGGCGCTGTACGTCGGTCGTGCGGAGCGATGAGGGTCGGGACGCCTGACCGCCTGCGGAGTCAGGACGCTCATGTGCGGCCGATCGTTCAGGCGGTGAAAGAGATCGACCGAGCGGACGAGATCAGCGAGCGAGCCCGCGCCCATCTTCCGCATGACGCGGCATCGGTGGACCTTCACGGTCTGCTCGCACATCCCGAGCTCGGCGGCGATCTGCTTGTTGAGCCGTCCCGCGACGACACGATCGCACACCTCGTGTTCGCGCGGCGTGAGCGTGTCGTAGTGATGTCCGATCTCTGCGGCCTGGCGGCGCTCCTGCCCCACGGTATGATCGCGCGAAATGGCGCGCTTCACGGCATCGAGCACAGCCTGCTCCTCGAACGGCTTGAGCAGGAAGTCCTCGGCCCCGCACTTCATGGCCTGGACGCCGGTGGCAACATCGTCGCGACCGGTGATGAAGACCGTGACCAGATCGTGGCCGTCTCGCGCGAGCGCTTCCTTCACCTCGAGCCCGGTCATGTCGGGCATGCAGACGTCGAGAAGCAGACAGGCCGCCTCAGCGGCACTCCCCTGCTCGAGCATCTCGGTCCCCGACTCGAACGTCGCTACCGCGTAGCCCGCCGCCGCAAGCAACCAACGAAGGGAACGCCTGACGGACTCGTCGTCGTCTACTATCAGAACAAGTGGTTGAACGTCATCCATAATCAGCTCCTGTGCGCTTGGCCGCACTGTTGGACTGCACGATGAGGCAGCCGGGGCCGAGTGACCATGGCCTTAAGGTCCAACCTGTTGTTACATCGCGCATTCACTCGGGGTTGATGAGCACGGGACGAGCGTGTGGAATGTCATCCCGCTCGTACATCCGCCGGCCGCGCATCGAATAGCGCAGTCCGCCGGCGATCACCGTGCGGCCCACGTACTGTTCCGTCACCTGACGGATATCGGCGGTGAGCGACCAGTAGCGATTGCTTCCCAGCCAGACGGTGATCCCGGCACCGAACTGAGCACCGAGGTGACCACCACCCAGCTCGTCTTCCAGCACGCGGCTCACCGAGGTCGCCTGCACCGAGTGCGCGGTGGCCCCGAAGAGCAGGTGGAACGTGGCCGCGCCGCGGGGGAACCAGTCGTAGCGAAGCGATGCCTCGGCACCCGTTCCGCGCATGGTGGCCGTGACGCCCCCAGTCTCCATGTTCCGGTCGACGGTGGCGCTGAAGAGGTCGAAGCCTAACGCGGTACGCAGCTGCGGTACGCCGAGGTACCCGAGATCGGCCTCGAACGTCGTCGCCGTGCCGGCCGTCCCGTGTCTCGGAGCGGCCACGCCGGCCCGTGCCTCGAGGCCGCCGAAGCCGAACATCGACTGAGCGCCGAGCGCGGCAGGGGCGACCATGCCTCGGGCGAGCGCGAGCATCGTGACCAGAATGGACGCGCGCCGAGGTACCGTGTGAGTCTTCATCGTTAGGCTTGGCCTGGCACCGTGGGAGTGCCGCTGCTGCCAGAGTCGCACGTGGCGCGCCGGAACGACAGTTGGACTTTCGTGCAGCCGCCGACCGCCGTCACGCATCGGACTGGCGTCGGCGATCGACCGCTCAGAACCGCCAGGCCCGATCGAAGTCCAGACCCCACTGTCGAGGGGTGAGGGCCGTCCCTCGACCCGCCGCCTGGTTCGCGCACGACGCCCCGTTCGTCGACGGTGCCGAGCTGACGGATCCGAGCAGCCGGCGGTTGAACTGATAGTCCAGCGACACGCCTAACGTCTGTCCGAGGTCCGACGAGGTCGTGCCGCTGGTCAACGCACACAGCCCCGCGTCGACCTTCAGGAAGACCCGGTTCGTCAGCTGCTTGCCGAGTCCGAGTCTGCTGGCCGTGAAGGCATTCGCGGCAGTCGCGTGGGTGTCTTCGCGATCGGTGCTCGTCGCACCCGCCGTCACGTTCACGACATCGAAGTGGCCGCCAGCGAGCCGCTGTGCCAGCGCACCGGTCGCTGTCGCCACGAGCTCCCCCGTCACCATTGCTTCATTGGCGGCGTCGCCCAGTGCAAAACTCGCTTGCCCCGTGACGAGGTAGCTCATCAGCTCCGCCTGACTGAGCTTCGCGTCCGCGCTCGACAGCGTCAGCACGGGGAGCTCCAACGTGCCGCCCAGGTGCGCGCGCACCTTCGGCGCGCGCGCGGCGGACGCGCCGACGTTCTCCGCGGACTCGCGCGAGTACACCGCGTTGATGTCGAGGCGCGGATTCAGTTCCGGCTCGCCCGTAAATTGGACGGAGCCCCGCTCGAGCTCGAATGACCGCGTAAAGGCTCCGATGTTGAGCCGGTAGTTGCCGCGCTGCGTCACCAGGGCCCCGCGCAATGCGATCTGTCCGTCCCGAACATCCGGGCCGGGCGCCGCGTGCTCGAGCGCGATCGAGCCGCCGAGCTGCACGCTCGCCTCGGCCGAGCGAATCCAGACGTTAGGCCCCATGACGACCCTCACGCCACCGATCTCGACGCGCTCGAGCGGTGACGAGGTGGCACGCTCGATGGGCGCCGGCGCGAGACTGTCCACGAGTCGCACGAACGCCGTATCGTCCACGCCGACGACGCCTGCCCGCCCCATGTCCGGAAGCCGCAACACTCCGCGGTCTACGGTAATCTCTCCGGTGAGTGTCGGCTTCACGTAAGGACCGGTGAGGCGCAGATCCGTCGTCACGTCGAGATCCGCGGTCTCGGGCAGTCGCATTACCGGCATGGTGGTCGTGCGGAGGCGCACGTCGACGCGGCTCGTGTCCGTGAGCCCCAAGACGCCGCTCAACTCGGCGTGTCCTTCCGGGTCCTTGCCTGCGCGCAACGCGGCGTTGGTGATCGTCACGCGATCGGACGCGAGGTCGAGTGTCGCGTTCGCGCCGTGCACTTCGATGCCAAGCGCATCGATCCGCGCGGCGGCGGCGTTCAGCGACGCCTTCCCGACCGCGCGTGGCGCTCGCGCAGTGCCCGAGAGCTGCACGCCCACGCGAAGCACGCCCGCAGTGGGGCGCATGCCGGGAAGGAAGCTCGCGATGTCCGCGAGAGCGAGGCTGTCGATCGACAACCGGCCCGTGAGGGGTTCATCGACGAGCTCGGTCTTGAACGGGGAGAGCGACAATTGAACTGGACCGTCGACTCGGGCGACGACGACGCTCCGCGTCCCGGAGTGCACGTCGACCGAGACGCGCGCATGCTCATCCGCGTAGGCCACGTCTGCGACGAGGCTGTCGAGCGCGCCCGGCACCTTGATCGAGTCGAGAGGCGCGACACGCGCGAGCACGCGCGCGGTGCCGCGCGGTACGCGCGCGGTTCCCTCCACGCGCACGGCAGCGTTCAGCAATACGCGGAGAGAATCGCCAGGACTGGTGGACGCGGGCACGAACACTGGTGCGTCCCGCATGTCGAGCGCTAGCGCGATCGCTCCAGTGTCACGGTACGCACCCGACAGGGCGAGCAACGTGCCGCGCGCGCCGCGCAGCTCCAGCGTGTCGAGCGTGATCGCGCCGGAGCCATCGCGCTCGAAGCGTGCCGGGCGCACGAGGTGGAGACGCGTGGCCGGCAGTTGCACGGCGAGCGAATCGAGCTGGATCGCGACCGTGTCACCGCGTACCGACACGACAGCGTGTGCGTTCCCCCCTGGGTTATCGGTGCCCGCGCTGCCGAGCGACACGCGCCAGCGCTCGCCGTCGTCGCTGCTCGCGTCCGCGGTCACCGCCGCGAAGCGCATGGTTCCCGCGCTGACCGAGTCCACGTGCACGGACACGCGACCGCGAGGCCGCGAGCGAATGCCGGCCACAGTCGCCGTGGCACGGACGCGCGGCGTTTTGAAGGCAGGGGATGTGACGTCGCGTCCCTCGATGTCGGCGTCTGCGTCGAGCGAGTCCAGCGAGCCGATCATGCGCACGCGGGCCGTGACCTCGCCGCCGAGCGAGTCGAGGACGCCGGGCTCGCGCGTCCGGGCCGAATCGCCGACGACGCTATGTCCGACGCCGGCCGCACGGAGCAGGGGAGCGAGCCCGGCGAGCGACAACGACGCGGTCACCGCCATCGTATCGCGCACCGGCGATCGTAGGCCGAGCGCACCGTGCGCGCGCATGATGCCCGACGACGTCGCGATGATGACGCTGTCGGCTACGACGGTCGATTCCGTGAGCGCGACACGCGCTGCCGATGGCTCGATGGTGATCCCGCCGACCGTGCCGCTCAGCATCGACACCGTTGCGGTGCCCCGGAGGGAGCTGGCGGACGGTCCGCTCAGATCGACGTCCATGTCCGCATCGACCTGCCCGTTAGGCAGGCGTCCGTCGGGCGTCGCCAGACGCGGGTTCGCGCCGCGGACATTGCCCGTCACGCGGAGCGCGACCCCCGTCGGCGCATCGCGGTACCGCCCCACCAGCGCGAGCGAACCGCCAACGGTGCGTCCTCGAACACTGAACGAAACGTCCTGCGCGGTGCCGCGTGCCTCGATGTGGCCATCGAGGTTCGGGAGCGTCGCCAGTCCCGGCGCGGTCCGGGCGAGCGCCGCCGGCGCGAACGGTCGAGCGTCGAGGGCGACATCGAACTCTGGCGCGTCGCGCAGGTTGACGGATGCGCGGCCGGTCACCCGCGCTGGTGGCGCGCCGCGTTCGCTGTAACGGAGGTCCGCGCCCGTGATGCGCAGACGCTGCAGCGCCGAGTCCAGGGTGACGGTGCCGGTGAGGTGCCCGCTGAGCGGCGCGAGCTGCGGCACGACATGGGCGACGGTGCGTGCATCGACCGGATCGGCCGACAGCACCAGCCGCGAGAACGCGATGCCGTCCGCCCCGCCTAACGTGACACTCCCATGCCCCGTCACGCGACTCGAGCTGCCGGGCACGGCCTCATCCCTGTAGCGGGCGGCGAGGGTGTCGATCCGTAGGGCGCGCGCGCTCGTACCGGCGTGGGCAACGACGCGCGCCGTGAGCGCACCGCGCAGCGCGCGCGGGATGGCATCCCCAGCGAGAACGCGCAACAGATCGGTATGCACGGGGTCGAGATCCAGCGCCACGTCATCAATGCCAACCGTGTTCGCTGAATCGAGCCGGATCGTCAGATCTCCGCGAATGGCCGACTGAGTGGTGTGGAGATTCGCCGACGTGATGCGGTACTCCATTCCGCTCCTGCCGCCAGCCGTCTGAATCGCGAGCTGGAACGCACCACCACCGGTGCTGGGGACATTGGACACGAGCGGCGCGACGTCCGCGAACGCGAGCGTGTCGGCGACGACGAGCGCATCGATCGCCGGCAAGCCCGCCGCGCTCCAATCGAAGCGTCCGCTGGCGTGCAGCGCCGACGCGCCGACTGCGACGACTGGTAGCTCCGCGTGTGCAGCCTGGCCGACGAGCGCGATACGTCCGGCGATGCGATGCACGGTGAGCGGCGGATCCGACAGCGTGACGGAGATCTGGTTCAAGCGCGCGAGGGCCGTCGTGTCGCCGATCGCCGTGCGGATCATCGGCGCGTCGATGGTGATCCCGGTGAGCTCGCGCCGCCGCACGAGCGCGCCGGCGACCATCCGTACCGCGGGTGTGTTTGCCCGTAGCGCGTCGGCGATGGCACGCTCCCGTGCCGCGCCTCGGAGCGAATCGGGAGGAGACCACGGCACGTCGAGCATCACGACGCCGCCGGTCACGCGTACGGGTCCCGCGACGACTGCACGAGCAGGACCGGACACGGTATCAGGTGTTGGCGGTGACGTGTCAGGCCGGAAGGCGCGCGACCAGTTCCACACGCCGGAGGGCAACTGCCGAGCGACGACGTACGGCCGCGCGACAGCCAGCGATGTGACGACCAGTTGTCCACGAACCAGCGCGCCGAACTGACAGCTCGCGCGCGTCGGCCCGAGCGACACGAGCAGCGAATCGTCCAGATCGCGTAATGCGGCCGAGTCGATGGCCAACGTGCACCCGGGGCCGAATGTGAGCGCCCCGACGTGTAGGGATCCGAGGAGGTAGCGGCCGGCCAGGCGTTCGGCGATCTGCCTAACGCGTTCGCGTCCGTATGCGGACTGCGTCACGAGCACGAACGCCACCAGCAACAGTCCGATGAGGACCGTCAGTCCGACGCCGCTCCACGCGACACCACGGACCCACCAGCGGCGCGCCATCAGAACGCCTGCCCGATCGAGAAGGTGATCGTCAGGCGGTTGAAGAATCCGGATGCCCGGCTCGGGCGGAACGTCGCCGGGCAGGGTCCTTCCACCTGAACCGGCGGAATCGGCCGACCCTGATCATCGGTCTTCCCGAACCCGGTCACCGGGAGCCGGTTGCCGGGGCTCACGCAATAGAGCGGCGCGGTCTCGTAGCCGAGAGGTGCGTCGCGGTAGGCCGGCCCGCCCGGAGGATCGTACGCGTTGGACGCGATGTCGAGCCTGATGGGACCTATCGGCGTGGACGCGCGCACGCCGACGCCGGGTGTGAGGTAAAAGGGTGTGTCGAAGTCCTGGGTCTCGTCGCTCGTCCAGACCTTGCCGCCGTCGACGAAGGCGACGAACTGGATGAGTGAGGTGAATACCGGCGGGCGCACGCGCAGCTCGATGTTCGCCACGGCTGACGCGGTACCTCCAGTCGGCACCGCTCGCCAGTGTGTGCTGTCGGGGGGAAGCGCCCAGACAAGGGTATCGCCGTCAATCTCTCGCAGTGTCACGCTGTCGGCGAGATACACGCGCGGCCCGACCTCGTTCTGCTGGAAGCCTCGCACGGTGGATGCACCACCCGCGAACAGGCGTTCTCCCTGCGGAATGAACTCGGCTCCCGGGAGCGTAGTGACCACGGCGGCTTGCGCGCGGCCAGCCAGGATGACGCGCTTGGCGAGGCTGACGTATCCGGCCACGTTGAGACGGGCGCCACCCACCTGCTGGCGCACTGCCGTACCGAGCCATTGCGGCGCGATGCGGCCTTCAGCGCGGACCGACACGCCCCGCGTGGGGTCGAGCGGTATGTCGGTATTGTCGAACGTCGCCGCGAGGCTCAGGAGTCCGAATGGCAGCGTCTCGCTGAACTGCTCCCGATCCGCCGCCAGGCAGGCCGAGAACGTCGCGCACAGAACGGCCGGCTCGGCCTCGGTGCGCCCGTAGCTCAGGTCGTACGCGGCCGTGCCGCTCCAGTTCTTGCCGAAGCCGTGCGTCAGCGACGCCGAGCCGCCGATGTTGGTCGTCTTGAGGTACGCGAGGTACTCGGAGCGGCGCTCGGTGTACACCGAGATCTGGCGGGACCAGCCGTGCGGGCCTAACGAGTTGGTCGCATACGTGCCACCGACGTAGTAGTTGAGGCGGCTGCTGTACGGGTCGGCCTGCACCTCGCTCGAGCAGAATCCCGGGGCGAAATCGAGTGGTGCCCCGACGGCCACCTTGGAGAGTCTCGTCGTGAGCTCGAGCCGGCCCGGCCGCCGCGCGATCCCCAGTCGGTGACCTTGCAGTTGAAGCCGGATGCAGTCGAGCGTGCCGTAGCCCGCACGCAGGCGGATTTCGTTTGGCGAGCCCTCCACGACGCCGACCGTGACGTCGGAGACCCCATCGCCGATCTCGCCAATGACCCCATCGGCGGCCCCATCGGCCACCGGCGGCCGGCGGCTGGAGTCCACCGAAATGCGGATCTCATCGTACAGACCGACCGCCTCCAGACTGCGTCGGGCGTCCGCCAGCTCGTGAGACCCCAGCACGGCGCCGGGCCGGAGCCGCGTTAGGCCCGCCACCCGGGAGGCGGGAATCTGCGGCCGCGCGCTGTCCACGCCGCGCGTGTCGACGCGCACGTCGCCCAGTCGCACGCGCGCGCCTGGCGTCACCTCGATCCAGCCCACCCCATGCGTCGCCGCGGAATCCACACGCGTGCCACTCCGCGCCGTCGCCGAGAGGTAGCCGGCGCGACGCAGACCCGCGACCATCGCATTGCTCGATGCTTCCAGCGAGAACCGGTCGAGGGGGTCGCCCGGACGAAGCTGGACGCCGCGTCGCAGTCGCGAGCGCATCGCGTCGCTGACGCCGCGGATCTCCACTGAGTCGACGACGGTCGGCGCATTCTCCCGGATGGAGAAGCGAACACGGATGCCGCCGGTGCCCGCCCGCTCGACCGCGGTGTCGACCGTAACGCGAGGATATCCCTTGCGGCGGTAGAAGAGCATGAGGCGGGCGGCGTCGCGCGGTAACGCTCCCTCGGGCAAACACCGACGGGTGCCGAATACGCGCATCAGGCGGCGCACCGTCGATGACGGCGCGGTCTCGATGGTCGCCTCGAGCGTCTGCGATGGAATCGACTTGTTACCGTGGAACGCCACCGCCTTGACTTCGGGTTGGGACGCGACGCACGTCGCCCCCTGAACGAGCGCGCGAGCAGGGGAGGCGCTGAACAGGCTCGGTGCGAGCGCGATCGCCAGCGCGGTCCGGCAACACGTCCGCTGCCTCGCTGCGCCATCGGGAATGGTCACGGGTCTCGGCGGCAGATCGGAAGACGTCGCTCGGGAAGACGTCGCTCCTAGGTTGCGCCGCGCGTCACGCCACGCCCATTGGTCCAAGGTACACTGGGCCCCCGTCGTGTATCGGCCGCATGGACGGCGCCGGCGTTATGGCGTCACGCGGCCAGCCAGAGACGCGCCGTGGCCGGGCATGCTCGCGGCGCCGACGTGTGGATCCGGCGCCGTTAGGCGCCGGAAGCGAGCCGGACGTCGCGGGGCGGGGTCGTGAGCGCCGCGTCAGCTGGCGCGACGCGCGCCGCGAGATCCATTCTGGATCGGTCTGCCAATGTGCCGACTGCCCGCTCGGCTGAGAGCGGTGTCTCACGCTGCAACACGCTTCCGATCCGCGACGAGATCTCGTCGACGACGCGCCGAAAGCGCGGCGCATCGGCCGGGCTGTGCCGCAGGATGGCGTCGAACGCGCCATGCAGCGTGGCCACCGCGTCGGCGCGCGTGCGATGCGTCTTCAGTTGGCTCATCTCGTCTAGCGACAGATCCGACTCGAACGCGAGGCTCAGAACGGACGTCGGCGGCGCCAGCTTGCGCGCGGAGTCCAACACCTCGGTCGCCGTGCGAATCTCGGTCGTGACCGGGATGGTGCTCGACCTGTCGATGGCGACGATGTGCGCCGCGGCCACCGGTGCAAGGCGCATCACCTGCCACTCTTCCGATGAGTATCGAGCTTTGACGTCCGCGGCCTTGGCGCCGGCATCGAG
>Ga0310810_10006076_pt1 | contig 13580 bp, 11 predicted proteins | sample NCmetagenome_FD_207641 | JGI IMG/M metagenome (GOLD analysis project Ga0310810, IMG submission 207641) | Soil microbial communities from experimental microcosm in Duke University, North Carolina, United States - NC | ecosystem: Engineered > Artificial ecosystem > Soil microcosm > Unclassified ... | reverse complement strand
GGTCCTCATCTCAAAGGCGTCGAGCGCACGCGCGCGGAACGCGATACGGGAAGCGGGCCGGCTGGATGCGATCCAGGCGCCGCGTCGGGAACTGGAGCAACGGAAGAAAGAGGTCGCGGACGCCGCTGCGACTCGCGACAAGATTCGCATGACGAACAAGGCTGCTTTCCGTCCGTAAGAGCTCAAGAACGTCCAGCATGGCCCGGCGCCGGACACCGTGCAATTCGGAACAGCGGGCCCTGTTGCGAGTGGCTACACTGGTCTCATGTACTCCCAAACTACTAAGACACTGGTGTTCATTGGCTGGTCGATTGCGGTCTTCCTTGTGGCGATCGTCCTCGGAATCGCGTCCGTTGCGAATTGGATAGTTGTGACCTTCATTGCCGTCGTGCCGCCGTTGGTGGTGCGAAGCTTCTGGCACGCTCCGGAACAGACAATCTCCGAAAGCATCCACGAGGCTCGCCGGTGAGAGATTGGCAATCACGATGACGAGGACTGACGACGAACGCGATCCGCAACCTCTGGCCGGCCCTGTCGCCGGCGGCTTGCGAGCCTGACGCCATGCCGCATGTGAGCCTGCTATCGCCTGTGGGGCGCATCATGGCGACCGTGGCGACGTGGTTCCGGGGGTCGCGTCGAGAGGATGTGCCAGTAAGCTTCCGGATCACGCCACCGGACGAAGCAAAACCGCCCGTCCCTGCCGCGTACATGCCTTTGTATACCTACCTTGATCGCCGCTACGCCGCCACGGTGGTCCTGACGTTCGAACAGATCGAGGCGTTGCTTGGATTCGCGCCGCCGGCACCAGCGCTCGCAGATGCGGCATGGTGGACGGGCGGCGGGGCGAACGATCGCCACACTGCGGCGTGGACCGCCGCGCGTCGCAGCGCAGCCCCGCAACTGAGTGCGCGGATCGTCACGTTTGAGCGCCTGCCGTGATTGCGCCCAACGTGAAGCCCAGCGTCATGAGCACGTCCGTCCAATTCCTCCCGAGAGCCCTGAGAACCGAGGCGACGAAACGAATCCCAGACCTCGAGCGGGAGGCGGCAACCGATCCGGGTCACCTCAATCTCGGCTGACAGTTGCGCCGCATCAAATCGGCGTCATCGGCACTCACTGACAAAAGGCGAAAGTAACGAATGGCAAAGCAAATCGTCTACGGCGACGCCTCGCGACAGGGCATCCTTCGCGGGGTCAACAGCCTGGCCAATGCAGTCAAGGTCACACTCGGACCGCGAGGGCGCAACGTCATCCTCGACCGGACGTTCGGGGCACCAACCATCACGAAGGACGGGGTGACCGTGGCGAAGGAGATCGAGCTGAAAGATCCGCTCGAGAACATGGGCGCGCAGATGGTCAAGGAAGTGGCGAGCAAGACGTCTGACGTCGCCGGAGACGGGACCACGACCGCTACGGTGCTGGCGCAGGCGATCTATCGAGAAGGCGCCAGGAACGTCACGGCCGGCGCCAACCCCATGGCCGTGAAGCGCGGCATCGATCAGGCCGTCGCCGCGATGACGACGGCGCTGGAGAAGATGTCGAAGCCGGTGAGCGGCTCGATGATCGCGCAGGTCGGAACGATCTCGGCGAACCATGACGAGGCGATCGGGCGGATCATCGCCGAAGCGATGGAGAGGGTGGGCAAGGACGGCGTCATCACCGTTGAAGAAGGCAAGAGCATGGACACGTCGCTCGACGTCGTCGAAGGGATGCAGTTCGACCGCGGCTACCTCTCGCCCTACTTCGTCACCGACCCCGAACGGATGGAAGTGGTCCTGGAGAATCCGGTCGTCTTGATCCACGAAAAGCGGATCAGTGCAATGAGGGATCTGCTGCCCTTGCTCGAGCTGGTTGCGCGTGCCGGCCGTCCATTGCTGATCATTGCGGACGACATCGACGGCGAGGCGCTGGCGACGCTCGTGGTCAATAGACTCCGCGGTACGTTGCACGCCGCGGCCGTCAAGGCCCCGGGATATGGCGACCGCCGGAAGGCGATGCTCGAAGATATCGCCATCCTGACCGGCGGCAAGGCGATAACCGAGGAGCTTGGTCTAAAACTCGAGAACATGACGATCGACGACCTCGGTCAAGCGAAGAAGATCACCATCGACAAGGATACGACGACGATCGTCGAAGGCGCCGGCACCACAGCGTCGATCGCGGGACGGGTCAAGCAGCTACGGACGCAGGTCGAGGACATGACGTCCGACTACGATCGTGAGAAGCTGCAGGAGCGTCTCGCGAAGCTGGTCGGTGGCGTCGCGATCATCAAAGTTGGGGCGGCGACCGAGACGGAGTTGAAGGAGAAGAAAGCGCGCGTCGAGGACGCGATGCACGCGACGAAAGCCGCCGTGGAAGAGGGCATCGTGCCAGGCGGCGGGGTCGCGTTGTTGCGCGCCGCGAAGGTTCTCGAGTACTTGCCGCTGGTGGGCGACGAACTGATTGGCGTCAACGTCATCCGCAGAGCCGTCGAAGAACCGATGCGATGGATCGCGATGAACGCCGGTCACGAGGGCTCGATTGTCGTGCAGCGGACCAGGGAGATGAGCGACGAGGAGGGCTTCAATGCCCAAACGGAGCGATACGAGAATCTGGTTCAGGCTGGCGTGATTGATCCGGCCAAGGTCGTCCGCTCGGCTCTGCAAAACGCCGCCTCCATTGCGTCTCTGCTGCTGACGACTGAAGTCGTCATCTCGATGATTCCAGAACCGTCGCCGCGCGGGGCCGCGGCGATGAACGGGATGGGCGGTGGCATGTACTAGCGAGCCTTTCGATCCTCCCGAGCGTGCCGATTGCGACGCGCCCACATTCGTGTCAGGCTGAAACGAGCACAGTGTTCCTTGTTGTGTCGTAATCCCGAACGAATGACGAGGCGCCCTCGGAAGGGCGAACAGCGATGAGTAGGTCGAAGCAGCCAAGCTCAGCCGTTGCGACGGTGATCGATTGGACCGGGATTCGAGTGCAGCGCGTCGAGTACGAAGGGGGAACAACGATCTTTACTCAAGGGGATCCGGCGCCAAGCGTCATGTACGTCGCGCACGGAACGGTACGGTTGTCCGTGTTGTCTCATGCCGGAAAAGAGGCCGTGATCGCGGTGCTGGACGACAACCACTTCTTCGGCGAGGGCTGTCTTGTCGGACAGCCGAACCGGATGGCGACGGCGTCGGCCATGGCTCGGTCCACGATCGTCGTCGTCGAGAAGCCGGAGATGGTCCGGCAGCTCCACGCGCAACCGGCGTTCGCTGATCGATTCCTCACGCACATGCTGACGCGCAATATCCGCATCGAAGAGGATCTGATCGATCAGCTGTTCAACTCCAGTGAGAAACGGCTCGCACGAACCCTCCTGCTTCTCGCGCGTTACGGCGAACCTGAGGCGTCTCACCGCACACTGCCCAGAGTGTCACAGGAAACGTTGGCCGAGATGGTCGGCACGACGCGCTCGCGCGTGAATTTCTTCATGAACAAGTTTCGAAAACTCGGCTTCATCGAGTACAACGGCGGCCTGAAAATCAACAATTCTCTCCTCAGCGTCGTATTGCGGGATTGACCGTTCGTACGGGGCCGAGGCGCGTTCCTGGAAGGCACTGAGCTGATGGGGTGGCGCGCCGTGTGTGCACTTGAGAACAGCGTCGTCCCACCCGAGGACATACCATCCCTCCAGGAAAGGCCGTGACGGTCTCCACACAATGGCGTGTTCGCATGGCATCGGGTCATGTAGGAGCAGCAGATGAGTATCACGCGGGTTCTTGCGTTCCCGACGGGCGCCATGGTGCTCTCGGCCGTCTTGATGAGCGCGACGCCGGAGCTCTCCATATATAGGGGTCTAGCCTTTGGAATGAGCGTGGCCAGGGTCGCCCAGCAGTGCGGCATTTCCCCGGAGCCGCGTCTCGTCGATCGGCGTCCAGAGCTGATTCAGGAACTCATGTGGATGCCGTCGCTCGCGAAAGGCACGGCGGGTGATTCCGTGCAAAAGGTCCTCTTTACCTTCTACAACGATCGACTTGCCCGCATCGCGGTTTCGTACGACCGGAGCCGAACCGAGGGTCTGACTGCAGAAGACCTGATCGAAGCCATCTCCGCGACGTACGGCGGGGCAGCTCGTTCCGCGGCCGGCACGGCTGGTTCCTCGGCTGGGAACGTCGACGACCGGATCCTGGCGCGCTGGGAAGATGCGGACACCTCGATCACGCTGTTCCGGTCCAAATACTTGTCAACCTTCGGGTTGATTTTGCTATCGAAGCACCTGGATGCCCTGACCACGGTCGCGCATGCCGAAGCAATCTTATTGGATGAACGCGAGGCTCCGGCGCGCGAATCGGCGCGGCAGCAAAGCCAGAGTGACGATGACCGGGTCAAGGAAGAAGCGGTCAGACGAGTGAACAAGGCTGCCTTCAAACCCTGATCGACTTACGGGACCTCGCCAACGTGAGCGGACGATGGAACGCGAGGAGAGACCGATGACGTCGCTGACTGTGTCTCTGGTGCATGAACGATCTGATCGCGAGCAGGCGTGCGCGATCTGCCGAGCGCCATTCGCGCCGTCGGAGGACTCAGGGTCGCGCCTCCTGTCCATCGATGCGTCCGACCAGGAGCCGTTCAGAGCGCTCATGTGCGGCGGCTGCTTCTCGAAGTGGTCGCACGGAATCGTCAGGCTGCATGGAGCCTCACCTCCACCCAGGTAAAGAGCACTCGGCGCCAGGCTCAACAATCGCGTATCATCAAGGCTCCTGCTTTTCTGAGCCCTCGGCCATTCTGGCCCAGCCCTCACCAAAGCCTTTGCGTGAGGGTTCGCGATGGTAGTCCAAGTACCGCACATTGCCGCTCCGAGGGCGACCGCTCGTCGATCGGTCGCTGAGCGCCGCGGAGACAATTCGATGGAGCGCTTGTGAAACCCTTCGATATCGGACCTAGCCCGGGGGGCCAGCCCTCGACAGCGCCAAGCCGGATTCCGACCGCCTGCCCAGCGTGCCGCTCTTCGTCTATTTCGACGACGGCGCATAGCCCTGACGAGAACGCCTACTGGCGGTGTGGCGCCTGCGGCGAGATCTGGAATGCCAGCCGACGGGAGGCGAGGCCTAGGGGGCGCAGGTGGTGACGGACGCGGGTGAGATCACGCGTGAGCTCGAGGAGCTGATAGCGGCGCTTGACCGTCGAGTGCCGCGCGTCGAACAGGCCGGCGAGACGGAAATTGCGCGCGCCGCTGCGGCCCTGCGGGCCAAGGCTGTCGAACGGTTAAAGGAACTCGCTCAAGAAACGTCAACCAGCAGCACGCGGGACCGGTCTAGCAACTAGGCCGCGCGGAGCCCACACACGCACGACATGTGTGTGAAGTGGCCGCGAGCTTCCAGCTCAATGCCGCTTGGGAATTCGACGCGCAATCGTTCCGCTCGGCGGTGGAATCGATCCCGCGCTGATTCGCCCGACCGCGCCTAGGCGCGGGTCATGCGTCCAAAGACCTCTTTGGATAGTCAGCGACCCACGTCTCCAGCTTCGACACGTCAATGGCAAGCGCGCACTCCTTCCGGGAGCAGACGAAGTTGATCGAACCGAACCTGCCTTCGCCGAGCACGCGTGTGATCTTCGTCTGGGGTTGGTGGCAACTCGGGCAGAGATGTGTGGCAGGTACCGCCACCTTCTGATTCGACAACATCGACCTCCTGCTCACCGGCACACCGTTAATCGAGGCATCTGGTCGTCGTGATTCACGCACGTCCGTGGTCCTCGGCGACATCCGTCTCGTGAAGGAGCTGCGCCGTGGAACCGGTCGCCTGAGCGTTCCGCCAGGTCACGAGCGTCACTCCGGCCGCTCCGAGCAGAAAGACCGTGAGCGACGCGAACGTCGATCGCGACATCACAGCGGGCACGGTCCAGAGCCACGTGAGGATGCTGAGCGCCGTGGCACAGACGAGAAGACCAACGAAACGGGAGCTAGAAGACAGCACGCGCATCACACTTTCCGCCGGCGTGAGTGCCGGAAGGAGGGCCGACAGGTAGCGCGAAGCGTTCGCGCGACGGTACTTTAGTGAGGCTGGCGGCTGTTGCGGGCGCCGGAAGGCTCAGGAAAGGATCTTGAGTCTATCACAGCCTGAGAAAACCGACCTCGCGCAGAGAGCGCAAAGCGCGCGGAGTTACGGAACGCTTCTGCTCCACTTGGCGGGGGTTTCGCTGACTGATCACGGTCTAGAAGTGGCGAGATACCGCCGAGCCGCGTGCGACCGGTTCGGTGGTACACTGAGGCTTGGTTTTGCCACGTACTGTGCCGCCCTCCGGCCGAATCGAGTCGGCGCTGACTCGCTCCTTCCGAAGCCCAGCCTAGTTACGAGACACATCCACCGACATCAGTCGATGCTCGGTAAGGTCGCATTGCGACAGAGGAGTCAGTGTTTATGAGTCGAAAGTTGTACGTTGGAAATCTGCCTTACGAAATCGCGGAAGCGGAGCTGCAGGAGTTGTTCGCGCGCGCGGGATCGGTCGAATCCGTCTCGGTGATGCGCGATCAGGCGACCGGACGCGCCCGTGGCTTTGCGTTCGTCGAAATGAGCAGCGACGAAGAGGCGCAGACGGCGATCCGCGAACTGAACGCCAGTCAGGTCGGCGGCCGCAGTCTCACCGTCAACGAGGCCCGTCCGAAGGCCGCGAGCGGCGGCGGTTTCGGCGAGAGCCGAGGGCCTCGTCGCCGGTCGGAACCGCGCTGGTAGGTACGTGAGCGAGCAGGCGCCGTTCGCAAGACGGATCCTGCTCGCACCGTCGCGGCGGCCTGGCCGGGACACGTGACGAACCGCCAATGCCCAGACACACCGCGGGCTGAACGGAACGTCACAGATTCGCTATGCAGTACCTCAATGGCCGACGCATGAACCAGGACCAGCTCATCCTTGCCGCAATCGTCTCCTCAACCGATGACGCGATCATCGGCAAAGACGTGGACGGGGCCATCACCTCCTGGAACCAGGCGGCAGAGCGAATCTTCGGCTACACGGCAAAGGAAGCCATCGGCCAGTCGATCGCCTTGATCGTCCCGGCAGACCTTCAACACGAGGAAGACGACGTGTTGCGCCGCATCCGTGCCGGCGACCGCATCGACCACTACGAGACTCTGCGCCGGGCGAAGAGCGGAAGGGTCGTCCAAGTCTCCTTGACGGTTTCACCGATCAATGCGCCTGACGGCACGATCATAGGCGCATCGGAGATCGCCCGCGACATGACCCGGGCCAACCGGCTCGAGCGCGAGGCGCGCCATTTCGCCGCGATCGTCGCGTCGAGCGACGATGCCATCGTCGGCAAGGATCTCAACGGCATCGTCAGGTCGTGGAATGTTGCCGCCGAACAGATGTTTGGGTACGCCGCGGCCGACATCATCGGCAAATCGGTCCGGCTGATTATTCCGGACGACCGTCAGCATGAAGAAGACGACGTGCTGAGGAGAATCCGGGACGGTCAACGAATCGAACATTTCGAGACGATCCGTTGCACGAAGCACGGCACGCTGGTTCCCGTGTCGCTGACCATTTCACCGATTCGCAACGAGCGAGGCGTGGTGATCGGGGCGTCGAAGATTGCCCGCGACATCAGTGACCGGATTCGTGCGGACGAAGAACGGCGGCGGCTGTTGGAGATGGCGCGGTCGGCCAACCGCCTCAAGGACGAATTCCTCGGGACGCTCTCGCACGAGCTCCGCACGCCGTTGAATGCGATCGTCGGCTATTCGCGGATGCTCCAGGCCGGAATGCTGGCAGACGCGGAGAAACAGGCCAAGGCGCTCGAGACAGTGGTGCGGAATGCGGCCTCGTTGACACAGATTGTCGAAGACGTCCTCGACGTGTCGCGGATTGTCTCGGGCAAGCTGCGGCTGAATGTGCAGGCCGTCGAGCTCTCCCAGATCGTACGCGAGGCAGTCGAGACGTCCCAGCCGGCCGCCGATGCCAGAGGGATTCGCCTCGATGTCATCGTCGACTCGCGGGGGACACTGGTATCGGGCGATCCAGATCGGCTGCGGCAGGTGCTCTGGAACCTCTGCTCGAACGCAGTCAAGTTTTCTGAGCGCGGCGGGCGCGTCGAAGTGCGGCTCGAGCGCGTGAATTCACATGTCGAGGTCACCGTCACCGATACCGGCATCGGCATCGAGCCCGCGTTTCTTCCGCATTTGTTCGAGCGGTTCAGCCAGGCGGATGCCGGCACCAGTCGCGTCCACAGCGGACTGGGTCTCGGCCTGGCGATCACCCGCCACCTCGTCGAACTGCAAGGCGGCCGCATCTCGGCACACAGCGACGGCCTCGGGCACGGATCGACGTTCCGTATCGAGTTGCCGGTTCGAGGCGTCTGGCCCGAGGTTGGCGATGAGATCCGCGTTCACCCTGCCGCGTCCAGTCCCGCCGCCGTCTTGCGTGTCCCTCGTTTGGACGGCATACGGATCCTGGTCGTGGACGACGACCGGGATGCGCTCGCGCTGTCGCGCGAAATCCTCGAAGTAACCGGCGCGACCGTGACGACGGCGGACTCGGGTCAAGATGCCCTCGACAAGCTTGGCAAAGGCATCACCGACGTGCTGATCGCGGACATCGGAATGCCGCGGATGGACGGGTTCGACCTGATCGGAAAGATTCGTGCGTCAGACGAAGCCGCGATTCGAGAAATTCCCGCCGCGGCGCTGACCGCCTTCGCCCGGTCCGAAGATCGGATACGAGCCATGCGCAGCGGCTTCGAGGTCCACTTGTCGAAGCCGATCGAGCCGGGCGAACTGATGGCCGCAGCGGCGACACTCGCCCGACGGAGACGGTGATCAGGGCGCCCGGTGACACCGGGTGGAGCAGAATGCGTGCCTGATTGATGGGGAACGTCGCCGATTGAATCCAATCGTTAATGCTTCGAGCCGTCTGCAGGCGTGCGCGGGAGCGTCAGCACGAATGTGGTTCCGACACCCTCGGAGGACTCAACCTCGATCCGGCCGTGCATCGCTCTGATGCAGTCATCGACGATCGACAGTCCCAAGCCGAGGCCGTTGACGTGGACTCCGTGTTCGGATTCTGCATGTGCGCGCGTGAATTGACCGAAGATCGTGGCGACTGATTCGGGTGGAATCCCGAGTCCATTGTCGCGCACCGCGACCTGGCACTGGCGGTCATCACCCCCGCGTTCGCTGATCTCGACCCATCGCACCGACTTGGCCGGATCGGCGTACTTGATGGCGTTCGACAACAGGTTGATGAACGTCAATTCGAGGCGGCCCACGTCAACCGTCAGCACCGGCAGCGACTCCGCGATCCGGATTTCAACGCTTCGAGCTTCAGCCATCTCGCGGAGTTGCCTCGCCGCTTCGGCCGCAATCGTCGCAGACGACACTTCTTGCACGATGGGATTGTCGGTCGGATTGTGCATGCGGGCGACGGTCTCGAGCTTCCGCGTCAGCTCGATCAAATGACGGACGCTCCGTTCAACGGTGTCGAGCGTCTGCCGTGTCCGCGCCTGATCCAGTGGTGCCTGACCGAGCAGACTGACACCAAACTGCAGCGCGCCGAGCGGCTGGCGCCATTCGTGTGCGGCCATGCGGGTGAACTGTTCGAGCCGCTCGCGCTGCTCGGCGATCGTTTGCGTATAGAGCGTGACAAATGCTTCCGCCGTCGCTTGGGACAGGACATTCACGGCCTCATGGAGCCGGGACACCAAGAGCGCAGTCTCGGTCGGAGAAGCCACGATTCGGAGCCGTTCCATCTCCTCAATGACAAAGGTGACGAGGACGCCACCGAGGACCTGATACTCGCGGAGGACCTGGTGGAGGGATGCGTGTTGGGCGTGCCGGAGCGCTCCGAGTTCTCGAGCTTTGTCCAGAATGGCCATGTTGGCCGCAATGGCGCCTTCCTCCGGATGCCGCAAGTACGCGCTGATCTCCACGATCAATGCCGGCACGTGATCCAACAAGCTCTCGGTCGGAAAGATCTCACGGGCATCGACCGGCAGCAGATCCAGGAGACGTTCGAACCAGCGCGTGGCCAGCGTCCGGTGCTCGACGCGCATGCGTTCCGCAATGACGTCGCCGAATGCGGTCAGAATCATTGATATGATCACCCGGAGGAACGCGTCCAGCGTTCAGACGTTTCGAGAGTCCGTCACTCACGGACGGCACGTACTGGGGTCAAAGCCGAAATCTGACGGCGACGCGAACGAGTCAATGCTACACCCGCAGACGCGTGCGCGTCAGGTAGACCCGGCAGACAGATCCTTTTTCCGCGGCCGCCGGCATCCGTTGGAACCGTCGAAGTCCGAGCGGCAACATAGGCGCACAGGCTAAAATGGCGACTGCAACCCGGAGCATCCGGGAGGCAGCCTTGGAAGATCTGCCGGTCGGATCACCTTCAGGAGCGCGGAATGGCGGAGCCCGCCGAACCGTATCTCGTCGTCGGCCTCGGCGCCTCAGCCGGCGGCATCGCCGTCCTGAAGGAGTTTTTCCGCCACCTGCCTGCGACGACGGGTAACGCCTACGTCGTCATCCTTCACCTGTCGCCCGAACACGAGAGCCTGCTCTCCGAAATTCTGCAGACCGTTGCGACCATCCCGGTCGCGCAGGTCACCGAACGCGTCAAGCTGCAACCGGATCACGCCTACGTGATCGCGCCGAACAAGAGCCTGTCGGTCGACGACGGCCACTTGAACGTGTCGGATGCGATCGGCTTCGAGGCCCGTCGAGCGCCGGTCGACATTTTCTTTCGCGCGCTGGCAAACGCGAAAGATGCGCACGCCGTTTGCGTCGTGTTGTCCGGCACTGGCCCGAATGGATCGATGGGCCTGAAGCGCGTCAAGGAACGGGGTGGGATTGTCATCGCCCAGGATCCGGCCGAAGCCGAATTCGACGACATGCCGCGGAATGCGATGGCGACCGGCCTGGTTGACTACGTCCTGCCGGTTCGAGAGATCCCGACGAAGATCCAGTCGTATCAGGGGCGCCTCCAACGGCTGCCTCCGCCGGAGCAATCGGACGAGCGCCCTGGCGACGAACAGATCGTGCGCGCGATCCTGGCTGCCGTCCGCGCCCAGACAGGTCACGATTTCGTCCAGTACAAGCGCGGCACCATTCTGCGCCGGATGCAGCGCCGCCTGAGCGTCCACGAACTGCCTGACTTGCTCGCGTATCGCGAGTACGTGAGCCAGCATCCGAAGGAAGCGTTTGCCCTGCTTCGCGATCTCCTCATCAGCGTCACCCATTTTTTCCGCGATCGCGACGCGTGGGCCGCGCTCGAAGCGACCGTCATTCCGCGGCTTCTCGAGGGGCGGCGACCGGACGACGTGATTCGTGTGTGGGTGGCGGGGTGCGCGACGGGCGAAGAGGCGTATTCCATGGCAATGGCGTTATCGGATGCCATCGCCACGCACAAAGCCGGGCCTCGCTTTCAGATATTTGCCACCGACATCGACGCGGACGCGATCGCGGCGGCGCGTGCCGGTCTCTACACGAATTCCGACGTGGCCGACGTGCCTCCGGACCGCCTGCGTCGGTTCTTCGTGCGTGAGGGCGAGGACTATCGGGTCCGTCGCGAACTGCGCGACGGCATTCTGTTCACCGTCCATAACATTCTGAGAGATCCGCCGTTTTCGATGGTCGATCTCGTGTCCTGCCGCAACCTGCTGATTTACTTGAATCGCATGGCGCAGGACCGGGTGATGGAACTGTTGCATTTTTCCCTGCGATCGGGTGGTTGGCTGTTCCTCGGCGGGTCGGAGCTGCTGATGTCTTTCGGCGATCTCTTCTCAGTCGTCGACAAAGAGCACCGCATCGCGAAGAGCCGCGCCGTTCCCCGGCGATTCGCCGTCTTTCCGCGCGACCTGTTCGGCATCACCGGCGTGCCGACCGCGCCGGTGCCGGTGCGTGACGAGGCGGTGGTGCCGAGCCAGCGGCCCGTCCAGCCATTCGAGGTCCACTATCGCCTGCTCGAAGAGTATGCTCCGCCGTCCATCGTCATTACCGAAGATCACGAGATCGTCCATATGTCGCCGCACGCGGGACAATACTTGCACTTCCCGAGCGGTGAGGCGTCCACCAACTTACTCACGCTCATCCGGCCGGAGCTCCGCGTCGAGTTGCGGGCGGCCGTGTACCAGGCGTTGCAGCAGCGCACGAACGTCGAAGCGACCGGATTAATGTTGAGCGGTGACGACGTGCCTCCACGCGTGAATCTTCGCGTGCGACCAGTACTCACAAGCGAAGCGGGTCAGGGCTTCTTGCTGGTGCTTTTCGAAACGGCCGCACCGACCGAGGGGCGAACGCCGGCGGGAGAAACGGTTCGGCCGATCGAACCTGCCGTTCGCCAGCTGGAAGACGAGCTGACCGACCTCCGCGCGAAGCTTCGCACCGCCACGCAGCAATACGACTCGCAGTACGACGAGTTCACAGCGTCCAACGAAGAACTGCAGGCGATGAACGAGGAACTCCGATCGGCCGGGGAGGAACTCGAAACCAGCAAGGAGGAGTTGCATTCACTCAACGAGGAACTCACGACCGTCAATCAGGAATTGAAGATCAAAGTCGAAGAGCTCGGGCAAGCGAACGACGATTTCCGCAACCTGATGAACTCCACCGACATCGCGACGATCTTTCTCGATCGGGCCTTGCGGGTGAAGCAATACACGCCCCGGGCCACCGATATTTTCAACCTCCTGCCGTCGGATCTCGGGCGACCCTTGCTCGATCTGAAACATCGCCTCGTGTATGACGGGATTCTGAACGACATGCAGGAAGTGCTGACTCGGCTCCAGATCGTTGAACGCGAAGTCGAAGGACATGGCCGCACGTGGTTCGCGATGCGCGTGCTCCCCTACCGCACCAGCGACGATCGACTGGGTGGCGTCGTCTTGACGTTCGTCGACATCACGGTCCGCAGGGAAGCGATCCGATCGCTGCAGGCCGCACACGAGCAGCTCGGACTTGCGCAACAGGCCTCGCAGAGTGCTCTGTGGGAACGCGATCTCATCACCGGCACCGAACGATGGTCCGCGGAAATGTATCGACTCCGAGGTGTCGACGGCGCCGACGGCCCCGCCTCCTCAATCGACCATACGGCCGGCATCCATGCCGATGATCGACAGCGAGTGAAAGCGGCGCTTGATGGCGCCCTCCGACAGCAGCGTGTCGAGTGGAATCTCGAGTTTCGCGTCGGCGGCGCGAATGCGCCGATTCGCTGGATCGCCGAGCGCGGAAAGGTTCAATACGACGCGGGTCGAGCGGTCGGGATCCTGGGGATCGATTTCGACGTGACGCATCTCAAGGTGGCTGAGGCGGCGCAGGCGCGACTGGCGTCGATCGTCGGGCTCTCGAGCGACGCGATCGTCAGCTTTGATTTCCAACGATGTATCGTGACCTGGAATCATGGCGCCGAAGAGATGTTCGGCTTAAGCGCCGCCGAGGCGATCGGCCGCGATCTCTCATCGATCATGTTGCCCGAAGGCGGTCGAGTAGGGGACTCGATATTTCAGGACATCGAAGCCGGAAGGCCAGTGCAGGACTTCACGAATCCCTCGCGAATGGCGCAAGTCGTTTCGAATCTCCTGACGAACGCAGCGAAGTACAGCGAGCGCGGGTCGGAGATTAC
>Ga0310810_10006075_pt1 | contig 13580 bp, 14 predicted proteins | sample NCmetagenome_FD_207641 | JGI IMG/M metagenome (GOLD analysis project Ga0310810, IMG submission 207641) | Soil microbial communities from experimental microcosm in Duke University, North Carolina, United States - NC | ecosystem: Engineered > Artificial ecosystem > Soil microcosm > Unclassified ... | reverse complement strand
CACGGCGGATTCGACCCGCGTGGCCGGCGTGATCAACGTCCCGTGGGATGCTCCGGGCAACGACAGCGGAGAAGGACTGACGGCTTCGCGGAGATCGCTGACCACAGCAGCGACGTTCTGATACCGTTCCTCGCGATTCTTCGCGAGCGCACGCTCGACCACCTGCGCGAGCGACGGCGGGATTTCAGCATCGACGCTCGACAGCGGCTCCGGGACGTCCTGAAGGATTTTGTAGAGCGTCGACGCGACGGAGTCCCCTTCGAACGCCCTGCGCCCCCCGAACAGCTCGTACAGCACCACACCGAGCGAGAAGATGTCGGACCGCTGATCCGCCCGCTCGCCGCGCACCTGTTCAGGCGCCATGTAGTTGATGGTGCCCATGAGCATGTTGCTCTGCGTGAGCTGTGACGCCATCGGCCGTGCGAGGCCGAAGTCGAGGATCTTCACGCCGCCGTTGTCCGCCAGGAAGATGTTCGCCGGCTTCAGATCGCGATGCACGATTCCATGCTCATGCGCGTGCTCGACGCCCTGGCAGAACTCCGTCGCGACCTCCAGGCGGCGCGCCAGCGGCATCTTCTCGGGCCGCGAGAGTCGCCGCTGGAGGTCTTCACCCGCGAGGTATTCCATCGCGAGATACGGCCGCCCTTCGTGCTCTCCCAGGTCGTAGACCGTGACGATGTTCTTGTGGGTGAGCTGCGCGGCGGCGCGCGCTTCGCGGAAGAAGCGCTCGCGCATCTCGGGGTCGTCCACGTAGGATGCGGCTACGAGCTTCAGCGCGACGATCCGCTGCAGGACGGTATCGTGCGCGCGGTACACGACGCCCATGCCGCCGTGTCCGAGCTGCTCGTGAAGCTCATACCGCCCGAAGGATTCCATCGCGTCAGTCCCAGCCCACCAGCTTCGTGATCCGGCTCAGGAGCGTCGGCCGCGTGAGAGCAAGGCTCGCCTGCTCCAGGATGCCGAGCGCTTCGGAGATCGACGATACGGTGCCGATGCCCAGGCGCCGCGCGCTCTCGGCGGTCGTCTCGTCCGCGGGGTTGGTCACGAACAGCGTCTTCGCGTCCGCCTGCGCTTTGACATCGACGCAATTGCGCGCGCTGTCGTCCACCAGGTAATCGAGCCTGAGCGCGCGCGCCGCCTCACCGCGCGATCCATGGATCACGAGCACGCTCGGCAGGTCGAAACCCTGGGCAACCAGCCAGCGCTGCGTCTGCCGTTGAACGGTGTCGCCTTCAGTGGCCGGGCGCTGCGTGATGAAGAACACGTCCCACCCATACTCCGTCGCGAGCTGATGGATCCGGCCAACGGCGCCAGGATCCAGTGGACGGAGCGTCGTCCAGAAATTCTCCGTTCCTTCGATCGTCTGCCAGACCACATCGCGGCGTCGACGCAGCGCATGGCTGGCAGCCGCCACGTCCGCAGGAGAAGCCGCATCCCCGTCCGCTGATTCGGTTGATTCGCGGGCGGTTTCAGAGGCTTCGTCATCCTCCGGATCACCGGGACGGGTCGCACTCGCGACGGGACCGAACACGCGTTCTTCGACCTCGCGATACGCCCGCGCAAAGTCCGCGAGAACGCCATCCATGTCGAACCCGATACGAAGCGCCATTGTGACGCGGCCATTGTACTCGCGAGGCGCGAGGCGCGAGGCGGGAGGCGCGAGGCGCGAGGCGGGAGGCGCGAGGCGCGAGGCGGGAGGTGCGAGGCGGGAGGCGCGACGGGCGAGGCGGGAGGAGGTTCGGGGTTCGAGGTTCGAAAGGCGGGCGCGCGAGCGGGGCGCGCCACCGCGCGCGGAAGCGGCTCCACGTCGACTGTTTTTCCCGGACGCTGAGCACGCGGTGGGGCTGCTCGCGCTGCCCTCGCGCCGGGGTAACGCTGGCTTACAGATTCGACGCTAGAGGTTGGAGGTTCGCGATTCGCGAACGCGATGGTCCGTGACGCCGATCGACGGCTGATCGACGATGTGGAGCAGATAGTTGCCGTACGAACTTCCCGCCAGTGAACGCCCCAACCGCCTGACCTGCTCGGCGTCGATGTAGCCCATCCGAAAGGCGATCTCCTCCGGGCAGGCGATTTTCAGGCCCTGGCGTTTTTCGACGGTTTCGATGAAGGAAGAGGCATCGTAGAGCGACTCGTGTGTCCCCGTATCGAGCCACGCCATGCCGCGGCCGAAGATCTCCATCTCGAGCTCGCCGGTCTCGAGGTACGCGACATTCACATCCGTGATCTCGTACTCACCGCGCGCCGATGGACGAAGGGCTGCGGCCATGTCGATGACGCGATTGTCGTAGAAGTAGAGGCCGGTGACCGCGTAATGCGACTTCGGGTGCTCGGGCTTCTCCTCGATGCCGACGACGCGGCCGCTGCCGTCCAACTCGGCGACGCCGTACCGCTGCGGCTCGTTCACCGGATAGCCGAAAATCGTGGCGCCCCGAAGTTTCGCGGCTGCGCGCTGAAGCAGCGCGGTGAGGCCTTCGCCGTAGAAGATGTTGTCGCCGAGGACGAGCGAGACGCCGCCGGATCCGATGAACTGGCGGCCGATCACGAACGCCTGCGCGAGCCCGTTCGGCTCCGGCTGGCCCGCATACGCGAAGTGCATGCCCCACTGGCTGCCGTCGCCCAGGAGCTGCTCGAAGCGGGGGAGGTCGGACGGGGTGGAGATCACCAGCACGTCGCGGATGCCGGCGAGCATCAGCGTCGAAAGCGGGTAATACACCATCGGCTTGTCATAGACCGGCAGGAGTTGTTTACTGACCACGCGCGTCAGCGGGTACAACCGCGTGCCGGAGCCGCCCGCGAGAATGATCCCCTTCAGGTTCAGCCTTTCGCGATCTCGTCGTACAGAATCGCCGACGCGATGATGCCGCCGTGGAAGTTCCCCAGATCGAGCTTCTCGTTGGGGGCGTGCGCGTTCTCGTCCGGCAGGCCAACGCCGAAGAGGACAGACGGCAGGCCAAGGATCTCCTGGAACGTGGCCACGACGGGGATCGAGCCGCCTTCGCGGTTGAAGACCGGCTCTTTGCCGAAGCCCTTCTGAATCGCGCGGCCGGCCGCCTGGACGTACTCGTTGTCGAAGTCCGTCATCCACGGCTTGCCGCCGTGCATGCGGGTGACCTTCACGTCGACGCTCTTCGGCGCGATCTTCGCGACATACGCGTCGAACTGCTCGGCGACTCGATCCGGCAGTTGATCCGGCACGAGCCGCATGCTCACCTTCGCCATCGCGACGGCTGGAATGACCGTCTTCGCGCCTTCGCCGGTGAAACCGGACAGGAGGCCGTTGACTTCGAACGTGGGCCGCGCCCAGACCCGCTCCAGCGTGCTGTAGCCTGACTCACCCCACAGTTTTGGCGCGCCGAGTTCCTTCGCGTAGCGCTTTTCGTTGAACGGCAGCTTGCGCCACTGCTCCCGTTCTTCGGGCCGCAGCTCGCGCACATCGTCATAGAAACCCGGAATGCGAACGCGCCCGCTGCGGTCCTTCATCTGCGCAAGCATGTTCGCGAGCTGGAAGGCCGGATTCGCGACGGCACCCCCGAAGGAGCCGGAGTGCAGGTCCGTTTTCGTCCCGCGCAGATCGATCTGGAAATACACCAGGCCGCGGAGGCCGTAACAGATGGACGGGATGCCGCGGTCGAACATCGGCGAATCGGAGATGACGACCACGTCGGCGGCCAGTTCCCCGGCGTGTTCTTTGACGAAGGTATCGAGGTGTTCGGAGCCGACTTCCTCCTCGCCTTCGAGGATCACCTTGATGTTGCACGGCAGGCGGCCGTTCTGCTTCAGATGCGCTTCAATCGCCTTGAAGTGCATGAAGACCTGCCCCTTGTCGTCTGCGGCGCCGCGCGCGTAGAGCTCACCGTCACGCACTGTCGCTTCGAACGGCGGTGATTCCCACAAATCGAGCGGATCGACCGGCTGCACGTCGTAGTGGCCGTAGAAGAGGATCGTCGGCGCACCCTCGGCACCCAGCCAGTCGCCGTACACAACTGGATACCCTGGCGTTTCGATCAACCGCACGTTCTGCATGCCGATGCGGCGCATCTCGTCGCCGGTCCACTCCGCGCAGCGCCGCACGTCCTGACTGTGCTGCGGCAGCGCGCTGATGCTCGGAATGGCCAGATACGCTTTCAGCTCCTCGACGTATTGATCGCGATGTGTGTTGATGAAATCGATCACGTTATCCATACAGGTGCTCGGTGCTCGGTGCTCGGTGCTCGGTGCGGGTGCTCGGTGCAAAAAGTGATCGTTCGAGAGAATGGGGCCGTTGCTGAAACTACGTACTTTCCCACTCCGAAATCCATTTTCCTGTGAATTTGCTTGGAAACGCAATCGGCATTCGTCGTGCGAGCGGTGCGGGCATGCCTCGAGACCATGAAGATCTGATTTGCTGGCAACTCGCCGACAAGTTGCGACAGAGTTCACGTCGAATATCCGCGACGCAGTCGCGTCGGCGTGCGGGAACCAGTCGGAGGGATTCTACAAATATCGTCACACCGAGATGCGCCCGTACTACAACACCGCCCAGGGTTCACTGGGTGAAACGAAGGATTGCCTCCGGGACGGACGCCAGCGGGGGTACTTCACGCCCGAAGACACACGCGAGATGTCTGAGCTCTGCCGCCGCGCGATGAACGCAAATCTGAAATTCCTGAAATCCCTGCGACGAACCGACCCGGAGTAGCACCAAGCACCGCGCACGAAGCACCCGCGCACGAAGCACCGAGCGCGCTAGAGCCAGTGCGCGAAGCGTGCGAGTTCGACGTTGCCGCCGCTGATCACGATGCCGACGCGCTGGCCTTCGATCGGGACAATCCCCTGCAGCGCCGCGGCAGCGCCCAAGGCGCCGGTCGGCTCGACGACGAGCTTCAGCCGCTCGGCGAGCAGCGCCATCGTCGCGATCAACTGATCGTCGGTGGCCGTCACCATATCGTGCACGTAACGGCGGATCAGCGGGAACGTGATCTGGCCGAGCGAAGAGGTCCGCGCGCCGTCGGCGATCGTGTCAGGATTCTTCACGCTCTGGAGCGTCCCGCTCTTGAACGAGCGGACGCCGTCGTCTCCGGCGGCGGGCTCGACACCGACGGTCTTGCAGCCGGGAGACATCGCCGCCGCGGCGATCGCGCAGCCGGAGAGCAGACCGCCGCCGCCGCAGGGGACGAGGAGAGAGTCGAGCGTACCCACGTCCTCAATCAGCTCGCGTGCGACGGTACCCTGTCCGGCAACGATCCACTGGTTGTCGAACGGCGGAACGAGCGTCAGCCCGCGTTCGGACGACATCTGCGCCGCGAGGTCCTCGCGGGAGTGCGTCTCACGGTCATAGAGGATCACTTCCCCGCCGTAGCCGCGTGTCGCATCGATCTTCATCTGCGGCGCGTCCGACGGCATGATGATCGTCGTCGGGATGCCGAGCTCACGGCCGGCGAGCGCGACGGCCTGCGCGTGATTGCCCGACGAATACGCGAGCACGCCATTGCGGCGTTGATGGTCGGTCAGCCGGCTCATGGCGTTGAACGCACCGCGGAACTTGAAGGCGCCCGCCCGCTGGAGGTTTTCGCATTTGAAGAAAAGCCGCGCGCTCACGTGCCGGTCGAGCGCGCGCGACGTCAGAACGGGCGTTCGATGCGCCTGACCCGCCAGCGTCGACGCGGCGTTTTCGATGTCGGCGAAACGGACGGTGTCGGTGGCCTGAATGGTTTCCATCATGTGTCCGGGTGTTCGATGGGCAGATCTTCGCGATCGCCCCACTCCTTCCACGAACCCGTGTAGTTCCGCACGCGCGGATACCCGAGCAGGCGCAGCGCCACGTACGTGTGCGCGGCCCGGTAGCCGCCCTGGCAATAGGTTACGACCTCTTTGTCGGGCGTGACGCCAAGCTTCTCATACATAGTTCGGAGTTCGGCAGCCGGCTTGAACGTGCCGTCGGGCCCGAGATTATTGCACCACTCGAGGTGCACCGCGCCGGGAATCGCGCCGCCGCGCTTCGCCCGAACGTTCGTGCCGAAGTACTCTTCATCGCTGCGCGTGTCGACGATTGCCGTATCGCTCCGGCCGAGGCGCGCCTCCACGTCGCGCCAGGTCGCAATGCGCGACGCCTGGGGAGCGGCCGTCCAGGTGCTCTTTCGCGGTGAATCCGAATCGTGCGACACCCGATGCCCTTCGCTCGTCCACCGATTGAAGCCGCCGTCGAGCATCTGCACGTTCGCATGGCCCAGGTACTCGAGGAACCAGAACGCGCGCGCCGCGCGCATCCCGGACTGCTCGTCGTAGACGATCACCGGCGTGTCCGAGTCGACGCCACGCAGGTTGAGCACGTGTTCGATCATCCACATGAACGCGTGCAGCGGAGCGGGATCGGTGTTGATGAGCGACACGCCCCAGAGGTCGAGGTGAATCGCGTGCGGTATGTGTCCCTCGGCGAACGCCTCCGCGGGCCGAAGATCCAGCACGAGGACGCCCTCATCCGATTGCAGACGACCCGACAACTCCGCCGGCGTGGTGAGCAACTGCGGGTTCGCAAAGCCTGACATCGAATACATCGTACAAGAGGCGGCACGCATTCCAGACACAGAAAGCCCCTGGCAGGCGGGGCCGAGGCGTCGGTTGACTTCCTGGCTTTCTCGCGCAAAGCTTAAGGGACCCCGTCGGAAACAGGTTGGGCGTTGTGGGCGTCGAGCCGCCCGCCCGGCGCGGGGCGAGAAGCGCGCATACCGGGAGTATGCAAGCGACGAGCAACGAAGCCCGGCGGGGATGGATCGGCGGCCACAATGGCCAAGTTATTTCCGATGGGGTCCTAAGCATGGATCTGGGCCGCGCGCTGGAGGATATTGCGGAAATCCACCGGCAGATCGCGAAGGCTGAGGTGTATCGCGGCTACCGGTCGGCGCCGTTCGCGGCGTCGGCCGCGATTGGACTCGCGGCCGCATGGCTGCAGCCGGCCGAGTTCGACCTGGATCCTGTCGGCTTCGTCAGCTACTGGCTGCTTATCGCGGCATGCGCGGCGTTTGTGGGTGGGAGCGAAATCATCTACAACTACGTGGTGCACGAAGACGCGGCCCAACGGCGCCGCACGCGCTGCGTCGTCGGCCAGTTCATGCCGAGCGTCGCCGCGGGCGCCGCGATTGGAGCAGGCGTCGTGCGCTTCGATCCCGCAGCCGCGCCGATGCTTCCCGGGCTCTGGGCGCTGTGTTTCGGCGTCGGCGCGTTCGCCTCGCGGTTATATCTGCCCAGGGCGACCGGATGGGTGGCGCTGTACTACTACGCGGCCGGGATCGGATTGATGTGGTTCGCACGGCCTGGTGCGTCGATGAGCGGCTGGTCGGTCGGCGGCGTGTTCGCCGTGGGCCAACTGCTCGCAGCGGCCGTACTGTGGTGGAATCTCGAGAGAACGTAATGGCCAGAAAACCTCACCCGGAGGAGCCGGGACGCTTCGCATACGAAGGGCTCGACCGCGTCCTGCACGAGAAGGCACGGCTCGGCATCATGACGTCGCTCGTCACGCGTCCCGAGGGCGTGCTCTTCACCGAGATGAAGCGCCTCTGCGCACTCACCGACGGCAACTTGAGCCGCCACATCGACGTGCTGCAGCAGGCGGGTCTTGTGGAAGCCTTCCGCGGGACGGAAGGCGGACGTCCGCAGACGCTCTATCGCCTGACGTCCGACGGCCGCTCACGATTCGCCGCCTATCTCGAAGAACTCGAGCACGTCGTCCGCGACGCGCTGCCGAAGGCGGTGAAGAAGCCGGAGCGGCTGCCCGAGGTGCCGCCGGGATTTCAGCCGGCTTGAAGAAGCAGTCAAGACAACTACGCAACTTCGCAACTTCCGACTACGCAAGAAAAAGGTGACGGTGGCCAGTTGGCAGTTCCCAGTCATCAGTTGTCCGTCGCCAGTTTAGGAGTTCTCGGCTTGTGGCGTTGGGAGTTGTGGCGTTGTGTAGTTGTTGTCATCGCGCTTGCAGGTGCGCTCGTACAGTATCTTCCGCCGCTTTCCGCAGGCGCTCCGATATGCCGGGATACACCCGCTCGACAATTTCTTCCACCGTAGCAGCGCCGCTCGCAATCGCGGCGGCGATCTGTTCGTCGCGCAGCCGCCGGTGGGCGACGTATTCGTCTATCAGCGTTTCGGGATTCCCGATGATCGGTCCGTGGCCGGGCAGCAGCCGCCGTGGACGCAGCGCTCGGATCCGCTCGAGCGACGCAAGGTACTGACGCAGATTTCCACCCTGGCCCGCCGGGATGACCACCGTCCCGCCCACCCGCACCATGTCGCCGCAGTAGAGATCGCCCGAGTCTTCGTGGAAGAGGCAGATGTGATCCGGTGCGTGGCCCGGCGTTGGAATCACGAGGAGTTCATCGTCTCCAGCGGTGACGCGGAGCGGTTCATCGGTCTCGCGCACCGGGCCCTGGAAAATTGCCATCGACGGCCACCGGGCGCTCAGCGCGGGGATCCCGCCGATGTGATCGGGATGGCTGTGAGTAATGAACACCTGCGCCAGCGGAGCGCCACGCAGCAGACGCGCAACTTCATCGACGTGTGCAGGCACACCGACGCCTGCATCGACCAGCGTGGGCAGGCGGCCGGGCAGGAGCCAGGTGTTGTTCCCAGTCGGCCCGGTCCACTCCGACGGGTTGCCGGCGCGAATCAGGATCGGCGGCATCAGGCGCCAGTTGACGGCGTTTCCATTTCCCGCTCGAGCGCTGCACGAATTTCTTCAGGGATCGGCACGGGCCGCGCCTCCGTGTAGTCGTATATGACCTGCACCGTCTTCGCCTCGAGCACCCGCCGCCCGTGCTGATCCACCATCTCGTACTCGTACTGGAAGCTGGTGCGACCGATTGCGGCGACGCGCAGCCGGATGTCGAGCATTTCCCCGTAGGTCGCAGGCCGCCTGTAGTCGCATTCGATGCGCGCGAGAATCACCCCCGGCATGCCGGGCGGAAGCTGCGGTGCGCCGCGGCCCCAAACCGAACGCCAGTGCGCGAACCGCGTCTGTTCGAGATAGGTGAGGTACACGGCGTTGTTCACGTGGCCCATCGGATCACAGTCGCGGAACCGGACCTCGAGGCGATGCACGAACATGTAAGGATGCTAACGCGAAGTCGCGGGCGAAACGCGTTACGATTACGCGACCGTGCTCACGCCGATTACCACTCCCGAGCATTTCACTGACGAAGAACGCGCGGTGCTCGCGCCGTACTTCACCAACACCGACAGGCACGTATTCGGCCTCACGAACCTGCCGGAAACCGTCAAAGGCGCGCTGTTCGCGCGCTACTCGCGATCGGCCAAGTCGCTGCGCCGCCTGTTCCTCGACGAATTCGCCAAAGACGTCGACGTGGCGTCCACGCGGGCGATCGAGGTGGGCGTCGATCGAGCGGAGCGGCTGTACGCGAAGGTGTTCAGCGAATACGGCGACGATTCGGTCGCGCAGCTCGGCGGCGCGCACGTCGCCTGCGAATACGTGTCGAACGTGCTCACGAAGGTGCTCGAGTGGGGCCGCCTGATGGCGTACCTCGAGCAGTCCACACGATACGTCGCGTATACCGACAAGCTGCACGGCCGCTGGCGGTACCACGTGCCGGCGGAACTCGAAGGCGCGCTTCGCGACCAGTACGAACGCTACATGGACGACGCCTTCGAAACGTACGCTCGGCTGATCGGGCGCGTGCAGGAATATTTCGGCGCGAAATATCCGAAGGGCCCCGCGGACTCCGACACGGTTCACCGCGCCGCGATTCGAGCGAAGGCGCTCGACACGCTGCGTGGCATGCTTCCCGCCGCGACCCAGTCCAACGTGGGCATGTACGGCACCGGGCAGGCCTACGAGGCGCTGCTGCTTCGCATGCGCGCGCATCCGCTGGCGGAGGTCCGGCAGTGTGCCCACGAGATGCTGACCGAGCTGCGGAAGATCATCCCCGCATTCCTCACGCGTGTGGATCAGCCGGACCGCGGCGAACGCTGGAGCCGGTATCTTGCGGAGAGCCGCAGCGCCATCGCCGAACAGGCGCAGGCGCTGCTCGGGAGGATGAGAGCAGAGGAACGTCCTGAGGTCACGCTGACGGAGTTCGATCCGGACGGCGAGGTCAAGGTCGTCGCGGCAGCGTTGTACTCGTCGAGCTCTCTGCCCGACGATCAGCTCCTGGCGGCGGCCAGACACATGTCGCCGGCGGATCGCGCCGCCGTGCTCCGGTCGTATGCGGGTGATCGCGCCAACCGGCGCCACCGTCCCGGCCGCGCGTTCGAGCGGACGGCGTATCGATTCGACGTCCTCACCGACTACGGTGCGTTCCGCGATCTGCAGCGCCATCGGCTCCTCACGCTCGAGTGGCAGCCGCTCTCGACGCGGCACGGCTACTCGGAGCCGGAGGCGCTCCAGGCCGCCGGCGTGCTCGACGACTGGACGCGCATCATGGACGGCTCGGCCGAGCTGTACGAGGCGGTTCTGTCGTCCGGGTTACGGGAAATTGCGCCCTATGCGGTGTCGATGGCCTACCGGGTGCGCTTCTATATGCAGATGAACGCGCGCGAGGCGATGCACGTCATCGAACTGCGCACGTCACCTCAGGGGCATCCCGCCTATCGTCGGGTGTGCCAGCAGATGCACCGTCTCATCGACCAACAGGCCGGCCACCATGCGATCGCGGACGCGATGAAGTTCGCGGACCATTCGGTGGTGGAGCTCGAGCGGTTGCAGGCCGAGAGAGCGCGCGAGAAGAAGACAAGAGGAAATCCGTAGCGGGGGCTTATTCCTCCGGCACGTCGCGCGAGTTCCAGTATCGGCCGAACTCCTCCAGAAATGTCAGCGTCTCGAAGCTTTTCATCCGATCGAAGAAGAGAACTCCGTCGAGATGATCGGTCTCGTGCTGGATCACTCGCGCCGTAAATCCCTTCGCGCTCATGTCGATCCGCCGACCGCGTCTGTCGTACGCGCGGACCCGAATTTCCCTGGCGCGCGGCACCTTGCCCCGGATGTCGGGAATGCTGAGGCATCCTTCCCAGTCTTCTTCGGTGGCGCCGCCAACCGGCGTGATCTCGGGATTGATCAGCGCCATCAGCGGCACGCGCTCCTCTTCGCCGTCCTCATCGCTGTCGCGACGCGACGCGGGAAATCCTGCAACGAACAGACGGAGCCCGACGTGGATCTGCGGCGCGGCCAGTCCGATTCCCTGGTATTCCCGCATCGTTTCGAACATGTCGTCGATGAGCTGCTGAACCTCGGCTGATTTGATCGCGGCAGGATCGATCGGGTCAGCCTTCGCGCGCAGCACCGGATGCCCCATCCGCGCGACTTTCAGGATCGACATACCGGGTAGTATTTCATACGTGGAGTACCGGTTCTGTCCCGCGTGCGGCGGCGCGCTCGAGACGCGAAGCCTCAAGGCAGGCGATCCGGATCGGCTGGTTTGCGGACGCTGCGGCTTCGTCTTCTACCTCGATCCGAAGGTCGCGGTGGGCACGATTATCGAGACAGCAGACGAAGGGATCGTCCTCGTTCGCCGCGCGATCGAGCCCGGCTATGGACTGTGGGTCTTCCCCGGCGGCTACGTGGATCGCGGTGAAGAAGTGCGCGCGGCCGCGATCCGCGAAGCCCGCGAAGAGTGCGGGCTCGAGATCCGAATCGATCGCCTGATCAACGTGTACTCATACGCCGGCGCCTCACCCGTCATCATCGTCTACGCCGCGACCGCCGTCGGCGGAGACCTGTGCAACGACGACGAGTGCCTCGAGGCGCGCGTGTTCACGCGTCAAACCATCCCCTGGAACGAACTCGCGTTCCGCAGCACGAAGGAAGCCTTGCGAGACCATCTCGGAGTCCAGTAGTCACGACAGGAGGGACCGCCGCGAACATCCTCGCCGAGGAAGGGGCGGGACACCACGAACAATCTCGTTGAGGACGAGGAGGAACGCCACGAATGACCTCGCCGAGGACGGGGAGGGTCGGAGACGACGGGGAGAAAACCGAGGGCTGCAGACGGATCCGATCCCTTGTGATCTCTGCGATCTTCTGATCTTTGCGATCTTCCGGTCTTTCCGGTCTTCGCGGTCTTGTGCGATCTTTGCGATCTTTTGGATCTTTGCGATCTTTGCGGTCTTTTGATCTTTGCGGTGTTTGCGATCTTTGCCGGGATTTCGGCGCCGCTTTGCTATACTGAAGCTCCCCAGCCGACCCCGGGCCTCCCTGCGAAATGAACCATCAAAAGCTATGAAGAACACGATTCTGGCGTTCGCGTGTGCTGCTGCAGCGGCAGCGCTCACCGGTTGCATCAACTTCGAGCATACGAGTTCTCTGACGTCTCCATCCTCGGTCAGCGCAAGCGCTCTGCTCGGCATCTGGACGTCGGCCAACGTCGTTCCGTCGCCTTCTTCGTGCACGAATTTTCAGTGGCACGTGACCGAGCAGACGTCCAACAGCGCCAAGGGTAATTTCAGCGCGACGTGCGCGGGTGGATTGAACGTCGCGGGAACGGCGCAGGGGACCCTGACCGGGACGACGGTCAACTGGTCCGGCAGCGGGACAGCGACAGCGGCGGACCTGCCGTCGTGCGCAGTGTCGTTGAGCGGCACCGCTGAACTCGGCACGGATTCGATCAGGATTCCGTATTCGGGAACGACGTGCCTGGGGGCTGTGAGTGGAGTAGAAATCCTGAAAAAGAGTTAACCCCCAATTCCCAATTCCCAATGCTTGGGAGTTGGGAATTGGGAACTATCTGGCGAGCGCGTGTTCTAGAGAGCGAGCGTCTGTGCTAAGCGAGCTCCCCAGCCGTGCGCGCGCCGTAGAATTCGAACCATGGACGCGCGGCGGTGAGGCGGGCGTTCACGTTGTTGATGTTTTCGACGCCTTCCGATTCGAGCCAGGTGCGGAAGGCGTTCGCCCCCTGTTTCGCGTAAACGGGGATTCCATCCTTCCACGTCGCGCGGCCGCACAACACGCCTGAAAACTTCACGCCGGATTCAGCCGCCAGTTCAAGCGACTCGGTAAATTCCGCGTTGCTGACGCCAGCCGACAGGTAGATGAACGGTCTGGTCGCGACGTCTGCAGCGCGCCTGAAGAAGTCCATCGCTTCCTGCTTCGAGTAGGCTTTCGTTCCGCCGAACGCCTGCGCGCCTTCGACGTATTTCATGTTGATCGGCACCTCGACTTTCAGGACGTCGACACCGTAGCGGTTGTCCGTGAACTCCTGCATGCTCGCTGCGACGATCTCGGGTTTTTTGCGCGCGAACTCGGGGCCCTTCTCGTCCAGCCCTTCCTGATATCCGACAAGTTCAAGGAAGAACGGAATGTCGTTGGCGCGGCACTCGTCGCCAATCCGCTCGACCCAGGCGTGCTTGTGATCGTTGATGCGTTTCGGATCGGTCGGCGTGTAGTAGAGCAGGATTTTGATGCAGTCGGCGCCGGCTTCCTTCAGTCGCCGCACGGACCAGAGGTCGAGCAGATCGGGAAGGCGGCCGGCGGTGTTCGCGTCGTAGCCCGTCTTTTCGTACGCGAGCAGGAGCCCCGAACCGGTCGCGCGCTTTTTGCTGGCAGGGAGGCCCCATTCGGGGTCCAGGAGAATGGCGCTCGCGTGGCGGGTAAGCACCTCGGT
>Ga0310810_10006074_pt1 | contig 13581 bp, 13 predicted proteins | sample NCmetagenome_FD_207641 | JGI IMG/M metagenome (GOLD analysis project Ga0310810, IMG submission 207641) | Soil microbial communities from experimental microcosm in Duke University, North Carolina, United States - NC | ecosystem: Engineered > Artificial ecosystem > Soil microcosm > Unclassified ... | reverse complement strand
AATCTAGTAGCCGCCGTTAACACCGGCTAAAAACCCAGGGAGAGGGGATATGCAGATCGCACAGGAAAAGGCCGCCGTCACCCCTGGATTTGGTGTGCCGATGGCCGAGACGACTGCGGGCGGCCGCAATGTCTTTGCCGACTACAAGATCATCCGAAGGAACGGCGCGGTCGTAGGGTTCGAGCCGTCCAAGATTTCAGTCGCCATGACCAAGGCGTTCCTGGCCGTGAACGGCGCCCAGGGAGCCGCCTCGGCACGCATCCGCGAGCTGGTCGGCGGGCTGACCGACACGGTCGTTGCGGCGCTGCTCCGTCGCCAGCCGCAGGGTGGCACGTTCCACATCGAAGACATCCAGGACCAGGTCGAGCTCGCGCTGATGCGTTCGGGCGAGCACGACGTGGCGCGCTCCTACGTCCTCTATCGCGAAGAGCGCGCCAAGGCCCGCCAGGCGGAGAAGGCGGGCAAGAAGGAGCCGGGCGTCAACGTGGTGGAGAACGGGCAGCGGAAGCCCCTCGACCGGGCGGCTCTGCGCGCGCTTGTCCAGGCAGCCTGCCAAGGCCTGCCCGAGACATCACCGGACGCGATCCTCGAGGCGACGCTGCGCGACCTCTATGACGGCGTGCCGATGGAGGAAGTGCGCAAGTCGAGTGTCCTCGCTGCGCGGGCGCTCATCGAGAAGGATCCTGCATACAGCTATGTGACGGCGCGCCTCCTCCTGCACGGCGTGCGGCTCGAAGTACTGGGCGAAGAAGTGAGCCAGGCCGACATGGCGACTCGGTACGCCAGCTACTTCCCCCAATTCATCGAGCGGGGCATCGGCGCCGAGCTTATCGATCCCGAGCTCGCCAAGTTCGACCTGGCAAAGCTCGGCAAGGCGCTCAAGGCCGACTGCGACCTCCAGTTCGGCTACCTCGGCCTGCAGACGCTCTACGACCGCTACTTCCTGCACTCCAAGGGACAGCGCATCGAGTTGCCGCAGGCCTTCTTCATGCGCGTGGCGATGGGCCTGGCGCTGAAGGAGAAGAACCGCGACGCGCGCGCCATCGAGTTCTACAACGTGCTCTCGAGCTTTGACTTCATGAGCTCGACGCCGACGCTCTTCAACTCGGGAACGCTCCGCTCGCAGCTTTCGAGCTGCTATCTCACGACGGTGTCCGACGACCTCGAGGGGATCTACGAAGCGATCAAGGAAAATGCCTTGCTGGCGAAATACGCCGGCGGCCTTGGCAACGACTGGACGCCGGTGCGCGCGCTCGGCTCGCACATCAAGGGCACGAACGGCAAATCGCAGGGCGTGGTGCCGTTCCTGAAAGTGGTGAATGACACGGCGGTCGCGGTGAACCAGGGCGGGAAGAGGAAGGGCGCGGTCTGCTCCTACCTCGAGACGTGGCACCTCGACATCGAGGAATTCCTCGAGCTTCGCAAGAACACGGGCGACGACCGCCGGCGCACGCACGACATGAACACGGCGAACTGGATCCCGGATCTCTTCATGAAACGGGTGATGGAGAACGCCGAGTGGACGCTCTTCTCGCCTTCCGACGTGCGCGACCTGCACGACACGTTCGGCAAGGATTTCGAGGAGCGCTACCTGCGCTACGAGGAAAAGGCGGCGCGCGGCGAGCTCAAGCTCTTCAAGAAGATTCCCGCGGTGCAGCTCTGGCGCAAGATGCTCTCGATGCTCTTCGAAACGGGGCATCCCTGGATCACGTTCAAGGACCCCTCCAACCTGAGGAGCCCGCAGCAGCACACGGGCGTGGTGCACAGCTCGAACCTCTGCACCGAGATCACCCTGAATACCTCCGACGACGAGATTGCCGTGTGCAACCTCGGGTCGGTGAATCTGGTCGCGCACCTCGCCGAGGGCGGGCTGGATTTCCAAAAAATAAAAACAACAATTTCCACGGCGATGCGGATGTTGGACAACGTCATCGACATCAATTACTACGCTGTCGATAAGGCGCGGAACTCCAACCTGCGTCACCGGCCGGTGGGCCTGGGAATCATGGGATTCCAGGACTGCCTGCACAAGCTGCGCATCGCCTACGGATCAAGCGAAGCGGTGGAGTTCGCCGACCGCTCCATGGAGATGGTCGCGTTTGCTGCCTACTGGGCATCGACGGAACTCGCCGAGGAGCGCGGGCGCTATGCCTCGTTCCCCGGCTCGCTCTGGGATCGTGGCGTGCTGCCGCAAGACACGCTCGATCTCCTTGCGGCAGAGCGCGGCGGCTACGTCGAGGTCGACCGCTCGTCGACCCTCGACTGGGACTCGCTGCGCGGCCGCATCAAGAAGCACGGCATGCGCAACTCCAACTGCATCGCCATCGCGCCGACGGCGACCATCGCCAACATCATCGGCGTCTCGGCCTCGATCGAGCCGACGTATCAAAACCTCTTCGTGAAGTCGAACCTGTCGGGCGAGTTCACCGTGGTGAACGAGTACCTGGTAGCCGACCTGAAGAAGGCCGGCCTCTGGGACGAGGTGATGATCGCCGACCTCAAGTACTTCGACGGCAACCTCGCGCGCATCGATCGCGCGCCGGCTGAGCTGCGTCGCCTCTACGCCACCGCCTTCGAGACCGAGCCGAAATGGCTGGTCGAGGCGGGTGCGCGGCGGCAGAAGTGGATCGACCAGTCTCAATCACTCAACATCTACATGCCCGGTGCCTCGGGCAAGAAGCTCGACGAGACCTACAAGCTCGCCTGGCTGCGCGGGCTGAAGACCACGTACTACCTCCGCGCGATGGGCGCCACGCACGCCGAGAAGTCGACCAGCAAGGCCGGCGCGTTGAACGCCGTTTCTGCCGCGGCCATCGAGGCCCCGGTGGTGGCGGAGGCCGGGGTCAAAGCCTGCTCGATCGACAATCCCGACTGCGAGGCCTGCCAGTGATAACCCTCGGCTCGTTGAGCTTCAACGGGCCGTTCATGGCGCCGATCTGGTCGCCGCCGAAGACCGCTGGCCTCTACGCGATCCTGGTGCCGGGCTGGCGGCTCCTCACCTTCCGCGCACTGTACTTCGGGCAGGCAGGGACGTTCAGCCCCGACCTCATCCGCTCGCATGAGCGCCACGCGGAGTGGGTGACGATCGCCGGCACCGAGTGGAACCTGTACATCGCCACGCACGAGATGTCGTTCGCCACGCCCGCCCGCCTGGAATCAGCGGCGCGTGAGCTGGCGCGTAGCTACAAGCCGGAATTCAAGCCGGTCGACGAGAAAACCACGCCCAGCGTGCGGACGATGCTGCTCGCCCAGGCCATGCGCAACGGACAGGACAAATAGACCCCATGCTCAAATTCGAAGACTTCGCGCCGCAGCCGGCCACCGGCTTCGTGCCAGCGAGCCCGGCCAAGGAGCTAGACCCCCCGGCAGCCGACTTCCGCCGCGTCACGGTGGAAGACAAGAAGATCATCAACTCGAAGGCCGACGTCAACCAGCTCGTCCCCTTCAAGTACAAGTGGGCCTGGGAGAAGTACCTCGCTGCCTGCGCGAATCACTGGATGCCGCAGGAGATCAACATGAGCCGCGACATCCAGCTGTGGAAAGACCCGAACGGTCTCACGGAGGACGAGCGGCGTATCGTTACCCGCAACCTGGGTTTCTTCGTTACCGCAGATTCCCTCGCCGCCAACAACATCGTGCTCGGCACCTACCGGCACATCACCGCGCCCGAGTGCCGGCAGTACCTCCTGCGCCAGGCCTTCGAGGAAGCGATCCATACCCACGCCTACCAGTACATCGTCGAGAGCCTGAACCTCGAGGAAGGCGCGGTGTTCAACGCCTACCACGAAATTCCGTCGATCCGCGAGAAGGACGAGTTCCTGGTGCCGTTCATCGACACCTTGACCGATCCGGCGTTCAAAACCGGCACGCCGCAGGCCGACCAGCAGTTGCTCAAGAGCCTGATCGTGTTCTCCTGCCTGATGGAGGGCCTGTTCTTCTACGTCGGCTTCGCGCAGATCCTGGCGCTCGGCCGGCAGAACAAGATGACCGGCGCCGCCGAGCAGTACATGTACATCCTGCGCGACGAGTCGATGCACTGCAATTTCGGCATCGACCTCGTCAACCAGATCAAGCTCGAGAACCCGCACCTCTGGACCGCGGCGTTCCGCGAAGAACTGAGCGGCCTCTTCAAGCAGGCGGTCGATCTTGAATACAAGTACGCCGAGGACACCATGCCGCGCGGCGTGCTTGGCCTGAATGCTCCGATGTTCAAGGAATACCTGCGCTTCATCGCGAACCGCCGCTGCCAGCAAATAGGCCTTGAGCCGCTCTTCGCCGGCGCGCAGAACCCCTTCCCGTGGATGAGCGAAATGATCGACCTGAAGAAGGAGCGCAACTTCTTCGAGACCCGCGTCATCGAGTACCAGACCGGCGGAGCGCTCAATTGGGAGTGAATTCCAAGAAGCAGGCAACGAGGGGGAGCAACATGAATGAGGAGTGGGACCTAATGCACAGGATCACGGCATGCAAAGCGGAGGACGACTACAAGCTCTGGCTGCGCTTCGATGACGGGCTCGAGGGCAGCGTGTTTCTCGGCAACCTCCTTGAGATCGGCGCTTTCCAGCTCTGGCGCGACGTGCGCGAGTTCGAAAAGGTGAGCGTCGATCCGGACACTGCGACGGTCACCTGGGAAGGCGGCATCCGCCTGGACAGCGATGTCCTCTACCAGGACCTCGCGCAGCGTTCCCACCCCATTCAGCACGCTGGCGGCGGCAATACCCCGACGGCGGTTGGATAGTCCGGCTCTGCCGGGCTTCTTGTTCAACAACCTTGAAGGAGATTGAAAATGGCGAAGAAAAAAGCGAAAAAAGGCGGAAAGAAAAAGAAGAAGAAGAAAGCATCACGAAAAAAAAAGAAGCTAACTAAGAAAAAGGCGGCAGGAAGAAAGAAATCCGCCAAGAAGAAGAAAAAGGCGGGAAAAAAGAAAAAGGCAATGAAAGCCGCCAGACCTAAGGCCAGCCCTGCGGGCGCGATGGCGACAACGCCGTCCACCGCTGCGACCCCCGGCGCGCGAGTCGCGCTGAATCCAGCGGCCGCTTGGCCTTTCCCGACGGGCTCCCGGCCGTAACCGGGCGCCTGAAGTGGGGCGGGGGGCGAAAGCCCCTCGCGGCCTCGAAGCTCAGCGGACCGGCTTGGTCCAATCGGCCCAAGAAACGAGACCTAGGCCGGTCCGCGAGGCTTCACAAGGAAGTGAAAGCATCTCACGTACTCGAAGCGCACCAAAAACGGCACCAGAAACAGGCGTTTCGCAGGTCTGTAAGGACTTGCGCGAGGAGAGGCGAAGTGATTGACAGGATTGAGAAATGCCTAATATCATTGCGTCCGCTGCACCGCAACAATCAGCCGCTTCGCCGGCTGGTGCGTTTAACCATCTAGCCCCGGTGGTCGACCTGCTCGGCAGGTCGCTAGCCAAGTCCCGCAGTGCACGTAATGCACAACAGGGCGCCGGGGCACGGAGGTGGCCTATGGCAGGGAAACTCGCAAGACGCGCCTACGACGGGCTGAAGAGCCTTCTGGCGCTGGTTGGGGTGGTCTCGATCGCCGCACTCGCCGCGCTGCCTCTGGCACGCGGTGACATGGATCTTTCGGCGATCGCGACCGAGGCGTTCTTCGAGCCGACGACGATCGTGGCCGGCCCGATCCAGGCGCAGGTCGACACGCCGCTCGAGCGCGAGCAGCGCGTCGTGACCGAGTACATCGCCAAGCGCTACCGCGTCTCCGAAGGCGCGATCACCGGCTATGTCGCGGCGGCCTACCGCGCCGGCGACCAATACTCGGTCGACCCGCTCCTCATCCTCGCCGTCATGGCGGTCGAGTCGCGCTACAACCCGGTTGCCGAGAGCACCGTCGGCGCCAAGGGCTTGATGCAGGTGATGCCGAAATACCACCTCGACAAGCTGATGGACCACGGTGGCGAGCCGGCGCTCCTCGAGCCCGAGGTCAACATCCAGGTCGGCACGCAGATCCTGCGCGAGTACCAGCGGCGCTTCCGCGATACCGAGACGGCGTTGCAGGCCTACGCCGGCGCCTTCGACGAGCCGAGCTCGCAATACGCGAACAAGGTCTTCCTCGAGCGCGCGCGCCTCGAAGCGCTACGCGTGAAGGCTAAGAAGGCCCCGCAAAGCGCGTAATTCTCCGGGCAGCCTCCTCGAGGTCGCCCATAGCTCGCGTGTAAGCGAAGCGCACGAAGCGCTCGGTCCCATTCGCGCCGAAGTCCACTCCCGGCGTAGCGGCAACCGCTTCCTTCTCCAGCAGGTCCATGCAGAAACGCCGCGCGTCGCGTCCACAGTCGGCGTAGATGTAGAACGCGCCGCGCGGCTCCGCCGGAACGGACAGTCCCGCTTTCCTCAGCACCGGGAGGAGGAAATCGCGACGCCGCGCGAACTCACCTCGCCTTTGCTCCAGGGTCGCGATCGACTCGGGAGCGAAAGCGGCACACGCCGCATGCTGTGCCGCCGACGGCGCCGAGATGAATAGGTGCTGCGCGAGCTTCTCGAAGCCGCGCACCGCGCTGGGCGGGAGCACCACCCATCCGAGCCGCCAGCCGGTCATGCAGAAGTACTTCGAGAAACTGTTGATGATCACCACGTCGCCGGGTAGACCCAGCGCGGTCGATGGCTCCGTTCCGTACGTGAGTCCCTGGTAGATCTCGTCGACCATCAGCACGCCGCCGCGCTCGGCAATGAACGCTGCGATGGCCGCGAGCTCGGTCTTTGATATCAGCGTCCCCGTCGGATTGGACGGCGAGCCGAGCAGCAGTCCTTTCGTCTTCGGGCCCCATGCATCGCGCACCATGGCGAGCGTCGGCTGGAAGTTCTCGGCACTTCCCACGTTCAGCGCTCGCGCGCGGCCCTCGAATGCGCGCACGAAATGACGGTAGCCGGGATAGCCGGGATCGGGCACGAGGATTTCGTCGCCCGGCTCGACATAGAGCGCAGCGACGGTCAGCAGTCCACCCGAGGCGCCGGAGGTGACCACCGCCCGCGATGCATCGACTTTGGTTTTGAATTTCTGCTCGTAATGTCCAGCGATCGCGTCGCGCAACTCGGGCAGCCCGAGCGTGGCGGTGTAGGCCGTGCGTCCGTCGCGCAGCGCGCGTACGCCCGCTTCGACTACGGGCTCGGGTGCGCTGAAGTCGGGCTCGCCGATTTCCATATGCACCACATGCCGCCCGGCGCGCTCGAGTGCATGCGCGCGCGAGAGCACATCCATCACTTCAAAAGGCTGGATTTCCTCGGCGCGTTTCGCAGTGCGCATGAGGGCCGATTCTAAGTCCCGCTGCTATAGAATCGTCTCGTGGATGAGTCGCTGAAGCAGAACGCCCTGGATTACCACCGGCGCTCGCCGCCGGGGAAGATCTCCGTACTGCCGACGAAGCAGCTCACCAACCAGCGCGACCTCGCGCTGGCGTATTCACCGGGCGTTGCGGCTGCGTGCGAGGAAATCGTGCGCGACCCGGCGACTGCCGCGCTGTACACCTCGCGCTCGAACCTGATCGCCGTTATCACGAACGGCACCGCCGTGCTGGGCCTCGGCGCCATCGGGCCGCTCGCCGCGAAGCCGGTGATGGAAGGGAAAGCCGTCCTTTTCAAGAAATTCGCCGGCATCGACTGCTTCGACATCGAGATCAACGAGCTCGACCCGATGAAGCTCGTCGACATCATTGCTTCGCTCGAACCGTCGTTCGGCGCGATCAACCTCGAGGACATCAAGGCGCCAGAGTGCTTCATCGTCGAGCGCGAGCTGCGCAAGCGGATGAAGATCCCGGTTTTCCACGACGACCAGCATGGCACTGCGATCACCGTCGGCGCGGCGGTCTACAACGGCCTGAAAGTAGTCGGCAAGAAGATCGAGCAAGTGAAGCTGGTGGCATCGGGCGCCGGCGCTGCGGCGCTGGCGTGCCTCGACCTGCTGCAGAAGATGGGGCTGCCGCTCGCGCACATCACGGTCACCGACATCAAGGGCGTGGTCTACAAGGGCCGGCGCGAGCTGATGGATCCGGACAAGGAGCGCTACGCGAAGGAGACACGCGCGCGTACCTTGGATGAAGTCATCGCGGGTGCCGACGTGTTCCTCGGCCTCTCGGCCGGCGGCGTCCTCCAGCCCGCGATGGTGAAGAAGATGGCCGATCGGCCGCTCATCCTCGCGCTCGCCAATCCCGAGCCTGAGATCCGGCCCGAGCTTGCCAAGGAAGCGCGGCCCGATTGCGTGATCGCGACCGGGCGCTCGGATTATCCGAACCAGGTGAACAACGTCCTTTGCTTCCCGTTCATCTTCCGCGGTGCGCTTGACGTGGGCGCGACGACCATCACCACCGAGATGGAGCTCGCCGCCGTGAGGGCGATCGCGGGGTTGGCGCAGGCCGAAACGTCGGAGCAGGTGGCGCTCGCCTACGGCATCGAGACGATCAGCTTCGGTCCGGAATACATCATCCCGCGGCCGTTCGACCCTCGCCTGATCGCGCGTGTCGCGCCGGCGGTGGCCAAGGCCGGAATGGACTCGGGCGTGGCGACGCGGCCGATCGCCGATCTTGGCGCCTACGAGCAGTCGCTCACGCAGTTCGTCTATCACTCCGGCCTCATCATGAAGCCGCTCTTCACCGCGGCGAAGGCAGCGCCTCGGCGCATCGTCTACACCGAGGGCGAGGATGAACGCGTGCTGCGCGCGGCGCAGATCGTCGTGGACGAGGGCCTGGCGAAGCCGATTCTCATCGGCCGGCCGCAGGTGATCGAGCAGCGACTCGAGCGTCTCGGGCTGCGCGTTCGGCCCGGCAAGGAATTCGAGCTGGTGAACCCGGAGTTCGATCCGCGTTACCGCGACTACTGGTCGACCTACCACCAGCTCACGGAGCGGCAGGGCGTTTCGCCCGAGTACGCACGCGCGCAGATGCGGCGCAACCAGACGCTGATCGGATCGATGCTGGTCCGCAAGGGCGAAGCCGACTGCATGCTTTGCGGCACGTTCGGCGTGCATTCCGAACACCTGCACTACATCGACCAGGTGATCGGCCTGCGGCCCGGAGTGCGGCACTACGCGGCGATGAACGCCATCATCCTGCCGACGCGCTATGTGTTCATCTGCGACACCTACGTCACCGACGAACCCGACGCCGAGCACATCGCCGAGATGACGCTCCTCGCCGCCGACGAAATGCGGCGCTTCGGCATCGCGCCCAAAGTGGCGCTCATCTCGGCCTCGACGTTCGGCTCGCTCGACACGCCCTCGGCGCGCAAGATGCGCGCGGCGCTCAAGCTGATCGAGGCTCGCGCCCCCGACCTCGAGATCGAGGGCGAGATGCATGGTGATGCCGCGCTGTCGGAGGAGATACGGCTCAAGGTCTTTCCGCGCACCAGGCTGCGCGGTGAGGCCAACCTGCTGGTCATGCCCTCGCTCGATGCGGCGAACATCTCGTTCAATCTCTTAAAGACAGCGAGCGGCGGCGGCGTCACTATCGGCCCCATGCTGCTCGGGGCGGCCAAGCCGGTGCACATCCTCACGCCTTCGGCGACCGTGCGCCGCATCGTCAACATGACCGCGCTCGCGGTCACTGACGCCAATGCGCCACGCGGCCAGGAGAATCTTTTTTGACCGACAGCGCCAGCGCCACGATCGCGCCGTTTCCGTCGAACCGGGTGCGGCCGCGCGCCGGGCTCGTGCTGACCGGCGGCGGCGCCCGCGCCGCTTACCAAGTCGGCGTCGTGAAGGCAGTCCGCGACGTCCTCGGCAATCCGAAAAAGAATCCATTCCCGATCCTCTGCGGCACCTCGGCCGGCGCAATCAACGCCACCACGCTCGCCGTCTACGCCGACGACTTCTCGCGCGCCGTCGCCAACCTGCTCGAGGTGTGGGAGAACATGCATTGCCGGCACATCTACCGCACCGATGCCTGGCACATCATCCAGAGCGGGGCGAAGTGGCTCGCCGCGATGATGCTGGTCTCGCGCAAGAACCCGATCTCGCTTCTGGACAACACGCCGCTCGCCCGCATGCTGGGACACAACCTGCCGTTCGATCGCATCCAGCAGAACATCGACGCGGGCACGCTCTACGCGGCGTGCGTCACCGCGTCCGGCTATACGAGCGGCCAGAGCGTCTCGTTCTTCCAGGGCGGCAGCGGACTCGAAGGCTGGGAGCGCAACCAGCGCATCGGCGCCGCCGTGTCGCTGAAGCTCGAGTATCTGCTCGCGTCCGCGGCATTGCCGTTCATCTTCCCGGCGGTGAAAGTCCACCGCGAGTACTTCGGCGACGGCTCGATGCGCCAGATCGCGCCGGTGAGCCCGGCACTGCACCTGGGCGCCGATCGCGTCCTGATCGTCGGTACCGGGCGCCAGACGACCGACCAGAATCGCGCCCGGTCGGACGTCTATCCGTCGCTTGCGCAGATCGCGGGCCACGCGCTCAACTCGATCTTCCTCGACAGCCTGGCCGTCGACATCGAGCGGCTCGAGCGCATCAATCGTACGGTGCGACTGATTCCACCGGATCGCCTGGCCGACTCGAGCACGCAATTGCGACCCGTGAGAGTGCTGTTCATCACGCCGTCGCAGCCGATCGAACGCATCGCGGCCCGCTTCATTCACGAGCTGCCGATGACGATTCGCTTCATCCTGAAACCCACCGGCGCGCTCAGCCGATCGGGCTCCAACCTCGCAAGCTACCTGCTTTTCGAGGAGAGCTTCTGCCGCGCGCTCATCGACCTCGGTTACCAGGACACCATCAGCCGCGAGAAGGAGCTGAAGGAATTCTTCAGTCCCGAGCTCGCCGAACGCCATGGCTGACGAAAAGACCCCGCCGCAGGATCCGTTCGAGATGTATCGCCGGTTGTGGGGCAACCTCGGCGTGCCGCTGCCCGGCATGGCGATGCCGACTTTCGATCCAGCGGAAGTCGAGAAGCGCATCAACGACCTCAAGTCGGTCGAGGCATGGCTCAATATGAACCTCAACATGGTGAAGTTCTCGATCCAGGGGCTCGAAGTCCAGCGCGCGGCATTGCAGGCGATGCGCGCCGGCACCGAGCCGCCCAAAAAAGACTAGTCGCACCGACAATCCACCGGGAGAAGAGCATGGCCAAGGCAATCCGTTTCCATAAGCAAGGCGGTCCCGAAGTGCTGCAGCTCGACGACGTGCAGGTCGGCGAGCCCGGCGAAGGTCAGGTCCGCATCCGCCACACGGCGATCGGCGTCAACTTCGTCGATATCTACCAGCGTGCGGGCCTCTATCCGATGCAGACGCCCGCCATCGCCGGCAACGAAGGGGCAGGCGTGGTCGAGGCCGTAGGGCCGAAGGTGAAGGACCTGAAGAAAGGCGATCGTGTCGCCTACACGGGCCTGCCGGGCTCGTACGTTACGGAGCGCGTGGTGCCAGCCGACCGGATGGTGAAGATCCCGAAAGGCATCAGCGACCAGCAGGCGGCGTCGATGATGCTGAAGGGCATGACGGTGCACTACCTCATCCACTCCACTTTCAAGGTGAAGAAGGGGCAGACCGTCCTGTGGCACGCCGCCGCCGGCGGCGTCGGGCTCATCGCCGGCCAATGGCTGAAGAAGCTCGGCGCGAACACCATCGGTACGGTCGGCTCGGAAGAGAAGGCGAAGCTCGCCAGGGCGCACGGCTGGAAGCACGTCATCAACTACTCGACCGAGAACTTCGTCGAGAAGGTAAAGGAGCTCACCAAGGGCAAGAAGGTGCCGGTGGTGTACGACTCGGTCGGCAAGACCACCTGGGACGGCTCGCTCGACTGCCTCGCGCCGTGCGGCCTGATGGTCTCTTTCGGCAATGCCTCGGGACCCGTGCCGCCGCAGAACCTCGGCATCCTGTCCGGCAAGGGCTCGCTCTACGTGACGCGGCCCACGCTAGGGACTTACATCGCCGCGCGCGCGGATCTGGTCAAGCGTGCGAATGACCTGTTCAACGTCGTGAAGTCGAAGAAGGTGAAGATCGAGACCACGGCGCAGTACAAGCTCGCCGACGCGGCGAATGCCCACCGCGATCTCGAGGGACGCAAGACCACCGGCTCGGTAATCCTCGTTCCCTGATGACGAACGGGCGGCGTTACTTGATGTTCAGGATCTTCATCCTGATGCTTGCCCTGCTTGTGGAGCGCTTCGCCATCGGCGCGGTATTTCTTGACGTCGGCCGCCTGCTGGGCGGTGAGCTGCGGATTCTTGGCCATCGCCTCGTCGATCTTCTTCATGTCCATCGGGCAATGGAATGCAAGGGCGGTTGAGGCGGTGAAGGCGAGAAGGGCAGCAAGGGCGATGCGCTTCATGCGGTGTCTCCCGTGACGGTTCTTGATGTTGCCGGCCTGCGCGAGCGGCTCTCCCGCCCCGCAGCGGCAGACGCAGTATACGGGGATGACGGCGCCGGCAGGCGCGAAGCCGGCGTCACGCCTGCTGCGGTGCTCGTCCCGATCATTGCGCATGCCGGCCTGACGGTGCTCTTCACCAAGCGCACCGTCCAGCTCAAGGCCCATTCCGGACAGGTCAGCTTCCCCGGAGGTCGCGCCGAGCCGAGCGACGCGAGCGTGGAAGCCACGGCGCTGCGCGAGGCGCAGGAGGAGATCGGCCTCGCGCCGCCGCGCGTGGAGGTGCTGGCGCGGCTGCCGGAGTACTTCACGCGCACCGGATTCCGGGTGACGCCGGTCGTCGGCGTGATCCAGCCGCCGCTCGAGCTGCTGCCGGACGCCCGCGAAGTCGACGAGATCTTCGAGGTGCCGCTCGACTTCATCCTCGATCCGCGCAACCACCAGCGCGGCAGCCGAGAGATCAACGGCCGCACGGCGCACTACTACTTCATCGAGCACGGCGGGCGCACCATCTGGGGCGCGACCGCAGGCATGCTCATCAACCTTTATAGAATCCTCGGATGAGCCAAAGCAGGCAGAAAACGCCTTGAGCGTGCTCGCCATCATCGCCGCCCTCGTCATCGAGCAATGGCGGCCCCTCGGCGAGCGCAGAGCGCTGCAGGGCACGCTCGCGGCCTGGGCGTCGTGGCTCGAGCAGGCGTTCAACGGCGGCGAGCGCCGCCATGGGATGGTCGCGTGGTTCGTGGCTGTGCTGCCGCCGGTGGTCCTCGCCGCCGTGCTGCACGCGGTGCTCTATTCGGTGCACGGGCTGCTCGGCCTGCTCTTCAACGTCGCGGTGCTCTACCTCACCCTCGGCTTCCGCCAGTTCAGCCACAACTTCACCGACATCCAGCTCGCGGTCAAGGCGGGTGATCTCGACCGCGCGCGGAGCCTGCTCGACAACTGGCGCGGCGCTTCGGGCGTGGTGCGCACGCGCGAAGAAGTCATCCGCCTCACCATTGAGGAAGCGCTGCTCGCATCCCATCGCCACGTTTTTGGCGTCTTGCTTTGGTACCTCCTGCTTCCGGGCCCCGCGGGCGCCGTGCTCTATCGACTTGCTGCCTACTTTGCGTACCGCTGGAAGGATCTGCGCGGCTTCGGCGACTTCGCGCAGCGTGCGTTCTATATCCTCGACTGGCCGGCGGTCCGTCTCACGGCCGCCGCGTTCGCCGTCGTCGGCGACTTCGAGGACGCGGTCTATTGCTGGCGCACGCAGGCCCACACCTGGACCGAGCCGA
>Ga0310810_10006073_pt1 | contig 13581 bp, 12 predicted proteins | sample NCmetagenome_FD_207641 | JGI IMG/M metagenome (GOLD analysis project Ga0310810, IMG submission 207641) | Soil microbial communities from experimental microcosm in Duke University, North Carolina, United States - NC | ecosystem: Engineered > Artificial ecosystem > Soil microcosm > Unclassified ... | reverse complement strand
CGACCATCGCCAAGCGCATCCTGATCATGGGCGATCAGCTGCGCGCCGGCGAGCGCACCATCCGCGAACTGGTCATCTTCAGCGACGAAGAAATCACCGACGAGGTGATCCAGGAGCGCGCCGTCGAGGTCCTCGGACAGATCGAGGCGGTCCGCAAGGCACGCGTCAATTACCTGAAGGTTGGCGAAAAGCTCGTCGACGTGCCCAAGAAGGACAAGAAGAAGTATCGCCGTGCACGCCTGAAGACCCTGCGCGCCTGGGTGGACGTCTCACGCCGTATTCGCGAGATCGAGTTCACCGAGACCGTGAAGCGCCGCCTGGTTGACGAAGTCAAGGAAGCCGTCGACGCCGTCGTCAAGGTGCAGCGCGAAGCCGACCACATCGATCGGGTGCTCAATCCCAAGATCAAGCTCAAGGGACCGAAGCTCAAGGAAGAAGAGAAGAAGAACCTGCTGAAGAAGCAGAAGGACCTGCGCCTGCATATCAAGCAGATGGTCGACGATCTCGAAGAGACGCCCGAGCGCCTGCGTCGCACCATCGAGGTCATTCAGCGCGGCGAAGCGCAGGCCGAGCAGGCGAAGAAGGAACTGGTCGAAGCCAACCTCCGACTGGTCGTGTCGATCGCGAAGAAGTACACCAACCGCGGCCTGCAGTTCCTCGACCTCATTCAGGAAGGCAACATCGGCCTCATGAAGGCGGTGGACAAGTTCGAGTACCGCCGCGGCTACAAGTTCTCCACCTACGCCACGTGGTGGATCCGTCAGGCCATCACCCGCGCGATTGCGGACCAGGCGCGCACCATCCGCATCCCGGTCCACATGATCGAGACGATCAACAAGCTCATTCGCACCTCGCGCGCGCTCGTGCAGGAGCTCGGACGCGAGCCGACCTCCGAAGAGATCGCCAAGCGGATGGACATTCCGGTCGCGAAGGTCCGCAAGGTCCTCAAGATCGCGCAGGAGCCGATCTCGCTCGAGACACCGATCGGCGAGGAAGAGGATTCGCATCTTGGCGACTTCATCGAGGACCGCAACATCGTGTCGCCCGCGGAAGCCGTCATCAATTTGAACCTCAAGGAACAGACCGAGGCCGTGCTCAAGACGCTCACGCCGCGCGAAGAGAAAGTCATCAAGATGCGCTTCGGCGTCGGCGACGGCAGCGAACACACGCTCGAAGAAGTGGGTCAGAATTTCGCGGTCACGCGCGAACGCATTCGTCAGATAGAGGCAAAGGCGCTTCGCAAGCTGCGTCATCCGTCAAGGTCGCGTAAACTCAAGGCCTTCTTGGAGGGTCGCACGTAACGGGAATGCTCCCTCGTCAACTCCCAACTCCCAAGAGACCAACTCCCAAGGCCGCGTTGGGAAGTTGGCACAAGAAGCAGATTGGGAGTTGAATTGGGGGCCCGTAGCTCAGCGGTTAGAGCGGCCGGCTCATAATCGGTTGGTCCCAGGTTCGAATCCTGGCGGGCCCACTCAGTTGCTTCGGACGTAACTCAGAATGATTTGATGTCGCCAGACTTAGAACGCCTCATTCAGCTCCAGCGCCTGGAGACGATCATCGCGGAGGCCAGGGCGGCCATCGCACTCCATCCACAGAGACTCTCTGCACTCGATGCGCGATTGAACGACGCCAAGAGCGCAGTTGATTCCGCCAAAGAACAACTGAAAGCCAACGGCGAGCGCAGGCGCGAGCTCGAAAAAGACGTCGCGGTCTACCAGGGCCGCCTGACGAAGTTCAAAGACCAGCTCTCAGCCGTCAAAACCAATCGCGAATACACCGCGATGCAGCACGAGATCGCAACGGCACAAAGCGATCTCGGGGCGGTCGAAGAAAAAGTACTCGAGCGAATGCTGGAGGCCGACGAGCTCGCCGCCGCCGCCAAGCGAGCGGAAGCCACACTCGCGGCGCAGTCGAAAGAGATCGAGGCGGAGAAGAAGACCCTCAGTCAGGAAGTGACAACAACTGAAGCCTCTCTCAAGGAATCGACCGAGGCGCGCGCAGCCCTGGTGAAATCACTCGAGCCCAGGCTCGTGGCGTTGTTCGAGCAGCTCGCCAAGATGCGGAAGGGCGTGGCCATCTGCAGCGCCACGCGTGACGGACTGTGCTCGGTGTGCCACGTTCGGCTCAGACCGCACGTCTTCCAGCAGATCCGGCAGAACGACACCATCATCCAGTGCGACAGCTGTCAGCGCGTGATGTACTGGGTGCCCCCTCCCCCGCCTGTTGAACCTCCAGTCGTCCACGCTCCTTGACCTTTCGGCAGGCTTGCTTCGTGGTGCTCAAGGTCACCCTGAGCCTTCGAGTTGCTCAGGCTCATCCCGAACTTGTCGAGGGATGAGCGGAGTCGAAGGGTGAGTTCGAAGTCGGTCACGATTTACACCGACGGGGCCTGCCAGGGGAACCCCGGTCCTGGTGGCTACTGCGCCATCCTCGAATACGGCGAGCATCGTCGTGAACTGTCTGGCGGGTTTCGGCGGACCACGAACAATCGCATGGAGATGATGGCCGTCATCAAGGCGCTCGAAGCCCTCAAAGGGCCGTGTCAGGTGACGGTCGTGAGTGATTCCGAATACGTCGTCAACGGGATCACGAAGGGGTGGGCCAAAGGCTGGCGCGCGAAAGGCTGGCGGCGCTCAGGGAAGGTCGTCCCCAACTGGGAGTTGTGGAGCCAGCTGCTCGAACTCTGCGACTATCATCGCGTGAGATTCGAGTGGGTCAGGGGTCACGCGGGCCACGAAGAGAACGAGCGCTGCGACGAGCTCGCGGTCGCTGCGGCGGCGGTTCCAGACTTGCCCACCGATCTGGGTTACGAACAACCACCGGCTCCGCCCGCGTCGACACCAAGCGTGTTCAGCTGACGCGGCATCGATGACAGGACGAGACGATGTCGATCGAATCTCACGCTGACTGGAAGGGTCTGAAAGCAGCGGCGCACGTTGCGCGGCTCACGCTCGACGCGCTTGCGAAACAAATACAGCCCGGCGTGACTACCGGCGAGCTGGACGAGACAGCCGCACGACTCTTCGCGGCCCACCACGCGCGCTCCGCGCCCGCGTTCACATACGGATTCCCGCGCACGGTCCTCATCAGCGTCAACGACGAAATCGTCCACGGGATTCCCGGCGCTCGCCGGATCGCCATCGGGGACATCGTCAAGCTCGATGTCACGGTCGAGAAGGACGGCTACATCGCCGACGCCGCGCGAAGCGTTGTCGTCACACCTGCGGCCGCGATCGCGCACGATCTGGCTACCTGCGCCCGCGCGGCGTTTCAGGCAGCGCTGACCGTCGCGCGCGCCGGTGTGCGCGTCAACGAGATCGGCCGCGCGGTCGAAGGCGAGGTTCGTCGTCGCGGCTTTTCGGTGATCAAAGGGTTGTGCGGCCACGGCGTCGGCCGCACCATCCACGAGGAGCCGTCAGTCCCCAATTACTACGATCCGTTTCAGACGGACGTGCTGACGGAGGGCCTGGTCCTGACGATCGAGCCGATGATCAGCGCCGGTTCGACGCAGGTCGTCGAGGACGATGACGGTTGGACGCTGCGCACGCGGGACGGCAGCCTGTCTGCTCACTACGAGCACACACTCGTGATTACGCGTGGTGCACCCATCGTCCTGACCGGCGCCGCGTAAATCGAACGCGGCGCTGCCGGCTCATCGTGCGACGCGAATCACGCCGGCGATCCGCCCCGCCTTCTCTTTTTCCTTGCGATACGAGGTGAGCACGTCGAGGTGCATCGCGGTGCACAGCCCGGAGACGAAGATCTGCTCCTCGGGCACACCCGCAAGAATCAGCTGATCGGTGTTGGCACGAGCGACGTCGAGGGTGAGCGCCGATCGGACGCTGGAGCCGCGAGACGGTGGAGGCGACAGGAACCAGCGATCGATCAGGTAACGCTCATGTCCGGCGGCGGCAAATGCGTCGACGAGCTCGCTCCCGACCTCATAGCAGCACCCGCCGATGTTCGGCCCGATCGCGACGATGAGATCCTGCGGACGGGTTCCGAACTCGCGCCCCAGTGCATCGACGGCCGCCACGGCCACGCGCGCGACGGTACCGCGCCACCCGGCGTGCACGGCCGCAACGGCGCCGCGCGCGCGATCCGCCATCAAGAGCGGGACACAGTCCGCCGCGCGTACCGCGATCGCCACGTCCACGGCGTCCGAGACGAGCGCATCAGCTTCGGGGCGCGGGTCAGGCACGGGCGATCCGCGTCGAAGGACAACGACCTCTCTGCCATGCACCTGGTTGACCATCGCTACGTCACGCGCGCCGATTGCCTGGGCCAGATCACGCACATGAGCGGCGGACGACAACTCCAGTTGCCGCGTCGTAAACAGATGCGGCGCGACTGCGGTCAGCGGCCGACAGCGGAGCGCCGCGCCCCAGGACTCGTCGGTCCACTCGAAACCGTCGGCGACCTCTGGCAGGCTCGTGTAGGATCGAACTGACACATGACCATTATAGGAACCGGGCTCGATGCCACAGAGATCGATCGCATCGAGGAGGCGATCAAGCGCTATGGTGACCGCTTCATTCGGAGGGTGTTCACTGCCGGCGAGATCGCCTACTGCCAGGCCAAGAAGGACTTTGCGCCTTCGTTCGCGGCGCGTTTCGCTGCGAAGGAAGCGGCGATGAAAGCGCTCGGTACCGGCCAGTCGCAGGGCGTGTTCTGGACCGGCATCGAGGTCGTCCGCCGTGGCGGACCGCCGATGCTGCAGTTCCATGGCGGCGCGGCAAAGCGATTCGAGAAAATCGGCGGGACGAAGTCGCTCCTCACGCTCACCCACTCGAAGGAGCTGGCGATCGCTCACGTGATGCTGCTGCAGGACTGACCCGTCAACCGCAGTGGGCGCGTTCTCGCGCCGCTGCGCAAGTAATCCCTCTCTCTTCGACGTAACCCTTCCTCGCTCAGCGGATTGCATCGACGCGTCGCCCTCGGGCGCGCGGCCCGGCATTTGCCATCTTCCTCTCCGCCAGCGCAACGCATTCGCACATCTCGCGAACGCCGCCAGACGGAGGAACGCCGTGGTCGTACGAATCACACCGAATGACAAGAACAACCCGCCCGGCAAGCTTGCCGACGCGGAGGTCCATTTCACCGAAGGCGAGCTCGAAGGAATGAAGCTGATCGGGTTCGCGGTCTGGGAGCGGCGAACCGGCGGCGGACGCAACGTGACGTTTCCCGCGCGTCAGTACTCGGTCAACGGCGAGCGGCGGACGTTCGCGCTGCTTCGGCCGACCAACGGCGACGCGACGAAGCAGGACCGCATTCGCGAGATGGTGCTGCGGGCTTACGCCGCCTTCGCGGAAGGCGCCGAGAGCGAAGCGTAGAGAACCGGGGCCAGGGATCCGGGATCCGGGGCCCGGGGACTGGAGACCGAAGACCGTGGACTGAGGACGTGGACCGAGGACTGAGACCGCCTCAGTTCTCGTGCAGCATCGCGAGGAGCCGCGCGTTCTCCTTCTGCCGTTTCGACGGAAGCGTCCACTCGGCTTTCATCGCCTTGTCGGCTTCGGCGCGGAAGAAGCTGTCCTTCATCCCGCCGTCGATGATGTCCCACGGCAGCACATCGTCATGGGACCGGTCGCGGAAAACGAAGAAGTCGGCGTCGACGCCGGCTTCCTTGACGGCGGCGCGCCAGTTGCCGCCGTTACGTTCGGCCGCTTCGATTGCAGGAGCCACGCGCCGATCTCCGAGGGAGAGCAGCGCCTGGTAGAAGGAATGTCGCTCGGACTTGATGTTGAAGTAGACGTTGTCGATGTCGGCCATCAGGCCGTGCATCCGCTTGATCTTCCGTTCGACCGACACGTCGTCTTCCATCGGCAGCCACTGGTACGCCGTTCCCGGCTTGGGCACGAGCGGGTTGACGCTGCCGACGATGCGACCGATCTGTCCGCGCGGACGGGCATGCGTGAGCATGATCTCGCGAAGCTGCAGGCTCAGATCCCGGATGGCGACCAGATCGTCCTCTGTCTCGGTCGGGATCCCAATCATGAAATACAGCTTCAGGTTGTCGAAGCCGGCCGAGAAGATCATGTCCGCCGCCGCCAGGATCTCGTCGTTGGTGATCGTCTTGTTGATCACTCGACGAAGCCGATCGGATCCTGTCTCGGGCGCGATCGTGATGGTCCGTTCGCCGCTCTCGCGCAGCAGGCGCAGAATCGTCGGCGTCAGGTCATCCAGGCGCAGCGACGCCGGGCTGATGCTGAAACCCATCTCGACGAGGCTCGTGAGGATCTCCTCAATATCCGGGTGATCGCACAACGCGATCGAGACGAGGCCGGCTCGATTCGAGTGGGCCTTTGCCTGCCTGGCGAGCTCGAGGATTCGCTCCTTCGGGAACGAGCGAACGGGAAGGTAGTTGTAACCCGCCCAGCAGAAACGACAGAGGTTCGCGCACCCGCGCACGACTTCGATCAGGAACCTCGAGCCGAACTCGGTTTCGGGCGTGAAGATTTTCGTCGCCGGCGGCTCTGCGGCTTCGGTCGTTCGCAGGGCGGCCTTCCGCACAACTGGAGGTGCCGCTGTCCCTTCTTTGACGACGAAGCGCTCAATCGTTCCGTTGTCGGCGTACTTCACGTCGTAGAACGACGGCACGTAAAAGCCGCGCTCGTTGGCGAGGCGGTGCAACAGATCCTCGCGATCGGCGGCTTCGCGAAACGCGTTCACGAGTGGCGGAATGAGCGCTTCACCTTCGCCGGCCGCGATGATGTCCGCAAACAGCGCGAGTGGCTCGGGATTCACGAACGTCACGGCCCCGCCAATCATCACGATGGGATCGTGCGCGGTGCGATCGGCCGCTCGAAGCGGGATGCCGGCCAGCCGCAGCATCGTGAGCACGTTCGTGTAGTCCCACTCGAACGAGACCGACAGGGCAAAGATGTCGAAGTCACGGACCAGCGTCTGCGACTCGAGCGTCACCAGTCCTGCACTCGATGCACGAAGAGCCTCGAGCTCGGTCTTGGGCGGCAGGAACGTCCGCTCACAGACGATGCCGTCTTCGGCGTTGAAGAGGGAGTACACCGTCTGGAATCCAAGGTTGGACATCCCGACGAAGTAGGTGTTGGGGAATGCGAGCGCCACGCGCAATCGGCCGCCGTGCGGCTTCTGTACGTAGCCGACCTCCTTTGCCAGGAGGTCGCGAGCGCGTTCGCGCTGCGACCACCGACGCGGGTCTTTTGCGCGGTGGGGCGGAGAGGATTGCGGCATGGAAACCAGAGACACTGCACGTCGGGACACTGAGCCCGAACACGGGCGATCACTGACGCGAGAGCTGCGGCTCAGCCGCCGACGCTCCCGCCTTCCGTGGGTCTACTCAGTGTACCACCGGCCGCCGCCAGCCCCTGGCCGCCCCTACGTCTGTCGTCGCAGGAAGGCAGGAACGTCGAGAGGCGAGCTCGCCTCGAACACGTTCTCACCCGCCGACACTCCCGGTGCGCTCGTACCAAGGCTCGAAAGCGAGAGCTCGACGACAGGTCGCCGGCTCACACCCACAGTCGGAGACGCTCCGGACTGAAGTGTCATCCCTGACGCCTCGGTCATATTTACCGCGCTTCGTGGCCTCCCACCACCGGCTGCCGCCACCTGCTGCGGCATTTCGACCGCCTGGTTCAGGTGAGCCGAGTAGATGTTCAGATCCACCGGCGTGACAGGAGCCGCCTGCGGCGCCTGGCGTGCAGCCACCTTGCGATCGAAGCCGGTCGCGATGACGGTGATCTTCACCTTCCCGGAGAGCTGCGGATCGACAACCGCACCGAAGATGATGTTCGCGTCTTCGTGCGCAGCTTCCTGAATCACGCACGACGCTTCGTTGACTTCAACGAGAGACAGATCGGGCCCACCGGTCACGTTGATGATGACGCCGCGTGCACCGTGAACCGAGCTGTCCTCGAGCAACGGGCTCGCGATCGCGCGCTGCGCTGCCTGCATCGCCCGGCCGTCGCCTTCTGATGTCCCCGTGCCCATCATCGCGACACCCATCCCGGACATGATCGTCTTCACGTCCGCGAAGTCGAGATTGATCAGGCCCGGCACCAGGATCAGATCAGAAATGCCCTGAATCGCCTGGCGCAGAACGTCATCGGCCAGCGTGAACGCGTCGGTCAGCGGTGTCTTGCGATCGATGATCGAGAGCAGGCGCTCGTTCGGGATCGTGATGACCGTATCGACGCACTCGCGCAGAGCCTCGAGGCCGGCTTCGGCCTGCATCAGGCGCTTCTTCCCCTCGAAGCGGAACGGCTTCGTCACGACGGCGATCGTGAGCGCGCCGAGCTCGCTCGCGAGGCTTGCGATCACCGGCGCGGCTCCGGTTCCTGTCCCACCACCGAGGCCGGTCGTCACGAAGATCATGTCGGCGCCCGAGAGCTGCTGAATGATCGTGTCCGTGTCTTCGAGCGCGGCGTTGCGTCCGATGTTCGGGTCGGCGCCGGCACCCAATCCCTTGGTCAGCTTGCGTCCGATCTGGATCTTGATGCCCGCCTTATTGTGATCGAGCGCCTGCACGTCGGTGTTGGCGACAACGAACTCGACACCACCCAGGCCGACCTCCACCATGCGATCGACGGCGTTGCTCCCGCCACCACCCACACCGACGACTTTGATCTTGGCCCCGTTGCGATGCTCTGGCGCCAGCGTCAGTCTGAGCGTATCTGCCTCGCGACTCTCGGGGCCCTTGCGCCCGTTGTGATCTTTCATGTCAGACCTCCCGAAGTTCGAACGTTCCATCTACCCAATTGCTCGCTTGTGTTGGATGCCTCAGCATCGGCCGATGTAATGCAACCGTCAGTTGCAATCGGCTTGAGCCAAGCCAACACCACCAAACACAAGCGAGTTCGACACTAGAAAAATTCCCTGAATATCGACCTGAGCTGCGACACGACGCGGCTGAACGCGCCGCCCGGGCCTCGCGGCTCCGGCACTCGGTTTCGATGCGCGTAGAGCGCGACGCCAACCGGCGTCGCATAGACCGGGCTGCTGATGTGATCGGCGAGACCGCCAACGCCGATGGGGATCCCGCGCCGAATCGGCAGGTCGAAGATCTGCTCGGCGATCTCCGGCATGCCCTCGAGGATGGCGCCGCCACCGGTCAGCACGATTCCCGAGTTGAGCGACTTCTCGTAACCGGCGCGCCTGATCTCGTCCCACACGAGATGGAAGATCTCTTCGGCGCGTGGCTGCAGAATCTCCGAGAGAATCCGCCGTGCCATCAGGCGCGGCTTGCGGCCACCAACACTGGCCACCTCGATAGTGGCGTCTTCGTCAACCATCGACGACAGCGCACATCCCGACTTGCGCTTGACCTTTTCCGCATCCGGAATCGGCGTGCGCAGCCCGACCGCGATGTCGCTCGTGAAGTGATCGCCACCGACCGCGACCACGGCCGTGTGCCACAGGTGCCCTCTCTCGTAGATCGCGAGGTCCACGGTGCCGCCGCCGATGTCCACGAGCGCAACACCGAGTTCCTTTTCATCCGGCGTCAGCACGGCTTCTGCCGCCGCAAGCTGCTCGATGACGGTATCAACGACCTGCACGCCCGCGCGATTCACGCACGCCACGATGTTCTGCGTCGACGACATCGCGCCGGTCACGACGTGCACGTTGACCTCGAGCCGTGCACCGGTCATCCCTTCTGGTGCTCCAATGCCGTCCTGTTCGTCGACGACGAAGTCCTGCGGGAGCACGTGAAGAATTTCGCGGCCGGTCGGCAGCGCCACAGCCTTCGCTGCGTCAATCGCTCGCCGCACATCGTCCCGGGTCACTTCGCGATTCTTGCCAGCAACCGCCACCACCCCGCGACTGTTGAATCCCTTGATATGCGGACCAGACAGCGCGAGGTGCACCAGGTCGATCTCGATGCCGGCCATCAGCTCGGCCTCTTCGATCGCCTTCTTGATCGAATCCACCGCCGCCTCGAGATTGACGACGACGCCGCGCTTGATGCCGCGCGACTCGGAGACACCGATGCCGACGACATTCAGGCTGCCGTCTTCGAGGCTTTCGCCGACGACGCAGACCACGGTCGATGTCCCGACGTCGAGCCCGACTACGTACTGCTCTCTCCGAGCCACCTGATCTCCTTCCGCTCCCTAGCCGCCGCGCCGTGCCGGCGCCCGCTTGCCATGACTTCCAGCCTGCCCCGCCGGCGCGCCGACGGCGCGGAGACGGGAACCCTGTGGCCTGACGTACACGCGCTCGTCGAAGCGCAGATCGACGTAATCGATGTCCGGCATCCGTTCGCGAAGCGCGGGCATGAGGTCGAGGTACGCCTGCAGCCGCTCCGTGAAGCGCTCGTCGCCCACACGCAGCAGCGCGGTGTCTCCCTTGAGCAGCACGATGGCGTTACGTGAGTCGGTGACGTCGATCTGCGAGACCTGCCCGGCGAGCTTGGGGCGGCTCGCGAGCTCGCTCATGAGGCGGCCGGCAAGGGCCGCACGCCCCTCGTCAACCGACTGGCCGGCGTCTTCACCGTTCGGGGACAGCCCGTCGATGATGGGCAGATCGAGGTCGGCGTAGTTGGGTCCGAATTCATCGATCACGGTGCCGGTCTTGTCGATCAGATACAGCGTCCCCTTGGTGCGGCCGATGCCGATCGGCTGGCGCTCTTTGATCGCAACGGCGAGCGTCCCGGGAAACACCCTGCGGATCGACGCATCAGACACCCAGGGCGACATGAGCAGCTTCTGCCGCCAGCTCTCGAGATCGGTCAGCACGATGCTCGTGCCGGACAGCCCGTCAAGCAACCCGATTACTTCTCCGCGCGACATCCGCTGATTACCCTGCACCGTGATGCGCGTCACCGTCAGTGCGTCCGAGGCCAGCACGAACACGATGGTCTGGTAGAGCGCAAACGCCACGACAAGGGACGCGGCACCCACGCGTGCGATGGTCCACCACGACGGCTTCCACCACTGGCGCTTGCGTCCCGGGCTGACGCGCGATCGGCGGAATCGCTTGTCGGCCGGAGCGGCCACCGCCGGCGTCATGACGTCGCTCCCCGCGCATCGAGCGCTTTCATCAATCGCTTCGGCAATGTGCCGATCGATCCGGCACCGAGCGTCACCACGGCATCGCCCGGCCGCACGATCCGCTGCAGCGTCGCGATCACATCGTCGAGCGTTCGAGCGACGTGAACGGGACGTCCCGATCCCGTTCGAATCGATTCGGCCAGGCGCTCGACCGTCACGCCGGGAATCGGGTCCTCGCCGGCGGCGTAGATATCTGCCAGCACGATCTCGTCAGCGTCGCGAAGTGCCGGGCCGAAGGCGTCGAGGAGATGCGCCGTCCGAGAGTGCCTGTGCGGTTGAAACGCGATCACGAGACGCCGGTCGAGCGTGGCGCGCGCCGCTGCCATCACCGCCGCGATCTCGGTCGGATGATGACCGTAGTCATCGATCACGAGCACGCCGTTGACCTCTCCGTGACGCTCGAAGCGCCGCTCTGCGCCGTGAAAGCTCGCAAGCGCTGACGCGACGCGATCGAACTCGAGACCGATACCTTCGCCGACGGCAACCGCCGCCAATGCGTTCTGCAGGTTGTGGCGCCCCGGCACTGACAGCTCGATGCGACCAAGCATCTCGATGCCGGCCGCGCTCCGGCGGTGCACCACGCAACGGCCGCCGAACGCACCGAGCTCGACGTCGGTTGCCAGCACGTGCGCGTCCGCGTGATCGAGGCCGTACGTGATGAGGCGGCGCGTCACGCGCGGGAAGATCGCCCGCAGGTTGTCATCGTCGGCGCAAGCGACGGTGGCGCCGTAAAACGGCACCTTGTTCACGAATTCGACGAACGCATCCTGCAACGACGACAGACTTCCGTAGCTCTCCATGTGCTCGTCGTCGATGTTGGTGACGACGGCCAGGGAGGGCCACAGCATGAGAAACGACCGGTCGCTTTCATCAGCCTCGGCCACCAGGTAGTCGCCCCGTCCGAGGCGGGCGTTGCTTCCGAACGCGCTGAGGCGACCGCCGATGACCGCCGTCGGATCGAGGCCGGCGCGTTCGAGCACCAGCGCAATCATCGAGGTCGTGGTCGTCTTTCCGTGCGAGCCCGCGACGGCAATGGAGAAGCGCAGGCGCATCAACTCGGCGAGCATCTCGGCGCGCGGGATCACCGGGATGGCGCGCGCGCGCGCTTCGACAATCTCCGGGTTGGTCGCCCGGATGGCAGACGAAAAGACCACGACGTCTGCGTTGCCGACCTGCTCCGCTCTATGTCCTTCGAAGACCATCACGCCAAATGACTGTTCCAGCCGTGTCGTCACATCCGAACGCCGTGCGTCCGATCCGCTGACCGTGTATCCGAGATTCGCCAGCAGTTCTGCGATCCCGCTCATCCCGATTCCGCCGATCCCGACGAAATGAATTCGACGGGTTCGGCCAAGCATCACTTCGCCAGCTCCACCACTTTGTCGACGATCGCGCTGGCCGCGTCCGGCTTCGCAAGACGTGCCGCGGCCTCTCCCATGCGTCGCCGCTCCGCTTCGCTTTCAACGAGCGCCAGAATCTCGCGGGCCAGTCGCTCCCCTGTCAGTTCGCGCTGCTCGACCATCGTGGCCGCGCCGTTTCGCGCGAGGACTTCTGCGTTCTTGCGCTGGTGATCGTCGGTGGCGCCGGGAAACGGAATCAGGATCGAGGGACGGGCGGACGCGGTCAGCTCCGCGAGCGTTGTCGCACCCGATCGGCAGACGACCAGGTCTGCCGATTTCATCTCCCGATCCATCGCGAACAGGAACGGCTCGACCCGGGCTTCGAGCCCGGCGCGGCGGTACCCGTCGCGGACCATCTCCAGATCCCGTTCTCCCGATTGGTGCGTGATGGCCACTGCAGGTGCAGCGGCAGCCAGCCTCGGCGCTGCCTCCACCATGGCCACGTTGATCGCGTGCGCGCCCTGAGAGCCGCCAAAGACTAGAACCCGAGCCGCTCCGGGCGGCGAACTGTGATCTCCATACGCCTCCTTACGAAAGAACTCCGGTCTCACTGGATTACCGGCCACAAATGCCTTCGCGCCAAATACCTTGAGACTGTCTTCGTAGGTCACCGCCGCCGCGCTCACCAACGATGCGAGCAGCCGATTGGTGAGCCCGGGCACGGCGTTCTGCTCCATGAGCAACGTGGGAATCCGCCTCACCGTCGCGAGTCCGACGACAGGGCCGGAGCTGTACCCGCCAACACCGATCACGACTGACGGACGCCGGCGCGAGAGAACACTCCATGCGTCGAAGGCGCTCGCCGGCAACAGCGCGAGGCCGCGGAGAAGTGACGGCAGCGATTTGCCCTTGAGGCCTGCGCTGCGGATCACGTCCAGCGTGAAGCCTTCGCGCGGCACGACGCGCGACTCGATTCCGGCGGCGGTGCCCACGAACGTCACCTGTGCGTCCGGCATTCGCTCGAGAAGCGCTCTGGCGACCGCAATGCCCGGATACAGATGCCCTCCTGTTCCACCACCGGCAATCAACACGGACAGCGCCACTCATTCCTCGTGCTGCGACACGTTCAGCAAGACGCCCATCGCGAGCAGGCTGATCATCAAAGACGACCCGCCGGAGCTGACGAGCGGCAACGGGATCCCCTTGGTCGGAAG